>Ga0207689_10000330_pt1 | contig 43969 bp, 33 predicted proteins | sample KBSMisM52_FD_184312 | JGI IMG/M metagenome (GOLD analysis project Ga0207689, IMG submission 184312) | Miscanthus rhizosphere microbial communities from Kellogg Biological Station, Michigan, USA - KBS Miscanthus M5-2 (SPAdes) (version 2) | ecosystem: Host-associated > Plants > Roots >...
CATCAGGATGAACGAGGCACCGGTGATCGGCCAGCTCGTCTTGCCGGGCTGGTCGGTGAGGATCTGGTAGAAGCCGGGTGCGGTTTTCCAGTCGGCATACGCTGCTGCGGCCGCGAACGAATCGTCGTCGGGCTGCACGAACTGGCCGTCCTTGTTCTGGACCGAGGCCGTCGTCATCTTGTTTTTCTTGGCGTACGCATACTCGACGTAGCCGATGGATCCCTTGATTCGCTGCACATACGCGGCCACGCCTTCGTTGCCCTTGCCGCCCACGCCTTCGGGCCATGCAACCGCGGTGCTGGCGCCAACTTTGGTCTTCCATTCGGGGCTGACCTTGGACAGGTAGTCGGTCCAGATGAACGACGTGCCCGAACCGTCCGAACGGCGCACCACCGTGATCGGGTCGGCCGGCAACTTGACCGAAGGGTTGAGATCGGCGATCGGCTTGTCGTTCCAGCTCTTGATCTTGCCCAAATAAATGTCGGCAAGCACGGCGCCGGTGAAGCGCAGCGCACCGGGTGCGATACCTTCGAGATTCACCACCGGCACCACGCCGCCGATGATCGCCGGAAACTGGATCAGTCCGGCCGCCTGCAGATCCTCGGGTTTAAGGGGCATATCGGAGGCGCCGAAGTCGACCGTCTTGGCCTTGATCTGCGCGATGCCGCCACCGGAGCCGATCGATTGGTAATTCATGCCGATCCCCGTCTGCTTCTTGTAGGCGTCGGCCCATTTCGCATAGATCGGATAGGGGAACGTCGCGCCGGCGCCCGTGATATCCGCGGACTGCGCGTGCACGCCGAATGCGAGCGCGGCGGCAGCGAGAAAGCCCTTCATCGCAGCCTTGCGGTTCATCTTTTTCCTTTGCGTCATTGACCTCCGCAATTGTCGCCGGCGCGTGTTACACAGGCGTGACACGGGGACGACGGCAGATGACGCCGCCGAATCGTTGTCGAAGCGGCTAGCTTACGACCGCCATCGGATCGACGTATTTATAGCCCAACGCTTCGGCCACCGGCCGGCACGTGACCTGGCCGAGTGCCACGTTGAGCCCGGCGCGAAGGTAAGGATCGTCGGTAAGCGCCCGCTTCCAGCCCTTGTTCGCCAGCGCCACCGCATAGGGAAGCGTTGCGTTGTTGAGCGCGAACGTCGACGTGCGCGGCACGCCGCCCGGCATGTTGGCGACGCAGTAGTGGATGACGCCGTCGACCACGTACGTCGGATCCGCGTGCGTGGTCGGATGCGACGTTTCGAAGCAGCCACCCTGGTCGATCGCGACGTCGACGACCACGGAGCCCGGTTGCATCGCGCGGATCATCGCGGCAGTCACGAGCTTCGGGGCGGACGCGCCGGGAATCAGCACGCCGCCGATCACGAGATCGGCGCGGGTGACGTGGCGCTCCACGGTGTCGCGCGTGGAAAACTCGGTCTTGAGCGGCGCGCCGAACTGTTTCCACAACGCCCGCATCGCATCCGGACTGCGGTCGAGCACCGTCACGTCGGCCCCCATCCCCAGCGCAATCATCGCGGCATGCGTGCCGACGACGCCGCCGCCGAGGATCACGACCTTCCCTGGCGCAACGCCAGGCACGCCGCCCAGCAGAATGCCCTTGCCGCCTTGCGGCTTTTCGAGCCAGTACGCGCCGGCTTGCACCGACATGCGGCCCGCGACCTCCGACATCGGCGCCAGCAGCGGCAATCCGCCATGCGGCGACGTGACGGTCTCGTAGGCGATGCACACGGCGCCGCTCGCGATCAGCGCGCGGGCTTGCTCGGCGTCGGGGGCCAGATGCAGATAGGTGAACAGGATCTGGCCAGGTTGCAACCGTTTGCATTCCTCGGGCTGCGGCTCCTTGACCTTGACGATCATCTCGGCGCCGGCGAACACCGCGCCGGCATTGGCTGCGATGGTCGCGCCCGCCGCAGTGTAGGCGTCGTCTCCCAAGCCGATGCCGGCGCCGGCGTTGTGCTCGACCGCCACCGCGTGGCCATGCGTGACCAGTTCGCGCACGGACGCGGGCGTCAATCCGACGCGATTCTCGAGTACCTTGATTTCCTTCGGGACGCCGATGCGCATTACCGTATCTCCGGGCAGGACAGGGAACGAAGATTACCCGCTCCCGCCGGAACCCGGTTGAAGGCCGCACCGGAAACGCATGCCGGCCGTCGAGAAGCCTGCCTCGCGGCCAGCCTGTTCGCGCGTCTAGCGAAGGAACTTGCCTTCGCGGCCAATCACGGTCAGCTCGACGAATTTCGACCCGTTGTGATCCGTCGGCGTATAGGTGACGTTGAATCCACCCACGTCGAAGTCGCGCAGCGTCTCCAGTGCCGCGACTAGTCCCTCGCGCGTCGGCTGCGGGCCCGCGCGGCGCAGTCCTTCGACGAATACCTTGGCCGCGATATAGCCTTCCAGGCTCGAGAAATTGTAGTTGTCGTTGCCCGCATGCGCGACGAAGTTCCTCTGGTATTCCTTGACCACCGGCGCGCTCAGGTTCCAGGGAAACGGCACCACCTGCGAGATCCCCACGCCGCGCCCGGTTTCTCCCAGCTCCGTGGCAAGCGCCTTGCTGCCGACGAACGACACATTCATGAATTGGGGATTGGAGTTCATCTTCTTCATCGCGGTGACGAACGCGGCGACGGACTTGTACGCGGAAATCATCACCACCGCTTGCGGATCGACCTTCGAGATTTCCTTCACGGCGACGGAAACTTCCGTCGTGTTGCGCTCGACCGTCCCGGTGGCCGCGATCTTCATGTTGCGTTTCGTCATGGCGCGTTCGACCCCGGTCAGGCCGGCTTTGCCGTAGGAGTCGTTCTGGTAGAACACGGCGATGCGCGTCATGCCCAGATTCGCCAGCAGATTCACAATGGCTTCGGTTTCGTCGTAATAGCTTGCGCGGACGTTGAAGATGTAGCGATTGAACGGCGCGCGCAGCAGCTCCGCGCCGGTGAACGCGCCGACGAAAGGAACCCTGGCTTCGGTGAAAATCGGCTTGGATGCCTCGGACGTCGGCGTCCCCACGTAGCCCAGCAGCGCGAATGCGCCATCCTGATTGATCAGCGTTTTGGTGTTGGCGGCGGCGCGCGTGGCTTCATACCCGTCATCGAGCGATTTCAGCACCAGCTTGCGGCCATGGACGCCGCCGCTCTTGTTGACCTGGTCGAAATACGTCTGGACCCCCATGCGCATGTCGAGGCCCAATTCCTTCGCGGGTCCGGTGAGCGCCGCCGATTGGCCGACGATGACCGTGTTCGAGGTAATACCGACTTCGCCGTAAGCGCAGGCGGCGGCCGCGAATGCCAGGCCACCCGCGACGCGACGGAAAATTGTCAGGAACGACATGAGCGACCCCTCCTTTTGACTGCCGAGCACTGTACAAGCAACAACCGGGCCGCGCGGGCAACCGTCCTATATCATTGTTTTAACTGATTATTTGCAGGTCGGTGCGCAGTAACGCGAAGACCCGCATGGCCATGTCGATCCTTAAGTGCCGCTGCTCGCTGTCAGGGGCTCCGGAGCATCGAGATCGACAGCGACGCCGCCAGGCCCCGGGGCCCTGCGCGCGCTGCAGCACAAAGGGTACTATTTCATCTTCATCGCCGTGCGCGCGAATCGTCGCGCTTCTCCTGGGAAATCACAATGGGCCATGCCGAACTCATGCTGCAGTCAGAGGCCGCGACGCGCCGGCTTTCGCTCGACGAATACTGGATGCCGTTCACGCCGAACCGCGATTTCAAGCACGATCCGAAGATGGTGGTGCGCGCGGAGGGCATGTACTACTGGAACGACCGCGGCGACAAGATCATCGATGGCGCATCGGGTCTCTTCTGCTGCGCCGCCGGCCATGGTCGCCGGGAAATCGCCGAGGCGGTCGGCGCGCAGTTGCGGCAGCTCGATTTCGTCGCGCCGTTCACCCGTGGCCATCCGAAGCAGTTCGAGCTCGCCACGCGCCTCGCGGAACTGACACCCGGCGACTTGAACCGGATCTTCTTCACCAACTCGGGATCCGAAGCGGTCGACACGGCGATGAAGGTCGCGCTCGCGTATCACCAGGCGCGCGGACAAGCCGGGCGCACGATGTTCGTCTCGCGCGAACGCGCGTACCACGGGGTCAATTTCGGCGGCGTGTCGTTGTCCGGCATGGTCAACAATCGCCGCAAGTTCGGCCCCACCCTGCCGGGCATCGCGCACATGCGCCACACGCATCTGCCGACCAACCGGTTCACGCCCGGTGAAGGCGCGCACGGCGTCGAGCTCGCCGAAGACCTGATGCGCTTCGTCACGCTGTTCGGTGCGGAGAACATCGCGGCGTGCTTCGTCGAGCCCATCGCCGGCTCGACCGGCTGCCTGGTGCCGCCGAAGGGGTACCTGCAGCGCTTGCGCGACATCTGCGACCAGCATGGGATCGTGCTCGTGTTCGACGAAGTGATCACGGGCCTGGGGCGCACCGGCGCGAATTTCGCCGCGGACAGCTTCGGCGTGATGCCGGATGTCATCACGATGGCCAAGGCGCTCACCAACGGCGCGCAGCCGATGGGCGCCGTCGCGGTGTCCGAACGGATCCACGACACGATCATGGGCGCGGCCGCGGACGGCGCGATCGAGTTCTTTCATGGCTACACGTATTCCGGCCACCCCGCGGCATGCGCGGCGGGCATCGCCACGCTGGACATCTACAAGAATGAAGGCCTGTTCGAAAAGGGCCGCGCGCTGTCGCCGTATTTTCTCGACGCGATCTTTTCGTTGAAGGACCTTCCGGTGGTCGCGGATATACGCGGCTACGGAATGCTGACCGCGATCGACGTCCATCCCGACGGTCCACCGGGTGCACGCGGACACGCGCTGCAGAAGAAGCTGTTCGATGGCGGCATGCATCTCAAGGCCACCGGCGACTGTGTAATCGTGGCCCCGCCGCTCATTGCCGAAAAAGCGCATGTCGACACGATCGTCGATATCCTGCGCAGGACGCTACAGACGCTCTAACAGCCTGTTGAAGTCTCCCGCCTCATTCCGAGGAGCGAATCGACGAGGAATCTGTTTTTCGCACCCCGCTGATTTCGTGAAGAAGCAGATTTCTCGCTGCGCTCGAAATGAGGCTGAGAGTGGGGTAAGAGCGCGGTGTTCAACAGCTGCTAGGCGTAGCTCTTCGCGCGCTTGCCACAGCGCGTATATTGCGCTGCAACACGGGTTGCTTCGCCGGGTAATCGGCGCGTTGCACCATCCGTCGGCGCTTTGTTGACAACATAGCGGGCGCTTGCCACGCTCCGGCCATGCCCGCGCGTCAGCATTTCCAGAAGCTGGTCGAAAAAGCACGGCAGCTGCCGCCGTTATCGGCGGCCGTGGTTTTCCCATGCGACCTGGAATCGCTGCAGGTCGCCACCTCGGGCGCGTTCGCCGGTTACCTCAATCCGACGCTGGTCGGACCCGAGGTGCGGATCCGCGATGTCGCCGCCAAGTCCGGGCTCGATATCTCGCGGCTGAAGCTGGTGGATACCGCCGATGAGCCACGCGCCGCCGGTCTGCGCGCAGCGGAGCTCGCTCGCGAAGGACGCGTCAGCGCGTTGGTCAAAGGCTGCTTGAGCAATGAAGAGCTGCTGGCGCCTGTCGTGGCGGCGGAATCGGGCCTGCGCACCGATCGTCGGCTCACGCACGCCTATTTCCTGGATATCCCTGGTCAGCAGCGCGGGTTGCTGCTGGCCGACGCGCACATGAACATCACGCCCAACCTGGCCGCCAAGCGGGACATCGTGCAGAACACGATCCAGCTCGCGATCGCGCTCGGGGTTGGGACGCCGAACGTGGCGCTGCTCGCCGCGATGGACGGACCCGCACCCGCGTTTCGCTCGACGACCGATGCCGTGGCGTTGAAGGCGATGGCAGCGCAGGGAATGTTCGGCGGCGCCGTGGTCGACGGCCCACTCGCGCCGGACAGCGCCTTGTCGGCCGAGGCGGCGCGCGCGAAAGGCGTCAAGGCGGAAATCGCCGGCCTTGCCGACGTCCTGATTGCACCGTCGATGGAAAGCGCGCTCATGGTGTTGCGCACGCTGCAAGCGTTGAGCGGCGGACTCGTCGCCGGTATCGTTCTGGGCGCGCGCATTCCCATCGTCGTGCCGACGCGTTACGACACGATGGAAGTGCGCATGGCGTCCTGCGTGCTTGCATCGCTGCTGACGGCGTCCGACGCCGAGGCGACGGCCGCGAAAGCGGGAAGCGCGGCGAATTCGCTCACCGCCGACACCACGACCCGCGCCGCCGCGTAGTTTTCCCCGGTTCGTCAGCATCGCGATTTGCGCGGCGCGCGGGTCTCCCGGCATGATGCCGGCTTAGCGCCTGTTAGCAGGCCCTAGTCCGCGCTCCCGCCGAACCGTGCCTCCTGTCGCGCTGAAACTGTTTCCGTTCCTCGCCTGGCGCTCGCGCGTCACCGCGCGGACGCTGCGCATGGATTTGATCGCCGGGCTCGTCGGTGCGCTGGTCGTCCTTCCCCAGGGGGTCGCGTACGCCACGCTGGCGGGCCTGCCGCCGCAGTACGGCCTGTATTGCGCCATCGTGCCGGCGATCGTGGCCGCGCTGTGGGGCTCGTCGTGGCACCAGATTTCCGGGCCGACCAACGCGATGGCGCTGGTTGTTTTCGCGACGATGGCGCCGCTCGCCGCGCCGTGGTCCGCCGCGTACATCCAGCTCGTATTGACGCTCGCGCTCCTGGTCGGCGCGCTGCAGCTTGCGCTGGGGCTTGCCCGCCTCGGTACGCTCGTCAACTTCATCTCGCACACGGTGATCGTCGGGTTTGCCGCCGGCGCAGGGCTGTTGATCATTGCCGCGCAACTGAAGAACTTTTCCGGCGTCGAGGTCCCGGCCGACGCGCACTTCTTTGCCAGTCTGCGTATCTTCGCTGCGAACATCGGAACGCTCAATCCGTGGATCTTCGCCACCGGCGTGGTGACGCTGGCGGCCGCTGTCGTGGCCAAGCAATCCTTGCGCCGTTTCCCCTACATGATCGTCGCGATGCTCGTGGGCAGCGGTTTCGCGTACATCGTCGGCCGCGCGGAATTCGCCGCCATCCCCTTCGTTGGAGCACTTCCGGCGCGGCTGCCGGAGCTCTCGCTGCCATCGTTCGACCCGAATGTCTGGCGGCAGCTGGTGCCGACCACGCTGGCGCTGACGGTCGTGGGACTCGCGCAGGCGATCTCGATTGCCCGCGCCATCGGCGCGAAATCGGGCCAGCGCATCGATGGCAACCAGGAATTCATCGGCCAGGGCTTGTCGAACATCGCGGGCGCCTTCGCGTCGTCGATGCCGTCCTCCGGCTCGCTCAATCGGTGCGGGGTGAACTACGAGGCCGGTGCGCAAACGCCGCTCGCCGCGGTGTTCTCCGCGGTATTGCTCGCGATCCTGCTGCTGTTCGTCGCGCCGCTGGCCGCCTACCTGCCGCTCGCCGTCATGGCCGCGCTGCTGTTCGTGGTGGCGTGGGGGCTCATCGATTTTGCGGAAATCCGCCGGATCGCGCGAACCAACCGCGGCGACGTCTTCGTTCTCGCGGTCACGTTCGTAGCGACGCTGACGATTCAGCTGGAGTTCGCGATCTTCGTCGGCGTCCTCGCCTCGCTGCTGGTCTACCTCAACCGGACGACGCATCCCAGCCTGACCCGGGTCGCCCCGGACGCGCGCACCCCGCAACGGCGCTTCGCCCCCCAGGAAAATCCGGCGGCGTTGTGTCCGCAGCTCGATATCCTGCGCATCGACGGCTCGCTGTTCTTCGGTGCCGTCGAGCACGTCCACGACGAGCTCGAAGCGCGGCGCAAGGAACGACCGGCCGCGCACCAGGTCTTACTGGTCGCGAGCGGGGTCAATTTCATCGACGTCGCGGGCTGCGAATTCCTGATGCAGGCTGGCAGGTTCATGCGCGACAGCGGCGGCACGCTGTATTTGTGCAACCTGAAGCCGGGCGTGCATGACGCGCTGGAGCGCGGCGGATTTCTCGATGAGTTCGGGCGCGATCGCGTATGGCCGACCAAGGCGGAAGCGATCCGCGCGATCTACCGGCGGCTCGATGTGCCGGTCTGCGCCGTGTGCGCGGTGCGCATTTTCACCGAGTGCAACGTCGCATTGCCGGACGGCACGCCGCGCGAAGCGGCGCATGCTATCCCGATAGCCATCACATGACGGAATTCTGACGATGTCCGCCCCATTACAAACGCTCTTCTCGGCCCTCAAACTCAACGTTGCCGATGTCAACGCGCCGTCGGGCTTGATGTCGCGCACTCCCATTGATGGGTCGCGCCTCGCGTGCATACCGGTAGCGACGGCGGACGAGTCCGCGAGCGCGCTGGCCGAGGCGAAGCAAGCGCAGATTCGGTGGCGCGACGTGCCGGCGCCGCGCCGCGGCGAGCTGGTGCGCCGCTACGGCAACCTGCTGCGCGCGCACAAGGACACGCTGGGCATGCTGGTCACGCTCGAAACCGGGAAGCTCCTGCAGGAAGGCATGGGCGAAGTGCAGGAGATGATCGACATCTGCGATTTCGCGGTGGGACTGTCCCGCCAGTTGCACGGATTGACGATCGCGTCCGAGCGACCCGAACACAGGATGCTCGAGACCTGGCACCCTTACGGAATTTGCGGCGTCATCTCGGCGTTCAACTTTCCGGTCGCCGTATGGGCATGGAACGCGGCGCTGGCGCTGGTGTGCGGAAACGCGGTGATCTGGAAGCCGTCGGAAAAGACGCCGCTGTGCGCATGGGCTGCGCATCGTCTTCTGAAACGTGCGCTGTCAGAGTTCGATCCCGGTCTGGCCGGCATCGCGCACCTCGTCCTCGGCGACCGTACCGCGGGTGAATGGCTCGTCGAGCACCCCGACGTGCGCCTGATCAGCGCCACCGGGTCGACCGGCATGGGCCGCGCGGTCGGCGAGGCATGCGCGCGCCAATTCAAGCGGAGCATCCTCGAATTGGGCGGCAATAACGCGGCGATCGTGTGTCCGTCGGCGGATCTCGACCTTGCGTTGCGCGCCATCGTGTTCGCGGCGGCAGGCACCGCGGGCCAGCGGTGCACGACGATGCGCCGTCTTTTCATCCACCGTGACGTCTACGCGACGCTGGTCCCGCGCTTGCAGGCTTCGTACGCCAGCATCGCCGTGGGCGATCCGCGCGAGCCGGGAACGCTGGTAGGGCCGCTGATCGATGGCGCGGCGTTCGAAGGACACACGCGAGCGCTAGCTGAGGCCACCGCTGAAGGCGCGAAGGTCACCGGTGGAGAGCGCCTATTCGCCGACCGATGGCCGGAGGCGTTCTATGTGCGTCCCGCACTGGCCGAGATGCCGAGGCAAACACCGACGATGCTGCGCGAGACTTTTGCCCCGATCCTTTATGCATTGCCCTTCGACGACCTCGACGAAGCGATCGCGCTCAACAACGCCGCGGCACATGGGCTGTCGTCATGCATCTTCACGCGCAACCTCGCGGACTCCGAGGTCTTCCTGTCGGCGCGCGGCAGCGACTGCGGGATCACGAACGTCAACATCGGCACCAGCGGCGCGGAAATCGGCGGCGCCTTCGGTGGCGAGAAGCAAACGGGCGGCGGCCGCGAATCCGGCTCGGACGCCTGGAAGGGCTACATGCGCCGCACGACCAGCACGATCAACTACGGGAAGGACCTGCCGCTCGCGCAGGGAATCCGCTTCGACCTCTAGGGGCCGAGGGGCGAGGGACTAGGGACGAGTGGGCGGTTGCGGTACGCGTTGCAGCTCGAGTTCTACTCGGTGATCCCTCGTTCCTCGCCCCTCGCCCCTCGCCCCTACCTTACCGCTGCCGCACGCAATCCATGAAATAGCGTGTCGTTGCGCCCTCGTGCGTCTTGACGAGACCGTGGATGTCGGTCTCGAAGCCCGGGAACTTCTCGTTGAAGCTCCGCGCGAACTTCAGATACTCGACAATCGTCCGGTTGAAGCGCTCGCCGGGAATGAGCAGCGGAATGCCGGGCGGATAAGGCGTGAGCAGCACCCCCGTCACGCGGCCCTCGAGGTGGTCGATCTCCACGCGGTCGATCTCGCGGTGCGCCATGCACGCGTACGCGTCGGACGGCTTCATCGCCGGCTGCATGTCCGACCGGTACATCTCGGTGGTCACCCGTGCGACGTCGTTCGCCTTGTACATTTCGTGGATCTGCTGGCACAGGTCGCGCAGCCCGACGCGCTCGTACTTCGGCTGCTTGGCGCAGAACTCCGGCAGGATCCGCCACAGCGGCTGGTTCTTGTCGTAATCGTCCTTGAACTGCTGCAACGCGGTCACCAGCGTGTTCCACCGGCCCTTGGTGATGCCGATGGTGAACATGATGAAGAACGAGTAGAGGCCCGTCTTCTCGACGATGACGCCGTGCTCGACCAGATAGCGGGTGACGATCGACGCCGGAATGCCCGTCTTCGCGAACTTGCCCGAGACGTCGAGTCCCGGCGTGATGACGGTAGCCTTGATCGGATCGAGAATGTTGAAGCCGGTGGCCAGATCCCCGAAGCCGTGCCACTTCTCATTGGCGCGCAGGATCCAGTCGTCGCGCTTGATGCCTTCCGACGACAGGCGCTCCGGACCCCACACCTTGAACCACCAGTCCTTGCCCCATTCGTCGTCGACCTTGCGCATCGCGCGGCGGAAGTCGAGCGCCTCGATGATCGACTCCTCGACCAAAGCGGTGCCGCCGGGCGGCTCCATCATCGCCGCCGACACGTCGCACGACGCGATGATCGCGTACTGCGGCGACGTCGACGTGTGCATCAGGTAGGCCTCGTTGAAAATCGGCAAGTCAAGTTTCCGCGTCTCCGAATTCTGGACAATGATCTGCGACGCCTGCGAGATGCCCGCGAGCAGCTTGTGCGTCGAATGCGTGGCGAAGATCAGCGCCTCCTTGGTGCGCGGCCGATCCTTGCCGATCGCGTGCATGTCGCGGTAGAACTCGTGGAACGCCGCATGCGGTAACCAGGCCTCGTCGAAGTGCAGCGTCTCGATGCTGTTGTTGAGCGTCTGCTTCAGCATCTCGACGTTGTAGGCGATGCCGTCGTAGGTGCTCTGCGTGAGCGTCAGGATCCGCGGCTTCTTGTTCGTAGCCGTCCGCGCAAACGGGTTGGCCTCGATCCGCTTCGCGATGTTCTCCGGCTTGAATTCCTCGAGAGGAATCGGACCGATGATGCCCAGGTGATTGCGCGTCGGCGGCAGGAACACCGGGATCGCACCGGTCATTGTGATCGCGTGCAGCACCGAGACGTGGCAGTTGCGGTCGACCACGACGATGTCGCCCGGCGCGACATTGGCGTGCCACACCATCTTGTTCGACGTCGACGTGCCGTTGGTGACGAAAAAGCAATGGTCGGCGTTGAAGATCCGCGCCGCGTTGCGCTCGGCGGCCGCGACCGGGCCGGTGTGGTCGAGCAGCTGGCCGAGCTCGTCGACGGCGTTGCACACGTCCGCGCGCAGCATGTTCTCGCCGAAGAACTGGTGGAACATCTGGCCCACCGGGCTTTTCAGGAAGGCGACGCCGCCCGAGTGGCCCGGGCAATGCCACGAATACGAGCCGTCCTGCGCGTAGTCGACCAGCGCGCGGAAGAACGGCGGCGCCAGCGAGTCGAGGTAGGCCTTCGTCTCGCGGATGATGTGCCGCGCGACGAATTCCGGCGTGTCCTCGAACATGTGGATGAAGCCGTGCAGCTCGCGCAGGATGTCGTTCGGGATGTGTTGAGAGGTGCGCGTCTCGCCGTACAGGTAGATCGGGATCTCCGCGTTCTTGAAGCGGATCTCGCGGATGAAGTTGCGCAGGTTGACGATCGCCGGGTCGACCTCGGGACCGCGCGTGAATTCCTCGTCGTCGATCGACAGGATGAACGCCGAGGCGCGTGATTGCTGCTGGGCGAACTGCGACAGGTCGCCGTAGCTCGTCACCCCGAGGATTTCCATCCCTTCCTTCTCGATCGCCTGCGCCAGCGCGCGGATGCCGAGACCCGAGGTGTTCTCCGATCGGAAGTCCTCGTCGATGATGACGATGGGAAAGCGAAACTTCATCCAATGCTCCTGAAGCCACCCCGCGTGGCCGCGCCGAAAAGGAAAGCGGGGCGCCCCGACATGCGGAAACGCCCCTAACAGGCCCGCATTGTGCGCCCCTTGGCGGCGAATGTGCGAACGACAGCCTTGGAGGCCGGCGGATTGACCCCCGTGGTTGGCGTGGATGCAACAATGCGCCCGCGTCTGTGACAACGCAGAGGGGCGACAGTTGCTAAAGGTTAAAGGTGAGCGATCGCTATGGCGCCGGCCCAGGCCACCAGTCCGACGCCCAGCGGGGTGCGCAGTCGCCGCCCCCAGGGCAGGTTCTTCTCCGCGGCCATCACCGCCGCCAGCACGAGCATCCACCCAAGGCTGCCGGTGCCGACGACGAACATCAGCAGCATCAACGCCCAGCAGCAGCCGACGCAGAACACGCCGTGGTCGACGCCAAGCCGCCACGCCTCGCGCAGCGGCGAGCGGCCATGCCACCGCGAAGCGACGAACGCGAACGGCGTGTGGCATTGCTCCAGGCACCGGTACTTCAGCGCGCTGAACTGGAAGAGGCCCGCCCCGGCCAGGACCGCCGCGCCGATCGCCCACCCGTAGTCGGGCAGGGTCGGCGACCGCGACGCCATGAGATGCAGCAGCACATCCCCCGCGTGCGCGGCGAGGCCGAACACGAACCACGCGGCGAAAAAGCCCGTCACGACCAGCGCCGTCAGCCGCCCCGCGTCCGGTCGCCCTTTGGTGATGCGGCGAAAGATCGCGAGCACCGGAAACGTCGTCGGCAGCATCATCGCCGCGATCATCAGCACCCAGCTTCCGGCATGGAGCACGGCTGGAACGACGATGTCGCCCTGCGGCACCGCGCGGCAGAGCGCGGCCAGCGCCCCGGTGTCGCCCCAGCCGCCATGCTCGAGGTAGCGTCCGTAGGGGCTCGCGTTCCACAGCCAGAGTGTGGACCAGGCGAGCGCCGACAGCGCGACGAGCAATCCGCCCAGCAGCAGCGAGCGATCGACGTCGCGCCCCCCCGCTGCGAGGGCGCGCGCGACCGATTTGGCGTTTGCTGCCATCGCGTGGGGCCGTTGCGTTCAGGCGATGCGGTGGACCGCGGCGCGCGAAGTCGGCAAGCGCTACGCGCTGAACATGAACGTGCTTTGCAGCGCGTTGTGGCCCTTGAGGTCGAGATCGATGCCGAGCTTGGCATTCTTCGCGCGGTAACTCGGCGACTTGCCGACGAACACGGGCGCGCCAGGCACCGTCGAGAACACCGTGTCGGTCAGCGTCGTGGTCGCGCCGCTGGCGCTCTTGTACGGCTCGAGCTCCGCATAACCTGCGTCGCCCACCTTGATCGTGCCGAGGCCGCCGTGCACGTCGAACTTGATCGGCACTTTCTCGACGGAAACGACCTCGCCGATCAGCTTGACGAGATCGCCGACCGGCCCGCCAAGCTTGCCGGTATACACGGCGAGGATGGCCTCCTCCTGCTGCGGTGTCACGCGATCGTCGAGGTAGACGGCCGCTCTCCAGTTGCCTTCGAGGATGTTGCCGGGCACGTGCGCGATCAGCGCGATCGTCCGGTCCGAGACATCGACACCGTTGATCTTGCCCTTGTCGAAGTGCCAGGCCACGATGGTGTCGCAGGTACCGAAATCGGGATCCTCGCCGATCCAGCACGGGCATAGCACGCGGCAGTTGCAGACTTCGAGCAGGCGCCCTTCGAGGTGATAAGCCATTGCTACCCTCCATGCGTGAACGATGGATGAACGTGCGGCCGGATGACGCGCCGCGACTGGGGAAACGATGTTACGCCGCACGGCGCTGATGCGCCACTACGCAATATTGCGTAGCCCGGATCGCTACCGGCGTCCGCCGGCGAGCCGCACCGAGGCGGGATGCGCGCGCAGCCGCGCCATCGCAATGACGCCGACCATCGGGCCCAGCGCCAGCGGCATGAACGCGAAACGCCAGCCCACCGCCGCCACAAAGTAGGGCATCAGGTGGATCGTGATCAGCGTCAGCGTAAAGCCGAGCGCGGTCTGCGCTGTAAGCATCGTGCCCACGCGCGTGCGATCGGCGAGCTCCGCGATCGAGGCGGAGAACTGCGCGGAGTCGGCCACGATGCTGATGCCCCAGATCAGGCAGACGGCGATCAGCCAGCCGGGATTGCCGCCATAGAGGAATCCGATCGTTGCCGCGCAGGTGCCGGAGATCGCCATCGCGGCGATCGTGATCGTCGTCCGGCCAAGACGGTCGGCGAGCAACCCGGCCGCGACCGACCCGATGCCGCCAGCCGCGATGGTGGCGAACGCCGTAAGCTTGGCGGCCGTGGGCGCCGCGTCCGCCGGCAGCCCCAGCGCGAAGCTGGCGGTCAGGAAGACACCGATCCACGCCCACATTGCGTAGAGCTCCCACATGTGGCCGAGATAGCCCAGGTTGGCAAGCCGCAGCGGGACGTCGCGCCACGCCGACAGCGCCGCGCGCGGGTCGAAGGGCGGCGTCGGCGCGCGATTCGGGCCGATGCCGGCGAAGCGAATCAGAAGCGCCGCCATGAAGGCCGAGCACGTGGCCAGGATCAGCGGAATCCGCCATTCGATACCGCCGAACGCGTTGAACAGATGGGGCAGCGCGGAGCCGAGCGTGAGGGCGCCGACCAGGATGCCGACCATCAGCCCCATGTCGCCCTTGGCCCACGTCGCGGCGAGCTTCATGCCGACCGGATAGACGCCTGCCATCGCGATGCCGGTCACGACGCGCAGCAAGGGTGTGACCGGCGACGCGGGATTGACAATCAGCAGCAATCCGTTCGCCGTGGCGCCGATCAGCGTGCATACGGCGAACAGGCGGCGAGGATTTACGCGATCCGGGAGCCCGAAGTAGGCGCTCACGAGGCATCCCAGCACGAACCCCACCTGGACGCCGCTGGTCAGCGCGGCCTGCGCGAAACCCGTCAGGTGATATTCGGCGACCAGCGAGGGAATCACGGCGGAGGCGGAGAACCAGAGCGCCATCGCCATCACCTGGCAGAGCGCGATGATCGTGACCGATGCGAGCTTGGAGGTTGCGATCGTCATGGCACCCCTACCACCGCGAATTGAAAGCCAGCGCCAGCACGCGCGTTACGCCACGGCGTGCGGGGATCTCGAACGTCGGCGAATGTACCACCGGGATTTGAAAGCCGGCGCCGGCGCGAGCCTCCGCAACGCCGTGCAGGCCCGTTGACCGTCAGCGCACCAGCCACCAATCATCGCGCAGAACGTCGGCGAATGTACCACCGGGATTTGAAAGTCGGCGCCAGCACGGGCGTCGGCAACGCCGTGCAAGCTCGTCGACCGTCAGCGCACCAACCACCAATCATCGCGCAGAACGTCGGCGAATGTACCACCGGGATTTGAAAGCCGGCGCCAGCACGGGCGTCGGCAACGCCGTGCAAGCCCGTTGACCGTCAGCGCACCAGCCACCAATCATCGCGCAGAAATCTACCGCTGACGGTCCAACGGGGTTGCACGTCGGACCACCGCATCATGCAGAACGCAGACAGACGCCTTCAGATCTTGGGGAGAGTTACACCCTGCTGCCCCTGATATTTTCCGCCGCGATCCTTGTACGAGGTCTCGCACACTTCGTCGGACTCGAAGAAAATTACCTGCGCCACGCCTTCGTTGGCGTAGATCTTCGCGGGCAACGGCGTCGTATTCGAGAACTCGAGCGTGACGAACCCCTCCCATTCGGGCTCGAGCGGCGTCACGTTGACGATGATGCCGCAGCGGGCATACGTCGATTTTCCGAGGCAGATCGTGAGCACGTTGCGCGGGATGCGGAAATATTCGACGGTCCGAGCCAGCGCGAACGAGTTGGGCGGAATGATGCAGACGTCGCCGACGAAGTCGACGAAGGAGCCGGCGTCGAACGCCTTGGGATCGACGATCGTCGAGTTGATGTTGGTGAAGATCTTGAATTCGCGCGAGCAGCGGATGTCGTAGCCGTAGCTCGACGTGCCGTACGAGACAATCTTGCGGCCATCCACTTCGCGGATCTGGCCCGACTCGAACGGCTCGATCATTTTCGTCGATTGCGCCATCCGGCGGATCCATTTGTCGGCTTTGATCATTGCTTCGTCCCCACTCTTCGCATATGGGCTGGTTAGTCGAGCCGCTTGCCCGGCACGTCGCGGCCGCCCTGGTGCAGGATCACGCGGCTCACCTTGCCGTCGCCGTCGCGGCGAAACGACAGTTGCGCGTCCGCCACCTTGTAGAAATACTCGAGCTCCGACTCGGGAAGAATTTCGAAGTTCGACTGACCGGTCACCTGCGCGAAAATCCGGTCGCCGTCGCGCCTCACCGTCACGACAAAATTGGGCGCGAGTTCGTAACGTCCGGCCACGCGATCGTAGACCGAAGGATCGACCTTGACCGCAGTACGCGCACGCGGTGGCTCTGCTAGCTTGCGCGTCGAGTCGACGAGATGGATCGCCAGATCGTCTACCCTGATCGACGCATTGGCGAGCACGACCACGCCCTCGCCCGCCGCTGGGTCGAACACGAGCATGCTCGCGAAGCCGCCGGTCTGGCCGTTGTGCCAGATCATCGTCCTGCCGCCCGTTTGCGTGACGTGCCAGCCAAGGCCTGCCTTTATGGTCGGCTGTGCAGTATCGGTCACCGGTGTCTCGGCCAGCTTGAAGGCAGCGCCTAGCGGCGTCGAATCCGACCCGGCTGCCGCTCGCAGATAGCGCGCCATGTCGGTGGCGGTGGAGCGGATGCCGCCTGCACCGACGATGGATTCGTTCAGATTCCAGTTCGCTACGGGCTCGAGGTCCCAACCATGCCCGCGCGCAAAGCGCGCGGCTTGCGCAGGCGACAGCACGACGCCGGTGTCGTTCATGCCAAGCGGTGTCAACACCCGCGCCCGCAACGTGGCTTCGTAGCCGCCAGTCTTCCGCGTCAACGCATAGCCGAGCGTACCGCCGCCGACGTTCGAGTACTCGTAGCTCTCTCCGGGCGTCCGTTGCAACGGGCTGCCGCCGAGAAACGCCAGCAACCGGGCCGCGTCGTAGTCGGCGTAGGGATCGGCGGGATTCGCCGGCGCAAAGTTGGCCGGCGTCCGTGGGAGACCCGAGGTGTGCGACGCGAGCTGGCCCAACGTCACCGACTTGCCATCGCGCGTCAGCCCCGGCGCCGGTGCCGGAAGCAGCGGGGCGACTGGATCGTCCGCCTTTGCTGCGCCGCGCAGGATCGCATCCGCCAACAGCAGCGCCGTGAACGTCTTGGTGATCGACCCGATCTCGAACTCGGTGTCCGCGGTGATTGGCTTGCCGGCGGAGTCGGCCTTGCCTTCCGTCACGATCCGCGTGCCGCCCTTGTCGACCAGGACGACCGCGAAGCCCACGCCCTGCTTCTGCGAGATGCGCTGCGCAAGGATGGCATGCACGGCGGCATCGTTGGGCAGCGCGTGCGCCGCCGCGGCCGCCACGCTCGCCCCCAGCAGCGCGGCGGCGCGCAGGAATCGCATACGCGTCACGTATTCTGAACGACGATGCTCGGAAATTTCGCCGAAAAGTCCGCTGCTTTCTCGGCCACCGAGATGGCCACCTTGCGGGCGATGTCCCGGTAGATCTGCGCGACCTTGCCATCGGGGTCGGCGACGACCGTCGGCCGCCCCGAATCCGCCTGTTCGCGGATGCGGATGTCGAGCGGCAGCGCGCCGAGGAACGGCACGCCGTAGTCGTTGCACATCTTCTGGGCGCCGCCCTCGCCGAAGATGTGCTCGACGTGGCCACAATTGGAACAGATATGGACGCTCATGTTCTCGACGATGCCGACGATCGGCACGCCGACCTTCTCGAACATCTTGAGGCCCTTGCGCGCGTCGATCAGCGCGATGTCCTGCGGCGTGGTGACGATGATGGCGCCGGTCACCGGCACCTTTTGCGCCAGCGTCAATTGAATGTCGCCGGTGCCGGGGGGCATGTCGACGATCAGGAAGTCCACCTCGCGCCACCGCGTGTCCTTGAGGAGCTGCTCGAGCGCCTGCGTGACCATTGGCCCGCGCCAGACCATCGGCGTGTCGGCGTCGATCATGAAGCCGATCGACATCGCCTGCACGCCATACGCTTCCATCGGCTCCAGCGTCTTGCCGTCGCTCGATTCCGGCCGGCCGGCGATGCCGAGCATCGTCGGCTGCGACGGACCGTAGATATCCGCGTCGAGCACGCCGACCGTCGCGCCTTCGGCCGCCAACGCGAGCGCGAGGTTGACTGCCGTCGTCGACTTGCCGACGCCGCCTTTGCCGCTCGCCACCGCGACGATGTTTTTCACGCCGGGGACAAGCTTGACGCCGCGCTGCACCGCATGGGAAACGATCCTGGTCGTCACGTTCACCGTGACGCGTCCGGCGCCCGGCAGCGCGACCACCGCGCCTTGAATGAGCTTTTTCAGCGCTTCGTGCTGGCTTTTCGCCGGATAGCCGAGCGCGAGGTCAATGGCGACGTCGGCACCGCTGACCGTGACCTTCTTGATCTCCTTGGCGGTGACAAAGTCGCGGCCCGTATTGGGGTCGACGACAGTCTTGAGACAGGTCAGGACATCGGCTTCGGACAGCGCCATCGATCACTCCGGCAAGACGTGCGCAACAGATGAAAGCAAAGCCTTGGAATTCTAGCCGATTTCGTCGGCGGCCGAGGACGGCGCGCGCCTTCTTGCTAGAATTCGACGTTAACCCTGCGAAACACAAGGTTTTGGCCGATGTCGCCCGCCGAATCTCCGCCGCGCAAGCTGTTCGTCACCACCGCGCTTCCCTACGCGAACGCGCCGTTCCATATCGGCCACATCATGGAATACGTCCAGGCCGACATCTGGGTCCGCTTCCAGCGGATGCAGGGCCACCAGGTGCACTTCGTCTGCGCCGACGACGCGCACGGCGCGCCGATCATGCTGAAGGCGGAGGAAGAAGGCATCACGCCCGAGCAGCTGATCGCGCGCGTCGGCAAGTCGCACGTCGAGGACTGGCGTCGGTACGCGATCAGCTTCAACACGACGCATTCGACGCATTCGCCCGAGAACGTCGAGCTCGCACAGTCGATCTACCGCAAGCTGCGCGATCACAAGCCTTCGCTGATCGGCAAAAAGACCATCGAGCAGTTCTACGACCCGGTCAAGGGCATGTTTCTCGCCGACCGCTACATCAAGGGCACCTGCCCCAAGTGCGGGACGAAGGATCAATACGCCGGCGACGGGTGCGAGCATTGCGGTACGACCAACGCGCCGACGGACCTCATCGATCCGTACTCGGTGCTGACCGGAGCCAGGCCGGAGCTGCGCGCCTCCGAGCACCTTTTTTTCCGCCTTTCCGATCCGGTCGTCGTCGAATTTCTCGAGCGCTGGACCAAGGAAACGCCGCTGCAGCCCGAGATGTTCAACAAGATCCAGGAGTGGCTCGGCGGCGGAGGCAAGGAGCTCAATGACTGGGATATCTCGCGCGAGCCGCCCTATTTCGGCATCGAGATTCCGGATGAGCCCGGCAAATACTTCTATGTGTGGCTCGACGCCCCGATCGGCTACCTGGCGGCGCTGAAAAAGCATTTCGACTCGGGCGCCGCGCGCCGCGACTATCCGGACGAGACGCGGACGTTCGAGCAATTCATCGCCGACCCCGCCGTCGAGCAATATCATTTCATCGGCAAGGACATCGTGTATTTCCACACGCTGTTCTGGCCGGCGATGCTGCGCTTCTCCGAGCGCAAGACGCCGACCAACGTGTTCGTCCACGGCTTCATCACCGCGCTCGGCGAGAAAATGTCGAAGTCGCGCGGCACCGGCATCAGCCCGCAGCGCTACGTCGAGCTCGGCATGAATCCGGAGTGGCTGCGCTACTACATTGCCGCCAAGCTCAATGACCGCGTCGAGGACATCGACTTCAATCCCGACGACTTCATCGCGCGCGTGAACAGCGACCTGGTCGGGAAGTACGTCAACATCGCGAGCCGCGCGGCAAGCTTCATCACGAAACATTTCGACGGAAAGCTCGCGTTCGACGACGACGTTGCCCGCCAGCTCACGGAAGATGCGCATGGCCGCCTGGCGGACGCTGCCGGGCGATATAACGCGCGACAGTATGGGCAGGTGGTACGCGATGCCATGGCCATCGCCGATCGCATCAACGAAACGTTCGACCAGGCAAAGCCCTGGGCGCTCGCGAAGGATCCACACCACCACGCGGAGCTGCAGGACATCTGCTCGCGCGCGTTGCACGGCTTCAAGCTGCTGACGGTGCTTCTGTCGCCGATCCTTCCGACGACCGCCTCCGCCGTCGCGCGCAATTTCTTCGGTCTCGACCGCGACTTCGCCTGGAATGATGGGGCAATTCTTCCGACGCGCGTCTGCGCCTACGCGCATCTCATGGCTCGCATCGATCCGAAGGTGGTCGATGCGCTGCTCGAAGGTCCGCCGCCCTCGGGAGAGGGGGAAAAAGGTGCCGCATCGGTGGCAGCGGGGAGCCGGAACGTGGCCGTCGCGCCGAGCGATGCAGACACCATCTCCATCGACGATTTCGCGAAGGTCGACTTGCGCATCGCGCGCATCGTCAACGCCGAGCATGTCGATGGGGCGGACAAGTTGCTGAAGCTCACGCTCGACATCGGCGACGGCCGCACGCGCACGGTGTTTGCCGGCATCAAGTCTGCCTACGACCCGGCGCGGCTGATCGGCCGCCTGACGCCGATGGTCGCGAACCTCGCGCCGCGCAAGATGAAATTCGGGTTGTCCGAAGGCATGGTGCTCGCGGCGTCCGGCGACGGCCCCGGCATTTTCCTGCTCGCTCCCGACGATGGTGCGCAACCGGGCATGCGCGTCAAGTGAACACCGGCGGCTCCGCCACTTACAAGCAGCGCAAGACGTAAACGCCTCGGCCATGCGCCAGGACTTGCTCCCGCTCGTGATCGCCGCCATCGTGGCATGGCTCGTCATCGGGACGCTCGGGCTGGCGCGGCCACGCCATCTGCCCTTTATCAGTCGCGTGCTGTTTCCGGCGGGATCCGCCGTTGCGCTCGCACTAGCCATCGTCGCACTCTTCGCGATGAGCTCGCCGCCGCAGGCGATGGTCCTGCCGCTTGGACTCCCGGATCTGCCGTTTCATTTGCGGCTCGATTCGCTGTCGGCGTTCTTCCTGCTGCTGCTGGGCGCCGCGGCGACCGCGATCACGTTGTTTTCCGCAGGCTACTTCCGTTCGGGCGAGGGAACGCCTCCCGGGCTCGTCTGCTTCCAGTATCACGGCTTTCTCGCGGCGATGGCGATGGTGCTGATCGCCGACGACGCGTACGCGTTCATGGTCGCGTGGGAATCGATGGCGCTGGCGTCGTTTTTCCTGGTGACCGCCGAGCATCGGATTCCCGAGATCCGCCGCGCCGGTTTCCTGTACCTGCTGATCGCGCACATCGGCGCCATCGCGATCCTGCTCTGCTTCGGCGTGCTGCAGGGGGGCAGCGGCGACTACACGTTCACTTCCATGCGCGCGCAGATTCTCGACGGCGCGTGGCCATCCATCGCCTTCTTCCTCGCGTTGTTCGGCTTCGGCGCGAAGGCAGGGCTGCTCCCCCTCCACATCTGGCTGCCCGAAGCGCATCCGGCGGCGCCTTCGCCCGTTTCCGCGCTGATGAGCGCGGTGATGCTGAAGACCGCCATCTACGGCCTCCTGCGCGTGACGTTCGACCTGCTTCACGGCCAGCTGTGGTGGTGGGGTGTGGCGGCGCTCGCGCTCGGCCTCGCCACCGCATTGTTCGGCGTGATCTTCGCCGCGGTGCAGACCGACATGAAGCGGCTCCTCGCTTACTCGTCGATCGAGAACATCGGCATCATCGTCGCCGGCATCGGGCTCACGATCCTGTTCAAGGCGTACGACAAGACGCTGCTCGCGGCCGTCGCGTTGACGGCGGTGCTCTATCACTGCCTCAACCACGCATTCTTCAAGAGCCTGCTCTTCCTCGCCACCGGTTCGGTGCTGCACGCAACGCACGAGCGCAGCCTGGGCAAGCTCGGCGGTCTCATCCACCGGATGCCGTGGGTCGCGTGGCTCGCGCTGGTCGGCACGCTCGCGATCGCCGGCCTGCCGCCCTTGAACGGCTTCGTTTCCGAATGGCTGCTGCTGCAGGCGTTCCTGTTTACGCCGACGCTGCCGCAATCGTTCGTCAACATGCTGGTACCGGTTGCCGCGGCGGCGCTCGTCCTTGCTGCGGCGCTCGCCGCCTACGTGATGGTGAAGTTCTATGGCGTGATTTTCCTGGGCCGTCCGCGCGAGGCCAACCTCGCCTACGCGACGGACGCCGGGAAGCCCGAGCGCGTTGCGCTCATCTGGCTCGCCGCCGGCTGCGTCGTCCTCGGCCTGTTTCCGGTTAACGTGATTGCGCTGCTCGACCCCGTCAACACGCTGCTGCTTGGATCCTCGCAAGGCGACACCATCGCCCGCAACTGGCTGATGCTCGCGCCGATCAACGCCGAGCGCTCGAGCTACAGCCCGCTGATCCTGCTCTTGGTAATCGTCGCCGTCGTGCTGCTGACGATGCAGGTCGTGCATCGCTACTATCACGGCCGCGTGCGCATTGCGCCACCATGGGATTGCGGCTTCCCGGCGCAGACTGCAAGGATGCAGGACACCGCCGAAGGTTTCGGACAACCGATCCGGCAGGTGTTCGAGACGTTCTTCCGGATCGAGCGCCACCTTCCCTCCCCGTTCGACGAAAAGCCGAGCTACTTCGCCAAGGCGGACGACCACTTCTGGTACTGGCTTTACGTGCCGATCATCCGGTCGGCTGATTTCCTGGGTCGGGTCGTTGGTAAGATCCAGCAGGGGCGCATTTCGGTATACCTCACGTACAGCTTCTTCACGCTGCTGGTCTTGCTGCTCCTCGTGCGATGAGCGCTACCGGACTTCTGTCTCAGTTGCTGCAACTTGCCATCGCGCTGGCGCTGGCGCCGCTCCTCGTCGGCTGGGTCAACCAGTGCCGCGCCTGGCTGCAGAACAAGTCGGCGCCCTCGCTGCTCCTGCCGTACCGGACCATTCGCAAGCTGTTCCTGAAGGACGCAGTCGTTGCATCGAATGCGTCACCACTGTTCCGCCTGATGCCGTACATCGTCTTCGGCGCCATGTGCTGCGCGGCGGCGATCGTGCCGTCGCTCGCCACCGACCTGCCGTTCGCGTATGCCGCCGACGCGATCGCGCTGGTCGGCCTGTTCGCGCTCGCCCGTGTGTTCATTGCGCTGGCCGCCATGGACATCGGGACGTCGTTCGGCACGATGGGCGCGCGCCGCGAAATGTTCGTCGGCTTTCTTGCGGAACCGGCGTTGCTGATGGTGTTCTTCACCGCGTCGCTGATTTCCGGCTCGACGTCGCTGCCGACCATCGTCGACACGCTCGCGCATCGCGAGCTGGCGATCTATCCCAGTCTCGCGCTCGCCGGCGTCGCCTTCACGATGGTGTCGCTGGCCGAGAACGCGCGCATTCCGGTCGACAATCCCGCCACGCACCTCGAGCTGACGATGATCCACGAGGCGATGGTCCTCGAATACTCGGCCCGGCACCTGGCGCTGATCGAGTGGGCGTCGGCGCTCAAGCTCTTCAACTATTCGTGCATCGGTGTCGCGCTGTTCGTGCCATTCGGCATTGTCGTGGAAGGCGCCGACTGGCTCGCCATGCTCGGCGCCGCGCCGGCATTGATCGCCAAGCTCGTGGTCGGCGGCTTCGCGCTGGCGCTGATCGAAACGCTGTCGGCGAAGATGCGCATCTTCCGCGCGCCCGAGTTCCTGGGCACGGCTTTCCTGCTGGCGGTACTGGCGATGCTGGTCACGCAATTGTTGGGGGGCTAGCGGATGACGACGACGCTTCCGCTCTTCGCACAGCTGATCAATCTTTTCGCGGCGATCCTGCTGCTGCTTTCGTTCGCAATGCTGGCGCAGCGCCGCGTCCTCTCGCTGATCGACCTCTTCGCCGCGCAGGGCCTGGCGCTGGCCACGTCGACCGTCATCGTCGCCTACGCGACGAAACAGCCGCACCTGTACTTCTCGGCAGCTCTCACGCTGATCCTCAAGGTCATCCTGCTGCCGTGGATTCTCCACCGGTTGATCCGCAAGCTCGACGTGAAATGGGACGTCGAGCAACTGATCAACATACCGACGACCATGCTGGTCGGCATCGTATTGGTCGTCTTCGCCTTCAATCTCGCCTCGCCCATATCGCAGCTCGCGAGCACCGTGACCCGGGCGACGCTGGGCATTGCGATGGCGTGCGTGATGCTGTCGTTCCTGATGATGATCACGCGGCGCAAGGCGATCCCCCAGGTCATCGGCTTTCTCTCGATGGAGAACGGATTGTTCTTCGCGGCGACCAGCGCGACGTACGGGATGCCGATGGTGGTGGAGCTCGGCATAGCGCTGGACGTCCTGGTCGGCATGCTGATTCTCGGCGTCTTCTTCTTCCAGATTCGCGAGCAGTTCGACAGCCTCGACTTGCAGCACCTGGAAAAGCTGAAGGAGTCCGAGTGAAGATTGCCGACATGTGCGACAGTTCCCGCCAAAGCTCATGTCGTCCCCGCGAAGGCGCATGCGCTTTCGCGCACGCCCCAGTGTCTTTCATCGAACGACGCTGGGGAGCTCGCGCACGCGAGCGCGCCTTCGCGGGAACGACGAATTTCAAATTCGGCGCGTTGCTGGCTGTCTCAATGCCACGAGAAAAGCGTACGTGATCGAGATCCTCGCCGTCCTCGGCATCCCGCTCATCGGCGCCTCCGTCCTCGCCCTCGTCGGCGACCGCCGGATTGCGCCGACGGTCAACGTCACGGCAAGCTTTCTCACGTTTGCCGCGGCCACCGCGCTCACGATCCGCGTGATCACCGACGGACCCCTGCTGGTGCTGAACAAGCAGTTCTTCGTCGATCCGTTCAACGTGTTCCTCGTTGCGCTCACCGCCTTCGTCGGCTTCACGACGGCGATCTTTTCCCGTCCCTACATGCGGATCGAGCACGAGCACGGCCGGCTGACGGCAGCGCGGCTGCGGCTTTATCACAGCATGTACCAGCTCTTCAATTTCACGATGCTGCTCGCGCTGCTCACCAACAATCTCGGCATCCTGTGGGTGGCGATGGAAGCGGCGACGCTGACCACGGTGCTGCTGGTGTCGTTGTACCGGACGCCGGCGAGCCTCGAGGCGGCGTGGAAATATTTCATCCTGTGCGGCGTGGGCATCGCGCAGGCGCTGTTCGGCACGATCCTGCTCTATTTCGCCGCGGAAAAGGTGCTGGGCGCCGAAGGCGGCGCGCTCTTGTGGACGGAGCTCAACAGCGTCAAGGACCAGCTCGAGCCGACGGTGCTTTCGCTGGCGTTCGTGTTCCTGCTGGTCGGTTACGGCACCAAGGTCGGGCTGGTTCCGTTGCACAACTGGCTGCCGGACGCGCACGCCGAGGGCCCCACTCCCGTGTCGGCGGTGCTGTCGGGGCTGCTCCTCAACGTCGCGCTGTATGCGGTGGTCCGCTGCAAAGTCCTGGTCGACGGCGCGCTGGAATCGGCGATCGCGGGCACGCTGATGATGGGATTCGGCCTGCTGTCGGTGGTCGTCGCCGCCTTTCTGCTGTCGCGCCAGAAGGACATCAAGCGCCTGTTCGCGTATTCGTCGATCGAGCACATGGGGATCATCACATTTGCGTTCGGCATGGGCGGGCCGATCGCCAATTTTGCGGGGCTGCTGCACATGACCGTGCATTCGCTGACCAAATCGGCGATCTTCTTCGCCGTCGGCCACGCCGCGCAGAAGTCCGGCACGCAGCTGATCGACGGCATTCGCGGCCTCATCACCACCAGCCCGGCCATTGGCTGGGGCCTGGCGCTTGGCACGCTCGCGATCCTCGGGATGCCGCCGTTCGGCGTGTTCGCCAGCGAGTTCCTGATTCTCACGACGGCGATCCGCGAGCAGCCGTGGGCGACACCGTTCCTGCTGCTGGCGCTCGGCATTGCGTTCGCTTCGGTGTTCTCGAAGGTGCAGCCGATGGTATTCGGCGAAACGTCGGGGCGGCGGTTGCCGCATCGTCCGGCGATGCTGCCGGTGTTCGTGCACCTTGCGCTCGTGCTGATGCTGGGTTTGTGGATACCACCGTTTCTCGCCGACTGGTATCGCCAGGCGGCGCAGTTGATCGGCTAGCGGACAGCAGAACCATGAACCTGTCGGCCCTCGGACTGACCGCCGCGACGCTGCCTTCGCCGCTTCCGGCGCGACGGATGCAGGTGAGCTCCGGCGCGCTGCTCACCGCCTGCAAGCTGGCCAGGGAGCAAGGTGCGCGCCTGGTCGCCTTGTGGGCCAGCGACGAGCGCGACCGCGGCCGCGGCTATTGCCTCCGCGTCGCACTCGTCGATGGCGACGGCCTGACCGTGCTCGAGCACACGCTTCCCGACGAAGGCGGCCAGTATTCCGACATCGCCACGATCTTTCCCGCGGCCAACCGGATGCAGCGCGCGGCGTTCGATCTCGTGGGCGTCGCGTCGGATGCCGACGATCAGCGGCCGTGGCTGTGGCTTGCGAGCTGGCCGATCGACCGCTTCCCGCTGCGCCGCGACTTCGAAGCATCGCCCAAGTGGGAGCCGGGCCAGGAAGAGTACGCATTCGTCCGCGTCCAAGGCGACGGCGTGCACGAGATTCCCGTCGGTCCCGTGCACGCGGGAATCATCGAGCCCGGGCATTTCCGCTTCCAGGTCGTCGGCGAAAAGGTATTGCGGCTGGAAGAACGGCTGGGCTATACGCACAAAGGCATCGAGAAGCGGTTCGAGGAATTGCCGCTTGCCGACGGCTATCGCCTCGCCGGTCGCGTGTCCGGTGACAGCACGGTGGCCTATGCGTGGGCCTATGCGCAGGCGGCGGAAGCCATCGCAGCGATTGCGCCTCCGCCGCGCGCCGTGTGGTTACGCGCGCTCGCCCTGGAGCGCGAGCGCGTCGCGAATCACCTGGGCGATCTCGGCTATCTCGGTAACGATGGCGGGTTTGCGTTCGGTCTCGCGCAGTTCTCGCGCCTGAAAGAGGATGTGCTGCGCACCAATCGTGAGGCGTTCGGCCACCGGATGCTGATGGACTTCATCGTGCCCGGTGGCGTCGCGGGCGACCTGCCTCCTGGTTCGGCGACTGCGCTGCAAGATCAATGCACAAGCCTCGCGCGGGAAATCAAGACGCTGCACGACATCTACGACGACCACGCGGGATTGCAGGACCGGTTTCGCACGTGTGGTCGCGTGACGCCGGAGCTCGCGGAGCAACTGGGGCTCGAAGGCCTCGCGGGGCGGGCGAGCGGCCAGGCCTACGACGCGCGCTGCGATTTCGCCGTCGCACCCTACGATGCGTTGTCGGTGAACAAGATGACCAAGACGGAAGGCGACGTTGCCGCACGCGTTGCGATCCGTTTCGACGAAGTGCTGGAGTCGCTGCGCCTGATCCTCGCGATCCTCGATGCTCTGCCTGATGGCCCCATTGCGGTACCGTTCCCGGACGTGCGCGAGCATCAGCTCGGCCTGGGTTACGTGGAAGGCTGGCGGGGCCCGGTGCTGATCGCGTTGACCAGCGGCCCGGACGGCAGCATCCGGCGTTGCCATCCACACGATCCGTCGTGGACGAACTGGCCGGTCCTCGAGCACGCGGTGATCGGCAACATCGTTCCCGATTTCCCATTGATCAACAAGTCGTTCAATCTGGCGTACAGCGGTCACGATCTTTAATGCGGAATACACCGATCCATGACAAATTCTCCGTCGTTCCCGCGAAGGCGGGAACCTAGCGTCTTTCGTCGCACGCCACTGGGTCCCCGCCTTCGCGGGGACGACGGGAGTTTTGCAGACGCTCTTCTTCATTTCGGCAACCGTAATTAGGACGAATACATGCTGCACATCCTCCAGCAGATCGCGAAGATCGGCGTCAAGAGCGAGCGCGCGCCGGCGCCGGCCGAGGATATGGTCGTGGTCGCCCGGCTGCAGGAAAAAGTGCTGCGCACGCTTGGTCGCGCGCTGACGATTCGCCAGGTGGACGCCGGGTCGTGCAACGGATGCGAGCTCGAGATCCACGCACTTGGCAATCCGTACTACAACATCGAGGGACTGGGCATCCGATTCGTCGCGAGTCCGCGTCATGCCGACATGCTGCTCGTCACCGGCCCGGTCTCGAAGCACATGGCGATCGCGCTCCGGCGGACTTACGACGCCACCCCCGAGCCCAAGCTCGTCGTCGCCGTCGGCGATTGCGGCTGTACCGGCGGCATCTTCGGCGAGAGCTACGCGACGCTGGGCCGCGTGGCGAACGTGATCCCGGTCGATGTCGAGATTCCCGGCTGCCCGCCGACACCGACCGCGCTGCTGCAAGGCATTCTCGCGGCGATCAGCAAGCACGCGCCGCCGCCGGCCGCGGCACCGGAGCCCGCAGAACCGTCGAACGAATGATGCGGCAACTGATCGTCCTCGGCGGCGGCGGCTTCCTGATGGAGAAGAGCCGCGCACTCGACAACTATTTCCTGCGTGCGACGGGCAAGCCCAACCCGCGCATTTGCTTCGTCGGTACCGCGAGCGGCGACGCGGAGTCGGGGCGTTACAAGTTCTACGAGGCGATGGCCATGCTGGATTGCCGCGCGACGCATCTGTCGCTCGTCCAGCCGCCGACGCCGGACCTCGCGGCATTCGTCATGGAACAGGACGCAATCTACGTCGGCGGCGGCAACACGCGCTCGCTGCTCGCCCTCTGGCGCGAATGGGGACTCGACGTCGCGTTGCGCGCCGCTTACGAGAGCGGCATCGTGATGGGCGGCATCAGCGCAGGGATGATCTGCTGGTTCGAATCCGGCATCACCGATTCGGTGCCCGGAACGCTATCGCCGCTGCCGTGTCTTGGCTGGCTGCCCGGCAGCGCGTGCCCGCATTACGACGGCGAGGCGGAACGGCGGCCCGCCTTTCATCGGCTCCTGGCCGAAGGCCGCATCCCGCCCGGCTATGCCGCCGACGACGGCGTCGCGCTTCACTTCGTTGACGACGCGCTCGTCCATGTCGTCGCGTCGAGGCCGACGGCGAAGGCATTCCGGTTGTCGATCCAGGACGGCGCCGTGCTCGAGGTCGCCCTGCCCGTGCGCGTCCTCGACGGAGTCATGCCGAACGCTTGATCTGGCCGTGGCGCAAGGGTAGGGTAGAAGACGCCGCGCGGTGCGGGTATTCCGAGCGCATCGGAACCATCCGCCGGGTGCCCGAACGTCCATCGTCCAAGCCATGCCCCAGCTCGTTCGCCACTTCCGGCAGATCCTGCTCTGGCCGCTGCAGCTCATGCCGATTCGCGAAGGCTCGCAGATCCAGGAGCCCTGGGATCTGCTCCAGCAATCGGAAGGCACGCATCCCTGGCGCGAGTCTCGCGACAACTTCAACTGCGCGCCCGATCAATTCCAGGCACGTCACTACAGCGAGTTCGTCACGTTCCTGCCCTACGTGCGGCGATTCCTCTACGGGGAAGGCAAAGGTCGCGGCGGGTCCGTGGGGGCCGAGTCGCCGCTCAAGGTCTTTCGTCGCAACGATATCGCCAGAGTCCGGATGACTTTTCCGGACGCGGAGTCGACGCCCGTTGACTTCAACGTGGCTCACATCGATCTGTGCTTTTTCTACGACCTCGATATCGTCATCCTCATCGTCGAGATCTTCGCCGATGACATCCCGCTGGCGCGGGTGCAGGAGACGATGTTCCGGTTCGGCCGCGCCTATCCCAACTATTGGACCGAGGACGGCCGCGGCGGGCACTGCCTCGCACACGCCGAGTGGCTCGCCACGGGCGGCGAGGTGCTGGCAAGGTCGGACTACGAGGAGCGCGACAAGTATCTCGCTCACGTCGGCCGTTATCGCTCGGTCCGCTTCGCTTCGCACTGGACCCACCTGCTGCGACCGTTGACGCCCGAGCACTCCGACGAAAAGGGGCCGATCCGCTATCGGCAGATCGAATACAGCCGGATGCCGCTCCTCGCCTACCTCGCGCTGGACGACGCGCGCGGGCTGACCCGCGGCGACTTCATCCGCCTGGGTCTCGTCACCGGTCCCGGACCTTCGGACTCGCTACCCTACGCCGCCCACTACGTGCGCGATTTCGAGGATCGCTACTGCTACGACCAATTCTGGAATCCGGAGCAGGATGGTCCGCCGGGAACCCGCTTCATCGCATCCGGCCACGCCTTCGCGATGATCGGCGATGCCGGCGATTCGTTCTTCGTCGATCGCGATGCCGGCCTGCTGGGCCAGTTTCGCCATCAGTATTTCCTGCTCTTCCTGATTCCGCACATCCACAAGGCGACGTTGCTGATGCTTTCGGACCGGATGGTGGACGCGCTCAACCGGCTCGAAATCAGCGATGCGGACTCGGTCCGGCGATTCAAGCGCACGATCCGCCAGCTGCTGGAGATTTTCCTGCGGTTCACGCACCGGTACTGGTTTCACGAGGTATCCGATCAGCCGCAGGCCAAGGAGCTCTTCAAGATGACCGAGAAGTACCTTGGCACCGACGCCCTCTTCGAGGAGATCCGCAACGAGATCGAGGATATGAGCAACTATCTCGAAACCGACACGTTGCGCCGGCAGGCCAACACCGTCGTCCGCCTGACCGTCGTGACCGCGTTCGGGTTGGTCGGCACCGTCGCCACCGGCTTCCTCGGCATGAACCTGTATGCGTTGTCCGAGCTGTCAACGTGGGAGAAATTCGCGGCCTTCATCGCCGTCCTGGTTCCGGTCACCGCGCTTACGCTGTACACGATCGTGAAGTCGAAACGCCTGTCGGATTTTCTCGAGGCGGTGTCCGACGAGCGGCTGCCGGTGCGCGCCAAGATCGCTTCGTTCCTCGACGTCTGGAGGCACGATTCGCGAACCGCGGAAACGGGCGCCGATGGCGAGACCAAATCGCGATTTCGGCTGCCCCGGCGACTGCGCCGGCCGTGAAACGCCCCGCGATGATGGGGCATGACCAGATTTGATGTCTCAGCCATTGTCGGGTCGCACACTTGCCCTTGACCGGCACGCTGCGAAGTGATCGGTAAAGCCGATGGAAGCAGCCGCTCGCCGGACCCGCGCTCGGATGCGCGCGGGTGCTCGACTCGCGTCGCGCCGACTACTTCACGTCAATCGTCACCTTTTCGATCTTGCCGGTGAAGCGGCTCTTCAAGCCCGCCACGTAGTCCTCGGAGACCGGCGTATCGTCGTCCTCGCCAACATCGGCACCTTCGTCGGGCGAGATGACGTACGGGATAGTCTTCGCGATGCGCCCTTCGGCTACGTTCTTCCCGTTGACGGAAAGCGAAGCCGCACCGCCCTTGCCGAGGCCGCCACCGTCATACGCGAAGTCCAGCTTGACGGTCGCCTTGCCGGCCGCAAGCGGCTCGGATCCGGCCACCGTGTAGCGTTCCAGGCCGATCCAGTTGTACGTGTACGTGGGCTTGCCGTCTTTCAGGTACAAGCTCCAGCCGCCGAAGCGGCCGCCTTGCGCAAGGAGCACGCCGCTGGCACCACCCTGCGGAATTTCGACGTCGGCGGTGATCGTCATGGAGCGATTCTTGGCATTGAGGAACGCGTTCTCCATCATGCCGGTCATTCCCGGATACAGCGTGAGCGAGGTGCGCGATCCCATCAGGTCGGGCCGCCCCGCGACAGCCGCATTGAAGCGCTCGATGCTGCGGTCGTCGATGGGGAGCACGTTGTATTTCGCCGCCTCTTTCATGAATAGCGCCTGCATCTCCTTCAGCTTCGCGGGATTTTTCCCGGCAAGATCGGTCGCGAGGCTGTAGTCGTTGCGCGTATCGAAGAGCTGCCACGAGTCCTGGTCGAGCGATGCGCGCGGCTTCTGCTCCCACGGCGCCCTGTGGATGGTGCGCGCGAGCCAGCCGTCGCTGTAGATGCCGCGATTGCCCAGGATCTCGAAATACTGTGTGTGACGTCGATTCGCGGCCTTCGCGTCGTTGAGCGTATAGGCGAGGCTCACGCCTTCGAAGGGCTTCTGGACCGTGCCGTTGACCGATTTCGGGAATGGAAGGCCCGCCATTTCGAGGACCGTCGGCGCGAGGTCGGTGATGTAGTGCCACTGCGAGCGAACTTCGCCCTTCGCCTTGATCCCCTTGGGCCAGTGCACGACCATGCCCTGCTTGTTCCCACCGTAATCGCCCGCCACCTGCTTCGACCAGGCGAACGGTGCGTCGCCGGCAATCGCCCAGCCGGAGGCGAAGTGCGGATACGTTTCCGGGCCGCCCCACTTGTCGAGGTTCTTGAGCTGATCGGCCACGGTCTCCTGGACGCCGTTGAAGTAGGTCAATTCGTTGAACATGCCCACCGGCCCGCCTTCCGCGCTCGCCCCGTTGTCGCCCGGGATGTAGACGAAGACGGTGTTGTCCATCACGCCCAGATCCTCGATCGCCTTCACGAGGCGCCCGATTTCGTAATCGGCCATTTCAGCAAAACCCGCGAAGACTTCCATCTGCCGCGCGAAGAGCCGCTTTTCGTCGGCAGAAAGCGCGTCCCAATCCTTGATTGCGGCGGGTTTGGGCGCGAGCTTGGTGCCCGGCGGCACGACGCCAAGCTTGATCTGCCGCGCCAGCGCATCCTCCCGATACTTGTCCCAGCCCGCATCGAACTTGCCTTTGTACTTGTCGGCCCATTCCTTCGGCACGTGGTGCGGTGCGTGCGTGGCGCCCGGGGCGAAATACATGAAGAACGGCCGGTCCGGCGTCATCGATTGCTGGAACCGGACCCAGGCGATCGCCTGGTTCGTCATGTCCGTCATGAAGTGGTACTTCGGGTCACTGGGCAGCTCGACCTTGGTCACGCCGTCGTACAGGAGCGGCGACCACTGGTTCGTTTCTCCACCGAGGAAACCGTAGAACTTCTCGAAGCCCGACATGGTCGGCCACGTTGTGTACGGACCCGAGATGCTCGTTTCCCAGAGCGGTGTCAGGTGCCACTTGCCGAACGCGCCCGTGTTGTAGCCGTTCAACCGCAGCATCTCGGGCAGCGGCGCGACGCTCGCCGGACGCACGCCCGTGTTGCCTTCGAACGCGGTGGCGATATCCTGGACCGCACCGGTGTTGTTGGTGTGGTGATTGCGGCCCGTGATCAGCGCCGCGCGCGTAGGCGAGCACAACGCAGCGACGTGCATGTTGTTGTAACGCAGGCCCTGGGCGGCGAGCCGGTCCAGCGTCGGCATCGCGATCGCGCCGCCGAAAGTGCTCGGATGCGCGAAGCCGAGATCGTCGAGCAGCACGATGACGACGTTCGGCGCGCCCTTCGGTGCCTTCACCGCGAAGCGCGGCAGTGCTTTCGCTTTGCGCACGTCGAGTTCGGTAATGGGCACGCGCTTCGGTTCGGGAACCGGCAGCACCGTGCGATCGATGGCGTCCGAAGGTGGCTTTTGCGCGGCCGCAGGGCCGCCCAGGCCGAAGCACAGCACGAGCGCGGCAAACGCGCCCGGCAAACCTTTGCGTTTCATTACTGTCGTTCCCCTTGTCGACGTGCCACCAGTTATCGTGCGGGCGCTCCATCCGCCGCGCACCGTCGTCTTCGCGACTGACGCTATCCTATCAAATCACCGGAAACCTTCCGCCCGCGCGCGGCGCGCGGCGGACTGTCGCTGGTCTTGCCGCGCCGCTTCACTTCCGCATCGAGGACCGGCTTCAGATAATGACCGGTGTAGCTCGCCGCCGTCGCGGCAATCGTCTCCGGCGGGCCTTCGGCGATGATCATGCCGCCGCCGGCGCCGCCCTCCGGACCCAGGTCGATGATCCAGTCCGCCGTCTTGATGACGTCGAGATTGTGCTCGATCACCACGACCGTATTGCCGTGATCGCGCAGCCGATGCAGCACGGTAAGCAGCATTTCGATGTCGTGGAAGTGCAGGCCGGTCGTCGGCTCGTCGAGGATGTACAGCGTGCGGCCGGTGTCGCGCTTGGAAAGCTCCAGCGCGAGCTTGACGCGCTGCGCTTCGCCTCCGGACAGCGTCGTCGCCGACTGGCCGAGCGTGATGTAGCCCAGCCCCACGTCGAGCAGCGTCTGCAACTTGCGCGCGACCGCGGGCACCGGCTCGAAAAACGCGAACGCCTGCTCGACCGTCATCGACAGCACTTCGTGGATGTTCTTGCCCTTGTAGCGGATCTCCAGCGTCTCGCGGTTGTAGCGTTGCCCGTGGCATACGTCGCACGGCACGTAGACGTCCGGCAGGAAGTGCATCTCGACCTTGATGAGACCGTCGCCCTGGCACGCCTCGCAGCGCCCGCCCTTGACGTTGAACGAGAAGCGGCCGGGTCCATAGCCGCGCTCGCGGCCCTCCTTCACCTGCGAGAACAGCTCGCGGATCGGTGTGAACAGGCCGGTGTACGTCGCGGGATTCGAGCGCGGCGTGCGGCCGATCGGGCTCTGGTCGACGCTGATCACCTTGTCGAAATGCTCGAGGCCCTCGATCTCGCCGTGCGGTGCGGGCTCGGCGGAGGAATCGTAGAGGTGCCGCGCGACCGCGTGATACAGCGTGTCGTTGATCAGCGTCGATTTGCCCGAGCCGGAGACGCCCGTCACGGAAACGAAGAGGCCGACCGGCAGGTTGAGCGTCACGTTCTGCAGGTTGTTGCCCGTTGCACCGGTGATCGTGAGGATGCGCTCGGGATCGACGCGATTGCGCCGCGCCGGAATCGGGATCTGGCGATGGCCGGCCAGGTATTGACCGGTCAACGAATGCGTGGCGCGGCGAATGTCGTCCGGCGTCCCCTGCGCGACGACCTGCCCGCCGTGCTCGCCGGCACCCGGGCCCATGTCGACCACGTAGTCGGCGGCATTGATGGCGTCTTCGTCATGCTCGACGACGATGACGCTGTTGCCGAGATCGCGCAAGTGCTTGAGCGTCGCGAGCAGGCGGCCGTTGTCGCGCTGATGCAAGCCGATCGACGGCTCGTCCAGCACGTACATCACGCCGGTCAATCCCGAGCCGATTTGCGACGCGAGCCGGATGCGCTGCGACTCGCCGCCGGATAGCGTTTCCGCCGACCGGTCGAGCGCCAGATACTCGAGGCCGACGTTGTTCAGGAATTGGAGCCGGCTCACGATCTCCTTGACGATCCGGTCGGCGATCGCGGCCTTCTGGCCGTCGAGCGAAAGCCCCCGGAAAAAATCCATCGTCGCCTTCAGCGGCAATCCGGAGACTTCATAGATCGGGCGCGCGTAATCGCCTTCGCCGACCTTGACGAAACGCGCTTCGCGGCGCAGCCGCGTGCCGCCGCACTCCGGGCACGGCTTGTTGTTCAGGTACTTGGCCAGCTCTTCGCGCACCATCACCGAATCCGTCTCGCGATAACGGCGCTCGAGATTCGGGATGATCCCTTCGAACGCGTGCTCGCGCACCGTCGGCTTGCCGCGGTCGGACAGATACGTGAATGGAATCTTCTCGGCGCCGGACCCGTTGAGGATCAGGCTCTGCACGCGTTCGACGAGCTTCGCGAACGGCCGGTCGATGTCGAAGCCGATGTGCTTCGAGAGGCTCTGCAGCAACTGGAAATAGAACTGGTTGCGCCGGTCCCAGCCACGGATCGCGCCGGAGGCAAGCGACAGCTGCGGAAACGCCACTACGCGCTTGGGATCGAAGAACGTGATCGAGCCCAGCCCGTCGCATTTGGGACAGGCGCCGAGCGGGCTGTTGAACGAGAACAGCCGCGGCTCCAGCTCGGCCAGCGCATAGTTGCAGATCGGACAGGCGAACTTGGCGGAGAACAGGTGCTCGCGGACCACTACGTTGTCCTTGTCCATCTCGGCGACGATCGCGCGGCCGTCGCCGTGGCGCAGCGCGGTTTCGAACGACTCGGCCATCCGCTGCTTGAATTCCTCCCGCACCTTCAAGCGGTCGACGACGACCTCGATCGTGTGCTTGGTGGTCTTGGCAAGCTTGGGCGCCGCGTCGATCTCGTAGACCTTGCCGTCGACGCGCACGCGTGCGAATCCCTTGGCGCGCAGCTCGACGAAGAGCTCGAGATGCTCGCCCTTCCGGTTCACGACCACCGGCGCCAGGATCATGAGCCGCGCCTCGTCGTCCTGCACTCCGCGCATCGCCAGCGTCGAGTCGACCATCTGCGAAATCGTCATCGCGGCCAGTTTCTGCTCCGGATGGTCCGGACAATACGGATCACCCACGCGGGCGTAGAGCAGGCGCAGGTAGTCGTGGATCTCGGTGACGGTGCCCACGGTCGAGCGCGGATTGTGCGACGTCGCCTTCTGCTCGATCGATATCGCCGGCGACAAGCCCTCGATCAGGTCGACGTCCGGCTTTTCCATGAGCTGCAGGAATTGCCGCGCGTATGCCGACAGCGATTCGACGTAGCGGCGCTGCCCCTCCGCATACAACGTGTCGAAGGCCAGCGAGCTCTTGCCCGATCCGGACAGGCCCGTGATCACGATCAGCCGGTGTCGCGGCAGATCGAGATTCAGGTTCTTGAGATTGTGCGTGCGTGCACCGCGAATGCGGATCGAATCCATGCAGCTGTGGCTCTTTCGTCGTCGGAGTTGCTATCGGTCTGCCGCTCGGGTCAATCGCGCGTTTTACCTAGGCCGCAAGGCTTAAAGGGAAACGGGCGAACCTGATAGTATATTGCGTTTCAGTTTTCAGTTCACGTACCTCCATTTGTTCATGCCCGTTTCTGCCAACTTCGACGCTTCGCCCACGCTCGACGAGATCCGGATGACCGCCGCCGAGCGGCGCGCCACCGCCGGCCTCGCCAGCATCTACGGGCTGCGGCTGCTCGGCATGTTCATCATCCTGCCGGTGTTTGCGCTGTACGCGGAAACACTGCCGGGCGGCGCGACCCACACGCTGATCGGCATCGCGCTCGGCGCGTACGGTCTCACGCAGGCGCTGTTGCAGATCCCCTTTGGCTGGGCCTCCGATAAATGGGGGCGCAAGCCTGTCATTTACAGCGGCCTCGCCATTCTCGCGGTGGGCAGCTTCATCGCGGCGTGGGCGCCGGACATCGGTTGGGTGATCGTCGGCCGCTGCTTGCAGGGCGCCGGCGCCATTTCGGCGGCGGTCATCGCATTGACGGCGGACCTGACGCGGGATTCCGTGCGCACACGCGCCATGGCCGTCATCGGCATCACGATCGCCCTGACCTTCGCGGCATCGCTGGTCGCCGGCCCGGTGCTCAAGGCGTTGATCGGCGTCCCCGGGATTTTCGCGCTGACCGGCGTGCTCGCGCTGGGCGCGATGGCCGTCGTGCATTTCGCGATTCCCGATCCCGCACAAGCTTCGCCCGACCGCAGCATCGGGCGTGGCCAATTTGTACACGTGTTCCGCGACACGCAGTTGCTGCGCCTGAACTACGGGACGTTCGCGCTGCACGCGGCCCTGATGGCGCTGTTCACGCAAATTCCATTTGCACTGCGCGACAACGGCCTCGCCGCGGAGCGCCACTGGATCGTCTATCTGCCGGTGCTCGTCCTCTCGATCCTGGTGATGATTCCGTTCGTTCGTCACAGCGACCGCCCCGAACGCGGCAAGGTGCTGCTCAACGGCGCCGTCACCGTATTGCTGGCGGCGCAGCTCGCCCTCGCTTTTTCGCTGCAGTCGCTGTGGGCGCTCTGTATCGAGCTCACGCTGTTTTTTGCCGCGCTGAACCTCCTCGAAGCCATCCTGCCGGCGCTGGTCTCCAAATGCGCGCCCGCGGAAGCGCGCGGCGCGGCGATCGGCGTGAACTCGAGCATGCAGTTCCTGGGCGCATTCGCCGGTGCCGCCGCCGGCGGATGGCTGTCGGAACACGTGGGCGGCGCGTCCGTCTTCATTCTCGGCGTGACGCTGACCGGCATGTGGCTGATCGCCACCGCCACGATGGCCGCGCCCCGTACACGCTTTGCAACCAATTACCCGATGGGAGAAGTGAGATGGCCTCAGTCAACAAGGTAATCCTGCTCGGCAATCTCGGCCGTGATCCGGAAACGCGCTACACCACCGGCGGCGATGCCGTCACCAATCTGAATATCGCCACCAGCGAAACGTGGAAGGACAAGAGCGGCGAGAAGCAGGAAAAAACCGAGTGGCACCGTGTCGTCCTGTTCGGACGGCAGGCAGAAGTCGCCGGTGAATACCTGAAGAAAGGGCGCTCGGTCTACATCGAGGGCCGGCTGCAGACGCGCAAGTACACGGACAAGGATGGCGTCGAAAAATACTCGACCGAGATCGTCGCCGACCGGATGCAGCTGATCGGCGGCGCCCGCGATGCCGGCGGGGGCGGGGGTGGCGGTGGCGATGCCGAATTCGCGGCCGCGAATACCGGCGGTGGCGGAGGCGCGCGCCGCGAAGGCGCTGGCGGTGGTGGCGGTGGCGGTGCCAAGCCCGGCGCGCCCGCCAAGAAGAACGTCGACGATTTCGACGACGACATTCCGTTCTGAGCGGCTTGCGAACGGACTTGACTCGCGAGTGGCGATGGGACACTCCCAGGTTGTCGCCCGATAACGAGGATTACCGGCTTGAGTGCCACCTCCCGCAAAACTCCCGTCGTCCCCGCGAAGGCGGGGACCCAGTGACGTTACTGCCGAAGAAGAGCGAATCCTCGCGCAAAACTCCCGTCGTCCCCGCGAAGGCGGGACCCAGTGACGTTACTGCCGAAGATGAGCGAATCCTCGCGCAAAACTCCCGTCGTCCCCGCGAAGGCGGGGACCCAGTGTCGTTGCATCAAAAAGTCACTGGGACGCGCGCGAACCCGCGCACATCTTCGCGGCAACGACGATTTCCCAAATCGCGCCGTGAGCGCAGTTCGCGACTTCGTTGAGCCGGGGAATCGGTTGCGTCAGGTCAGTGCGTACGCAACACGATCAGCGGACGCCTGCGTCTGCGACACGGCAATGACGCCGCCGCCAAGACACACATCGCCGTCGTAGATCACGAGATACTGGCCGGGCGTCGGCGCCCACTGCGGCGCGTCGAACACGGCAACGCAACCATCATCCGTACGCGTCAGCGTGCACGCCGCATCCGGCATCCGGTACCGGGTCTTGGCGCCAAAGCGGCGCGGCAGGGGAGGCGCGTGGCCGCTGATCCAGTGCATGTCGATCGCCTCGACGTTGCGCCGATACAGGAGCGGATGCTCATGACCCTGCACGGCGACCAGCGCATTGCGCTGCAACTCCTTGCCGGCGACGAACCACGGCGCGTCGCTGCCATCGCGCGTCCCGCCGATCCCTAACCCCTGGCGCTGGCCGAGCGTGTAGTACGCGAGGCCCTGATGGCGCCCGACGACCGCGCCTTCCGGCGTCACGACCGGACCGGGCGTTCGCGGCAGATAGCGCGCGAGGAAATCGCGAAAGGGCCGCTCGCCGATGAAGCAGATTCCGGTCGAATCCTTTTTCGCGTGCGTCGGTATGCCTTCGCGCTTCGCAATCGCGCGCACCTCGCGCTTGGCGATGTCGCCCAGCGGGAACAGCACCGGCGCCAATTGCCGCTGGGTCAGCCGATGCAAGAAATAGCTCTGGTCCTTGGTGGCATCGGCGGCTTTGCGCAACTCGACGCGGCCCGGATCCTCACTTCCGCGCCGCACGCGCGCGTAGTGGCCGGTCGCAATGTGATCGGCGGAAAGACGCAGCGCGTAGTCGAGAAACGCGCTGAACTTGATCTCGCTGTTGCACAGCACGTCGGGATTAGGCGTGCGGCCCGCCTCGTACTCACGCAGAAAGTGGGCGAACACGCGCTCGCGGTACTCGGCGGCGAAATTGACGGCCTCGAGCTGGATGCCGAGCACGTCGGCGACCGCGGCGGCGTCGACCAGGTCTTCACGCGACGTGCAGTACTCGTCGGTGTCGTCGTCTTCCCAGTTCTTCATGAAGACGCCGATCACTTCAAAGCCTTGCTGCTTCAGCATCCAGGCGGCTACCGCGGAGTCCACACCGCCGGACAAGCCCACGACGACGCGCCGCCGGCGGGTATTCACGTGTCGCCCCGGAGCAGATCGAGCGGCCAGCGCACTCCCGCGCGATAGTCGTCGATGCAGCGCTGCACGAGCGGACTGCGATGATCGGCGCGGCGGGCTGCGATTTCGTCGTAGCTCATCCACAGGGCCCGGGCGATGCCGACATCGAGCGCGCGCGATGGATCGTGCTCGCCCGCTTCCGCCGCGAACGAGAACCGGACGTACGTATCGCCTGAATCGGGCGCCTGCCAGCGATAGATGCCGATGAGCGCCGTCGGCCGCACGCGCCACCCGGTTTCCTCGAGCGCCTCGCGCGCCGCGGCGGCAGTCAACGCCTCGCCCGGCTCGAGATGGCCGGCCGGTTGATTGAATTTCAATCCGGACCGCGTTTCTTCCTCGACCAGCAGGAAGCGTCCTTCGCGCTCGACGATGGTCGCCACGGTGACGACGGGACGGGGCAGAAGCGATTCACTCATGAGAGAAGGATGGTCCAGCGATATGCGCAAAAAGAAAAGGCAGGACGCGTGCACCCTGCCTTCGTGGCCCGCAACAGGGGGCTTACTTGGTGGTGTCCTTGGGCCCTAGCGTGTTTATGGTCTGCTTCTGCCTGGGCTCACCCTTCGACACTTCGACGTTGGCCTTCTGCTGGGCGGCGGTGCCGGCCACGCTGCCCGACGGATTGTCCGGGTTGATCATCTGCTTGTTGGCGTCCTTGATGGCCTTGTTCTTCTCGGCCGTCGTCATTTTGGTCGTCGCCTTCGACGCCTTCACGTTGGCGGCTTGCTCGGCTGCGGTCTTTTGCGTGTTGACCGAGCTCGGCGCTTGCTGCTGGGTCACCGCCTGCACCTCCTTCTGCTTGTCCGCGATGGGCGCCGTGCGGTCGATGATTTGCGCGGCCGCAGCTGAGGCGAACGCCGCGAGCATCGAGATTGCGATCCATTGCTTCATGTCGTCTCTCCAAACAAATGGGGCGGTCCGCAAGCGTCCCGCCCCACCATTGCAACGCTAAAGAACGGGATTACGGCGTCGACTTCGCTTTCAGTTCCTTGGAGAGCTCTTTTTGGCCTTCCTTCGTCTTCAGCTCGACGTTGGCTTTCGGCTGTCCCTTCGATTCTGCAACATTGGCCTTTTGTTGCGCGGCCGTGCCGGCGGCGCTGCCCGACGGATTTTCCGGGTTGATCATCTGCTTGTTGGCGTCCTTGATGGCCTTGTTCTTCTCGGCCGTGGTCATCTTCGCCGTTTCCTTCGAGGCCTTGGTGTTTGCGGCGGCTTCCTTGGCAGTCTGGGCACCCGTGGTTGATGCAGCAGCGGCGTCGGTCGTCGACTTGACGTCGGCTTGCCGTTCTTTCGCCGTCGGCTTCGCGGGTGCGGCGGGAGCAGGAGCGGGGGTTTGCGCGGCGACAACGCTGGCGAAGGCGCCGACCAACAATGCTACGAGCAGCTTGTTCATGTTCAATTCCTCTATGGTTTCGGGTTTGGACAGTAAGTGACTACGATTTATTTCGTGGGCGTCGAGGCGGGCGTCATCGGCGTCGCCGTGGATTTCTTCGCCTTCTTTTTCTTGGCCTTCTTCGGTTCAGCCTTCGCCGGAGTTGCTGGCGTCGCCGTGGGTGCCGTCGCCGCGGGAGGATTCGCTGCCGGCGCCACCGGGGTCGTACCTTGCGCGAGCGCGACGGTCGTAAAGGCCGCCGTTACCAGTGCCGCTACCAAATGCTTCATTGCTTTAATCCTTGTTGGAAGCCAAAAAACGACACCGGGTACCCGTGTCGACGCCATTAACGGGTGCAGGACGAAGAAGGTTGACATCGTCGCAACCAGGCGGACCGCGGGGCCTCCCGCTATTTTACCTGAGCAATCAAAGAACTAGGGGGAAATCTTCGCCAAAGGTTGTCGCGCGGCGGCGACAGTTGTTTTTTGCATGCCGATCCGCCCGTGGCGGAACCGCCAGCGCATGCGACCCCCGTCAGGGTCACTCGTCGGGAGACGGCAACGCAAACTCCCGCTGCAGCCACTTCCGGAGCAAAGGCACGGTAATGGGCCGCTTGGCGGCCAGCGAGTACCGATCCAGCGCCGCGAGCGTCGCGAGCAGCGCGGTCATGTCGCGGCGGCCATGCGCGAGGAGATACGCGATGACGTCGTCGGCGAGCCGGAATCCGCGCTCCTGCGCATAGTGGGCGAGCGCCGCGGGTTTGTCGGCGTCCGCGAGCGGCATCAGTTCATAGACCAGTCCCCATCCGAGCCGGGTCCGGAGGTCGTCGCGCAGGCGCAGGCGTCCGGGCGGTGCGCCGGCCGCGGCCAGAAGACGGCCTCCGGTCGCCTGCAGCCGGTTGTACAGCGTGAAGAGCCGTCCCTGGGCCTCGGGATCGGCGTCCTCGACGTCGTCGATCGCGACCAGCGCGCCGGCCACCGGCGGCTCGGCGGGCGCGGAAGCCGGCCCCGGGTAATAGGTCGCCGAGGGCAACGTGTCCGCTGCGGCGACTACGGCGTGCAAGAGGTGCGTCCGGCCCGATCCGGTGGCGCCCCAGACGAGGATCCCGGTTTCGCGCACGTCGCCTCGCGCCAGCTGGCGGAGCGCCGTCACCGCCTCGACATTCGGTCCGGCGAGGAAGTTGGCGAACGACGGCGGCTCGATCGGCGCCAGCTCGAACGTCAGCTGTTCCACGCTATTGCGACCCGCGGTACACCGGCGAATCGAGGTATGCGGCGCGCAAGTGCCGCAAGCCCACGAGCAACGCCGCCGAGGCGGGCAACGCCAGCAGCACGCCCGCAAACCCGAACAACTGGCCGAACGCCAGCAGCGCGAAAATCACCGCCAGCGGATGCAGGCCGATGCGATCACCCACCAACCACGGCACCAGCACATACGCCTCCAGCACCTGGCCGACGCCATAGACCGCCAGCACCGCCAGGAAGGCCGGCCAGCCGTGCCACTGGAGCAAAGCCGCCAGAACGCCGAGGACCAGCCCCAGGCCGAATCCGACATACGGGATGAAGACCAGCAGCCCGGTCAACACACCGATCGCCAGCGCGCGATCGAGTCCGACCACCGTCAGTCCAATGGTGTAATACGCGGCCAGCACGATCATCACGAGCACCTGGCCGCGCAGAAATTCGGCGAGCACCAGGTCGATGTCGTGGACGATCGTTTGCACCTTGGCGAGCCAGTCGCGCGGCACCAGGCTGTCCAATCGTTCGCCGATCATGTTCCAGTCCCGCAGCACATAGAACATCACGACGGGAATCAACGCCAGGTTGACGAGCACGGAGATGATGATGAGGCTGCCGGTCTTGACCCCGGCCAGCAAGTGCAGCGAGAGATCGCGCGCATCGTCCATATTCTCGGCGACCATCGCCTTCACCGAATCGAGATCGAGCGCGAGCGAAATGCCGAACTGCTGCTCCACCCAGGGCGCGATGCGTGCGGTGAGTTGGCCCAGCCAGTCCGGAAGGCGCTTGGCCGCCAGGAGTACCTCGGACTGGATCAGCGGAATCAACACCAGGAACAGCAATAACACCAGCAGTCCGAACATGAGCACGACGACGGTCGTCGATGTCGCGCGGGAGATGCCCTTGGTCGCCGCCCAATCGACGATCGGCGTGCCGAGGTACGCGAGAATGGCGCCAATCAAAAACGGCGTCAGGACCGGGCCCAGATAGCGCAAGCCGAAAAAGACCACCAGCGCGGCGCCGACCAGCCACGCATAGTTGCGCAGCGTCAGGATGCGGCGCGGCTTCGGCGCTTCGGGTTCCGCTAGGGCAACGATTTCACCGTTGGCCGGCGGCGCGCCGGGGACGGCGATCGTCACGCCCGAAGACGTTGACGCCAGGGAATCCTCGGGCAGCGGCGGGCGGGCTTCGGTCATTTCCGGTAGAATCCGGCGCGTTCAAGAAATGCCCGCGCACGTACGCTGGCTTGACTGAAGGCGCGGCGCGGGAAGACTGCGAATTGTAGAGGTTTCGTCGCCGCGTGCGGCAACACCCGCGCCACGCATCCCGCCGCCGGTCAGCAGG
>Ga0207689_10000331_pt1 | contig 43938 bp, 33 predicted proteins | sample KBSMisM52_FD_184312 | JGI IMG/M metagenome (GOLD analysis project Ga0207689, IMG submission 184312) | Miscanthus rhizosphere microbial communities from Kellogg Biological Station, Michigan, USA - KBS Miscanthus M5-2 (SPAdes) (version 2) | ecosystem: Host-associated > Plants > Roots >...
GTTTCTCGACGCCAGATGGATCGCTGCGCTGCTTCGCAATGCACCTTCGTCCAGCAGGCGTCGTCTCGCCTTGTCGATTCTGAGCTTGAGCCCACACTACTTCTATCGGCGTCCCGAGTACGACGGATTGTCACATGCCGAGTTTGTCGAGCGGGAGTTCGAACGCAACCGGGCAACGCGCGAGAAACTCGGCGAGTGCATTCTTGGTCCGCACCTGGAAGCCCGGCAGGTTGTTCTCGACTACGGGTGCGGTCCTGGATTCCTCGTGCAGTATGTCGCCCGTTTCGCGGAGACCGTCTATGGCGTGGACATCTCGCGGGGCGTCCTCGAATGCGCGAGAGTCATCAATAGAACCCCGAATGCTGCATTCGTTCATACAGGCAGTGTCGACGAAATCGGCGACGCGACCGTCGACCTGGCGTACTCAGTTGCCGTCGCGCAACACCTGACAGATTCGACGCTCGAGGGTGTTCTTGAAACCATCCGGAGGAAGCTCAGGCCGGCTGGCAGGTTCCTTCTCCACGTCGTCCTCGACGCGGAGGGCTGCCGGACCGAAGACGAGTGGAGACGCGACCTCTCGATTACCGGGCGCCTGAAGCTCAAGTACGGACTCAACTGCTTCACGCGTAGCGAAAAGCGGGTCCGCAACATGCTGGAGGCGGCGGGCTTCGGATCGATCGTGGTCCGGCCCATGCGCGAAATGTTCCCTGAGCCTCTGGACGATGTGTGCACCCAGCATCTCGTCTGCGCGAAAACCTGAATCGGATGCTGAGGATCATTCGCGGCAATCGTCACGACCTGTTCGAGCTGGCCACCGCGCTCCTCGAGCCCGAGATCGAGGCGGCGACACCCGGCCACCGGCCGATTCACGTCGTCGTAAAGCCGAACTGGGTGCAGCACCGTGCTGAATCGAGCGACTCCTGGGACGCGCTGATCACGTCGCCCGATCTCGTCGAGCAGGTCGTGCGAGCCGTGGCGGCTTTGACAAAGGGCCGCGCCGTGGTCAGCGTCTGCGACGCACCACACACCGTCGCGGACTTCGAGGCGATTCTCGATCGAGGAGGCTTGCGCCAGCGGCTCGCGCGCGCAGGAACAGAGTGGCCGACCCTCGATCTCGAAATCCTCGACCTTCGACGCGAGCGCTGGATCCAGGAGGACAGCGTCATCGTCCGTCGCGAGGTCAATACCGAGGATCCGCGGGGGTACACGGCGGTCGATCTTGGATCGCTAAGCTGTTTGTACCGGCATCCTGGCGAGGGCCGCTTTTACGGAGCCGATTATGATCGGGACGGCGTCAACCGCCACCACCGCGGTGTGCGGCACGAGTATCTGCTGGCCGGCACTCCGCTCGACGCTGACCTGTTCATCAATCTGCCAAAACTCAAGACACACCGTAAGACCGGCATCACTGCCGCACTGAAGAATCTCGTCGGCATCAACGGCGACAAGAACTGGTTGCCTCATCACACGGACGGCTGCCCGGCGAATGGCGGCGACGAGCGTCCATCAATTGGTTGGATGGACTGGGTTGAAACGCGGCTCAAGCCGCTGGTCCAGGCCACAACGTTGAAAGCGCCGGCACTAGGGGCCCCGTTGTACCGCCTGGCACGCCGCGGCGGGGCGACCATGTTTGACCACGAGCGGCCGACAATTCGCAACGGCAACTGGCAGGGCAACGACACCTGTTGGCGCATGGCCCTGGATCTCAATCGCGCACTGCTGTTTGCCAATCGCGACGGCAGCCTCCGGACGGGAGCGCAGCCAAAGCGCTACTTCTGCATCGTCGATGGCATAGTCGGCGGCGAGGGCAACGGACCCATCGATCCCGAACCGGTCTTCTCGAACGTGCTCATCGCAGGCAATAACCCGGCGGAGGTGGACGCCGCGGCTGCGCGAGTCATGGGCTTCGACATCGAACAGCTCCCAATCGTACGTCGAGCTTTCGACGGCCATGTGCTGCCAATCGGAAGTACGCCGCTTCATCTCCTGACATGTCATGACGAACGCGTCGGTGCTGATATTCCTGTCAACCAGGTGCAGCCAGCCGTGCGTGGTGGCTTTCGCCCGCACTCTGGATGGCCCGACCTGCCGGCGTTCCGCGCAGGTGCACAGCGCGCCGTGGCTGGAACGACCGGTGAGCGGGTGACGTCGTGAACCACACGCTCGTGCGAATGTACGGTTACCTCCCGTCGAGCGTGCAACATCTGGTCTGCTCGCTGGAGGGGTATCGGCTCCAGCGGGTGCGCTTCGGCCGCGACTTTGACCTTGTCCTGCGCGAGGCCGAGGAGCGGAGCGAGAAGTCGCCGGCCGACATCGTCGCTCTCCGCGACGGGCTGTTCCGTCAATTCGTCTCGGATGCTGCGCGCGCCTCGGCCTTCTACGGTCGGCAAGCGTCGTTTCAATCGGCTGCCAGGTTTCGTCCGTTTCGCAGCGAGGACCTGCCGATCCTCGACAAACCGACGGTACAAGCTCGCGCCGCCGACATCGCGCCACCCACGGAACGAGCCGCCGAGATCGTCGCGACCAGTGGGTCGACCGGCATGGGCCTGCGATTCCCGGTGACGAACCACGCCATCCAGCAGCAGTGGGCGACCTGGTGGCGCTTCCGGCGGTGGCATGGGATTCGACGCGACGAATGGTGCGGGTACTTCGGAGGGAGGCCCGTTGTGCCAGTCGAACGGCGTCGGGCACCGTACTGGCGTTACAACGTGCCGGGCAGGCAGGTCCTCTTCAGTGGCTCGCATATCAGCGCCGACACATGGCGCGCGTATGTTGCCGAACTGGCGCGGCGGCGTCTCGTATGGCTCCACGGGTATCCATCGCTCCTCGCCCTTCTGGCCGGGTTCCTGATCGAGCACCGCGAGCCCATCGGCTACGAAGTGCGTTGGATCACGACGTCGGCCGAGAACCTCTTTCCGGCGCAGGCCGATCTCATCGAGCGCGCATTCGGCGTACGGCCTCGGCAGCACTACGGCATGGCGGAGGGTGCTGCCAATGCCTCGGAGTGCCCCGAGGGCCGGCTGCATGTGGATGAAGACTTCGCCTTCGTCGAATTCGTTCCTGTCGATCGCCAAAGCGGCTACCGGGTCGTCGGTACGAATATGGCAAACCGCGCCTTTCCGTTGGTTCGGTATGACGTCGGCGACATCGCACAAGTCTCCGGCCGGACGTGCGGCTGCGGGAGGCCCGGCCGCATCATCGATGCGATTGACGGACGGCGCGAGGACTACGTCCTGTTGCCAAACGGTGCGATGGTTGGCCGACTCGATCACATCTTCAAGGATCAGGTGCGAGTGCGCGAGGCTCAGATCTACCAGCCTGATCTAACCCGAGTGGTGCTTCGCCTGGTCAGCGCGGACGATTTCACCTCGCGAGACGAGCAGGTGTTGTTGACATCGGCGCGGACATGGCTGGGAACCAGCCTCCGAATCGAAGTCGAGCATCTGACGTCGCTCCCCCGAACGTCGTCGGGGAAACTGAGATTCGTTGTGTCCGATGTCACGGAGTCCCGATTGAACGAACGCCCAGCAACGTTGGCGCTGCCATGAAACAGCTCGTGCAATCGATGCGCACCGGCGCGGTGAGCGTCCTCGATGTTCCGCCTCCGCTGCTCATTGGCCCAGGCGTGCTGGTGCAAACCGCCGTCTCACTCATTTCGGCCGGCACCGAACGGGCAGCCGCGGAATTTGCCCGGAGCTCTCTTGTCGGCAAGGCACGTTCGCGGCCTGACCTGGTGAAGCAGGTACTCGACAAAGTTCGCCGGGACGGACTGGTGCACACCGCGAATGTTGCGTTCGCTCGCCTCGACGAGCCCGTGGCGCCAGGGTATGCGACATCTGGCACGGTGATCGCCGTCGCTCCCGGCGTCGGCGACATCGACGTCGGCGATCGCGTCGCGTGTGCAGGTGCGACCTACGCCACCCATGCCGAGATCAACTACGTTCCGAAGAATTTGGTTGTGCCTGTACCGCGGCGCCGCTCGGGTGAATACGTCGGCTTCGACGAGGCGGCGTTCACAACCGTTGGTGCCATTGCGCTGCACAGTGTCCGGCTCGGTGCGCCCCAGCTTGGTGAGCGCGTCGTCGTGATCGGCCTCGGTGTGATCGGTCTGCTCGCCACGCAGATTCTTCGTGCGCAGGGGTGCCGTGTGTTCGGTGTCGATCTGAACCCGGCTCGCTGCGATCTTGCACGGACGCTCGGCGCCGACGATGCGACGGAGCCGAGCGGCGCCGAGACAATCGTGTCGCGGTGGAGTGGCGGGTTCGGCGCGGACCTCGTGCTCGTCGCTGCCGCGACCAGTCGCAGCGATCCCGCGGCGCTGGCTGCCGAACTCGCTCGCGACAAAGGCCGGATCGTTGCGGTGGGCGCGACAGGGCTCGATCTACCGAGACGGACGTTGTATCGGAAGGAGCTTTCCCTCGTCGTGTCGCGCAGCTACGGGCCCGGACGCTACGATCCTGACTACGAGGAGCGCGGTCACGACTATCCTCGCGCTTACGTGCGCTGGACCGAGCGGGAGAACATGCGTACGTTCCTCGAGCTGGTTGCCGACGGCCGCGTCGATGTGCGTCCGCTCGTGTCCCATCGATTCGACATCGAGCGCGGCGCCGAGGCCTATGAAACGCTGGAGAAGGGCCATCCCCTCGGCATCCTGATCGACTACGCACACGCGGCCACCCCCGCCGTCAGGGAGTCCTCGTTCATCCAGACGCGGCATGAGGAGCGGAAGTCAGGGCACGTCCGAATCAGCGTCGTCGGCGCCGGCGCCTTCGCGCGCAGCGTGCTGCTGCCCTCCCTGACACGCGCGGGTGCGAGCCTTCGGGCGGTTGTTACCGCGACTGGGCTGTCGGCGCGATCAGCGGCCGAGAGGTTTGGCTTCGCGACCTACTCGACTTCTGTAGACACGGTCTGGCGCGACAGCGACTGCGATGGCGTCGTCATCGCCACGCGGCACGACAGCCATGCGCAGCTCACGATCGATGCACTCGAAGCCGGCAAAGCCGTGCTCGTTGAGAAACCGCTGTGTGTCACCGAGGCCGAACTCGATCGCATCGTCCATGTCGTGGAGACCTTGCGCCTCGCTGGGCAGACGCCGTTCCTGATGGTCGGTTTCAACCGCCGCTTTGCGGCCACAGTCGACGCCGTGCGACGCGCCATGGCCGGCGTGCCCATCAGCATCGTGTACAGGGTGAACGCCGGCCGCGTGCCGCCCGAGAGCTGGATCGCGCGTGCCGAGGAAAGCGGAGGACGCATTATTGGAGAGGTGTGTCATTTCGTCGATCTGTGCGCACACCTTGCGGATTCACCGATCGCCGAAGTCTCGGCCACACGATCGTCGGCGGGTCCCGACGACGTGATGATCGGCTTGCGGATGGCCAACGGATCGATCGCGACAGTCGCTTACATGATTGACGGCGACCGCGCGGCACCGAAAGAGCGCATCGAGGTGTTCGGCGGCGGCCGCCTCGCCACAATCGACGATTTTCGACGAGCACGCGTCAGCGGAAGGGGGCTGGCATTGAGGCACGGCGGTATGCTGGCGCGGCAGGACAAAGGCCACGCTGCGGAAGTGACCGCGTTTGTCCGCACCGTATCCTCTCGGATGGCCGCACCCGTCTCGCTGGACTCAGCCATCAACACGACACGCGCCACGTTTGCGATTGTCCGGTCGCTCGAATCTGGCGGCCCCGTCCGCGTGCCGTGATGGACACCTCCACGTCGCCCGTGATCACAACGTCGTGGTTGCCGTCCCTGGCGCGTCTTGAGTACCTTGCGCGTATTCTCCAGGTGTACGGGCGCCCGGCGTCCGGGCCGTTGTCGTTCTGGCACGAACAACCAGAGTTCAATCCTGCGACCCGCAGCGACACCCGCCAGTACTTCATGCGCTTTCGTGGCAAGGCTGACTACACTGGCCCGTTCGACGCCGACGGCATCCCACTGCTCGACTATCACGGAAACATCGGACGACAGTACAACCCGATCGCGATTGCCCAGTACGGGCTGGCGCGCTTCAACCGCTGGTGTGATGCGGGCGACGATGGAGATCGCACGGCGTGGCTTTCGGTCTCGCGATGGCTCACCTCGACTCTGCAGCCCAACGCTCACGGGGTGCCGGTGTGGCCCCACCATTTCGACTGGCCGTACCGGAGCGTGCTCAAGGCGCCGTGGTACTCAGGACTCGCCCAGGGCAACGGCGTGTCGATGCTGGTGCGAGCGGCGGCCGAGACCGGTGACGGTGCGTTCGCCGCCGCGGCACATCGTGCATTCCAGGCGCTCGAGCTGCCCATATCGCGAGGCGGCGTGCTCGCGACCAACGGCGACAGAGAAGTGTGGATCGAGGAGTACATCGTCGACCCACCGAGCCACATTCTCAACGGCTTCATCTGGGCACTGTGGGGCGTGCACGATTACGCGCGGTGGAGCTGCCGTCCTCGTGCGACTGCGCTATGGGATGCATGTGTCACCACGCTCGCGGCACGGCTTGACGACTTCGACATCGGCTGGTGGTCCTTGTACGAGGCACCGACGTCGGACCGCCGAATGCTCGCGAGTTTCTACTATCACCGGCTTCACGTCGTGCAGCTTCGCGTGCTGTACGACCTGACCGGTATCGAGGCATTCGCCGCGCGCGCAGCACAGTTCGAGCGCTACGCGCACCAGCCGCTCTCGAGAGCGCGCGCGCTTGTCGAGAAAGCCTGTTTCAAACTCCGGCACTACTGATCACGCCGTGACATGCGCATCCTCTTCCTGACGCACTACTTTCCACCCGAAGTCAATGCGCCGGCCACGCGCACGCACGAACATTGCCGCGAGTGGGTCGCCGCGGGCCACGAGGTCCACGTCGTGACCTGCATGCCGAGCCATCCGGCTGGCGAACCATTTCCCGGGTACCGGCGCCAGTGGTATCGACGCGAATCGATCGATGGCATTCAGGTGCATCGCGTGTGGACGTATCTTGCGGGCAACCGCGGAGTCGTCAAGCGGACCCTCAACTACCTGTCGTTTGCGGTCTCAGGGTCGTGGCGCGCGTGGCGGTTGGGCACCTTTCATGTCGCCATCGGTACGTCTCCACAGTTCTTTTGTGCCGCCGGGACGTGGCTGGTTGCCAAACTGCGACGCATGCCGTGGGTGTTCGAGCTGCGCGATCTGTGGCCCGAGTCGATTGCGGCTCTCGGCGTGCTCGAACGGCAATCGCTGCCGCTGCAGTGGCTGCAGCGTGTCGAGCTTCGGATGTATCGCGACGCCACAGCCGTCGCGTGCCTCACGCGCAGTTTTGTGATGACGCTCGAATCACGTGGAGTCGACCGCGCCAAGTTGCACTACATGCCGAACGGCATCATCCCGGAGTTCTGGTCCACCGGCGACCGTGATCGCATCCGTCGTGATTTGAAGCTGGGTCCCAATGACGTACTCATCAGCTACGTCGGCACGACCGGCATGGCGCACGACCTTCGTACGGTACTCGAGGCGGCGGCACAGCTTCAAAGCAGAGCGCCGGAGGTCCGGTTCTTGATCGTTGGGGACGGCGCAGAACTCGATATGCTGCGTGCCGATGCCGCGGCGCGTCGCTTGAGCAATCTGCGCCTGACGGGGCTGGTGCCTCGCACGCGTATCCCGTCGCTTTTAGCGGCGAGCGACATCATGCTGGTCACGCTGAGGCCATCAGAGGTATTCAGGACCGTCCTGCCATCGAAGATGTTCGAGGCGATGGCCGCCTCCCGGCCGATCGTGCTTGGCGTCGATGGCGAAGCACGCACTACTCTGCTCAACGCCGAGGCGGGTGTGGCGATTCCACCTGCTGACCCTACCGCACTGGCCGATGCGGTCTGTGGCCTCGCACGCGATCCTGCGCGGCGCGCTGAGATGGGTGCCGCGGGTGCTGTATTCGTTCGACGCGAATTCGACCGGCGCGTCTGGGCCACACGCTATCTCGCCCTGCTCGAAACGGTTGCCGTGGCTGCGACGTCGGCTCATCGCGTCGCGGTGGACGGCGATGACGCGGTGATCATGTGACTACCGCGCTCTGGCTCGTTCTACCCACGGCAGCCGCAGCGGCGCTCGCATTTGCCCTCACTCCGCTCACGGCGCGCCTGGCCGTGCGCATGGGGGCGATTGACATGCCGGGACACCGGAAGACGCATGCGACGCCGATTCCACGCCTCGGCGGCCTGGCAGTCGTAAGCGCGAGCGGTATCCTCTGGGCCGCTGCAACGTGGCTGTTCGGAGTCGCCCTTCCACGTGAGCTGTCCATCGGTCTGATCGCCGGAGGGCTGCCGATCCTGGCCGTGTCGGTGCTGGACGACACGAAGGGGGTGCGCGCGAGCCGCAAGTTCCTGGTACATGCAGCCGCAGCCGCGATTGCCGTCGCGAGCGGCGTCTCGCTGGGTGAGACGGTGCACCTCTTCGACATGAACATTCCGGTGGGCATATGGTCGGCTCCGCTGTCGGTGATCTGGCTCATTGGGGTGACGAATGCGTTCAATCTGATCGACGGGCTCGACGGGCTTTCGGCAGGATTGGGTCTGATCGCCGCTGTGTGCATGGCCGCGGTGTTCGGCCTGACTGGTCAGCCGATCATGGCAGGTGCGTCGCTCGTGCTGGCGGGCGCGCTCGCCGGATTCCTTCCCTACAATCTCCATCCGGCGAAACTCTTCCTCGGCGATGTCGGCGCCACTGCGCTGGGGTTCTGCCTCGGGGCGTTTGCGCTAAAGGGTGGATCCACGCTTTCGTCGGGCTTTGCAGCGCTGGTTCCCGTGTTGATCATGGGGCTCCCCATCGCCGACACCCTCATCGCGGTGGCGCGACGGGCGATCGGCCGCCTCGACTCGCGCCGCAGCGGCCTGTTCGTCGCGGATCGCGATCACATTCATCATCGGCTGCTCGCGCACGGTATTGACCACGAACACGCGGTGTTGATTCTGTACGGCGCCGGGCTGATATGCGCCGTCGGTGCGTTCCTTTCACTGTTTTTGCAGGCGCGCCACGCCGCTCTCTTTATCCTGGCGGTCCTGGTGGCTGGCGCAGTTGGCGTCCGCCGTCTTGGCTATGACGAATTCGCCTTCATCCGCCGCGGCACGATGCTTCGTGTCTACGATTCGCCGGCGTTCAACACGTCGATGTTCGTGGTTTTTGCCGACCTCGCCATGTCGGCCCTCGCCGCGTACCTCGCCATTGGGCTCAAGCTCGATGATTGGAACCTTCACGCGAGCGTTGACGAACTCTTCGATCTTGTCGCCCTGTTCGCACCGCTGACCGCCGTATGCTTCTGGTGCAGCGGCATCTACCGGCGGAGTTGGCGCGTCGCCGACGTCTCGGACCTGGCTCGCGCGTGCGGAGCCGCCATCGCTGCGACGGTGACAGGGGCAGTCGTCCATCCACTGCTCGCACCAGTTGCGCTGCCCGCGCCGCTCTTTTTGATCTACGGGCTCCTCACGACAGTATTGGTGACAACCTCGCGTGCCTCGTACGTGGTGCTGCGCAGAAGCCAGCGGCGCGCCAGCCATCAAGGAGTTCCCGCGCTGCTGTACGGTGCCGGCATGCAGGGGATCGCTGCTGCGGAGGACCTCTTCGACAATCCAGGTGCTGGTCTGAGACCGATCGGGTTTGTGGACGATGACCCTGACAGGACCGGAAGGCTCCTCGGCGGTTTACCGGTGTTGGGACGCTCCTACGAGCTCGAATCTCTGATCGTGGCAAACGCGGTCAAGGCCGTGGTCGTGGTGTCGCCGGCCCTGTCGCTGGCATGCGAGGCAAGAATCGCAAGCGCGTGCGAACGCTCTGGCATCGGGTTGTTTCGCATGCACGTGCGGCTCGAACGATTGCGTGAGCAGCCGGCTGCCGCAGCTGCAGCGGGTGCGGTATCGATCGCCCTGGCGTCGACGGGCGCCTCGGAAATCAGGGCGGCTTTCAACGCCGCTACGCTGAGCGTCCCTATCCTCGAGTCCGAGCCCTGCGCTCGGTGTGGCGGACGCCACACGCATCGATCGCGAGTCAATGGAGTCTATGAACGCGTCCGGAAATGGCATACGCCGACGCGTCCGTTCCGCTGCGCCGACTGCGGGTGGCGCGGCTGGCTCTTGCCACTCGAGCGCGCCGTGCCGCTCGACCACATCGTCGACACCGACCTACGCTCTCTCGACGGAGCATTCCCGCAGTTGCCGGCGCTCAGTGACGGCACGAGCGCAACCGACGGACGGTGACCCACGAAGCGCGACATGTAGAGTCGTTTCGCACGCGCCGGCATCCGTACAACTCAATTCACATCGCAGCGGCCATCGTTGTGGCGTGGGGCGCGTTGTCTTTCGGCGCCGTTTATCCATGGGCGTATTGGCCGTTGGCGGTCGTGTGTCTGGTGTGCGGCATCTATGCCCTGTGCCGCCGCAGCGACTTACCCCGTCTACCAAGCTCCGCTGCGGCAATCTGTCTCGCAAGCGTGGCCGCGGCGACCGTTGTCCAGCTGCTTCCCCTTCCTCTCCCGCTTCTCGCCCTTCTGTCCCCGCACGCCGGCAACCTGCTGGCAGAGCTCGATATCCCGTTTGCCGCGCGGGCCGTCGATCACCACGCGCTGTCCATTGCACCCGCCGCGACCATGACTGCGCTCGTTTTGTACGCGGCACTCGCGACGATGATGCTCGGGATAGCGAGGACGGTGTCGGCGACCGGCCCCCGTCGCATCGCCGCCGTCATCTCCGGGATCGGTCTCTTGCTCGCCCTGATCGGCATCGTGCAGCAACCGCTGTATGACGGTCGGATTTATGGCTTCTGGACGCCGCTCATGAAGGGCAGCCCATTCGGTCCATTCGTGAACAAGAACCATTTCGCGGGATGGATGCTGATGGCCCTGCCGGTGACCTTCGGATTGCTCTGTGCGAACGTCGCACGCGCGATGCCGAGAGTCGGCTCTAGTTGGCGGAATCGCGTCCTCTGGTTGTCTTCTCCCGAAGCGAGCCACGTGCTGATGCTGGGTGCCGCGGCCATCGTCATGGCGCTCTCGCTCGTGCTCACGATGTCGCGGTCCGGAATATTGGCGTTCGTCGCGTCTGTCTCGGTGACGAGCTGGTGGGCGATCCGCCGCTTGCCCGTTGAATCCGGACGCCTCGTCGTCGTTGGCTACCTCGTGTGCCTGGTCCTGTTCGTCGTGGGCTGGGTGGGAGTGGATACAGTGGTGGCGCGCTTCGAGAGCGCCAACCCTGCCACGATCAACGAGCGCCTTCCGCTCTGGCAGGACACGTGGCATATCGTTCACGACTTCTGGCTGACTGGAACCGGCCTCAACACCTACGGTGTTGCCACGCCCTTCTACCAGACCAGTGTGCCGGGGTTCCATCTACGTGAAGCGCACAACGACTATCTTCAGTTAGCTGGCGAAGGCGGCCTCCTGCTGGGTGTGCCGATTCTCAGCGTGCTCGCAACCCTTGCGAGAGACGTGCGACGTCAATTTGCAGCCTCGAGTGGATCGAGTTACTGGATCAGGCTCGGCGCGGTGACGGGCCTGATCGCAATCGCATTCCAATCAATCGTGGAGTTCAGTCTGCAGATGCCCGGGAACGCGGCGCTTGCTGCGGTACTTCTCGGCATCGCGCTCCATCGCGATCCTCGGTCCACTCGCGCGGCCCTTCTTCCTTAGCCGCTCCCTCTCCGTTCCCTCCCAGCCGCTCCTAAGTCTCAGTCCCTTGCGATCGCCCGCCTTCAATCTGGAAGGCGAGGCCGCAGTCTGGCACGGCGCTTGAACCACCTCGACTTTGTGTGATCGCCTCAGGGCGACACTCGATCGCTCGAAGGCTGGTGCGTAGCGCGTCAAGACGGAAAGACGTGACCCAGCTGTCACGGTCCGCATGGCGGATCGGAAAGGTTGATCATGTCATTCCGAGTCCGCAAGGGTGGACGCGTGTGCCTGTTCTGTCTTGGTTTGGCGCTCGTCGCCGCCACGGCGCGGGCGCAGGAATCCCCCGTTTCTTCGTCGACCCCTCCATCGGTCTTGAGAGCAGGCTCAGACCTTGCCACTGGCGGCAAGCCGGCGTTTGACGTGCGAGCTACACCTCCATCGCCCCGGGGTGTACTCGTGCCGCTATACGCGTCGTTTGCTTCGTTGCAGATGCTCGACGCCCATTCAACGCTTCGCGCCATGCGCGCTGGCGGCGTGGAGCAGAATCCGCTGCTGCGAGGTCTCGCGGACAAACCAGCGGCGCTCGTGGCGCTCAAGGCGGGCGTAGCTGTTTCCACAATTGCAGTTGCCGACAAGATCCGTGGTCGCAGCCGCGTCGGGGCGATTGCGATGATGGCCGCGCTCAACTCGGCATACACCGTGGTCGTCGCTCACAACTATCGGACAGTTCCGTAGCTCGCGCGACACGTCCGTAATTCCGCCGGAAACTGCTCTTCCTTTCTTGTTTCTTCGGCACTTTGCTCGGATAGTCACTGCCGCTCTACTCCTCGCCCATTGAACAGCTCGCCCATTGCTCAGTCACAACATCAGTTGAGGTCTTCGCTTTTGCAGAGAGATTGTGATGCTGAGGGCGACTCTACTTATCTGGGCAATAACATCCGCGATCGTGCTCGCGCAACAACCCGGCGCGAGACAGCCTCGCAGGTCGCCGGCAGAAAGTTCTACACCAATCATTTCCGAGGTGCTCGCGGCGCAGGTCATGCTCGATCGGTCCGGCTTCTCACCGGGCGAGATCGACGGGATGGCCGGATCGAATTTCCTGAAGGCTGTCAGCGCATTTCAGAAGAGCCGTGGCCTCGATGTCTCGGGCCTTCTCGACGAAGCAACAGCGGAGCGACTTCATAAAGACGCGGGCGACGTACCGGCAGTGGTGACGTACGTGCTCACAGATGCAGACATCGCTGGCCCTTTTCAGCCAGACATTCCAAGCGACCTCGTCGAGCAGTCGAAACTGGAGATGCTTGGCTACCGCAACCCTCTCGAGGCGCTGGCCGAAGAATTTCACGCGAGCCCTAACCTGCTCAAAACGCTGAATGAACACCAGACGTTTGCGACCGCAGGAGAGCAAGTCGTAGTACCAAACGTTGTAAGCACGAAGGTCACCGAGATCGCGAAGGACACGAAGACGAAACCCACGCAGAACACGAAGGCTGCACAGACCACGCAGAGCCGCAATCAAGCAGCGGCCGCGGGTATTCGAATCGTCGTGACGAAGCGCTCGAGCGATCTCGCCGTCGAAGACGAAAGCGGGCGCGTGCTGTTCTACGCGCCGGTCACCACCGGCAGCAGTCACGATCCGCTGCCGATCGGCAACTGGAAGGTGACCGTCGTGCAGCAGATGCCGGCATTTCACTACAACCCGGAGCTGTTCTGGGATGCCAACCCCACGCATTCCAAGGCGACGATTCGCCCTGGGCCGAACAATCCCGTCGGTGTCGCCTGGATTGACCTCACCAAGGAGCACTACGGCATTCACGGCACACCGGAGCCGTCAACTGTCGGCCACACGCAATCGCACGGCTGCGTGCGGATGACGAACTGGGACGTCCTCCGCGTGCTCGAATGGGCAAAGCCCGGAACCCTGGTCGTTTTTCAATAACGTGGGCGAGCATCGTTGCCGATCGCATTGACGCGTCGCCCTGTCGAATGTGATGAAACTACAGCACCGCCAGATCAGACGGCTGCAGCGTCTCGCGCTCACCATCGGGGTGAGCTTCCTCATCGGCGCAGTTGTGGGCGGAGCGTTATCCTGGCGCGTGTTACGAGGCGAGACCACGACAACGGTTCGGGCCGCGATCGAACCACCGCCCGATCCGGAACCGGCCCACGATCCCGCCGAGCCGCGCGCAGTGGAAAGACCCGGTGAACGCGGCGAGGCCATCCCCGCCACGATGACGGGCTCAGTGGCAAACGCCGACGCCGTACAGACCTTGCGCGATCGCGATCTGAAACTACCGGTCCAGGGCGTCAAGCGTGAAGCTCTCCGCGACACGTTCTCCGACGCGCGCGGGGGCGGCGCTCACGAAGCGCTCGACATCATGGCACCGCGTCACACGCCCGTTCTCGCAGTCGAAGACGGGCGCATCGAGAAGCTCTTCACCAGCAAAGCTGGCGGCCTGACCGTCTATCAGTTCGATCCGACGAACAGCTTCACCTACTACTATGCGCACCTCGATCGCTATGCCAATGGCGTGCACGAGGGCCAGACCGTCCGGCGCGGTGACGTCATCGGCTATGTCGGCAGCACCGGCAATGCGTCGCCCGATGCGCCACACTTGCACTTTGCCATCTTCCGCCTGACGCCCAAGCACCAGTGGTGGCAGGGTGAACCCATCAACCCCTACCCGATCTTCAGCGAAAAATAGCAGGGCCGGTGTATCCTCAGTCCCAGATACGCACACAGGGGAGAGTGTCAATGCGCCTTCTTACTACCGCGGCAGTCACCTGCCTGCTCGCCACGTCTATCCTCACCGCCCAGGGGCAGGTGCCGAATCCCACGAACAAGACCGGCGTCATCGGTCTGATGCACGCCATTCATTCGACAAACGACGTCGACAAAACATTGGCTTTCTACCAGGCCGTGTTCGGGCTCACCGGGCAGGTGCGGCCGTTTCAGAGCACAGGGCCCCAGATCCTGACGGACTCTCCCGGCGCCGACCTGCGCGTGGCGATGACGCAGATCAAGGGCGCGTTCAACTTCGAGCTCACTCAGTTCGGCAAAGTCGAGCGCCAGTTGAACAAACAACCCGACATCGCCGATCCCGGCGCGCCGATGCTGAAGATCATCGTTCGTGACATCGACGCCATCGTGACCGCAGCAAAGAAGGTGAACGCGCCCATCATCACCAAGGGCGCCGCGCCGGTGACAGTGCCGACGACGATCGGCAGCGCGAAGGCCATCATCATGCGCGACCCCGACGGCTTCTTCGTCGAGGCGATCCAGGGAACGCCGGCCGCCGACTCGCCGGAGGGTCCGATCCTTGGCGCCATCCTGGCGCTGACGGTTGGTGACACGGATGAAACGCTGAAGTACTGGAACGGCGTCCTCGGACTCGAGCTGCAGGCAGAGAAAGGATTCGTCAGCGACGCGGCAATGCTCGATCTGATGGGGCTGCCCAAGGGCGCATCGTATCGAACGGCCGGCGGCCTCATCTCCGGCAGCAAGGTTCGTCTCGAGATGATCGAGATCAAAGGTGTGCCGCGCAAGCCGTTCGATCTGCGGGTGACCGATGCCAACGCATGTGGAATGGCCCTGCGCGTCGGCCATATTCGCGAACTGCTCGCCAGGCACAAGGCCGCCGGCGGGCGCGTCCTCTCCCGCAATGGCGAGCTCGTCGAATGGAGCGACACGATCCGCAACGTCTTCGTCAAGGATCCGAACGGGCTGAATCTCGAGCTCGTCGGCAGTGCCGATCCAAACTTGTAGGGCGGGCCGTGTCCCTCTAGACTCGCCATGTCATGACTCGCTTCGGACTCGCGCTGAGCTTGGCGCTGGCAGCAATCTGCTGCCGCGCCAATCCCGACCCCGCCGATGCGACTCAAGCGAGCGCGCAGAGCACACATGACATCGACCGGACCTCGATCGACGCTTCGGTCGCTCCCGGCGACGACTTCTTTCGTTACGCGAACGGAGCATGGCTCAAGGCGACCGAAATCCCGTCGGACCGCGGCAGCTTCGGTGTCACCGACGTCCTTTACGATCAGTCGTTGCAGCGGACGAAAGCGCTGCTCGAAGATGCTGCGGGCGGCAAGGCGGCAGCGGGCTCGGACGAGCGTAAGGCCGGCGACTACTACGCCACCTTCATGGACGAGGCGACGATCGAAAAGCGCGGACTGTCGCCGCTCGGGCCGACGCTGGATGCCATCAAAGCCATCACCGACCGGCGGTCGCTGTCGCGCTGGGTTGGTCAGAGCCTCCGCGCTGACGTCGACCCGCTGAACGCGACGAACTTCTACACCGATCACGTCTTCGGCCTGTGGTTCGCGCAAGACCTCGACGATCCGACCCGGCACGCGCCCTACCTGCTCCAGGGCGGCCTCGGGCTGCCCGATCGTGACTACTATCTCGAGCCCGGTCAGGAGATGGAGCGCATCCGCTCAGCCTACAGGACGCATCTGACTAACGTCCTCATGCTCGCCGGCATGGCCAACGCCGCAACCTCGGCGACGCGTATTTACGATCTCGAACGCCAGATCGCGACCGCACACTGGACACGAACGGCCTCTGCCGATGTGGCAAAGGCGAACAACCACTGGGCGCGGGCAGACTTCGACAAGAAAGCTCCCGGCATCGACTGGGCGGAACTCTTCGATGCCGCCGGCCTGACGTCACCGCCCACGTTTGTCGTCTGGCAGCCCGATGCCATCGTCGGAATCGCGAAGCTCGTTGGATCCCAACCGCTTGCCACGTGGCGCGAGTATCTCGCGCTACGTGCCATCGAACACCGTCGCGGCGTGCTGCCGAAGGCGTTCGTTGACGAAGGTTTTGAGCTCTACGGCAAGACTCTGACCGGCACGACCCAGCAGCGCGATCGCTGGAAGCGGGCTGTTGATGCGACCAACGGCGCTCTCGGCCACGCAGTCGGCAAGATGTACGTCCAGCGATTCTTTCCGCCGGAGAACAAGGCGCGCCTCAAAACGATGGTCGCCAACATCGTCACGGCGTTCGAACGCAGGATCGACGCGCTGACATGGATGTCACCGCAGACCCAAGCGAGCGCGAAGGCGAAGCTGACGACGCTGGTCGTGGGCATTGGGTATCCGGACACCTGGCGTGACTATGGGAATGTGGAGATCGTCCGCGGCGAGGCGTTCGAAAATGCCCAACGCTCCGAGCTGGCCGACTACCAGTATCAACGTGCGAAGCTGACGCGCGCGCCCGATCGCACGGAGTGGTGGATGGACCCGCAAACGGTCAATGCGCTCAACCTTCCCGTGCAGAACGCCCTGAATTTCCCCGCCGCCATCCTCGACCCGCCGTTCTATGACGCGGAAGCGTCAGCGGCCATGGTCTACGGCGCAATCGGAGCCGTCATCGGTCACGAGATCAGTCACAGCTTCGACGACACCGGAAGCCAGTTCGACTCAACCGGTCGCTTTCGCAACTGGTGGACACCTGAGGATCTCGCCCACTTCCGCATGGCGTCGGAAAAGCTCGTCACTCAATACAACGCCTACACGCCGTTTCCCGATGTGCATGTCAACGGCAAGTTGACGCTCAGCGAGAACATCGCCGATGTGGCCGGGTTGTCCGCTGCATATGACGCGTATCGCGCGCTGGGGAATGCGACGCCCGAAAGCGATCGTGTGTTCTTTCTCAGCTTTGCGCAGGCGTATAAGAGCAAGTTGCGTGAACAGCTGGCACGGCAACTGGTCCTGACCGACGGTCACGCGCTCGACGAATATCGCGCGGATACCGTCCGCAACCTCGACGCGTGGTACCCGGCGTTCGATGTGAAAGCAGGTCAGAAGCTCTATCTCGATCCCTCAGATCGCGTTCGCGTGTGGTGATAAACATTTCGACTCCCAATTCTCAACTGTCCGATTGCCGACTCGCAAACGTATGGGGACAGTTGGAACTTGGGAGATTTGTTAGCCGACTGATCGGTAACCACGAAGATGAAAGCCGCGAAGAACACGAAGGCGCCACGCCGGCGAGGCTTCGCCTCGGATGAATCGCGCGGCGTCCCAAGCACAAGCCACTGAGAAACGAGCGTGGCTTGCGATTGGGCCGTCGCGCGATCCGTCGGCCGCCCGATCGGGCGGCCCCGGCGTGGCGCACTGGTCGCCACGACAAGTTCGCCGCTTCGTGATCTTCGTGATTTTCGTGGCCTTTATGATCTTCGTGGCCTTCGTGGTTAGCACCGGGTCGCTAAGTTACGGCGCGAATTGCAAATAGGAAATTGACATGATCGCCAACATTCGAACGACATCCCTTGCATGCCTGGTTGCGCTCGCCGTGAGTGCCGCAGTGATCGTCGATGCGCAGGGGCGCGGCAGCGGTGGCGGCGCAGCACGGCCAGCGACAGGCACTGGCACCGTTGAGAAGATCACCGTTCATGGCAAGGCGCTCGAGGGGAACCTCGAAGGTGATTCCCCCGATCGCGAGGTCGCCGTCTATCTGCCTCCGAGCTATGCCACCGATCAGAATCGGCGCTTCCCGGTCATCTATTTGATGCACGGTTATGGCGGACGCGACGACACGTTTACAGCGCGCCTGGCCAGCCTTGCCGAGAGCAGCGACAAGCTTGCGGCCGCTCAAGGCTTCAGTTCAGCGATCGTGGTCACCCCGAATGCGTTCACGCTGCACAAGGGCAGCATGTATTCGAACTCGCCAACGACAGGCGACTGGGAGCGTTACATCGCCGAGGACCTCGTCTCCTATATCGACGGCCACTACCGCACGCTCGCCAACCGCATGAGCCGTGGGTTAGCCGGTCATTCGATGGGAGGCTATGGTGCATTGCGCATCGGAATGAAACGGCCCGACGTCTTCTTCAGTCTGTACTTGATGAGTTCCTGCTGCCTCACCGCCAATCGCAATCCGAACCCGCAAACGATGGCCGCGGCGGAAGCGATCAAGACACGAGAGCAGGCAGATGAAGCGTCGCGCGCGCCGGGCTTTGGCCCCTCGGTGAACCTGGCATCGGCTGCCGCATGGTCACCGAATCCGGCGAACCCGCCGCTCTATCTCGATCTCCCCGTCAAGGACGGCAAGGTTCGCCCGGACATCGTGGCGAAGTGGGTCGCAAATGCGCCGCTCGAGATGATCGACCACTACGCGGAGAACCTGAAGAAGTACTACGCCGTGGCGATCGAGATCGGGACCGCTGACGGGTTGCTCGCGTCGAACAAGCAGTTGCACGACGCGATGACACGACTGCGCATCGCTCACAGCTACGAAGAGTACGACGGGGATCACACGAACAGGGTGCGGGAGCGAATCGAACAATACGTGCTGCCGTTCTTCTCGAAGAATCTGGCAGCCCCGGCCAACCCGACATCACCGACACCTCGTCAGTAAGCTGGCATATTTTCTGCTCCCTTGCTCGACTGTTGAACAGCGACGCATGCAATCGAGCGAGGGGAGAGCATGTCAGCGGAGCAATTCGGTCCGGAGACCGCTACTGAGCCTCATAAAGCCGCGCCATCGACGATAACGGTCGATGAGGCGGCGGATCCGTTACATTCAGAACGGAAAGATTTTCACATCGTCGCGATTGGGGCTTCTGCTGGAGGCCTCGACTCGCTCGAGAAGTTGTTCACGCGCCTGCCGACCGACACAGGCATGGCGTTCGTCGTGCTGCAGCACTTGTCCCCGGACTTCAAGAGCCTCATGGACGAGTTGCTCTCGCGGCGTACGCAACTTCGCATTTGCCACGCCGAGCACGACCTGCCGATCGAAGCCAACACCGTGTACCTGCTGCCGCCGATGAAGGAGATGATCATCCGCCAGCGCCGGCTGCTGTTGAACGATCGCGATCCACGGCACGGCTTGACGCTTCCGATTGACCTGTTCCTCCGGTCGCTGGCACAGGATGCCGGCGACAAGGCTGTGGCCGTCATTCTCTCGGGAAGTGGTTCCGATGGCTCGCGCGGGGTCGTCGAAGTCAGCAAGGCCGGCGGCACGGTCTTCTGCGAAAGCCCTGACACGGCGCAGTTCAATGGCATGCCATTGAGCGCGATTCAGACCGGGCATGTCGACCAGGTGATGGCTCCGGACGACATCGCGGCCGCGATCGCCGCCTTGCGGCCCTCTGACACTGTGGAGTCCACCCGTCAGCTTCAGGATGACGCGCGCGGAGTCGACGCCATCCTGAAGTTGCTTCGAGATGAATATGCCATCGACTTCTCGCACTACAAGGCAGGCACCGTTACCCGACGTATCGAACGCCGGCTTGCGTTCAATCGCGCGATCGACATCGACACCTACGTCCAGCAGCTTCACAGCGATCCGCGGGAACTGAGCTCTCTTTACGAAGACCTGCTGATCGGGGTGACTCGATTCTTTCGCGACAACGACGCATTCGCGGCTCTCGAGCACCGCATCATCCCGGACCTCGTCGAGCGCGCGAAGTCGGAGGAACAGATCCGCGTCTGGGTACCAGGGTGTGCGACCGGTCAGGAGGCCTACTCCATCGCCATCCTCCTGCACGAGCGGTTGGCGGCGCGCCAGCAGCGGACCCGAGTGAAGATCCTGGCGACCGACGTGCACAAGGCGTCGCTCGAAGTCGCGAGCGCGGGTGTCTACTCTGCTGAACAGATCTCCGGCATCGACGACGCCCGACTTCAACGGTTCTTCACGATCAGGCCAAACGGCTACCAGATTTCCGCCGCCATCCGCGAGAGCATCGTCTTTGCTCCTCACAATCTGATTCGTGATGCGCCGTTCACGAAGATGGATCTGATCGCGTGCCGCAACCTCCTGATCTATTTCCAGCCGCATGCGCAAAAGACGGTCCTCACGCTCTTTCACTTTGCCCTGAAGCCGGGCGGCGTCCTTTTTCTTGGGTCGAGCGAAAGCCCCGGCGGCCTGCTCGACGAGTTCGACACGATCGATGAACGCGCGAAGCTGTACCGCAAGCGGCGCGATATGCGCCTGCCTCGCGAATTACGGCTTCCGATCCCGCGCACGGGCACGATGCCTCTTCCGCCTGCCCCGCTCACTCGTGCCACGGCGGTCAATCCCCAGTTGCTCGCCGCCTACGATCGCCTGCTCGATCGATTCATGCCGCCCAGTTTTCTGGTTGACGAGCAGGGACAGCTCGCCGACACCTTCGGCGGTGTTGAAGGCTTCCTCAAGATCAAGCCTCGACGCCCGACACAGAAACTGCTCGACATGCTCGGCCCGGATCTTCGGGTCGTGGTCACTGGTGCTCTTCATCGGGTACGCCGCGATCAGGAGAGCGTCAGCTACTCGGGAATCGTCGTCTCCGGCGATCCGCGCCGGTTCTCGGTCGTTGGCGAGCCGGTGCGGGATGCACAGGGCGCGCTGACGCATGTCCTCATTTCGCTGGTCGAAACCGATAGCGCCGGCGCGCCCGGTTCGGCTCAGCGCTTCGACGATGCGCCCGGGAAGCGGCTGGACGCGGTCGTGCCGGATGCCGCGTCGCTCGGCGGGTTGACGCTGGAACAGCAACACGCGATGGAAGATGAGCTCACCTACACGAAGCATCACCTTCAGGAGGCCATCCAGGAACACGAAACGGCCAACGAGGAACTGCAGGCGACCAACGAGGAATTGATCGCGGCGAACGAGGAACTGCAAAGCACGAACGAGGAACTCCACTCCGTCAACGAGGAGATGTACACCGTCAATGCGGAGTATCAGAAGAAGAACATCGAATTGCAGGAGCTCAACAACGATATCGAGCATCTGTTGAACGGCACCGAAGTCGCGACGATGTTCCTCGATCGACAGCTCTGTATCCGCAAGTTCACGCCGCGCATCGCCGAGACGTTCCGTGTGATCCCACAGGACGTGGGCCGGCCTCTCCGAACGTTCACGCACGACCTCACGCATCCCTCTCTGATGGCCGACGTCGAGCGCGCCCTGGAGGAGGGCATCACGATTGAAACCCAGACGTGGGACAGGCGGCATCGTTGTCTGTTTCTTCGCATCCTGCCGTATCGCGCGCGCTCCCGCGAGCCGCTCGACAACGAATCCCCGGCTGCGGGCGATCGGCCGATGTCTCCCGACGGCGTCGTCCTCACGTTGACCGATATCTCGGCGCTCGAGCGCGCACGCGAACGGCTGGCGCAGCTGTCGGCAATCGTCGAGTCCTCAGATGACGCCATCATCGGCAAAACACTCGACGGCATCGTCACCACCTGGAACGGCGGCGCGGTGCGCCTGTACGGCTACTCGGCGGAAGAAGCCATCGGGCATCACGCCAGCTTCCTGTATCCACCTGGACGCAAGGAAGAGATCGAGACCGTCCTTCAGCAGATGCGATCGAATCGACCCGTCGATCGGATTCAAACGCGGCGCATGCGCAAGGACGGGAGCCTCGTCGATGTCCTCGTGACCTTCTCGCCCATCCTGGATCAGGCGAACTCGGTGATCGGCATCTCCGGCATATCCCGCGACATCACGCAGCTTGTACGAGCGCGGCAGGACACCGCCGAGCGCGAGGAACGCATCCGGCTGCTGCTCGACTCTACGGCAGAGGCGATCTACGGCATAGACCTGAGCGGCGTATGCACGTTCTGTAACTCCGCCTGCGCTCGTCTCCTCGGCTACGAGTCGCCGGCCGTGCTCATCGGCAAACAGATGCATCCGTTGATTCATCACACGAAGCCGGACGGCACGGCCAACGCGCCCGAACAGTCGCCCATATTCGACGCCATGCGCCGCCGAATCGGCACGCATGTCGGGGACGAAGTGATTTGGCGCGCGGACGGCAGCTGCTTCCCGGCGGAGTACTGGAGCCATCCGATCTTCCGCAATCACGATGTCATCGGCGCGGTCGTGACGTTCCTGGACGTGACAGAGCGGCGCGAGGCGGAGCGAGAGCTTCAGGAAGGTGTGCGGCGGCGGGAACAGTTCCTTGCGATGCTGTCGCACGAACTGCGCAATCCGCTGGCCGCCATTCTGAGCGCAACCCGGCTGCTCGACAGTGCGGGATGGACCGACAGCGCCAGCCGCGAGGCCGGCCAGGTCGTCACGCGTCAGGCCAACCACATGTCCCGGCTGCTCGATGATCTGCTGGACGTGGCGCGCATCACGCGCGGCCACATCACCCTGCGCACCGAACCGGTCGATCTGCGCGACGCGGCTCGCTCCGCGATCGAGGCGCTCGAGCCGTTTCTGTCGGAACACGACACCGTGTTGACGGTGGAGATCGCCGGCGAGCCGCTTCATGTCATCGGGGACATGGCTCGCCTGCAGCAGATTCAGGCCAACCTGCTGAGCAACGCATCGAAGTACTCCCCACGCGGGTCGCAGGTACGCTTCGAGCTGTGTCGACTCGGTGACGACGCGATGATCCGCGTCACCGATCATGGGCGAGGCATCGATCGCGACATGCTGCCCCACATCTTCGACTTGTTCGTCCAGGGTCACCAGACGCTCGCGCGCTCGGAAGGAGGCCTTGGCGTCGGGCTTACATTGCTCAAGTCACTCGTGGAACTTCATCATGGTCGCGTCGAAGCCCACAGCGATGGCCCCGGCCATGGCAGCACCTTCACCGTCTGGCTGCCGCTGGCGGCGACCGCGACACTGGAAACCGAGGGAGCCGACCCACACGCGAACCCGGCGGTCCAGACCGTCGTGATCGTCGAGGATCAGGATGACGCTCGCCGCATGCTGCAGATCCTGCTGGAGACCGAAGGTCTGCGTGTGTTCACCGCTGCCAACGGACTGGCGGGCGTCGAGTGCATCGAGCGCGAGCGGCCCGAATTGGCGCTCGTCGACCTGGGACTTCCGATCATGAGTGGTTACGACCTCGCGCGCAAAGTCCGTGAGAACCCGCGCAACGGACGCACCAGGCTCGTGGCGCTCAGCGGGTACGGACAGGATTCAGACATTCGGGCCTCGCTCGAAGCCGGCTTCGACGAACATCTCACCAAGCCTCCCGATCCGGCACGACTGGACGCGCTGCTCAAGGGATAGCGCGTCCAAACCTCCAACTCCCAACTCCCAACAACTCCGAAAGCGGCTTCCTTGGAAGTTGGAAATTGGAAGTTGGAAGTTGACAGCGCGGCTTGAGCGACCCGACAGAGCCGGGGTGATACAGACTCCGACTTGGGTTTTATCGCGTTTGATGGCAGGATCGCGCGCACACGGTGTCTTCTCATTCCTGGAAGGAGGCCATGTGCGGTTGAGTTCATTTCTTGCGGCCGCTGGTGTTGTGTGTCTTGCGCTGTCGGCGTCAGCCCACCACTCGCACGGTCAGTACGAGGAGACGTTCAGGGATATCGAGGGCGTCGTGAAGGAGTTGCACCTGCTGACGCCGCATTCCTGGCTGTACATCGACGTCAAAGCGGAGAGCGGTTCGACCGAGGTGTGGGCGCTCGAAGCGACGACTCGGGGTCAACTCGAGAAGATCGGTGTAACGCGCGAGGCCATCAAGACAGGCGATCGCATCAAGGCGCGATGCCATCCGCTGCGGGACAAGACGAACGGATGCCTGCTTGGCTTCTTGAAGACGAGCGACGGCACAATCAAGGACTGGGACGGCGGGAATGCTCCTGCGCCCAGTGACTTTTAGTGGGCCTTGAAATGGATCAGCGCCCAATTTCCAACTCCCAACTCCCAAACAAGAGATTTGGGAATTGGAATTTCGAAGTTGGGAGTTGACTCGGTTTTTTCTCGAGGAGCACGTCATGCGCGTCGGAGCATTGGTGTTCGTGTGGCTGTTGTCGATTCCCGCGGCCGTCGTCGCGCAGGAATGGGACGAGTACACGAGCCTCCAGGACGGTTTCACGCTGAACTTTCCCGGCAAACCCACCGTCAGCGAGACGAAATGGACGTCCCAGCTGAACTACATCCTGCCGGCGCGCCTGTATCTCGCCGTGAAAGACAAGGAGCGATACTCGCTCACCGTCGTCGACTACAGCGGCATCGAGCAGCTGGGTATCGAGCGGGCGAAGACGTGCCCGCCCGGTAACGCGAACTGTCGCGCCAATGCGCCCGAAGCACTCGGTGCGGGATACGCGCGGCACGACGAGCGCGGGGCCATCGTCTACGCCACGTTCAAACTGCTCCAGCGTGATGTCAAACTGAACTACCTCGCTTGGGACTGGCAAGACCTCGTCGAAGGACACATCATCCAGCTCACGAACAATAGCGACCAGTCGCGCACGTTCGCGTGGGTCGGCATGCACCAGCAGAAGCTGTACATCCTCGAGGGCACGGTTCCTGCCGGCTACCCCGAGCCCGGATTGTTCCAGCAATCAATGCGTTGGGTCGACAAGAACGGCAACGGGATCCGTTATCAATCGATCTACTCGAACTCGTTCCACGGCATGGGGGTGTACCCAGCTCCGGCGATCGTCGGCCGTGGTGGCGGTGGCGGTGCTGCTGCCAGTCCGCCTCCCGCAGGACGATAGTTCTGTTTTTAGAGGCGGGTCTTCCCTGGCCTGAGCCACGTCGAAGGCGGACCCGACTGCAACGAATCAGGAGGTCCATGCGCGTGAATCACGTCGTCGTCGCCGTGCTGGTCTTGACGATGAGCGCGCCCGCTGTTGCGCAGGAGTGGACGGAGTTCGTCAGCAAAGAGGATCTCTTCTCAACGGCCTTCCCCGGTTCACCACGAGTCACTGAGTCGACGTATCGCTCGCAGTTCGGCGCGGACCTCCCGGCGCGCGTGTACAGCGCGACCTCAGGTCGAAGTCAGTTCTCGGTGACAGTCGCCGACTATCGCCCAATCGAAAAGATCCTCACGGAAAAAGCGAAGAACTGCCCGCCGGGTGCGGAGACGTGCCTCGGCGGCAGCAATCCGAGCAGTGCCACCGGCGCCGGATATTGGAAAGCGGATTATGCCGGCGCGCTCGTGTATGCCACGCGGCAGTTCTTGAAGCGCGATGCCGTCCTCACGGAATTCGTTTGGACGAGCATCGATCTCGTCGAGGGACACATGCTGCAACTGACCAACCCCGACAAGTCTCGAACGTTCGTGTCGATCTGCATGCACGTCGACCGGCTCTACATTGCTGAAGCGACAGTACCGGCGGGCGACCCCGAGCCGGGCCTGTTCCAACAAGCGCTTGGCTGGATTGACGAGCAGGGCAACAGCATCCGCTATCAGACGCTGTATCACCACGGGCAGCCCACTCCGCCGCGTGCGCGGTGAACAATTCACGATTTGGTGCCTGACACCGAAACGGTGAATCACTGACACCGGGACGCGCCCGCCGTACTTCCTTCGCGCGTGCCGTCGCGATACACCTTGTGGCAATTCGCGCACGACTCATTGAGCTGATCGGCCACCTTGACGACCGCGTCGACGTTCCGCGTCTGTGCCGCCTTGTATGCCGCTCGACCGACGTCCATCAGCGCCGCCGTGTACTGCTTCCAGTCCGCGCGATCGACCGGAACCGGCCTGCCGTTTTCACATCGTCGTCCCGGCAGCAGAAAGAGCGGCGCGGTCTCGACCAGTGCAAGTGCCGCCTGATCGACCGACTGCCATCCGTAGTACACCGTCGTGCCCCACTGGACGTAGTCGAAGGGTATCGGCATCGCCGGCTTGTCCTTGGCGGGATCCTTCACCTGCACGTTGAAGAGGATGTTCGCATTCGGGAACGTCACACCACGCATCACCTGCGCCAGGTTGGCCGCCACAGCGAACGACGATGACCCGGCAGGCGCGGGGGCCGAAGACGATTGCGTCGCCGGAAACGTGATCTGCCCCAGCGCGGCCGCCGCAAGCTCGGTCGTCCCTGCCGGGAATTTGCCGACGCTCAGGAAATACGACACGAGATCGATGGCTTGCGGTCTCGTCACGCTGCCCGCCGCCTGCGGAGGCATTGTTTTCTCTATTTTGTCGACGATGTCGGCCAGCGAACGCGCACTCCACGTGGAGAGGAAGCCGCTGCCGGCCAGCGGTGGCCCGACCACGCCCTCGAGTGCTTCGCCGTGGCAGGTCACGCACTGCGCCTTGTACAGCTGCTGACCACGCGCGGCCTGCGCATCCGAGTAGACACGGTCCGCTACCGTCCGTGACTGTCCGGCTAGACCGTTGAGGAAGATTACGCCGACGAACGCGCTAAAGCAGGCGACGCCAGCCGTGCGACGGAAGGATTGCATGTTCATCAAGGTCGCGGATTTACCTCTCAGGTCGCTCGTGTTTGTGACGTTCAGCAAGACGAATGCCTCGGGAACAGCATCATCGATGACCTCGCTCAGAATCGAAGCTCCAGAACACAAGCGGGCGGTAAAGTATAACTTGCGCACGCCTGTTGATTTAGGCAGTATCTGACCCACCGGACCGGCTTGGCCGCGCGCCTTGGAGCCGAGGAGGACGCATGCGCGTGATGATTCCTGCAGCGGCGTTGATTCTCTTGCTCTCGCAGCCTGCCACCGCCCAGGATTGGGCGCGTTTTGTCAGCATCGACGACGGCTTCAGCGCGAACTACCCGGGTCAGCCGAAGGTCGAGACGATCACCTACACCAGCCAATACCAGCAGCCTCTGCCTGGAAAGGTGTACAGCGCTGCCGATGCGCTGGGGCGCTACTCGACCACGGTCGTCGACTACCGGAACATCGAGAAGCTTCATGCTGACAAGACCGCAAAGTGTCAGGCGGCGAAGGGAGCCAATCAGTTGGACGGCGACTCCTGCCAGAACGACTTTCGTATGGACGTCGCGGGTGCGACCGACTACGCCGTCTGGAATTTCATCAAGCAGGACGGCGTGAAGATGACGAGCTACATGTTCTACTTCGTCGAGCTCGTGTCGGGCCGGCTGCTCCAGATGACGAATCCCGACAAGTCGCGCACCTTCGCAGCCGTCCATCAGCATGCCGGCCGCCTGTACGTTCATCAGGCGACAGTCCCTCCCGGCATGCCCGACCCGATCCTCTTCATGCAGTCACTGGCGTGGGCCGATGAGAAGGGACTCGCCATTCGCTATCGCACCATGTACACCGAAGGCTACGGCGAGTGGAAATTTCCGTCGCCACAGCCGCCCCACACCGTTCGGGATCTCACGACGTCGATCGATGGAACCGTGGTTCGACCACCTGCGCGATGAGCTGACTGTGAAATTGCGTGAAGGGTCTGACCCCAAGGAGGCGATGATGGGCTTCAAGGCCGTCGGCGTTGCGTGTCTGTTCGCGGTGTGCCTGACCCTGCCGGTCCTGGCGCATCATTCCCACGGCAACTACGACATCTCGACGTGGACTGTAATGGAGGGCACCGTCAAGCAGGTGATCTTCATTGTCCCGCATTCAATCGTCTATATCGACGTCAAGGACGACAAGGGGCAGGCGGCCACGTGGGCACTCGAGGCAACGAACCCGCAAGGCATTTTCCTGAGGGGTGTGAAGAAAGAAGACGTGCAGGTCGGCGACACCATCAAGGTGCGATGCCATCTGCTTCGCGACGGCGGGCATGGCTGCCTGCTCGGCTTCGTCACGCCGATGCACGGCGACAAGGCGCGAGGGCACGGCGTCGAGATCGAATGGGACTAAGCGGTCCTGGCGGTCGCTAAATCACCGATACAAGCGAATCCCGGGAGTGAGGTTTCTCTCCGGCACCGATGCGCGGGAAGAAAATCTTGAACGTCGTTCCCCGGTTCGTCGCGCTCTCGATGGAGATGAAACCGCCCACGTCCTCGACGATCTGACGGACGATTGCCAGGCCCAGGCCTGACCCGACACCCGGCCTGGCCGTCGAATAGGGCTCCATGACGCGAAACAGCCCCGAATCATCCAGCCCCTTGCTGTGGTCGGTTACTTCGAGAAGAACGAAGAGACTCGAGTGATTGGCCTCGCCAATCCGCTTTGCATTCGTGAGATTGATCTCTACCTCCCCGCCGTCAGGCATCGCCTCGCAGGCGTTGGTGACGAGGTGTGACAGCAGCGAAGAGAATCGTGTTCGATCGATCAGCACGTGGCCGAGGCTGCCGACCGGTGTGTAGCGAATACCGTAGCGAGCCCCTGCCGACGCTTGCAGCGTCGGAAGCAAGTCGGCGACTTCGGTCCTGAGATCGACGACTCGCGGCGCGCCGCCCCCCTGCCGCGAAAACTGCATCAGCTCGCCGGCCAGCGCGGCACCGCGTTCGGCGGCCGCCATGATCTCGGCTGCCTGTCGCCGCGCCGGCAGCGGCACATCAGGATTGACGCTGATGCGCTCGCCATGCCCCTGAAACACGTCGAGCAGGCTTCTGAAGTGACGTACCACACCGGCAGCCAATTGCTCCAGCGCTGCGTTCTTCTCGATGGCCGCGAGCCGGTCGCCTTGCGTCATGAACGTCGCGCGCAAATCCCTGACCTCGGCGGCCTGAATCCGCGCGCTCAGGAAATCGGCAACGACAACCGCGCATTGGCGGGCGTCGTCTGTCCACACACGCGGTGGGCCAACGTGCTCGTGACAGATGACCCCTACCAGCTTCTCGGTCACGAACAGCCCCACGTCGAGCATTGACGTGATGCCGAGCGGGCGCAGGTAACTGGCGGCGAGTTCTGCCGTGAAAGAGTCAGTAGCGGCAACTTCAGCCGGAACCGCTTTGAAGATCGTCAACGAGGCGAAATACGTCGGAAAGTCGGCGACACGGAGCAGAGTCCCGGATGAGTGTTCCCGAGTCGAGCGCTCGAACAGGTTCGCGCAGCGCAGGACCGTCCGGTTATCGATAAAGAGCCAGACGCCAACCCGCTCGACCGACAATGTGCTGGCTGACAGCTCGCAGACCTGCCGGAAGACGAGGTCGAGGGACGCGTCGTGTGGTAGTTGCGAGAGAGCTGCCTTGACGGCCTCGATGGCCATGGCCTTTCCCCTGTTACGAATAGCCTGCCTCACTCATGGGCTGGCGCCCGCGAGTACTGATCGCGGCGACAACTGTTGTCAAGGTATTCCTGCGTTGGTGTCAGGCAGTGAATCGTGAATTCACCTTTCACTGCCTGACACCAAATCTTTCCCTCGGAGCCACCTCCGCCGAGTCGCCGACCGCATCAGGCATAATGTCCGCCACGCTTCTTGCTGCAGCGGAGGGAAGAGATGACGGCACTCGGTGCGGCGGTCCGAGCCGCAACGTTGTCACTGGCTCTGGTCGCGAGCTGGACCCCAGTGGCGTTCGCGCAATTGCGGCCGCCTGAGGTCAAAGGACTCCGCGGCGCACCATTCTCCTCGATGAACCCGCCCCCCGAGGTGCGGAGCTATGGCGAAGGGCCGCAGTGGGATGGCAAGCCGCCCGACGGCATACAGCCGCTCGCCATCGACATGTTCACGAGCAAGGACTTCTACAAAGACCGCGCACTCTGGATGGACGTGCGCTACTGGCGCTGCAATGCCCCGAGACAGATCGCCGACATGCGCAGCGGCGGCGCCGGCTCCAGCACCAACGATCCCCGAATCGGAAGCAACCCGCCGGGATCGGCGCGATGGGGCGACTGCAAGATGGACTGGCCTCGCGAGAACATCGTGAGCCCCTATCGCTTCAAGACCGCCAAAGAGCATTACCAGGCCCTGATGGCCGACGCAAAGTCTCGCGGTGGTCCGACCAGACATACCTACGAGACGATGCCGAAGTGGGATGGGGTGTACGGCGAGTACGCGCCCGACGGCAGGCGGGTGTGGAACTACTCTCGCGCCAATCAGGTCCCGACCCTGCTGTCATTGCTCACGCCGGAGTATCAGCAGCGAATGGTGCGGCAGATCTATCACGAGGGGGTCAACGCCGCTCACCAGTGGTCGGCGTCCTACTGCTGGCCCGAAGGATTCATGCGGCAGTGGGCCACGGGCCCCAAGCCGAGCCGCATCGTCGTGACCCCTGAAGTCGTGCTCTTCATGGGCAGCGGCAGCGGCAACATGTGGCGCGTCGTCCATCTGGGCCGCGAGTTTCCGCTCGGCCAGGGCGTTTCGCAATGGTACGGCGACACCATCGGGTTCTGGGACGGCGACGCCCTGATCACGTGGACCGCCAATATTCAGGGATGGAACCAGCATTCGAGCTGGGAGTGGAGCGATCGACTCGAGACTATCGAGATCCTGACGCCCGTACGTGACGCGAGCGGCAAGTTCCTCGGTCTCGACTGGGAAGCAGTGCTCTACGATTCAGAGGCGCTCGCCGCGCCGGTGCGAATCCTCTGGCACCGCAACTACCAGCAGTCATGGGGCACGGCGGATCGGCTCGGCTGGGTGGAGTGCACGAGGCCCCTCTACCCGGTCGACGGGTATGCGACGCAAGTGGCTCCAGGTCAAGTGATCGAGTACAAGGTCCCCGACATGTCGGATCGCCCGTGGGCCAAGATCTGGGAAGACAACTTCGAAAAGGACATGGAGCGGCCCAAGCAGGAGCTCGATCTCGGCTTCAAGTGAAATGGAGTGAAACGGGGTCGGGAGTCATTTGAAGAGGACAGTCGGAGGAGCCATGAGGGCACCGGAGAACTCCAGGACGATGATGATGCGAAACGTGGTGACGGTTGTGATGATGTTGTCGCTGATGCTTCTCGCACCGTCGGCGGATGCGCATCATTCGTACGCTATGTACGACGGAACCGTGTACCGCGTCTTCACAGGGGTCATCGTCCGCATCGTCCCGAACGCTGCCCATTTCGAGATGCACTTCGTCCCGTTGAACGACGCGCGTGACGCGCTGGTGCGCGATGAGAACGGCCAGCCTCTCGTCTGGGTGGCTCAGATGGAAAGCGCCGCGCAGGCGTTCAAAGACGGCGTCACGAAGGACAGTTTTCCTCAGGGCACGGTCTTCAGCATGGGCCTTCACCCGCGGCGCGACGGCAAGCCGGCGGGCGACCGTGGAATGTCCGGACTCTTTCAATGCCCGAAAGGCAGCAAGCCCGAGCCGGGAAAGCATTGCGATTCGGTCGCTGGAAACAAGGCATTTGGCGCGGGCGAGTTGCCCAAGGAAGGCGCGGCGCCGAAATAGCCCTACTTCGGCAGCAGCTCTTCCAGCTTTTCGAGATCGACCCCTGGATCCAGCTGCGCCGGCGTTGACGATGTCGTGAAGCCGATCCAGCGGCCCAGCACGATGACGCCGATCCAGATGACCAGCGATAGAACGGCAACTGCTCGCCCAGAGGCAGGCGCCGAAGCCTTGCGATCCCAGGCATGGATCGACCGCCGCGCTGTCAATTCAAATACCAGCATGTTGAGGCCCGACAGCGCGAGCAGCGCCATCTTCGCGCGGAAATACGCGCTCTGGTAGTACGTGCTCGCGTTGGTAATGAACATGAGCGCGCCAGTCGTCGCCGTCACCGCAAATGCCATCCACGTCCATTTGAAAACGTCTGACGCGATCGCTGTGAATGGGCGGCGCGTCGATGCGATCCCGAGAAGCCGCAAATCGATGATGACGATCGTCCCGAACACCATCGTCAGCCCGATCACATGCACTGATTCGATGAGCGGGAACAGAAACAGCGAATTGCGTATCGTCGTGGCCAGGCCAGACGCTTCGAGCGACTCAATCAGACCGGCTATGTCCATCCCCTACCGGCACTCGAAGCTGGACGCATCCTCGAGGCTGCCGCTGCCCTTGTAACGTGCGATCTTCGGGTATGCGCACAGCGGTCGCGTCCGTCCAGGCCACGGGGTTGCCGCTCCGGCTGTTGCGACAATCTGATCGGGCGCGGTGCCCTTTTCGACCCAATTGACCAACGCGCTAAACGCGTCGAACTGGTCGGTCGCTGGACCGCCAGCGCAGTGCTGCATCCCGGGCACTGCAAACACGCGGGCGAAGTTGCCGGCCGTGCCGCCGTTGGTGGTGTTGAGATCGTTCCACCACGCGATGGTGTCGTTGATGGAGAAGATGGGATCGCTCACGCCATGCGCGATGAGCAGCTTCCCGCCGCGCTTGCTGAATCGCGTCAAGTCGGTCGATCCGGCATGTATCAGGTCCTGAGACGACACGGCGTACGTTGGACGGCTGACTGCCGTCAGGAACTGCGGACCTCTGCTCAGATCGAACGTATTCAGGTACTCCGAGGGACCGGCGCCGTGCATGCTCACGGGCACCGGAGGTGATGCCATTGACGCTGTCGACGGGCCTACCAGGGCAGTCGTGACGCTCGAGACCGACTCGGCGTCGAAGTCTCCCAACCGCCAGGCACGCCAGCCCTGGAAGTACCCGTCACCAGTCCGCCCACCAATGCCGGCGTCCCATGGCCAGTCCGAATAGAGTCGAACGCCGGCCCCGCTTCGCGCGCCTTCAAATACTCGCTCGAGCGCGGCCACCTGCGAAACCGAGAGGCAAGAGGTCCGCTTGGCGCTCTTGCAGGTCACCGCCGCCAGCTTCGGGCGAACGGCGGACGTCGTGCACTTTGGAAAGTCGGCGACAAGGCCGTCTTTCGCCCCGTCGAACTCATCGCACGCCTCGAGCACAGCCGCCGAGACGATCGCCAGATCCTCGTCCGTGAACACCTTGTTGATGAACGGCTGCCCGTAGCGGTCGTAGACGCCGGCCGCGCGCGCGGCCTGCGCGAACGTCTGAAAATCCGAGACCTGTGACAGGGCGGCGCGCGGAATGTTGAATCCCGGAGCGCAGGACAGGATGCCGTCGTAATAGTCGGCAAACTTCTGCGACATCAGCATCCCTTCACGTCCTCCCTCTGAACAGCCGACGTAGTACGACCGATCCGGCTGCCGCCCGTAGTACAGGCGGATGAGGGCCTTCGCCGTGTTTGTCACTTCGTCGTAGGAGCGATACCCGAAATCAATGCGCGCCTGTGGATCGAAGCCAAAGGTTGCGGTGCCGTTCAGATTCGGATCGTTGTTGATGGTGTTGTCGTGACCCGAATCCTGGGACACGACGGCGTACCCGAGCGCCAGAGCGTTACCACGCTGGTTACCCTGCAGGAGGCCCAGCGCGTCGCCAAGATTGCCGTTGGTCCCGCCTCCCCCTTGAAAGAAGAATCGGCCATTCCACTGCGACGGAAGGCGCATGTGGAACCGGATCGCATAGCGTTGTGAATTGAAGCCGATGCGCTCGTCCAGGTGCCCGATGACCTCGCAGTGTTCGGGGAGTGCAACCGCGTTCCCCTGCGCTGGCCGCGGCGCGTTCATCACCGCCGAGTCGAACCGGATCGTGTGATTGGGAAATGCCGACAGGTCTGCGCCCGGGATGGCGCGGCATCGATCCGAAGGCGCCGTGGCTGGCGTGCCGCGCCGTACCTGCTGTACCGCATCGACCCGCAATCCCGCTACGGCCAGAGCGAGGGCGATCAGAAGAACGACTCGGATGTGCATGGCCGGCGACTCTAGCACATCCGATCGGCTACCGCCTCCCGCACCCGGACACTGCGCCGGGCGTTCAGCATAGACCGACATTGTCGGTCAGGACGACCGCGACGCGCTTACACAAATGAGGCTGGGTCGCCGACGCGAATCGTGCCGCCGTGGGTCACTTCAGCATTGAGGGCCAGTTTGTTCTCGAATCGGTCCACGATGTCGCGCAACACACCGGAATCCAACCGCAGCGTATCGGGATCGATCGTCGTCATCACGCACCGCGAACGCATCGAGTCGAACCGAATAAACGCTTCCCCGATGTGCAATTGGGTTTCCACCCACTCGCGCTCCGCCAGCCCGTCGACGCCACCGAGAACGATATTCGGGCGTAGTCGGCGCACATCGCGCCCGAACGCGGCCACTGCACCGTCAGTGGCCACGAGCAGCGGCAGGATGTCGAATCGATCGAGTCCGTCGCACGCCTCGAGCCAGGCGTCTGCGCCGGCAGCATCCCTGACGAGGGCGAGCGCGTCCGGGCTGTCCCATGGATAACCGTTGATCAGCGCGTGGCCGTTCGGATCCAGTCCGCCGTGCAACCCGAGGAGCCGGTAATGGCGTCGCGCCGTGCGAACGCCTTCAGGACCACGTACGCGGACCATCCGATCGCCAGTTACCCCGTCGGGCGCCAGAGTAGTTATCGACAGACGCTCCCCGGCAAGCGATTTCACCGCGTAGCGCCACAGCTCTGCAACGTAAAAGGCCATCCTATCCATCGGATGCCAGAGACATGCGTCGTGTGACACAGTGATCGCCATCTGGGGGGACGCCGTCACACGGCGCTCGCACCGGCATCTCAAGGACAGCAATCTACAAGGAGCATGAGGATGCCTGCACCCGGAACCAACACAGAGAAGTACATTGCGTGTGCCGCGCTCGTCCCAGACTGCCCGTTCGAGGCCACGGCCCCGACAGAGGAGGAGTTGTTGAAGATGGTCGCCGCGCATGCGGCCCACACCCACGGCATCAAAGAGGTCACGCCGGAGCTCGCCGCGAAGGTAAAGGCAGCGATTCAGAACCGCGCGGGCGATTGAGCATGGTCGTCCCCGCCGTGGACCCGAGCGATGAAGCGCTCGCGGAGCGCGCCGCGGCCGGGGACAACTCTGCCTTCGAGGCGATCGTGAAACGCTATCAGACGCGCGTCTTTCGACTCGCGTGCCGGTTGACCAGTCATACCGACGCTCCCGATGTCCTCCAGGACACGTTTCTTCAGGTCTACCGCCACCTTACATCGTTTCGCGGCGAGTCGCAGTTCGGCACCTGGCTCTACCGCATTGCCACGAACGCGGCGCTGATGCATCGACGCGCCTCAGCCCGTCGCCCTGCCGAATCACTGGAGGCATATCTGCCTCGCTTCGATGCCGATGGGCAGCACACAGCGACGCCCGCCGAGTTGCTGATCGTGTCGCAGGCCGACGATCTCATCGATCGCCAGATTTTGGCGGACAAAGCACGCGACGCCATCGCGCGCTTGCCGGATCTCTATCGGGACGCATTCGTGTTGCGCGATCTCGAGGACATGCCGACGGCGCATGTCGCACAGGTCCTTGGCGTCGAGCCCGCGACGGTGCGGCAACGCGTACATCGCGCCCGCTTGCTGCTGCGCGGTTATCTGAGCGACCTTCTGGGAGTGAAGCCATGACTGGCGTCGTCTGCGCATCCGGCGTCGCACTGCTGATGGACTTCATTGAAGGTGTACTGCCCGCCGACGTGAGCGCAGCGCTGGAGGCGCACGTTGCCGGCTGCGCGCGATGCGCCGCCTTCGTCGCCTCTTACCAGGCGACGCCGCGCCTCGTGCGCGACGCGACCGCAGTAGACCTGCCGGCCGATATCGAGGCCTCGCTGACGGCGTTCCTGCGCGAGCGAACCAACTCCTTCGGGTGAGGCGGCACCACGAGGCGGGTCCGCTGCAGTCTCAGGAGCCACCTCGTCCACGTCAGGAACACCGAAGCAGATCAACCAGATCCGTCGACCCGCCGTGTATCAACTCCAGCCTCGACACAGCGTACGTGGGCGGCTGACCGCCTCCAGAAGCCGCGGGCCTCGGCTCACATCGAAACCCGCTTTCAGAATCTCCGGGCATTCGATCGTGATTCGCGGGAATGTGTCATAGCATGAACGTGCACCTGAGCCACGGTACCCCTACGGATGAACATCACATTCCAGCGGGCAGTCGATCGATACGCGGGCGCACCGCTGTGCGCGCTGTTCTCTTTGTTGCACCGGTTGCGGCCCCCGGCCCCGCTGACCGCACGCCCGCGGCGGATCCTCGTCATCCTGCTGTCGGAAATGGGAAGCCTCGTGCTCGCGCACGCAATGTTCGCGCGGCTGAAGCAGCAGTATCCAGGCGCCTCGATTCACGCGCTGCTCTTCGCCAAAAACCGCGAAGTGCTCGACCTGCTGCGCGTAATCCCGGCTGAGAACGTGTTGACCGTCCGCGATCGATCGCTGACGGAGTTCGTCTCGGACGCACTCGACGTGCTGCGCGCCATGCGTGCGCTCGAGTTCGACGTCGCCATCGACTGCGAGCTGTTCGCTCGGGCCAGCGCGATCTTCTCGTTCTTGTCCGGCGCCCCGGTGCGAGTCGGGTTTTTCCGCCACACGCAGGAAGGGCTCTACCGCGGGACGTTCATCACGCGCCGCGTGTTGTACAACCCCTACCTCCACCTCACGCAACAGTTCGTCGGGTTGGCGGAGGCCATCGAATCACACACGATGCCCGTCATCAAGACTGCGATCCTGCCCCCGCCCGCGCAGCCGCCGCAGGTGCAGTTCTCTGAGGGCGAACTGCAGGACACGACCGCCCGGTTGCACGCGGACTTCCCCGCGGTCCGGGGCAAGAGCCTCGTGCTCGTTTCTCCCGCCGGCGGCATCCTGCCGATTCGCGCATGGCCGATGGAGTATTACCGCTCGCTGTGCACCAGTCTTGTCGGCGACGGTCATGCGGTCGGCATCATTGGACTCAGCGGCGACAAGCGGCTGGGACAGGATCTCGTGGCTCATTGCGGAAGCCCTCAGTGTGTCGATCTCACGGGCTACACAGGGTCGATACGGCACCTGCTGGCGCTTTTTCATCGCGCTTCGCTGCTGGTGACCAACGATGGGGGTCACGGCCAGTTCGCCGCCGTGACGCCGATACCTACCATCATCCTGTTCGGCCCTGAAACACCTGTGCTCTACGGCACGCTCTCAAAGAATGCTCACTGCTTTTACCTCGGGATTCCCTGCTCGCCGTGCCTGACGGCCTACAATCATCGAACGTCACCATGCGACGGCGACAACCAGTGCCTGAAGCGAATCACTCCCGAGCAGGTACTGACAAAGGCGCGCGAGATGATGGCCTCGATGCCGGAAGGTGAACGCACAACGGGAGCGGCGTGGCGCACGTGAGAGACGTGCGTTCGAGCGGACCGCGCTGGCTCCTGACATGGTACGGCCTGGCGGCGGTCTTCGCCGTATTCACCTACTTCTACGGTCTCGACAGCCTGCACATACCGAAGAACGGCGACGAATACCCGTACGAGCACATCGCGCGAATGACGGCGGCGAGCGGCCACTGGCTTCCGCTCCAGTCCGAGATACCGGAAATGCGCAATACGAAGCCGCCGCTCCTGTTCTGGCAGGGCATCGTCTCCACGAATTGGGGAACCAGCTGGACGCTGTGGCGTCTGCGCTGGCCGAGTGTGGCTTACACCCTGCTGACGGCGGGCCTCGTCTTCGTCCTCGGCTGGCGATTGTCAGGCCAGCTCGAAACAGGGTTCATCGCGTTGCTGACGTTTCTCGCCTTTTTCAGCACTTATCGCTACGGCCGGCCGTTCCTGACGGATGCTCCCTCGACCTTCTGGCTGTTCGTTCCCTGTTTCGCCCTGCTCTGGCGGCCATCGCTAGGCGGGTCCCGGATGGCCGCGCCGCTCCTGCTCGGGCTCACAACAGGTGTCGGTCTGCTCTACAAGTCGTTCGCGTTGCTGCTCCCAGTGGGACTGTTCCTCGCATGGTGGCACTTGCGTCAACGCCGTTACCGCATCCGCGAATTCGTCGTGCGCGACTCCGGCCCGCTCGCCATCGTCGCTGTCGTCGCGCTCGCCGTCTTCAGCGTGTGGTTCATGCTCGATCCCGATCCGCGCGCGATCGTCAACAAGTTCGTCCTCGAAGAAAACGCCGGGAAGTTCGGTGCGCCCGGTGACTACCTGAAGAATTTTTTCTGGGGGGGATCGAGCATCTGGCGATTGATGGTGTCGTATCCCCTGAACGCGGGCTTGCTGATGTTTCCAGTGATTGCGTTGTTTGTCGACGCCTTCCGCCGCCGCGCCGAACTCTTGAAGGTCCGGCTGAAGCCGGACACCACTCCTCGGCTCGAGGCGGACACTACGGCTGACGCTGAGGCGCAGCTCTGGATGTGGGTTGTCACGCTATTCGTCGTGTTCAGCCTGCCCAGTCAACGCGACGAACGCTACCTGCTGCCGGCGATGCCCGCCCTCGCGGTCTTGTGCGCCCTCAACTGGCACCGAATCAGCGAGCGCGTGTTCAAGATCAGCCTGGCTATCACCGGCGTTGTAGTTGTGCTCCTCGCGTATCTCTCGATGCGACTCGAGCAGGCCGTGGCCGGGGATCGCCTCTTTCCAGTCACGTATTGGGCGGTCCTCGCGGTCGCCTTCATCCTCGTCATCGCAGCCATGCTGCGGCCGGGGCTGGCGCGCGTGAGCGTCAACGTTGCGATCCTGCTCGCGCTCGCTGGTTTTGCGGGCTTCCTGCACCCGTTCGACGGCGCGCCTGGCACCTACAGCGTGGACATTCAGCAGCTCACCAGAGGACGGACTGTCTGGGTTCCGATCAACTTCGCGGCAAAAGAGGAGGCCCACCGCTTCCTGTTACCCGGCGCGGACGTGCACGGCTACGCCGGTGAGCCCGATTTCACGATCGCCGGTCCTGGACCACACTCTGCCCTGTTCGCTGTTCGCGCACCGATCAATTCCACGCCCGTCGGCGGCGGCAGAGTGCTGGGCGAACGACTCGACATCGCAACGCGACAAACGCCCAATCAGATTCTGGACATGCTGCGCGGCAACGTATTCGAGCACCTCTTCGTCAAGGAGTTCCTTGTGGAACCCGGCGAGCGGCACGAGCGCTGAGCGGGCGACGGATCAACACCACGAACGAGACCAGGACATAGATCGGGTCGAGTAAATAATCCCAGTAGTTCGTCGATTCGAGCAGGTGCAACTGAAACGCTGCCGCCGCGAGCAGTAATACGAACCCGAATCGTATCTGCTTCCACAGCAACCACCCAGTGAGCACGGCCATGATCGCGAACAGCGGGCTGACGTGCCAACCCCACTCGTAGGGATCGAAACGGCTCAAGCCAAGAGCAAGCGGATAGAGCGCAAGGCCGCCGACGGCGCCGAAGATCCAGCACGCGTCCCAGTCCCTCGACGAAAACCACGTCCGCGCGAACGCACGCTCGCACACCGCAACGATCAAGGCGGCAAGCAGGGAGACGCTGAAGTTGGCATTGATGCCGCTGATCCAGCGCGCAACGGCAACGCGTTCAACCGGAATCAGCAGAACGGCCAGCGCAACTCCACCGGCGACTAACAGCTGTCCTCCACCGCGCAAGTTGAATCCGCGCCACGTCATCAGGCGCTGCAGACCCAGCACCAGCGCCAGCCACGGAGACGCCGTGGAGCAGAGCTCAGTGACGATGGGACTCGTCATCGCAGCGATCCGCCCGAATGCTCATCGAGCCACCTGGTGTTGAAGGTGACGTGTCTGATCTGCGTGCGTTGCCAGGTGTAGACGAGATGCACGTCGCCACTCCGCGCCTGCATCAGGAACGGATATGAGAAATCACCACCGCGCTCTTCTGCCAGCGTCGCCACTCGCGACCAGGTACGTCCTTCGTCAGCGGACATCGCGAGGCGCAGGTTCTCGCGGCCGCCCGGGGAGTCGTTGAACGCAAGGAGCAGGCGGCCATCGGTCATCCGGATCGCATCCAGGCCCGAATCGGGATTGGGCAGCTCGATCCGTTGCGGCGCCGACCATGTCCGGCCCGCGTCCTCGGAACGCGCAATCGAAACGGTTCGCGGCGGGTCATCATCGCGAAGGAGAGCGAGCGCGCGGGCAGTATCGATCGGCGTGATTGCGGGCTGATACCCGTACCAGCCCGCGCTCATGCGACTCTTCGTGGCGACGACCTCTCCGCTGCGGCGGTGTAGCCACAGCACCTCCGGGAACGTCGCGACGAATTCGTGGTAGATCGGCACCGCCCAGCCGCCATCCGACAGTGCGGCAGGCGCGTTCTTGACCAGCTCGCTGAGGTTGAGGAACGGACTGAGCGTCAACCGGCGGCTGCGGGTCCACGTTCGTCCCTCGTTGTCGGACATCGTCACGTTCAGCGAGCTGCCCGACCATCCGCCAATCGACACCGTGACGTAAATGAGCCAGAGTCTGCCGTCAGCATCGCTGAAGAGCACCGGGTTGCCCACTTTCCTGACGTAGCGGCGCAAATCGCGAGTCGCAGTGGCTCGCGTCACGATCGCCCGCGGAGGCGACCAGCGAGTGTCGTCCGACGGTTGTACCGAGAAGTAAATGGCGACGTCGCCCGCCCCTTCACGCGAGCCCGCGTACCACACTGCGGCGAGACCGCCACCGAACAGTTCGGCGATCGACGCCACGTGCGACATCGCGTGCGGTGAGTCCGGATTGAGCGTCTCGTCCTCGAAAAACGGCGCCGCGGCGGTCGATTGTGCGCGCGCCGCGACGACGAGTCGCGCCGGCCGGTCGCGGTCGAACAACGGCCACGCGTTCAACGCGACGGCCAGGAGGATCAGGAAGCCCCGCGTCGCCGTCCGCACCATCTGCGACGAGTGTACTTCGGGACTGCGGCCGTCCGTTCGACGCGCAGTGAGGCCATGGTTATGTTCCGGCGATAATAGGCAAGCCGTGCCGGAACCCGTCTCAAAGCATGATCGGTAGCGCAGTCGGTCATTACCGGATCGAGGCCCAGCTCGGGTCTGGCGGGATGGGCGTCGTCTATCGTGCCTATGACACGGTGCTCCGGCGCAGGGTTGCGATCAAATTCCTGACCGGGCTCTCCGATGATGAAAGCCGCAACCGGCTGTTGAAGGAAGCGCGGGCCGCATCGGCGCTCAATCATCCCAACATCTGCACCATCCACGAGATCGCGGAAACCGACGGGCAGCCCTGCATCGTGATGGAGTATCTGCAGGGCACGCAGCTCGAGTCGATGATCGTTCCTGGTGGCCTGCCGTCTGAAACATTCTTCCGTTACAGCCTGCAGATCGCCGATGCGCTGACGCACGCGCACGATCGCGGCATCGTGCATCGCGATCTGAAAAGCGCCAATGTCATCGTCGGCCCGGAAGGCCGCGTGAAGGTGCTGGACTTCGGGCTCGCTCATCGACTCCCGGAATACGACGGCGAGAACGTCACGCAGTCGGTCTCGCTCCTGCCGCAGCCCGGGACCGTCGCCGGAACGCTCGCTTACATTGCCCCCGAGGTCCTGACGAACGGAAAGGCGGACGCGCGCAGCGATGTGTGGTCGCTCGGCGTGCTGTTCTATGAGATGGCGTCGGGGCGGGTTCCGTTCAAAGGGCTCAAGGGATTCGAGCTGATATCGGCGATCATCGAGGACAAGGCGGTTCCGCCGTTGAGCGCACTCGTGCCGTCAGCGCAGCGGGCCATCATCCATCGTTGTCTCGAGAAGGACCCCGAGCGCCGTTACAAGAGCGCGCGCGAGGTCTTCACGGCCCTCGAGGCTGCACAAGGCGCATCGGGACGGTTCACACCCAGGCGGATCGCTCTGGCAGTCTTCGCGCTCCTGGTACTTGCGCTAGGTGGGTTTCTGGCGGAACGCCGGCTGGTGCCTCGCGAGCCCGCCACCGATAGCTCGCCGCAACCATCTCCTGCAGCGGTCAACGCGCGGCGAGCGGTTGCCGTCCTCGGGTTCAAGAACCTTTCAGGTGAGCCTGACGCGGCGTGGCTCTCGACGGCGCTGGCCGAGATGCTCACGACCGAGCTCGCGGCAGGCGAACATCTGCGGACGATCCCGGGTGAAAACATCGCGCGGATGAAGAGCGACCTGGACCTGACCGACGCCGACAGCTTCGCGTCCGATACGCTGGCGCGCATCGGCGCCAACCTCGGCAGCGATCTCGTCGTGTCTGGCTCATACGTCAGGATCGGAGAGAAGCTGCGGTTCGACGTGCGAATGCAGGAGGCCGGCGCCGGGCAAACGATCGTCTCGGTCGCTGAAACGGGCGGCGATGGCGAGCTGTTCGAGATCGTGTCGAGGATCGGTGCGCGCCTGCGGGAACGCCTCGGTGTCACGGAGCTTTCGGCCGCGGAAGCAGCCGGTGTGCAGGCGTCGCTGCCCGCGAACCCGAATGCCGCGCGGTTGTATGCCGAAGGGTTGGCCAGGCTTCGGCTCTACGACGCACAGGCGTCGCGCACGCTGCTCGAACAAGCCGTGAGCGCCGATCCGAACCTTCCTCTGGCGCACTCGGCGCTCGCCCTTGCCTGGTCCGCGCTCGGCTACGACGAGCGGGCGAGGCAATCTGCCAGGCGCGCGTATGAGCTGTCGTCCAATCTCCCCCGTGAAGATCGGATGTGGGTCGAAGGGCGCTACCACAACGCGATGAGCAAGTACGACGACGCCATCAAGACCTACCAGGCGCTCTACAGCTTCTTCCCGGACAATCTCGAGTACGGATTGCAGCTGGCGGCCGTGCAAACGTCCGCAGGCAAGGGACAGGACGCGCTTCAAACTGTCGATTCGCTGCGGCGACTCCCAGCTCCCGTGCGAGATGATCCACGAGTCGATGGCGCCGAAGCCACGGCGGCCGGTTCGCTGTCGGACTACAAGCGACAACAGGCTGCGGCGGCGCGGGCGGTGGCCAAGGGACGACAGCAGGGAGCGCGACTCCTCGTGGCCAGGGCCCTTCTCACGGAAGCCAACGCCTGGCAGGAACTGGGAGACACTCGGAAGTCGATCGCCGCAGCCGAGGAGGCCAAACAGATCTACGCAAGTGCGGGAGATCGTGGTGGTGAGAGCCGCGCGCTGCGCGTGGCCGGCATCGCGCTGCGCTCGCAGGGTGACCTGACGCGCGCCACGCAAATGTACGAACAGGGGCTGGCCGTCGCACGCGAGATTGGCGATCGAAGCACGACGGCTTCGCTGTTGAACAACATCGCCAATGTCCTCAGGCAGCAAGGATCTCTGGAGGCGGCACAGAAGACCTATGCCGAATCGCTGACGATTGCCCGCGAGATCGGGGACCGAAACTCGGTGGCACTCCTCTTGAACAACATGGCGATCCTCCATCGCGTGCGTGGCGATGTCGCTGAAGCCAAGAAGAACTACGAGGAGTCGTTGGTGATTCGACGCGCCATCGGCGACAAGGCTGGCGTCGCGGCGACTTTGAACAATCTTGCCAATTTGATGTCGGACGAGGGCGATCTCACCGGCGCCATGAAGGTGTACGACGAGACGCTGAAAACCGCCGAGGAGCTTGGAGACAAACGAAGCGTCGCGATGGCCTGGTACAACATGGGCGAGATGGAGCGGCTGCAGGGACACCTGACGAAGTCGCGCAGCTTGCTCGACCAGGCGCTGGCGCTGCGACGCTCGCTCGAGGACAGGAGCGCCGTGGCTCGAACGGTGACCAGCATCGGGATGGTGCTGGCTGTGCAAGCCCGGCTGCCAGAGGCCAGGAAGTCATACGAGGAGGCGCTTGCACTGCAAGAGGGGGTCGGCGACAAGCTTGGCATCGCCCGGGTGCGAAACCTGCTCGGGGTGTTGGCTCTTCACGAAGGGCGACCTGCCGAAGCGCAGACGTCGATTCGTCAGGCCGCTACGCAGCTTCATGAGCTGAAGGCACTCGACGAAGAGGCCGCCGCGCTGGCTGGGCTGGTTCCCGCACTCCTGGCGGAACGCAAGAATCAGGAGGCCGAACGCGCGATCCAGGATGCTACTCGACTCGTGAAGGACAGCCGGAACCGCCAATGGCGCCTCGAAGTCGATCTCGCGCTGGCGCGTGTCGAAGCGGCGACTGGCAAGCTCGACGCGGCATCGAC
>Ga0207689_10000332_pt1 | contig 43928 bp, 44 predicted proteins | sample KBSMisM52_FD_184312 | JGI IMG/M metagenome (GOLD analysis project Ga0207689, IMG submission 184312) | Miscanthus rhizosphere microbial communities from Kellogg Biological Station, Michigan, USA - KBS Miscanthus M5-2 (SPAdes) (version 2) | ecosystem: Host-associated > Plants > Roots >...
GAACGATCCGGTGCGCTGGAGTGTCTCGGCCTTCAGGAAAACCCGCGCGCCGATCGCTTCGTCCAGCACCGGCGCATTGATCAGCGGAGTGCGAACCGCGACGCCGGCAAGGCGCTTCGCCGCCGCTTCAATGTCTGCAGCGGTGGGTAAGATCGTATTGTCGACGGCGCCCATGGCGAAAGGCTAGCGCAATAAAATGGCGAGAGCCACCGGCAGATCTGGCTATGCGGCCTGCCGCTTTCCCACACGCGCGGCATCGACATGCTCCAGAAATATCCGCGCACTTTCAGCCCAGGTCATGCCGAGCGCAAAGTCCCGGCAGTCTTGCCGCTTGAGGTCCAGCGCCTCAAGGCACGCACGGCGCAGGTCTTCGTCGAGGCATCCGACCGGCGCACCTCCCGCCACGTCGCGCGGGGCCGCCGCCGGAAACGCGGCCACCGGCAGACCGCTGGCCAGAGCTTCCAGCAACACGAGACCGAACGTGTCGGTGCGGCTCGGAAAAACAAAGACGTCAGCGGCGGAGTAGATGTTGGCCAGCGCCTCGCCGCGCCGCGCCCCGACGAAGATCGCCTTTGGAAATTTCCGTTCCAGCGCAGCGCGCGACGGGCCGTCACCGACCACGACTTTGGTGCCCGGCAGGTCGAGCGCGAGAAACGCCTCAAGGTTCTTTTCCACCGCCAGCCGGCCCACGGTCAAAAAGATCGGTCGCGGCAGCTTGAGATCGACGCCCGCGCGCGGGCGGAACAGGTCCGCATCGACGCCGCGCGGCCAAAGACAAACATTGTTGAAGCCGCGTGTTGCGAGCTCACATCCCAGTGTGGGTGTCGCCGCCATCACCGTTGCGCCGGGTGCATGAAAACGGCGAAGCCAGCCCCAGGTCAGCTCGCTCGTCCATCGCTCCGGCACCGGCAGCCTTCCGGCAAGATAGTCAGGGAAACGCGTATGAAAGCTGGAGGTGAAAGATAAGCCGCGACGCAGGCAGAAACGCCGCATGGCATGCCCGATCGGACCTTCGGTTGCTATGTGAACCGCATCGGGACGTATCGCATCGAGCCGCCGTTCGACGTCGCGCGGACCGACCAGCGCCAGCCGGATCTCCGGATAACTCGGCATGGGCAGAGCCCAGAACTGGTCGGGACTGAGGAATTCCAGTTCGGCGCCGAGTGCCCGCGCCTCGCGGGCCACATGCCCGAGCGTGTGGACGACGCCGTTAACCTGCGGATGCCAGGCGTCGGTGGCGACAAGAACCTTCAAGCGGCTTCCGCCCTCGGCGACGACGCCGGTGTTTCGGCCGTGGCATGACTGCCGTGAGTCCAGGTAATGACTTCAAACCGGCCGTCATGACGCTCGGCGACGGCCGTGCAACTTTCGACCCAGTCACCGCAATTGACGTAGCGAAGACCGTAGTCGTCGTACATGGCTGCAGTGTGGATGTGGCCGCAGATGACACCCTCGGCCCGATGGTGTCTGGCCTCGGTCGCCAGCGCCTTCTCGAACGCGCCGATATAGTTCACCGCGTTCTTCACCTTCAGCTTCGCCCATTTGGAGAGCGACCAGTAAGGCGCGCCCAAGATGCGACGGCATGCGTTGAAAATGCGGTTGGCCGTCAGGGCGAGTTCATAAGCCTTGTCGCCCAGCAACGCGAGCCAGCGCGCCTGCGTCACCACCAGGTCGAAAATATCTCCGTGGACCACCAGGTAGCGGCGTCCGTCGGCGCCTTCGTGAATCGTGTTCTCGACGACCTCGATGCCGCCGAAATGCGTGCCGTAATAGCCACGCAGGAATTCGTCGTGGTTGCCGGGGATGTAAACCACTCGCGCGCCCTTGCGTGCCTGCCGCAACAGCTTCTGCACCACGTCGTTGTGGGTCTGGGGCCAATACCAGGACGATCGCAGCGCCCAGCCATCGACGATGTCACCGACGAGATAGATCGTTTCGGCCTCGTGATGGCGGAGGAAGTCGAGAAGTTTGTCGGCCTGGCAGCCACGTGTTCCGAGGTGGACGTCGGAGATGAACAGTGCGCGAAATCGCCGCGTGGCGTTCTCCGTCACAGTACGACGTTCTCCAGCGCATTGATCATGCTCGACAGGTACCAGTCCCGCGTTTCAGTATTGTGACGGCGCCGTTTACCTTGCGGACATCTTTACGCTGCCGCGCATTGCGCCTCGGCACACTTGGATCGCACCAGCGTGTAGACGCCAAACGGCCTCAGCTTGCGCCGCTCGATCAGCTCTGCGCTTCCGTGCTTCAGCGCAGGGGTAACAAGCCCGTACGACAGTCAGACGACACGCCGCCGACCCTTGACCGCGTCGCAACTACGCCTTCTAACAGTCGTCGACATCGTCACGGTCATGAGGATCCCATGAATCTCGGAATCGCCGGCCGCAAGGCCATCGTCTGCGCATCGAGCCGCGGCCTTGGAAAGGCCTGTGCGCGCGCACTGGCCGAAGCCGGCTGCGAGGTGGTGATCAACGGCCGCGATGCCAAGAGGCTCGAGGCCGCCGCGGCTGAGCTCTTGGGAATTGCAGGGGCCAAGGTCATTCCGGTCGTCGCCGATGTTGCGACAGCCGATGGGCAGAAAGCACTGCTCGCCGCCTGCCCCCAACCGGACATACTGGTCAATAACAATGCCGGCCCGCCGATGCGCGATTTCCGCGAGCTGACTCGTCAGCAGATGCTTGACGGGGTCATCGCCAACATGGTGGCGGCCGTCGAGCTTATCCAGAAAGTGATCGATCCGATGTGTCAGCGCAAATTCGGCCGCATCGTCAACATTACGTCGGGCTCGGTGAAGATGCCGCTCGCTGGCCTCGATTTATCGTCGGGGGCCCGCGCCGGACTCACGGCCTTTCTCGCCGGTGTCGCGCGCAAAGTCGCGGACAAGAACGTCACCATCAACAATATCCTGCCCGGCGCCTTCGATACCGACCGTCTGCGTAGCACGTTGAACAAGACCGCCGAGCAGCAAAACAAAAGCGAGGCAGAAGTCGCGGCTGCCCGTATGGCTGGCATCCCCGCCAAGCGCTTCGGCAATCCTGACGAGTTCGGCGCGGCCTGCGCATTTTTGTGCTCGGCGCAAGCCGGCTACATCACGGGTCAGAACCTTCTGATCGACGGCGGCACCTTCAACGGCGCCTTCTGAAATGCGAAGGCCGGCAGCAATGCCGGCCCTGCACCCCAACCCCGTAATGATGAGTTATTTCGTGACCAGCTGCTTTGGCGGGGGCGGCTGGAGCGCCGCGAACGGAACCACAAGCGCGCCCGACACAATGTCCGCATGCCCGTTCACGGTGCCATTGTAGTTCACGACACCGTTGAACCATGGATTGCCTGAAGCAGCTGAAATGCTAATGGGCGCGTCCTTAACCCAGATGTGAGTGTACGCAAGATCAAAGTGGATGCCCCGACCGAGCTGATAAGTCAGGCCCGCCGATGCCCAGAATCTATCATTGTCGGGTATAACTGGCGTGCGCACGCGATCGTTGATCGGCGAGAGTTCGTAGCCAACTCCTGCACGCAATTGCACCTGATCACTCCATCGATATTCAGCACCGACAGAAAAGAACCAGCCATCGTCGTACTGGAAGGGGAATTGCACCGGAGTAGAAGCAATGGTTGCGACGCCACCACCCGGCTGGGTCCACTGAGAAGTGCCAGTACGGCTCCAGTGCGACCATTCGACTGTTCCCATCACTGTCCAAAGAGCGTCGAGGCGCTGGCGAATTCCCAGAGACACAATGTCGGGGGCCCTGATCGTGGTACCCACTGTGCCCGGCGTCGTGATGCCTGCCGCGGGAATGGGACTCACATATAATATGCCGTTAAAATCCTGATTGATGCCCGAGCGCCAGCCAATCCCGATCAGTGTTGTCGGTGTCGGCGTGAGTGTGACACCGGCAGTGACTCCGAAGCCCCAACCACTCCCTTTGAGTACTGCATTGCCACCAAGTGGCGGAGCGGGGCCCACGCCCTCCTGGAAGACCAAGCTTGCGTACTGAAGCTGAATGCCCGCGCCGACGCTGATCCAGTCATTGATACGATAAGCAATACTAGGCGCGGCGTTATAGGTTTTCAGGTTGCCGGGGCCCGCACCGTAATCGCGGCCTGCCCATCGGTCACGAAAGTTGACGGAAAGTCCGAACGGGGAATTGATCGACAGCCCGAGCCAGAGGTTTGGGTTGAGTTGGTAAGAATAATAAGCCGCCGGGACAAATGCTGGGTTGAGGCTATTGGAGTCACCAGGATAACTAAATGGTGCTGCACCTAGATCGAACGGCGGGGCTGGAAACGTCGGGTTTGCTCCCGGGTGAGGCGTATGACTGGCGTAAGAAATTACCCCGGACACGGCCGTTTCAGCGATAATGCCCGGGAACTGCGTCATCACAGCCGGATTCCAGAACATCGATGACACTGCGCCGCCGGCTGCAACGCCGGCATATGACGTGCCCTGCCCGTAAGGACTCTGCTCGCGAATGGCCAGAGCACCGGCATTTGCCTGTGCGGTGGCGATGATCAGAATTCCGAGCGCAGTCCCCGCCCGAAGTGTGCCCATCCATCCGAGACGTGACATTGATTGGCCCCCGCCCGACTCGTGTCTATCCCCGCAACAACTATCGTGATCTGAGGTTGTACGACGGACAATAGTCGCCGCCTTAAAAAACGCAGGAAGAGCACGAACTTGTGCAAAAAGACTGCGGCTGTTGCGGCGATGACACAGCGGCTTGCCGCGCTGCGGAAAACTAGGGAATTGGTTGCCTATCAACGAGTTGACGGGCCGGCTCAGGCCGTGCCGAAACCACGCGGTGGCGACGGCTTGGTCGCGGTCTACCGTGACTTTCGGCGCACTAGTCGGCGCGAAATTCCACACCCAGGCGCGTATCCGAACGCCAGACCACGTGGCACGGCTGCTTGAACTTGTCGTAGCCGACCACGAGAACGAAATCGTTCGGAATACCGACCTGGCTGCTGACCTCGAGACAGGCGCCGACCGGTGACATGTTGCGCACCCGGCAATCGATACCGCTGGCCCGGTTAAAGTTGATGCTGCCAGCCTTGAGCGTGCGCCCGCGTTTAGCTTTGCGTCTGTCTTCCATTGCTGCCTCCGTCGCCGGTGGCATCCGCATTCCTTGCGCGGCCTCGCCATGGCCTTGTCGTCCGACGGAAACGGCCTGTCGCACGCTAGGCCCGGCTCTTTATCGGACAATGAAAAGGGTCATCAAAAGACCGGTAAAGCTTTCAGAAACCGCTAACCACGGCGAACCTGCCCGAAAGCCTCTGATCCCACGTAGATTTCCCCTCGTTCGGGTGCATGCGTGGGCTGCAAAGGAGGGTTGCCCCCGACATGCCACCATGCATGATGGCGCCGACCTGCCTGTCAAAACTCAAAAACAAACGCCCCAAAGGAGACATCTGAAAATGAAGCTCGTCCGCTATGGCGCGCCCGGCCGCGAAAAGCCCGGCATCATCGGTGACGACGGAAAAATTCGCGACCTCTCGCGGCTCGTGAAGGACATCGACGGCGCGATGCTTGCCTCCGGCGGCCTTGCCAAAATCAAAAAGGCCAATCTGAAGCGGATGAAGCCTGTCTCCGGCAAACCGCGGCTCGGCCCCTGCATCGGCAACGTGAAAAACTTCATCGCCATCGGCCTTAACTATTCCGACCACGCGGCGGAAGCCGGTATGCCGATCCCGAAAGAGCCGATCATCTTCAACAAGGTGACGAGCTGCATCAGCGGACCGAACGACGACACGATCACCCCGCGCGAGTCCGGCAAGCTCGACTACGAGGTTGAGCTCGGCATTGTCATCGGCAAGCGCGCGCGCTATCTCGCCAAGGACAAGGCGAAAGATGCGATCGCCGGCTATTTCCTTTCGAACGACGTGTCGGAGCGCGTATTCCAGATCGAGCGTTCGGGTGGCCAATGGGATAAGGGCAAAGGCTGCGAGACCTTCGGCCCGATCGGACCGTGGTTCGTCACCAGGGATGAAATCAAGGATCCGCAGAACCTGGACATGTGGCTCGACGTGAACGGCGAGCGCCGTCAGCGCGGCAACACGCGTACGATGATCTTCGGCTGCGAGCACCTTGTCTGGTACTGCTCGCAGTTCTTCGTGATGGAACCGGGCGACATTATTATCACCGGTACGCCGCCTGGCGTCGCGCTCGGCATGAAGCCTACTCCGGTTTTCCTGAAGCCGGGCGATGTGGTCACGCTCGGAATCGCAAAGCTCGGAGAGCAGCGGCAGAAAATCGTCGCAGCAAAATAAATCCCGGCGGCGGGCATTGGCACATGTTGCGCATTTTGGTGACGCTCGCCGCACTTGCTTGCTGCTGCTCGCCGGCTCTTTCGGCGACGCTCAACTCATTCCGCCATTCGCACGGACTGCCGGCGCTGCAGCGCAGCGGCACATTGCAAGCGATGGCGCATCGTCATGCCCAAAGCATGGCGATGCGTCGGACAATCGATCATTCCGGATTTTATACCGAGCGCGGCAGAGCCGGTGCGCGCGCTGAAAATGTGGCAGCGGGATGCGCCAGCGAAAGCTGCGCCATCGCCTTGTGGGCCGGGTCGTCGGGGCACCGCGAAAACATGTTGCTGCCCGACGTTCGTAAGTACGGATTGGCGTCATCCGGACATTACTGGTGCCTGGTCCTCGGCCGGTAGCGCAAATTGATTCAAAACCGTTGGCGAGTGATGCAAAAAAGCCTCACCTCGCGACAAAATGGTGAATCCCGGCTGATCTCTACCCGCGCACCGCCGGCAGGCAATAGGGAGCGCTAGCTTCATCGTCGGGGATCGGGGGCGGCTCTGCGACCGTTTCGCATGGGGGCGTCTCATGGAACTACGGGCCAATCCCGACGGCAACCAGATCTCGCGCCTGCTCGTATTGGGCGCCGCTTCTCTCATGCTTGCGAACTGCACGGCCGATGACAATGTCGCAAGCCGCGCTAGTCGCAAGCACGCAGCTATATCGCCGCTGGTCACCGCAACCGGTGAGATCGCGCCGAAGACCGAGAGCATTGTCCGCAAGCGCACCGTGAAAGTCGCGCGCGAACATGCCGTGGAAAAGGTGATCGCGGAAAAGACGGCCAACTATACCGCCGTCGGCGTGGCGTCCTGGTACGGCGGAGACTTCCACGGACGGCGAACCGCCAATGGCGAGACATTCGACATGAATTCCTTTTCGGCAGCGCATCCATCGCTGCCGCTGCCGAGCAATGTTCGGGTCACCAATCTCGAAAATCACCGCTCGGTCGTCGTGCGCGTCAACGATCGCGGACCCTTTGTCGGCGGCCGCGTCATCGACGTGTCGGCGAAAACTGCGAAGGCGCTCGGCTTCTACGACGATGGTTTGAGCAAGGTCAAAGTGGAATATGTCGGCCGCGCGCAATAAGGCGCGCGCCAACTGCGGCAGTTCGACCGCACATCGCGGTGAGAAGATACCGGCGCTCGTGCCAGCGCCTCACGCTACCACCGACAAGCGATTGACGGACGTGGAAAGTGCATCGCCGAATTTGCAACGCATTGCGGCCCCAATCGCGAATTCCAATAAGCCTCTTTCGTTTTGAATCCCATTTGCGTTTCTTTGTACAAAGTGAGGAGGGAGACGCATGCGAGGAACCAGGACGGTTCTGGCATCGAGTTTTTTTGCGCTCGTCTTGATCACCGGTTCGTCCACGCGCAGTGCCGCCGACGACTGTTTGGAAAAGCCAAACGGGCCAACGCCGCAAGGCCAGCGCTGGTACTACCGCATCGACCACGCGAACAACGGCCGCCAATGCTGGTACTTGCGAGCAGAGAGCGAGCGCGTCCAGAAAACGTCACGGCAAACGGAGCCGAATTCGTCCAACGCAATGGCACAGGCGATACCGGCGCCGACACGGCAGACCGCACCCGCGGCAGAAACGCCGCTTAAGGAAAATACGGCTCCTGCGGCGGCCCCCATCCCATGGCTCAATGTGCAGCGATTGCCGGAGCCGATTCCTCTTGTTCAACCTGTGACGCAGCAAAAACCGGCGGCGCAGACGCGATCTGACGGCGCCGCAGCGGCCGCGACAGGCAGTGCAGTGCCCGAGAGAGTGATCGATCCTCCCGCCGCTGTCCCGAACCGTCCTGCCACGAGCGCGGACAGCAACGCAACGTCGGCACAACGCACAAGAGAGCAACAGCGTCGTCAACCTGCGCAAGCGCGCCCCGAGCCGCCGATCCCTGCAAATGCCCCCATCGATCACACTTTTGCCCTGCTGATGATCATGTTCGCGGCACTTGCGATTGCTGGCCCTGCCCTGCACTTTGTCGAGCGCCGCCGCAGGAGCAAGGCCGTCAAATTCCGGCCGCCACTACGGGCGCGTGTAGTCGCCCTGAATGCGCCAACACCGCGCGTTGGCCTGATGCCGCGGCCGCGCGTTGCGAAACCGCCCGCGCCGCCTATGCCAATCAGCCCGCCCGATCAGACCGCAAGGCTCGCGCATGCACTGCAACAACTCGTGGACCGCCTGCAGACGGCCGACGGGCATGAGCCCAAAGCGGCCCGCGTCAGACCTCGCGGGCACGCATCGATGTGAGACACGGCGGAATAGCAATTCGGCTGCCGCTGGCGACAACGCGGGGTACAAATTGTTCAGCTGCGGAGGCCCTTTTCCTTTTTTTCCGCATCCTGTGCGCGCGTCTCCCAGGCGTCGGCAATTTCCAGCAGAGCCTGCCGATCCTTGCCGCTCATTTGGCTCGCGATGCGGACACAATCCGCCGCGTATTTCCTGAATTTTTCCGACTCCCGCAACCTGGCCTCCTCAGTCCCCGCGAAGGGCAACGCCGGTTTTTGGAACTTTGTTCTTCAACAATTTTGTGATGGGAAATTGCGGGGAACAATTGGACCCGGACGTGACTTTTACCTCTGCGTGTCGGGGAGGCTTGGTTGCCGTTTTTTTCCGCCGTCGATTACCGTCGATATGCCGCGGTATGCGTGAGGTTGGCGCAACAGGTCGCTGACCCCGGCGACAAGGCGCGGCTCCTGGACATGGCTGAAACATTCCGAGAACTCGCCGATAAAAACGATATCAGGCACTCGGCCCCGCCCGACGACTGACCACTCACCTGCTGCTCCGGTGGTGCCATTCTTTCGCCTGCACGGAACCTGCGAAGGCGCAGCGGGTTTCTCAGGTGTCGTAGGTGAAATGCCGTGACGTTATCGATTGCCATACCCGAGAGCCGAAGATGTCGGGAGCGGGCACTTGAGTGCCGCACCGTCGCGGACCGTCTGCGCTTGCAAAATGCGCGCGCTCAGATGTTGAAGGTCGCCGCCGACTACGAACGCATGGCGCGCGATGCCAAGCAGCGCGAAATCGCCCAGGGCTTGTCGTATCTAAGCGTGCTTGTCGTCAGGCAACGTCAGGCCGCCTGAGAGCCGGAATAGCCGCAATCCGGCTCCGCTTAATCATTCGTAAACCATGTGGGCGCACCATCCTACCGGCGCAACCGCTGGTGGGAACTTTCCGTGCGGATCAATCGTAGCTGGCTCTGCCTACTTGGAGCAGCGTTCGTATGTTGTCTGAATACGTACGGCCGCGCGGAAGACGGCGTATCCAAAGACAGCATTCTCTTCGGACAAGTCGCGGCGCTTAACGGCCCGGCGCAAGCGTTGGGCCAGGGAATGCGCGAGGGTATCCTTGCAGCATTCGAGGAAGCCAACCGGGCCGGCGGCATCAATGGCCGCAAGTTTGAGCTCAAGTCGATTGACGACAGCTACGAGCCCGAAAAGACCATCGAAGCCACGAACAAGGCAATCAAGGAAGACAAGGTTTTCGCGCTGGTCGGCGCAGTGGGAACGCCGACATCCAGGGCCGGCCAGCCGATCGCGACGGCAGCCAAAGTGCCCTTCATCGGGCCTTTCACGGGTGCGGAATTTCTTCGCAATCCGTTCAACCGCTACGTGGTCAATATTCGTGCCTCCTACTTTCAGGAGACCGAAGCCTGGGTCGAGCACCTGACCAATGATCTCGGTGTCACCAGGATCGCCATCCTGTATCAGGATGACGCATTTGGTCTCTCCGGCCTAGCCGGCGTGAAGAAGGCGATGGAAAAGCGAAACCTGTCGCTGGTCGCCGAAGGCACCTTCAAGCGCAACACCATCGCCATCAAGTCGGCATTGCTCGAAATCATGAAAAGCCAGCCGCAGGCAGTCGTAACGGTTGGGCCTTACAAGCCGATCGCCACATTCATCAAGCTCGCGCGCCAGCTCAAGGTCGATGCGACATTCGTCGCCATTTCTTTCGTGGGGTCGGACTCACTCGCTCAGGAGCTTGGGAGCGAGGGTGCCGGCGTGGTCGTGAGCCAGGTCGTGCCCTTCCCTGGCGACAAGTCGTTGCCGGTCGTGGCGTCGTACCATTCCGCGCTCGCCGCCGTGAACGAGAAATCAAAACCTGGCTTTGTGTCGCTTGAGGGCTATCTCGCCGGTCGGCTCGTGGTCGAAGCGATCAGGCGAATTCCAGGCGAGCCTACGCGTGACGCGTTTCTCGATGCCATAGAACGCGAACCGTTCGATCTTGGCGGCATGAAACTCACCTTCAGCGCAACGCAAAATCAGGGATCAAATCAGGTCTATTTCACGGTGCTGCAATCAGACGGGTTTTTCCGGCCGGTCACAAGGCTCGTGAAGACCGTCGCAAAATGACGACCAGCGTGTAACCGAAATGCTCATGCGCACGACCACCCCGCAGGAAAAACAAGCTCAAGGCTCTCGCGCCTCGGGCTGGCTGTCCACCATTCGCGCCCGGCTGTACCTCGCCTTCGGCTTTGCTGCGGCGCTTACGATCATCGGTGCGTCCATCGCGTTCTATGAATTTACCATTATCGGGTCCACAACCAACGAGATTGTCTCGCGTAGCCTTCCGGCCACGGCCGTATCGCTTCGCCTCGCGGAACAGGCAAGCAGTCTCGTGTCCTCGGGCCCGCGTTTGATGACGGCCGGAACCGACAAGGTCCGCGCAGAAATTCTGGCTGACATCAACAAGCAAGAAGAAAATCTGGAGACCGGGATCGCACAGCTGCAAGCACTTGGCGTCGGCAATGCCGACGACATCGAGGTGAGTCGCAAGGCCTTGGCGCAGCGTCTTCAAACGCTCAATCAGGCAGTCTCAAACCGAATTTCTATGTCGAACGAGCGTTCTTACCTGGCTTCCTCGGTTCGCGCCGCGCACGAGGCGCTTCTGATCGGGCTCGCACCGGCAATCGATGACGCAAATTTCGACTTGATGATGAACGCCAGGCAGGAAGTTGCTGCCGCGATTGAGACGAGGCTCGAATACCTCCGCCGGCTTTTGGAGACCGAATCCGAATCGAACCTGCTGGCTGGCCTGTTGACGGAGGCTTCGCTTGTCAGCGACGCAAGCCGCCTGGAGCCATTGCGCGACCTCATTGCGGCCGCCCAACGGAAAATAACCAAAAACCTGAATGCAATCCCCGATCGGGCGCAACAGGAGAAACTGACCGCGCTTTACAAGCAGCTTGGCGCCATCGGTGCAGACGACGGGATCCTTGCCGCGCGGGCCTACGAGCTCAATCAGCAACACGAGGCGCAAGTCGCATTCACGGCGGCACAAAAAGACGCCGCGAAGCTCAAGCAAGCGGTCGACACCTTAGTCGAACACCAAAACAGCACCGCGCAACACATATCCGGCTACGCAAGCAGCCAAATTAGCTCCGGCAAGTTTATCCTCACCGTCCTGTCCATCGCGGCTGTCCTTGGTGCGGCATTGGTCGCATGGCTGTATGTCGGGCGCAGTGTTGCTCGGCGGCTTGGCTTCCTCAGCGATGCAATGCGACGCCTGGCCGGTGGCGATCTCACCGTCGATATCCACGACACCCGCCGCGACGAGATCGGAGACATGGGGCGAACGCTTTTGTTCTTCCGTCAGGCAACAGCCGACGTGGCAAGCGCGCGCCGCAAGGAAAGCGAGCAGACGCGAACCCTGGAATCGCGCCGGCAGCTCGTCGAGACCGCAACGCAGGAATTCGAGCGGGCCGTGTCCAATATCGTTCAGACGCTCGACCGCGCGGCGGGCGCGATGGACACCTCCGCGCGCGAAATGGCAAACAGCGCCGGCCGCAATCAGGAGCAGGCGCTCGCGACTGCGGCCGCGTCGGAGCAGGCAACAACGAATGTCGGCATCGTGGCGACAGCTGCCGAGGAAATTGCCCAGTCGATCGAGCATATTGCGGCCCGCGTTGCGAATTCAGCGAACGTTGCGACACAGGCGACCGACGAGGCGAAAGCCATCACCGAGGCGGTCGAGAGCCTGTCAGCCTCGGTGGATGAAATCGGCGAAGTCAGCGACCTCATCAGCAGCATTGCGGCGCAAACGAACCTGCTTGCGCTCAATGCGACGATCGAGGCTGCCCGCGCTGGAGAAGCCGGGCGCGGCTTTGCCGTGGTTGCACAGGAGGTCAAGGGCCTCGCCGGACAGACCGCCAAGGCAACCGAAGAAATCACCCGGCACATCGTCTCGATCGAGCAGACGACCGAGCGCTCAGTCAACGCAATCAAGAAGATCGCGACCACAATCGGACAGCTCAGCGAAGTCGCCAATGACGTCGCGGTGGGGATGCGGCAGCAGGATGCGGTGACGCAGGAAATCGCGCGTAACGCCGGCGCGGCCGCCAAGGGAACGCGTGATGTCTCCGAGAACATCACTGAAGTTTCAACTAGCGCAATCAAAACCGGCCAGATCGCCTCGACGGTTCTAACGGCTGCCGCCGAACTGGCCGATCAATCTCACCTGCTGCGGCGCGAGGTCGAACGCTACCTGGCGCAGCTGCGCGTGGCATCGTAGCCGCCGCTTCGCTTCAGAAATTTTCTTCGGAACGTGGCGACAGGCCGCCCTTGCGCGCGCATCCATACTCTTCACACAGGTAGGAAAGGTCGCCCTCGCAGGCGTAGCCGGTGACCGGGCACGGTTCGCGCTGCTCCTGGCCGCCGTTCGGCGCAACCGCCGCAAAGAACCAGGGATCCTCCCACAAAGACTTTCCCACCACGGCCTCCATCCGCCGCCATCAATCCGAATACGCGGTCATGGGACCGATCTCGATCTGGACTTGGTACCTTTGTCACTGGAAAGCCGGCAAGGCGCGAATGCTCGTGCTTTGCCAGCAAGCCTCATGATTTCCAACTAACCGGGCCACTTCGCCATGGATGATCCAATGGCAGGAGGTGCGCATGCCTTACGATCACAAGACGGGCTTCGCGGCGGCGTGATTTCTTCAACGCGTCCAGGAAGCGCGACAACAGAGTTCTACGCCTCCCGGCCCGTCCAACTTCGAGGAGGGCAGCGCCGGGGGTACGGACACCCATTGCGACATTCATGAGATACTCCTTTTCAAGGTCGGTTGCTTGCCTGCCGGCTTCACCGCTTCATGATGACGACTTCCAGATACTCGCTCGGCACGACCATGGTGCCGTCGTCCGCCTTGTTCATGCGGCCAATGAGATCAAAGAGGTCTTTCTCCAGCGCGTTCTGCTTCCGAATATCGAGAGCCGCAAATGCTTTGAGGGTCGGACCATAGAAAGTCCTGAACACGTCGAGGAAGTGCTCCGGCGACCGATAGCGGAAATTGAAATGACGCGACTCGGTCTTGATCCAGCCAGCGGCCGAGCCGAACATTTCGGTCAAACGCGCGCGCGTGCCCCAGAGCAGCGGAGACTTCGCCGCCGCCGGAGGCGCGATGTATTTTCCGAGCGTCTTGAACAGGTGGCCGATAAAGCCGTCCGGCGTCCAGTTCGTAAGACCAATCTGGCCGCCCGACCTGCAAACGCGCAGGAGCTCCGAAGCGGCACGATCCTGGTTGGGCGTGAACATGACGCCGAATGTCGAGACGACCGTGTCGAACGCGCCGTCGTCAAACGGCAGGGCCTCGGCATCCGCGACCCTGAATTCGATCGGCAGGCCTTCAGCCAGCGCGCGCGCGCGGCCACGCTCAAGAAGACTTGCCACATAATCGGTTGAAATCACGTCGCACCAACGGCGCGCCGCGGCAAGGCTCACCATCCCGTTGCCGGCAGCGACATCGAGCACCTTCCGGCCGGAGCGAAGATCAAGCGCTTCGCAAAGCTCCTCACCGACGATTTGCAGAGTCGTGCCCACGACGGCATAGTCGCCTGACGACCAGGCTGCATGCTGGCGAGCTTTGATTGCGGCAAGATCGGCTGATGTTGTGGGGACTTCCGGGCTGGTTGGCCTAGCACCTGTAAGGGTAGCGACGTTCATCGGCATCTCCTGTCCAATTTCCAACATGATTGGGAGGTGAGTACCGGCAACTCGCGCGAAAGGCTTTGCCCGGGCCTTGATTTGTTCTTGAGGCGGGCTTGATTATTTCACGAGGCCCTGGCTTGCACTGGTGGGGGCGCCAATGCAGTTTCTCTTTGGCGATCATACACTTGACGCCGACCGGCGCGAACTGCGCCGCGGCGCCGAGCCCATTTCCGTCGAGCCGCAGGTATTCGACCTGCTGATTTATCTGGTTGAGAACCGCGACCGGGTGGTCAGCAAGGACGACCTGATTGCAGCGGTTTGGGGTGGCCGGGTCGTTTCCGATTCGACCCTGACGAGCCGCATCAATGCCGCGCGCAAGGCAGTGGGCGACAGCGGCGACAACCAAAAGCTGATCCGCACCATTGCCCGCAAAGGCCTGCGCTTTGTGGGCGACGTGCACGTCGGTCCTATGGGTGGAGATCCCCTTGGCCAGCTGTCCCGCGCACAGGCAGACGCCCAGGAATCGTCGCGCGCAGCCCTGCCGATGCCCGACCGGCCCGCCATCGCCGTGCTGCCTTTCGTAAATCTCAGCGGCGACCCCGAGCAGGAATATTTTTCGGACGGGATCAGTGAAGACATCATCGCGGCTTTATCGAAATTGCGCTGGTTCTTCGTGATCGCGCGCAACTCTTCGTTCACATTCAAGGGCAAGGCCGTCCACATGAAGCAGATCGCCGAGGAGCTCGGCGTCGGCTACGTCGTGGAAGGAAGCGTGCGCAAGAGCGGCGAGCGCGTGCGCATCACGGCGCAGCTCAACGACGTCGCGACGGGGGCACACATCTGGGCCGAGCGCTACGACCGCGATATCGCGGACGTGTTCGCGGTGCAGGACGAAATCACGGAAGCGATCGTCGCGGCGATCGAACCGCAGCTCTATGCCGCGGAGAATTTCCGCGCGCAGCGAAAGCCGCCGGAAAGCCTGGACGCGTGGGATCTGGTGATGCGGGGATTGTCGCATTACTGGCGACTGACGCGGCAGGACAACATGGTCGCGCAGGCGATGCTGGAAAAAGCAACAGCGATCGACCCCAATTACGGGCAGGCGCATGGCGTGCTCGCCGCAGCCCATACCTTCAGCGCACATATGGGGTGGGCCGAAATGTCAAAGGCGGTGCCGATCGCCGAACGCGCGGCGCTCGCGGCGCTCCGTGCCGACAGCGAGGACCCATGGGCGCACTACGCGTTAGGTAACGTCTACCTTTTTACGCGGCGATTCGACGATTCACTCGCCGAATTCGAAACGGCGTTGCAACTCAATCCAAATTTTTCCCTGGCGCAGTGCTATTACGGGCTCACGCTGTGCTACTGCGGGCGATGGGAGGACGGCGATCTGGCGGCGCGCCGTGCGTTGCGGCTAAGCCCGCGAGATCCGTTCTCGGCGCTCTACTACGGAATTGCCGCCTACTCGCAGTACAACGGTCACAACTACGAGGAAGCCATGCGGTTCGCCCGCGAGTCCATCCGTGAACGCAACGATTTTGTCGGCGGCCACAGGGTGCTCACGGCGTCTGCCGGCATGGCCGGGCGCAGCGACGTTGCGGCTGCCGCACTGCAGGAACTGCGCCGCGTCCAACCCAATATCTCGCTGGGCTGGATTGCGAACGAGATGCCGTTCAAGCTCGATGAGGACCGGAAGCATTACCTGGAAGGCTTCCGGCGCGCCGGCTTGCAGTAACGGGCCGGTCTGGACTCAATCAGTCCGACAAGGACCCCAGTCCATATACGACTCTCATCACCGGGCTCATCTGGAGTCCGATCTGGCTGAACCACCCTGCGAACAAGTTCAGAATCGTACCGCTGCGGTAGACCTGCGCCAGACCCGTGTTCACGGCGAGGCGGAACGCCCAATCGCCGCGCGGCAATCCGATCCCATAAGGTTCCACCGACAAATCATCAGGCAGCATCATGAACGCGTCCGCATTCTTAAACTTCGCACCGACGAGCAGAAGCTTGTCGCTGGCAAAGCCATCGGCGTTTCCGCTTTCCAGCAGCGCGATGGCTTCTGGCCCATCCTTGACCGAAACAACCACCGCTTCGATCTTCTGCTGCTTGATCTGCGTAATGATGGCCTGCTCGTTCGTCGTACCGGAGGCAACCGCGATTTTCTTGCCCGCCATATCGGCAAAACTTCGGATATTCGACGTCTTGCTGACCACAATGCCGGTGCTCTCGATGAAGATGAAGTTCGAAAAATCAACTTCTTTCATCCGACCCAAGGTCACGGTGCTCGAGCCGCATTCCATATCGGCCTTCCCGCTCGCCACCGCTGAGAATCGCGTCTGAAGTGTAACGGGGACCCACTCGATCTTGAGGCTGCCCGCATTGAGCTGCCGCTCGATGGATGCCACCACCAGTTTGCACAGGTCGATTGAGTAGCCGACCGGCTGGTTGTTGTTCACGAACGAAAACGGCCTGGCGTCGGTCCGATAGGCGATCTTGACGACCTTTGTGCTCGCAATGGTTTTCAACCGGCTGTTGGACGGGACCTGCGTCTGCGCAGGTGCCGCCGTCGCATAGAAAAGCGCCAGTATTGCAGTGATTACTCGCAACATACTCACCCCCAGATGTGCGCGAACTTCTATTCGATCATAACCTGTTTTTTCAAGTGGTGTTGATCCAGATCAATGCGGGATTGCGGGCCTCATATGCGTGCGCGCCTGCGTGAAGCCCCGTGGGCTTTCAACGGCCTGGTCTTTGCAATAGGATTTTTGCAACAGGATTTCAGTCGATGACGATGCTTTGCGGCGCGGTACCAAGGATTTTTCTGATGGCACTCGTTACTGCTACGCTACTTCGTGCCGAGGGCATCGCTCAAACCTGCAATCCGGCCATTGACGGCACCTACTGCGCCGAGCAGATGAGCAAGAAGCCGGGCGGTGCCATGACGACCTCCAAGCCGAACCCGAGCCTTGGCGGCGACTTTTTTTCAATCGTGCGCGAAAATGATCCGGCGACTTTCGGTGCCATCACATTCAGCGGTGGATCACGATGCATCGGCCTTCTGCGTCGGAGCAACTGCAACTAAGGGGCATGCAAAAATGAACCCGACGCAAATCGCGGCCGTTCTTGGCACCGTGGTCCTTCTGGCCGGCGCGGTCGCGCCCATATCGGCGCAGGACAGCAAGGATCGCACCGTCGAGCAGTATTCCTGCAAGGACATCATGCGCGAAAGCGGCGCCAATCGCGACGTCGCCATCGCCTTCCTGCGTGGATTCATGCTGGGCAAGTCCGGAAGCGCGAAATTCAATCTCGACGTCCTGCACAAGCAAAGTGACGACTTCATCGAGCGCTGCCTGACCAATCCAGACGAAAAAGCCATGGACGCCATGGCGAAGATCATCGGCTAGGAGAATTTGCGGTGAGGCCGCTCGTCATCTCAGCGATCACGTTTATGCTCGTATTTGGCGGGGCACTTTGCGCCATGTACTTCCGTAAGGTCATTGCAGCCGACCATCTACGCGAGGACGTCAAGGACGTCATACGGCTCAGCACCGGCATTATCGGGACTATTGCCGCGCTTGTGCTTGGTCTTCTGATCGCGTCGGCCAAGAACTCCTATGACGCGCGCGCGACGCAGTTCAAACAGATCACAACGAACGTCATCCTTTTGGATTTATTGCTGGAGCAATATGGATCTGCCGCGCAAAACCTGCGGGGCACGCTGCGCATCGGTATTCCCATCATGGTCGAGCGCATCACAAACGAAGGCCGCAGCGGAAAGCCGGCACCGTTTGAGACGATTCCGGAAGCACAACGCTTTGTAAGTATGATTCAGGAGATGAAACCCGCCACGGAAGCGCAACATGCGTTGCAAACGCGCATTGTTGACGCCGCGGTTCAACTCGCCCAGTCGCGGCTCGCCCTGTTCACGCAGTCGCACGAGTCGATTCCGGTCCCGTTTTTGACGATTCTTGTTTTCTGGCTCACCGTCATATTTGCGAGCTTCGGTTTGTTCGTGCGACCGGTGCCTATTGTGGTTATCACCTTCGCGGTCGGAGCACTGTCGGTCTCCGGCGCTCTGTTTCTCATCCTGGAAATGGACCAGCCCTTCGCAGGCCTATTCCAGATATCCACCGAGACGCTTAGCAAGGCGCTTGCGCCGGTTGGCAACTGAAACCGACATCCGGCGCTACGCGCGGAAACGGGCAATCCCCCGCCGGCTCGTGACTGGCCGGCGTTCAGGGTCGCGTCGGATCGGTTTCACCACTTCAGTTTTGCAGTGATAGCACCTGTAGACGATCGAGCAGCCGTCGGTCGGCACGCGCACAAGCGCGACTCCGCAGAGCGGGCATGGTTTTGCAGGGACGCGTGGTTCGTTCATGACTGACCTCGTTGCGAGCGGCAATCTCTGGCCGAACACCCGAAACCGTCTGCCCGCTGGGCTCCCACCCTGTTGTGTGGCTGTCTCTGCCGTGGTTTCTGACAGAGATCGGCGCCAGCCACGTTGCGCTATGTCAATTTCCGGCTCCGTAGAGATACGTGACCGGTCGCAGCCCGGATGCTCCGGACCGTCGTTGTCGAAAGGCTTTTGCTGGAGTTGCGGTATTTCGTGCGGGCTAGGCGTGAAGCATCAGGAAAAGAAGTGTCGCGATCCCACAAAGCGTCACACCGACCAAAAGGAACGACCACTCCGCCGGCTTAAGCGCACACAGTCTTCCCTCGCTCACAACGTACGCCATCATTGCCGTTACGCGTTGCATTTTTGCCTCCACGGCAAAAGAGATTTTGTTGAAATTGTATCTACGCCGATGCCGTGCCCGCGCTGTGACGCGGATCACGAAAAGCCCGATTCAGGCTGCTTAAGTGGCGACCGAGCACCGGCCGTTGTGGACAACGGCCGGCTGCCCGTCGACGCCGTAGCCGGCTAGGGCTGCGGTATTTCCGCAACCGGCAACGTGTTCATCCCGCGATATCCGGTGTGCAGGTCGTAGGTCGATATCGTGGGTTGAACCGAGGTGTCCCTGCCGGCGGCGTGCCTGCTTGGCGCTGCGACCAGTTCGGCGATCGCGGCAAAGACCAGAACGGCAATTGCTGCAACTGTAAGTGTCTGGCGCATCAGAGGCTCCTTCCAGGATGTCCCCAAATCACCCTTGCACCAATGCGCCGGTAGGGTTTGTGAGTAACCTCACACTTGTCGCAGTTTTACGGATGCGGGTACGGGCGGCCGCTACGGCGACACCAGCCACGACAGGTCGAGTTGCGCCGACAGCTCGTCCTGAACCTGGATTTGCGCCATCTCGATGCCCGCCGCCGTTGCGCTTGGCATCACAACCTTGATGGCAATAGCCAGAACCAGAGCAACCACAACCGAAACGCCGAATTCGCGATCCAATTTACGATCCATGGCAACCTCCTGCGTGGGCTTCGCCCATGCCGGATCATGGCTCGGTCTGCGAGCAGCGTTTGTGAGCCGCCTCACACGCCAAAACAAGCAGGCGGGCGCGAGATCGTGCCGGCGAGGTCAGCTTCTGTTGAGGCTGATGGACGCCTTCACGACCTGCCCGGCGCCATGCGAGTCGATGTTGATGCTTTGACGCTTGTTTTTCGTGACCATGACAAGCTCAGCCGCAAAGCCCGCACTTTCGACGTGGAGCTGCAGTCGGTCGCCGCTCCTATTGCCGATGGCCGTGCCGCCCACGCCGCGCGTGCGCTCGGTCCAGCGGCCGGCCACCTGGTTTTGGCCATCGACCGTAAACTCGCCGCCGAGGTCGAAATTGTAGCTGTCGCTGGCGCAGCGCAACTGAAGATAAACTTCGTTCGGCGCGCTTCCCGGTCGGTAGTTGGCATTGCAGCGGATACGTTCGGCCGCGCCATTTTCGGGCTTCAATGTGCCACCACCGCTCCAGCTGCCCGGAAATTCGGCAAAGGGGCCGTCGGCGGCAGAAGCCGGCAGAGGCGGCATGGCGATCGCCGCAACCAGGGCGCAGGCGGGAATGGCAGTACGGGCAAGTACGCGGAAAATTCGGGTTCGCAAGGGACGCTTCCCTTTCAAGGTTGGAGTTGAGCTGCCCAAATGGGGACCACCGGCCTTAAGACAAATGGGGTTCTTCCGGTTTCAATCAAGAATGCCTGTCTGCCGCCTCCAAAGTCTAGCGGCATTTTGCGGCTAGTACGGCACCCCGTGTCACGGCCATCTTACCCCGCGATGGCCGGAGCCAAGGTGCCGCTCCGTGCTACTTCTTTTCGCCCGGCAGAAAAACCCGGAATGGCCGCTTGATGGTGCCGGTGCATGCGCGCGTGAAGCTTTTACCGCCGTCCGTCCAGGTCTGTGTCCCCTTGAGGTCAGCGTGCCGCCGCACGAATGCGCCGCTGTACTTCGCCTCATACTGACGATTGCCCGCCTTCCATGAACCTTGCAGCTCAATGTCCTGTCCGTTGAGGCTGCCCTTCCCCTGTTCGGAGACAGGCTCGGCTGCGTCGCGCAGGCGTACGACGTGACTGTAGCGAACGGTGCCGCCCGCGATCGTGACTTCGATCGCCTCGCGGCCTTTGCCGGCCGAAAACGGCAGCTTGTCACAGATAAGAGTGCCACGATAAACCGCATCGCGCACCTGCGCCGCCGCCGGCATGGCTGCCATCACGATCGCTGCCCCGGCCAGCATACCGGCCGCTATTCCTGCGCGCACCATTGCATCCCCCCTAAAATTTCTGTCGTTGCGACCGTTTTGGCAGCCGTCTCAACCTTGTCCGATAATACTGCACATTTTCAAGCGGGAGGGCAGAGGAAATTCGACTAGCGCGGCGACGCGGCGGGCAAGCCCCGCTCTAATTGCTGGACCTTGGCCTTGCTGTCTTCAAGTGCGCCTTCAAGGCGTGAAATATTCTGCAGGAGACGCTCGCTGGTCAGGCTGAGCAGGTAGTAGCCGAACTCCGGGTTCTGGAAATACAACTCGAGCAGAGTCTCGTAGGTGATGCTCAGCACATCGCCGCTTTCGAGGCACTGGATGGTCTGCGTACGGCGGTTCTTCGGAGCAGCGAAACCGAGTTCGCCCATCAGGCGGCCGGGCGGAAGCTCGATGCCGAGTTCGGTGACCAGGAATTTCCCGGTCACTGTCAGAAACATCTCGTTGGCCACGTCACCTTTGCGGAAAAGTATGTCGTCCTTTTTGTATTTTCGCGGCGTCATGTACGGCCGCAGCCAATCCATCGACAGGTCGCCCTGCGCCGAACTCCGCGCCTTTCGCACAAGAGTGAGCATTTGACGCAGGCGGATGATGTTGACCGGCAGCGAGAAGAGATAGAGCAACAGCGTCGAGACCGCGCCCGCGACGACGCCATAGGCGATGAAAAATGCGATGCTGATGATGCCGATAACGCGCAGCGGAACGATCGTACGCATCATCAGAGTCGCCACGTAGAAGATCGCACCACCGAGTGCGAGCATGTTCGCGGTGTTGATATTCGCCACCGCAATCTCCATCAGGTGATGGAAGACGCCATCGATCGAGAGTTTGGCCGGGTCGAAACCCAGATGGGTGGTCAGTCTGTCGATCCACGAGGCCTGCACCACGAATTCGTAGAGGCGATCCGTGGCCGAGTCGAGATTTGCGGCGAACATGCGTCCCCCACCGGTGGCATGGGCTATCCGTATTCCGGGCGGATAATACAGCGCAGACGCGCGGTAATCGAGTGAGGTGGATCACATCTGTTAATGCCAGGACCGCTGTTGCGCCGCCAAAAACAACGGACGCCGGCCTCGAAATGCGCACCCCCGTGGATGCCCCCTCCGAGCGGGACGACACTACGGGAGCCGCGCCGCCCCGCGCTCTGCATCGGCAAGACACCGCCGGCCCGACCGCCGGCTCCGACGGAACGAGTTTCATCCCCCGCCCTCTGATCGTTCAGGTTGTTGGTGTGGACGAGCAGCGATGCGTACGTCACTTCGAAGGATTGCCATGGCTGCTGCAGCAGCCATGGCGATTGGGGCAGCCACAGCGCCCGGCGCCGACGCGAGATGGCATGGTGGCGGCTGGCGCGGTGGCTGGCATGGGCACGGCGGCTGGGGCGGGTTCGGCTGGGGCTTCGCGCCTGGTTTCGCGATCGGCTTCGGTGCGCCCTATTACGGTGGGTATTATGGCGGCCCGTACGCCTACGGAGGCGACTGCGTCATGCGCCGCCGCTGGGTGATTGACCGCTGGGGACATCGCGTCTTGCGGTGGACTCGCGTCTGTTACTAGATGCCACCCTTTTGGCAATTTCCAGCTGGCCTCTGCGCGGAGGCCAGCCGCTTCGCGTGTCAGCCTTCGGGCGTCACGTGATAGATGATGAGAGCGCCGATCACGACGCTGATCAGCAGCGTCGTCAAAAAAAGATTTTCCATTTCATCGACCCCTTCGCGCCGCAATGATGAACAGTTCATGCGGCGAAAAAGTTCGTCGGCTGGAGTACGCCTCTACTTCGCTATGAAGGCAGTTAACGTTTCATGGCCGGGCCCTCATAAATCCGGCTCGCGCCGGGACGATCATCGTCCGAATGGAAAAGGCCGGGCGTGGGCCCGGCCATTTGCCAATTCGGGTTCGAACCGTCTCGGACGGTGTCAAACTACTCTGTTGTGGTGATGACTGTGGACGTGCCGGCGGTGTGGCCTGCATCGGCAGGAAGATTCATCCAGGCCGAGAAACCCAATGCGGCTGCGCAGGCGACGATGAGGACGATTCGCATTTGATGTCTCCCTGAATTCTTTTGGTTTCGTGATTCTTAAATTAGATTCACGCGCCTGCACCTTCTGTGTCCAGGATCACAAAAAAACTGATTTAAGATTCCGGCCCCAGCGCTAGGGTCCCGTGCAGGAAGCCCACAATTCTGCCCGCGAAATGGGCCGATTCTGATCATTCTGGTTTTAATTAAACCAACTTTGAATCTCTAATAGCTTCCACACACGCCGACAGTAATGATGAGCGCCGACCCGGATACCTTTTCGTCGAGGGGCTCACAATGGATCCGTCGAAATATCACTCCGTGCGCGCTGATATTCTGGCTTTTCCGCACATGTCGCGGAAAGACGAACAATTGTTGCAGACCGTCCTGAACAACATGTCCCAGGGCGTGCTGATGTTCGATCAGGAAACGCGGCTAATTTTTTGCAACCAACGTTATATCGAATTGTATGGACTTTCCGCGGAAGTCGTTAAGCCGGGGTGCCATCTCCGCGATCTTCTCAGCCACCGGCTCGAGCTGGGAAATTTCTCGGGCGACATCGACGAGTATATTGCACGCTTGAAAGAGGGAATCTCCGAAGGCAAGACCTTTAATCAGGTCGTAAACTTGCCGGACGGGCGCGCCTTTTCTGTCGTCAACAAACCGATCGCTGGCGGCGGCTGGCTGGCAACCCATGAAGACGTCACGGAGCGCCAGCGCTCGGAGGAACGTATCGCGCATATGGCGCGGCACGACGCGCTGACCGACCTGCCCAACCGCACGCTGCTGCTCGAGCAGCTCAATCACGAGATCAAACGCGTCAAGCGCGGCGAGTGTCTCGCGGTGCTCTGTCTCGACCTCGACCACTTCAAGAGCGTCAACGATGCGCTCGGTCACCATATCGGCGACGAGCTGCTTAAGCTGGTCGGCGAGCGCCTGCGCGGCTGTACGCGCGAACTTGACGTCGTCGCTCGCATGGGCGGCGACGAGTTCGCCATCATCATGACACAGATGGAACAGGCGACCGACGCCGCCGCTCTCTCGAAGCGCATCCGCGAATCGGTGATCAAGCCCTACCAGATCGAAGGCCATCAGATCGTCACCGATATCAGCATCGGAATCTCGGTTGCGCCGATGGACGCGGTCGAGTCGACCGAGATCCTTCGCAATGCCGACATGGCGATGTACGACGCCAAGGCCGACGGACGCGGAACCTTCCGCTTCTTCGAGCCCGAGATGAATACCCGCATGAAGGTCCGGCGCGAACTGGAAATGGACCTGCGCAAGGCGCTCGCGACCGAGCAATTCCAGCTCTACTACCAGCCACTCGTCGTCCTGCAGACCAACGACGTTAACGCCTTCGAGGCGCTGCTGCGCTGGAATCACCCGACCCGTGGCCTGATTTCTCCGGCCGACTTCATCCCGATCGCGGAGGAGACCGGCCTGATCATCCCGCTGGGCGAGTGGGTGCTCAAGGAGGCCTGCGCCGAAGCCGTCGAGTGGCCCGAGCATATCAAGGTCGCAGTCAACCTTTCGCCGGCCCAGCTCAACAACCGCAATCTGGTCAACATGGTCAAGGCGGCGCTCGAGCAATCCGGAATGTCGCCGCACAAATTGCAGCTTGAAATCACCGAAAGCGTGCTGCTGCAGAACACATTTACGACCCTTGCGACCCTGCATGAGCTGCGCAAGATGGGCGTGCAGATCGCGCTCGACGATTTCGGAACGGGCTATTCCTCGCTCAGCTACCTGCGCAGCTTCCCCTTCGACAAGATCAAGATCGACCGCTCGTTCATTCAGGACCTGTCAAACGGCGCCGAGCCGCTCGCGATCGTAAACGCGGTGGCGGGCCTTGCGAAATGCCTGAACATGACGTCGACCGCCGAAGGCGTGGAGACGCGCGAGCAGATGGAGACGCTGCAGGCGATCGGCTGCACAGAAATGCAGGGCTATCTCTTCAGCAAAGCGCGCCCGGCCAACGAGATCCGCCAGTTCTTCAGCCAGGGCGCTTTCAAGGATGGCGCCCTCAAGAAAGTCAGCGCGGCCTGAAATCGACCGCATGAGAGAGAACGGGCCGCCCCACCGGCGGCCCGTTTTCTTTTGCATCGAGAGCCCGATCGCACTCCAAGGCCAGTTGTTTCCTTGTGACCCGCTTGCCACATGACCGAAACTTGGCGCTGCATCCCGCTGTAATCCTATTGCTCCCGGTCTCTACCCCGATACTCTGTGCCCCACGTAAAGTGGGATGAGGAAGCGATCATGGGTCAGGTGTCGTTCGCACTAATTTCAGCCTTTTCCATTGTTGCGTTTACACAGATTGCGTCCGCGGCCGACATGCCGGTGAAGGCACCAGCGCCGGCACCACAATTAGGCGGTAGTTTCTGGGCAGAAGCGGAATACCTGTACTGGCAAACCAAAGGCGACAGACTGCCTGCTTTGGTCACGACCGGCGTCACCGGCGTGCTGGGCGCACCCGGAACCTCGGTGTTGTTCGGTCAATCGACCGTCAACGAAGACTGGCGTTCAGGAGTCCGCGTGCGTGCTGGGTACTGGCTCGACCCGACAAGAAACATGGGTATTGAGGCGCATTTCTTCGGTCTGGAGAATGCCTCGACGAATTTCTTCGCGTCATCCAGCGGAACGCCGCTCTTGGCGCGGCCGTTTTTCAACACGACGATCAACGCTCAAGACGCGATGTTGATTGCCGCCCCTGGTATTGCGGCCGGGCAGGTGTCTGCAAACGAAACCTCGCGTCTGCTTGGCGCGGGCATCGCTTTCCGCAAACAGCTTTGCGAGGCCTGCGCCCTCGGTCCCATCGCCGGCATTGTCGGTTACCGGTACGTGCATTTGCGCGACGAACTTGGAATTTCGTCGTCTATAAATGCCGCCCAGCTCGCTACAGCCTTCGCAGCGAGCGACCAATTTGAGACGCGCAACGACTTTCACGGGCTCGATCTCGGTGTCACCGGCCTGATCGCCAGCGGCCCATGGCGGTTCGAGTGGCTTGCGAAGGTGGCGCTGGGCGCCACCTTCACGAACATTGCGGTCAATGGATCAACGACGATTAGCGCCGGCGGAATCACAACCACTGCGCCCGGAGGTTTGTTGGCCCTGCCGACCAACATGGGCAACTTCAATAATGAACGATTGTCCGTCGTACCTGAACTCGACGCGCGCATCAGTTATCAGTTCTCGCCCCAGCTTCGCGCGGTCGTCGGTTACAATTTCATGTATTGGACCGGTGTGGTCCGCCCCGGCGGCGTCATCGACACCACCGTGAACCCGACGCAGATTCCGCCCGGAACTTTGGTCGGCACGGCGCGGCCAGCGCCCAAGGCGGATACTTCCGACTTCTGGGCTCACGGCGTCAGTGTCGGTCTAGCCTATAGTTTCTGACAGGATCCTGGGGCGCAAATTACAAAAAAGCCGCCCGCGAGGGCGGCCTTTTTGCATTCCGATCCCTGCCAGTTTGCTCCAGCGCAAAGACGGCCGGTTTGGCCCGGCTACGATGGGCCCCGAAGAGGCTTCCATGTTCTCGATGGAGGACATCATGTTTGAACTTAAAGCGGCAGACGCGCGGTACCCGACGGTTGAATTCGTGCTGGGAGCCATTGCGGGATGGATCAAAAGACACAGTTCTTTGCATGGCGTACGCGATGAATTGAGGCAATGCAGCCAGCACGAGGCAATGAACATTGCGAAGGACCTGGGCGTGCCGCTCGACGATCTTCGCGGCCTCGCCGCGAAAGCACCTGATGCGGCGAACGACGTGTCGAAGATGCTGTACGCGCTGTCCGTAGATGAATCGACACTCGCCAAGGGCGAGCCAGCCACGCTGCGGGACCTGCGACGAACCTGCATGCTGTGTGTCCGAAAAGGCCGCTGCAGACACGAGCTCGCCAGTTTCACTGCCGCTCGTAACTTTCATGAATTCTGCCCAAATGCATACACGCTCGACGCCTTGCTTAGGCAGAAAGAGCAGCGACGCCAGCATTGATGCACCGAACAACCGCACGCTGAGGCTTGCGCCTGCAGCGCGAACACCGGACATCAAGAATTAACAAGTCCTGGCACGCAGCCCGGCGATGATCGAATGCCTTTGCCCCCGTAAAGAGCTCGCCGGCCTGCGGCAATTTGTCGATTTGCGGCCGGTTTGAGCCAGCGCAAAGAGCGTGCCGGGCCCTCTTCCTACGTTGCAGTTGAAAAAGCACGAGGTGGAAAGGGCAACAGCCATGAAACTCCCCAACAACAGAAATGACCGCGTGATGGTCGGCATGGGAACCGTGGTAGCGGGACTTCTCTTCGCGGTTGCCTTCACAACGGCATTCTTCGATCCGCAATTCACAGAGCTGTGCTCGACATCCAAGTGGTTCGGCAACAGCGCTTCGGCGGCGGAAGAGCCAAGCAAACCGCGCATGTACCATGCGCAACCCGCCAATGGACCGGTGTTGCCGGCACACAAGGTCAGCAAGATCGTCAAGTCCGACGGTCCCATTTCGATCGTGCGCGAGCCGACCGAACTCCCGGCACCGATTGGCAGCCGCGGGCCGAAGCGCGTCAGGGTCGATCTTGAGACCATTGAAGTGACGGGCAATCTGGCCGACGGCGCGACCTATCGCTATTGGACGTTCAATCAGAAGGTCCCCGGGCCGTTCATTCGCGTGCGCGTCGGCGATACGGTGGAAGTACGTCTGAAAAACCATGACGACAGCGTCATGATGCACAACGTCGACTTTCACGCCGTGACCGGTCCCGGTGGCGGTGCCAAGGCGACCGATGCGGCGCCCGGCGAATCCCGCGGCTTCGAATTCACCGCCATCAACCCCGGGCTTTACGTCTACCACTGCGCCGTGCCGATGGCGGCGCAGCACATCGCCAACGGCATGTACGGCATGATCCTGGTCGAGCCCGAAGGCGGCTTGCCCAAAGTCGACCGCGAATTCTACGTCATGCAAGGCGAGATCTATACCGAGCAGAAGCTCGGCAGCAAAGGCGAGCTCACCGAAAGCTACGACAAGCTGCTGGCAGAGCGACCCGAGTACTTTGTTTTCAACGGCGCCTCCCTGGCACTGGCCAAGGAAAAGCCGCTCAAGGCCAAGACCGGGGAAACGGTGCGAATCTTCTTCGGCGTGGGTGGCCCGAATTATACATCTTCCTTCCATCTCATCGGTGAGGTGTTCGAGCGCGTATACAATCTCGGATCTCTCACAACAGCGCCGATGCGGGACGTGCAGACCACAACGGTGCCGCCGGGCGGCGCAACGGTGGTCGACGTCAAACTGGAAGTCCCCGGCAAGTTCATGCTGGTCGATCACGCGCTGAGCCGGGTCGAGCGCGGCCTTGCCGGCGTGCTCGAGGTCACCGGCCCCGATAATCCTGACGTCTACAAGGACTACGATCCCGCCAAATCAGCGAAATCCATGTCGCACTAGGTGTTGTTTGCAAATTCGACAGCGCCGGCCTCCTCACAGGAGGCCGGCGCCGTTTCTTGCCGGAGTGAGGTCCGCTATGATGCACGCGCCTGCCCTCACCAAGACGGTGATATTTTGTGTGGCGCTAAAAATCGACCAGTCCCTGATTTCCGATCTGCCGGTGTTCGAAGGACTTTCGGCCGAGGCACTCGATGACATTTTGAAGCGCGCGCATGCGCGGCACTACACCAAAGGCACGGCCGTTTTCTCCCAAAACGAAGCGGCGCATTCGTTTTTCTTGTTGTTGCATGGACGCTTGCGTGTCACCCAGGTGACCCCACACGGTGAGCAAATCGTCGTCCGCTTTGTCAGTCCAGGCGATTTGTTCGGCGTGGCGATGGCGCTTGGGCGCAAAGACTATCCGGGAACGGCCACCGCGATCGTCGACAGCCTTGCGCTGCTATGGCCATCGGCCGCCTGGCCCGAAATGATTGGCCGGCACCCCGCACTTGCCAGCAACGCGATGCGCGTGATCGGTGGACGTCTGCAGGATGCCCATCAGCGCCTGCGGGAAATTTCAACGGAAGATGTCGAACGGCGCGTCGCCCATGCCGTTCTCAAGCTTGCCGACGAGGCCGGCAAGACATCACCAGGCGGGACGACAATCGACTTCCCGTTGAGCCGCCAGGATATTGCGGAAATGACGGCGACCACGTTGCACACGGTCAGCAGGATCGTGAGCGCATGGGAAGCCGCCGGCGTGATCGAAGGCGGCCGTCAGCGGATCGCCATTCGAGACCGGTCGCGCTTGCAGATCATCGCCGACGGCCAGGAGCCCTGACCACCGCCGGTGCTATGCCGTGCGTCGGATTGCCCGCGCGGCAAAGATGAGGATGCATGCTCCGATGAAGCCGGCGATCAAATAGCCGAGCCAACCACCGAGCGAGACACCGAGCAGGCTGAGCAGCCAGCTGGCAACCGCGGCTCCTACAATGCCAAGGACGATGTTCATCAAAAGCCCCATTTGGCTCTTCATGAACTGTTCGGCGAGCCAGCCAGCGACCCCGCCGACGACGATGGCTACGATCCAACCGATTGCCTGACCTTCCATGGCGTCCTCCCGTTTCAAGGCGGCCACGCGTCAGATCCTGCAATTCGTGACCGCCGAAATCTGACCACCAATCAGAGCGTTAAATCGCGGGCCGGTCACCGACAAAATGTGGCACTCACAACAGTGTGATTTTCCGCCATATCGTCCTCGATGCCTTGCGCCTGATCCTTTCCCTTTGAGTGCTGACTTTGGCCTGCCTGCCTTTTTGGCATTACAAGACCGTGATCCTCGGCCCGGTGCCGCGTTTCATGAGGTCGGTGACGGCCCACACCAGCGCGTCAAGCCGATCGGGCGAAGCGCCCGATGAAAGCCCGCTGATGCCGAAATCGCACATCTGATCCTCGAGCGCCTGTAGCGGCGGACCGACGTGTTTGACCTCGCCCTGCTGGTAACGCATTGCCACCGGCTCGGCGCGCAGCCATTTGCCACGAGTGGCGTGGACCGTACGCACCGGTATCGCCGGGTCGATCTGCTGCAACACGGCGCGCACCATGTCGCCGCCCTGGTTGCCTTCGGCAACCACCAGGTCGGCTTTCAGCCGGCTGAACAACGCCACCACAGCACTCGCCCAGCCATGCGGCGCGAGTTGATGAACGGTGGCATCTGCCAGCACGTAGATGGTGCCGCTCTCCGCGATCCCGGCCGCCACGATGCCGCAGGCGTCCGAACCCGGCCGCGTCGAACCCGGTGGATCGACCCCGACCACCAGGCGCAGCAGTGGCGGCGCCTTCGGCACACGTGCGGCCTCGATCATCGCACGGGTCCATAGGGCGTCGGCACGATCCTCGATGATTTCACCATCGATTTCCTGCCGTCCGAGCCGCGTGCCCGTGTAACGGGCTAGCACCTCATCGAGAAATGCAGGCGACAAATGCGCGGCATTGGCGTGCGTCGACGCGCGCGTGACGGCCGTGCGCGGATCGGCGAGCAGCCGCTTGATCAGCGCGATCGGCCGTGGCGTGGTGGTGATGAGTTGCCTCGGCCGTGCGCCAAGCCGCAGGCCGAACTGCAGCATGTCGAAGGTCGCATCGACGTGACGCCACTTGGCAAGCTCGTCGCACCACGCGGCATCGAATTGCGGCCCGCGCAATTGCTCGGGGTCTTCCGCGGAAAACGCCAGCGCCGCCGCGCCATTGTTCCATTCGAGGCGCCGGCGCGACGGAATCCACAGCGGCCGCTCGCCGTACGGAGCGGCGCGCAGCAAGCCGGAAGGGCCCTCGATCATCACCTCCCGCACGTCGTGCTCGGTCTCTCCGACGAGCGCGATGTGCATTGAACGGTGATCGGCATAAGGGCGCGTTCCGCACGCCTGCGCCCTCACCCACTCGGCGCCCAGTCGCGTCTTGCCCGCACCACGCCCGCCTAGCATCAGCCAGGTTGTCCACGGACCACCGTTGTTCGCATGTGCCGGCGGCTCCTGATGTCGATGCGCCAGCGCAATAAAGTCACGATCAAACCGGACCCAGGGGCGGAGCGGCAGCTCCGACAGCATCGGCCCCTCCAGTCCGGCTATCGACGAACGCATTAATGCGGCGCGCAAGTTCGTTACGGAATTCATCGATGTCGGCAGGCATGTCATCATCATCTTTGAGCTCGGTCTCCGGAGCGTGCATTGCAGGCGCTGCAACTTCTGCAGGGTTTCGGTGAGGCTAGAGAGCGTGCGTGCCGTTCGCTCGGCATCAACGGGGTTTTGGGGTTCGCGTTTCAGCCGTGCACGCATGGCTTCAACGGCACTGAGTTCCTCAAGTACCGCGCGATGTAGCCGTATGATCGTGTCGCCAGGTGGCGGCAAAGCCGGCCGGTTTTCAGCGACGTGGTTGAGGCCGGGGTGCTGAAGCTCTGGTTTTTCCTCGCTTAGCGTGACGGCGGGCGCGCTTGGCGCGTCGTCCTGAGTCCCGAGGTCCTTCAGATCGTCTGCCTGCGCCAACAACTTGGCGGCGGGTAACAAGTCACGCGGTGGTGGTTGTAGCGAACCCATCCCTGCCGCACCGCCAGAGCACGGAACGTATTTCTGTTCACACCAAAATCGGACGCGATCGAGATAAGCGACTCGTCAGTCTGCTCGTAACGATAGCGGCCATTGGCCAATAACGCGGGCGTGTAGGTGATGGGTACGCCTACCGGACCGCACATTCGCGCGGGTTTGCGATAGGCCAGTCGCTGCTTTGGGCGCGCGGACGCGCGCGTTCGTTTCGCCCTGCGAAGCGCCAATTGGTTTGATGCTGGGATAAGTGCGCAGGGCGCACGTGGCGCAGTCCTGCGAACCTGCCGAGCGGTACCCAAGGAGCGTCACGCTGTCAAGGATTATTTTCCTGTCATTTTCGCGTCAGGGCGGACATGCGCTGACCGAGGTTGGCAAATGTACCAAGGCCGCTAGACTTCGCTTCGTACTGCGTGCGGGGATAGTCCGTGAAACTCGTGCTCTTCCAGACATCGGCCGGCGGCGAGACCCTGCCCGGCCTGCTCACCGAACGCGGCGTAATCGATATCTCCCCGGCGGCCCGCAAAAGCTACACGCCGCAGCTCACGATGCAGGGCGTCATCGACGACTTCGAGAAACTGCGGCCCGCGCTTGTTGAGCTTGCCAAAGACGGAGCCGCTATTCCGGTTGAAAAAATCCGCCTGCGGCCGCCGCTGCCGCGTCCCGGAAAAATTCTCGCCTGTATCGCCAATTATTGGGAGCACGCGCAGCGCGAGCCGCGCCCGCTCAACATGTTCATGAAGAACCCCGATGCCGTCATCGGACCGGGTGACACCATCGTGCTCCCCGATTTCACGGTGCCGTGGATTTTCATGCACGAGGCGGAGCTTGCGCTCGTGATCAAGGGCCCCGCGAAGATGGTGAAGGCAAAGGACTGGAAGAGCGCCGTCTTCGGCTACACCACGATGATCGACGTCTCGGCACGCGAACAGGGCCGCCGCACCTGGCCGGCGACGCCCCTCACCAGCTGGCTCGGAAAATCCTTTGATACCTTTGCGCCGATCGGCCCCTGCATCGCCACCGCCGACGAGATCAAGGATCCGAACGATCTGATCGTGCGGTTCTGGAACGACGGACAACTGCGCCACAATTACAGCACCGACGACATGGAGCATCGCGTTCCGGCACTCGTTGAATTCGCCACGACCGTGATGACCATGAACTCGGGCGACCTCATCGCCTGCGGCACCAACCATGAAGGGCTTGGCGCGCTGCAGGACGGCGAGACCGTCGAGATCGAGATCCAGAATATCGGCAAGATGACGCTCAAGGTGTCGGATCCGCTGAAAAGAAGCTGGGAGCGCGGCATCTACATGGGCGCCGATTCCACCAATCCCGAGGCGGTCAAGCGGCATCGCCCGCCATCGGCCTGACGACGAACGGGAACGCCAATGGAAGCAAAGAAAGAGATCCGGGACGGAATGCGCATCGATTGGGATGTTGCGATCCCCATGGACGACGGCGTCGTTCTTCGCGCCGATATTTTCCGGCCGACGGCGGAGGGTCGCTATCCGGTGATCCTGAGCTATGGCCCCTATGCCAAGGGTCTAGCATTCCAGGAAGGCTACAAGGGCCTGTGGGACCGGCTGGTAAAGGCTGCGCCCGAAGTATTGGAAGGCTCCAGCAACAAGTACCAGAACTGGGAGCTGGTCGACCCGGAGAAATGGGTGCCGGACGGCTATGCCTGCCTGCGCATCGACTCGCGCGGCGCCGGACACTCACCGGGCTATCTCGACGTCTGGTGCGAGCGCGAGACGCAGGACCTCTACCAATGCGTCGAATGGGCCGGCACGCAGCCCTGGAGCAGCGGCAAGGTCGGCATCAACGGCATTTCCTATTACGCGATGAACCAGTGGACCGTCGGCGCCTTGCGGCCCCCTCACCTCACCGCGTTGTGCATCTGGGAGGGTTCGTCCGACTATTATCGCGAGCTTTGCCGCCACGGCGGCATCCTCAGCGACTTCCTCAACAGCTGGCATCCGCGCCAGGTCGCTAGCGTGCAGTACGGAGTCGGCACGCGCGGAAAAACGAGCGTGGTGACGGGAGAATACGTGGCGGGGCCCGAAACGCTGCCGAAGGAAGAACTCGCCAAAAACGTTGCCGACACGCCAGGCGAACCGAAACGCCGTCGCCACTTTGACGACTACTACAGCAGGCGCATCGCGAAATTCGAGGATATCGAGGCCCCCCTGCTCTCCGCCGGGAACTGGGGCGGCATGGGCCTGCACACGCGCGGCAATTTCGAAGGTTGGTTGCGCGCCGGCTCGAAACAGAAATGGCTCGAAGTGCACGGCGACACGCACTTCACGCATTTCTACAGCAACTATGGCGAGGCGCTGCAGAAAAAGTTCTTCGGGCACTTCCTCAAGGGCGAGAGCACCGGCTGGGACAAGCAGCCGCGCGTGTCGCTGAACATCCGCCATCCCGGCGAGAAGTTCGTGCTGCGCGCTGAGAACGAATGGCCGCTCGCGCGCACACAATGGACAAAATATTTCCTGCAGCCGGATGCGAAGACGTTGAGCCCGGACACGCCGTCACAGGCAGCGACGCTCAGCTATGAAACAAAGGGTGATGGGCTCACTTTCTCAACGCCGCCGATGACGAAGGATCTCGAGATCACCGGCCCGGTCGCGGCGAAACTGTGGGTCTCGTCGGAAACCACCGACGCCGACCTGTTTTTGGCGCTGCGCGTGTTCGATCCCGCCGGCAAGGAAGTCACCTTCATCGGCTCCAACGACCCGCGCACGCCGGTGGGGCTCGGCTGGTTGCGGGCGTCACATCGCAAGCTCGATCAGAAGCTGTCGAAGCCCTACCGGCCGTGGCACACGCACGACGAGGAGCGGCCGCTTAAGCCGGGCGAGCCGGTCGAGCTCGACGTGGAGATCTGGCCGACCTCGATCGTGGTGCCGCTGGGCTACCGGCTCGCCCTCACGGTGCGCGGCAAAGACTACGAGGTCGACGGCCGCGATATCGCGCTGCCGAACGCGCCCTATCCCATGAAGGGTGTCGGGCCGTTCCTGCACATCGACAAGGACGACCGGCCGCCGGCAATCTTCGACTGCCGGAATACGCTGCATTTCGCCGCCGGACGCCAGCCCTACCTCTTGTTGCCGATCATTCCCGCGGCGTAAGCTTCCTGAAAACAAGCCGGGAGGAAACTATGAAGCGCGCCGCCGCACTCGTGCTGGCCGTTGTCGGCCTTTTCATTCTCGCCGTACCGGGATGGGCGCAGACCTATCCGAGCAAGACTGTCACTATCATTGTGCCCTACCCGGCGGGCGGACCGACCGACCAGGTGGCGCGTGTTCTCGCCCAAGCGCTGCAGGACAAGCTCAAGCAGAACTTCATTGTCGAGAATGTCAGCGGCGGCGGCACCACGATCGCGACCGGCCGGGTCGCGCATGCCGCGCCCGACGGTTACACGCTGCTCATCCATAACCTGCAGATTTCAGCGAACGTCGCGCTTTACAAGAACGTGAACTACGACACCGAGAAAGACCTCGTCCCGGTCATATTCATCAACAACAACCCGCTTGTGCTGGTCGGGCGCAAGACGCTCGAGCCCAACAATCTCACCGAGCTGCTGGCGCTGATGAAAACGCAGGCGCTGAAAGCGGCAACGCCGGGCGTCGGCGCGACCGGGCATCTCGCCACCTCGCTGCTCGCTCAGGAGGCCAAGATCAAGGTCGACCTGATCCCTTACCGCGGCGCGGCGCCGGCCTTGCAGGACATCACCGGCGGCCACGTCGACCTGTTCTTTGCGACGCCGCAGTCAGTGGTACAGCAGGTCAAGGCTGGGCAGATGAAAGCCTACGGCATCACCGCAAAAGAAAAATCGGCCGATATGCCGACCGCCGAAAGCTTTGTGAAAGCCTTCGGACCGAAGCTCGAAATCCTCTATTGGCATGCATTTTTCGCACCAGGCGGAACGCCGGACGACGTCGTTAACAAGCTCAACGCCACGCTGCAGGAAATCATCGCCGATCCGGCGATCGTGAAGTCGTGGGCGGATACTGGCGTGTCGCCTTATCCGAAGGACCAGCGCACGGTCGCGGCCGCGCGCGCGTTGCTCAAAAGCGAAATCGCGCGCTGGGGCCAGGTCGTCCGTGACAACAATATCCAGGGGCCGATGTAGTTTTCCGTTGCGAAAGACCGAGTGATGCAATCGGCAAGTCCGCTTTGCTTTAGCCCAGGGCTCGGATCATGAATGTTCATGTTGGCGCTTTGACGCGCGAGCAACCCCCATTCCGCGCCGAGCATATTGGCAGCCTTTTGCGACCGGCCGCGCTGTTACAGCAACGTGAGCGTTACGCGCACGGGGAGATTTCGCAAAATGATCTGTCCGAGGCTGAGGACGCTGCAATTTCCCAAGCAATCGCCTTGCAGGAGCGACTCGGGCTGCGTTTCGCCACGGATGGTGAATACCGCCGAAGGTCCTATCACAGCTTCTTTTATCAACAGCTGGGAGATGTGAGCATCGACACCATCGCCGGCGCCGATGCGAAGGGTGCGCAGAGCGACGGCGGGCGCGGTGCGCAACCGGTGGCGCTCATCAACAGCAAGTTGCGATGGACGCAACCGATAAACGTTGATGATTTCAATTTCATCAAAAACCGGACTGCGTTGCTGCCCAAGATAACAATTCCCGGACCCTGCGCGCTGCATTTCCGCGGCGGCGATGCAACGGTGCTCGCGCACGCATATCGCGACGTCGGCGAGTTCTGGGATGACACGATCGAGGCCTTCACCAAAGAGTTAAGCGCGCTGGCCCAGGCGGGATGCCGTTACGTACAGATCGATGAGACCGCGTTTGCGAAATTCGGCGATCCGGACGTGCAGGCAATGTTGAGAACGCGCGGTGACGATTGGAGCCAGCTCATCGACACATACATTACGATCACCAATCGTGTGCTACGTGCCGCGCCGAAATCTCTTCACATCGGCATGCATTTGTGCCGGGGGAACAGGGGCAGTCAATGGCACGCGGAGGGCAGCTACGAGGATGTCGCGGAGCGGCTTTTTAATGCGCTTGAAATTCCCTTCTATTTTCTCGAATACGATACTTCGCGCGCGGGCAATTTCACGCCATTGCGCTTCGTTCCCCGGCACAAGTCCGTCGTGCTCGGATTGATTTCCTCTAAAACGCCAGTGCTGGAAGACAAGGCGGCATTGCGCGCGCGCGTGGAAGACGCGACCCGCTACGTGTCACTTGAACGATTGGCGGTGAGCCCGCAGTGCGGCTTCGCGAGCGTCGATACCGGCAATCCGGTGACGCCCGAGGTGCAGGAAGCCAAGCTTCGTCTTGTTGTCGAACTGGCGCGGGACATCTGGGGTGAAGCCTGAGTTTTGATAGGGAGGAATTTCATGGGGCGTATTTTGGCAATGGCACTCGGCTGTGCTCTGACCGTCTCCGCGACAGCCGCGCAGGGACAGCAAGCCAATTATCCAACCCGTCCGGTTCACGTTCTTGCGGCCGCAGCGCCGGGAGGCAATCCGGACGTGCTGGCGCGCCTGCTGTCGCAGCGGCTGGCGGAAGTGCTGGGGCAGCCTTTCGTCGTGGAGAACGTGCCCGGCGCCGGCGGCATTCTCGCAGCCAAACGCGTCGCCGGGTCGGCGCCCGATGGTTACACGGTCATGATCAACGATTCCGCCGCACTCGCGATCCAGATCGTCATGAGCCCCGACGCCACCTACACGCTGGCGGACTTCACACCCATTACCGCGCTCGCAACCGTTCCCACCGCCTTCGTCATCATCCCGTCGGTTCCGGCCACTACGCTCAGCGAATTCGTCACGCTCGCGAAATCGAAGCCCGGCGACATGTCTTTCGGTTCCGCGGGAGCGGGCTCTATTCACCACCTGACGATGGAGGTTTTCGCCGAGCACACCGGCATCAAGCTTCTTCACGTTCCTTATCGTGGTGGCACCGCTCTGGTGAACGGTCTGCTCACCGGCGAAATCCAGGCCGGATGGTCCGGCCTTCCCAACGTGGTTCCGCATATTGGTGCCGGCAAGTTGCGCGCACTGTGTGTCAGCGTGCTCAAGCGTGAGCCGTCTTTGCCCGACGTGCCGACCTGCGACGAGGCCGGGATCAAGGGCTTCGACATCGCCGATATGCTGGGGCTGCAAGGCCCTGCCGGGATGTCGCCTGCGGTGGTCGCGCGACTGCAGTCGTCGATTGCAAAAATCATGCGCGAGCCGGCCATGGCCGAACGTATGAAAACGCTCGGCATGGGTATACAGGAGAACGGCACGGCGGATTATGTGCGGTTCATGAAGGACGATCTTGAGTTCTACACAAAGGTGATCGACCGGCTCGGTCTCAGGCGCAAATAAGCTTGGCTACTTCCCCGGCTGCAGCACCTGCTCGAGCCAGTCCCACATATAGGCCGCGCAGATGCTCTGGTTGTCGATCTGGCAGTGGTGATAGCCGCCTTCCTCGCGCGTGAAAATCTTCATGACCTTCTGCTTCGAGCCGACGGCGTCAAAGCATTTCTGTGCTTCGCCTAAAGGAATCTGCTCGTCGCCATCGCCGTGCAGCATCAGGAACGGGCAGCCGATCTTCTGCACGACGCCGTCGAGCTTGAACGGCTCGAGGTGCTTGAGAACTTCGTCCTGCGTCTTCACATTGAGCACCCAGGCGATGTGCTGGTGCGCGACCGAGAGCGACGGCGTGTCGGCGCGCGCCAGTCGCTCGAAGCGATCGCGCCAGATCTTCTGGTAGTCCCACTGCGCGCCCCAAGCGAGGCAGCAGGCATAGCGTTTCTCGAATGCCGCCGCACGCGGCGCATAGTAGCCGCCGAGGCTGATCGCCATCACGCCGATGCGCTTTGAATCGACCTCCGGCCGCGCGGCAAGATACTCGAAGGCCGGCGTCGCATAGTGCTCGGTATCCGGACGCAAATAGAGATTGCGGAAACGGATGCTTTCGCCGTTTCCGGGGCCGTCCACGATGAGGCACGCGATGCCGCGCGCCACCAGATCGGCCACGCCTTTGAAATACTGGATTTCCTTGGTGACATCGAGCCCGTCGAAAAACACCACGGCCGGCACCTTGCCGCTCGCGTTCGCCGGCTCCGCATGGACGTAAACCGCCGGCAGGCTCGTGCCCTCGTAGGGAATTTCGACATGCTCCATGCGCGGCCGCTTAATGTATTTGGCCGCGTCGCGGAAGCACGCAACGCCGCGCATATAGGCGTCGAGCCCTTCCTTGCTCTTGGGCTGCAGGAAGCGTTCGCCGACGTGGTAGTAGGCGCTGGCACGATGCAGGTATTGCGCGCCGCTCGTGGTGAAGCCTTCGGCGATGCGTTGCCGGCCAACGTCTTCCACCTTGCGCGCCTCGCGCGCCCATTCCCGGAACCATGCATCGTCGTCGCCGATGCGGTTCTTTAAGCGTAGGCCGACGCGGTTGACCTCCCCGATCTCGGCGCCGCCCCACGGCGCCATGTTGAGGCCGATCAGCAGGCCGTGCGACCAGCGGTAGTTCTCGGGAAAATACGTGAAGGACAGCTCTTCCAGCTTGGCATCCATGCGAACGAACTCCGGCTACGGATTTGCCAGGCTATCAAAGCCTCACGCCCCCCGCGCGCGCAATACCGACTCGATCGACACGCGTGACCAGGGCGCCGTCCGCTCGCGGAACGCAGCGTAGGACGCATGCACCTTGCCGGTGATGGCGCTCTTGCCCGCGAGCTCGCCGAGCACGTCGTTCGCCTGCTTGCGCGCGGCATCAATGAGGTCCTCGGGGAACGCCGCGAGCTTCACCTTGTGCTCGTTCACCAGCACGCCGAGCGCCTGCGCGTTGAGCCGTTCCATTTCGGCAAGGGCGTAATTGGCTTCGGTCGCGCACGCATGCGCAACGATGGCCTTGAGCTCGTCGGAGAGTGCGTTCCAGGATTTCAAGGCCACGATGCACTCGCCGGTGCCGTTCGGCTTGTTGAAGCCGGGGTAGTAATAAGAGGACGCGACGCGATAAAGGCCGAGGGCGATGTCGGTGCCGGGACCGACGAATTCGGCGCCGTCGATCACGCCCGATTGCAGGCTCACCAGAATTTCCGCCGGCGGCGTCGTCTGCGGCGTAACGCCAAGGCGGCGGTAGACCTCACCGCCGAGCCCGAGCGTGCGCAGCTTCAGGCCGCGCACGTCGGCGAGGCTTTTCACCTCGCGGCGAAACCAGCCGCCCATGCAGACGCCGGTGTTGCCGCCCATAAAGGGCTTCACGCCGAAGGGCGCATAAAGCTCGTCCCACAGCGCCTGCCCGCCGCCGGCATCGACCCAGGCGACGTGCTCGTTCGGCGTAAGGCCGAACGGCACCGTGGTGAAGAAGGCGGCGGCTGGCATTTTGCCCTGCCAATAGAAAGATGCCGTGTGGCCGATGTCGGCAACGCCATTGCCGACGGCACCCAGCACCTCGAAGGCGGGCACGATTTCACCTGCCGCGTGAACGGTAATGTCGAGCCTGCCGCCGGAGAGCGCGCGAATGCGCTCGGCAATGCGTTCGGCCGACATCCCCGGGCCGGGCAGTCGTTTCGGCCAGGACGTGACCATGCGCCATTTCTGCGTCTGCGCACGCGCAACAGCCGGTGCGGCAAGCACACCGGCGGCAAGGCCGGCGCCGATCGTGAAATTGCGTCGGGTCGTCATGCGTCTCTCCCTGACTGATAGAAATGGTGCAGCGGTCCGTGGCCGTGGCCGACTTTGAGCGTAGCGGCCGCCGCGATCGCGCCGGTGACATAGGTTTTGGCCTGGCGGCTCGCCTCCTTGAGGTCGAGCCCCTTGGCCAATCCCGCCGCGATAGCCGAAGACAACGTGCAGCCGGTGCCATGCAGATTCATGGTGGCGATGCGCTTGGCCGAAAGGCGCACGACATCGCCCTGCCCGATCAGGAGATCGACACTGTCGTCGCTCGTGCCGTGGCCGCCCTTGATCAGGACATTGCGGGCTCCGAGCGCCAGCAGCTCGCGCGCCTGAATTTCCATTTCCTTTTCATTGCGTGCGGACGACGCCCCAACAAGAGCGGCCGCTTCCGGCAAATTAGGTGTAATGACGAGGGCGCGCGGAATGAGGAGCTTGCGCAATGCATCGACCGCATCCGCGGCCAGCAGACGGTCACCGGAGGTCGCGACCATCACCGGGTCGAGCACGATGTTCTTGGCGCGGTGGTCGGCGAGACCTTTCGCCACGGCAGCAATGCTGGCCGTCTGCGACAACATGCCGATCTTCACCGCATCAACGGCGAGGTCGGAGAAGACCGCATCCATCTGCGCTTTGATGAAATCGGCCGGCACGTCATAGATGCCGGTCACGCCCTGCGTGTTCTGCGCGGTGAGAGCAACAATGACCGACGCCCCATAAACGCCTAACGCGGCAAAGGTCTTTAGATCGGCCTGGATGCCGGCGCCGCCGCCCGAATCCGAGCCGGCGATGGTGACGGCGATCGCGGTCATAGCCGTCCCCGCCGTGCCAACGCGCCATCGACCACTGCCCGGAGATCCTGCGCGGCTTTTGCCGGATCGGGCGCAAGCGACAGGGTCGAAATGACCGCAACACCATCGGCGCCCGCGACGATTACATCGGCCGCGTTTGCCGCGTTGATCCCCGCAATGGCGCAGATTGGAAAGTTCGCCTTTCGCGCGCGGACCGTGTCTACGATCGTTCTCAGGCCGTCGGTACCGATCGGCGGCCGTGTATTATCCTTCGAAGTCGTTCCGTACACGCCGCCAATCGCGACATAGTCGAGCAGCTCGAGCGGCGCCGCCTTGGCCTGTTCCACCGTCTTGACGCTCAAGCCAACGATCGCGCTGCGGCCGAGCAGCAGTCGCGCATCGGGCACCGGCATGTCATCCTGGCCAATGTGCACGCCGTCGGCCTCGGCGGCGAGCGCAACGTCGACGCGATCATTGACCAGCAGCGGGATGCCTTCCGGCTCCAGCACCGCGCGCAAGTCGCGGGCTTCTTCGATCATGGCCCGGGTCGAGCCATGCTTGTCGCGCAGCTGCACCAAAGTCGCGCTCGCCGTAAGACGCCGCGCCAGATCGACCAGCGTGCGGCCGCCGGCAACCGCGGGGTCGACGAGCGCATAAAGCCTGAGATCGACAGCCATCAATCCACCTTTGCGCGGGCGACCAGCGTCGGCCCATCGAGATCGTGGAGCGCATCGATGATCGCGACCGCGAAGCTGCCCGGTCCTGCGGATTTTTCAGCTGCCAGCTCGCCAGCCACGCCTATGATGACCAATGCGGCGGCAGCCGCCCGGAACGCATCGGGCTCGACCGCGAGACAGGCCGTGACCAACGCCGACCCGGCGCAGCCCATGGCGGTGACCTTGGCCATCAGAGCATGACCATTTGCGACCGCGGCAACGCGGGCGCCGTCGGTGATGAGATCGGTTTCACCCGATAGCGCCACGACCGTGCGTTTGGCCCGCGCATAGCCTATTGCGTTTTCGCGCGTCATCGAGCCGCCACCGAGAGCGGAAAATTCCGCATGGTTGAGACGCACAGCCGCCGGGCCACGGCCGATGAGCTCCCGCGCAAAGGCGGCGCGCGGCGGCGCGCGATCGACGAACACGGGGTCGAGCACCCAGGGCAACTTCGCGCGCACGGCCGCGTCCACGGCGATTTTTGTCGCCTCGCGCCGCTCGGCATCGAAGGTGCCGAGATTGACCAGAAGACCCTGCGCGCCGGCAACAAAAGCCCCAATCTCCTCCGGAGACAGCGTCATGGACGGGATGCAACCGGCCGCGAGCAGCACATTGGCCGTGAAATTCTGCGCGACCGCATTGGTAATGCAGTGAATCCGGGGAGAGCGCGCCCGCAGCCGCGCGAGAATATCGGGCGCGGCCTGCGCTGCGCCGTTGCGCGATGCTGCTTGCGGATGATGCATCTCTGGTCCCTCCGCCGGTATGACCCGGATCAGGTTCGTTGGGTTGGCTCTAGGCCTCTCAGCCCGGCAAAAGCCGGACACCCCACGAGATTGCTGCTCAATAGGTAGTCTGCAGGCTTGTCCAAGGCAAGCCTGCCTTGCCAGCCACCCCTGATTTTGCTGGATTGCGATCATCCGGAGGCGCTCAATGACCCCCTTCTTCGTGCAGATCAAATGCGAGCTCGGCAAATCCTATCAGGTAGCCAACGCGCTTGCCGAAGCCGAGATCGCTTCCGAGATCTACTCGACCGCCGGCGACTATGACCTGCTGGTGAAATTCTACGTCGACGCCGGCACCGACATCGGCCATTTCGTCAACGAGAAGGTGCAGTGCATCTCCGGCATCAAGGACACGCACACCATCATCACGTTCAAGGCATTCAAGGTCTGACCGGGACGCGCACAGAGTTTCCGCGATTTACTCGATCAACTCGTCGGCTCGCGCAACCAATGTGGGTGGCACGGTGAGCCCAAGCGTCTTCGCGGTCTTTAGATTGATTAACAGCGTGAACTTGGTTGGCTGCTCAATGGGGAGATCGGCGGGCTTAGTGCCCTTGAGGATCTTGTCCACGTAAACCGCGGCGCGTCGATGCATGTCCTCGTAGCTCGGCCCATAAGAGATCAAGCCGCCGGCCTCGACCAGTTCCCGGTACGCATTTACGCTCGGCAATCGCTGTTGGATGGCGAACTCCATCATGCGCTTTCGATTGTGCAGGAATACACGGTCCGCCAGGATGAGAAGCGCATCCGGCTTTTCCTTGACAATGGAGGCGAATGCGCCGTCGAGCTGCTCCGACTTGTTCACCTCCATAGGCTGCAGTTTTATGCCCAGTGATTGGGCTGCGACACGCGCCTGCCGCATGGATGCCGTATGAAATGCATTCGCCGGATTGAGGAAAAAGGCAACGTGCGAGAGTTTGGGAACGACTTCCCGTAGCAGCTCCAACCGCTTGCCTTCCAGGTCCGGCGCGATCGAACTAAGCCCGGTGATGTTGCCACCTGGTCGCCCCAAGTTCGGCACAACCCCGGTGCCGACCGGATCGCCGACCGCGATAAATACCAGGGGTACCGTCGATGTTGCCTTCTTAATTGCCAGCGTTGCCGGCGTCCCGGCAGTGATGATCACGTCCACCTTGGCAGCGAGTAGTTCAGCAACGAGCGCCGGAAACTGGTCGTACTTTCCGTCCGCCCAGCGGAATTCAATGATGACGTTACGGCCTTCCTCGTAGCCGAGCTCGCGCAGGCCGTCCCGCAAGGGCCCTATGAGATTGGCCTCCATCGTCGCGGTGGAATTGCCCAGGAAGCCGATACGCGGAATTTTTGCCGGCTGCTGGGCACGCGCAGCAAGTGGCCACGTTGCCGCCGCGCCGCCGAGAAGCGTGATGAACTGGCGGCGCCTCATGGAGGCCTCCCATTTCCTGAATCCAAGAAATCTTGTTTTTCAGATCGATTTTGGGGCCTACCGACGGCACCAGGCTGCCAATTGTTAGAAGCGGCGAATTCGGTGCGTCACCGTTTTTTGGGCAGCTCTTAAGCAAGCAAGGCGCTTGACCATGTGTG
>Ga0207689_10000333_pt1 | contig 43927 bp, 30 predicted proteins | sample KBSMisM52_FD_184312 | JGI IMG/M metagenome (GOLD analysis project Ga0207689, IMG submission 184312) | Miscanthus rhizosphere microbial communities from Kellogg Biological Station, Michigan, USA - KBS Miscanthus M5-2 (SPAdes) (version 2) | ecosystem: Host-associated > Plants > Roots >...
GGCGCCGTCGTCGGTGGACGATCCCGTTCTCGAAAACCGCGTCATCCGGCTGACTTCCGAGCTGCGCTGTCTGGTCTGCCAGAATCAGTCGTTGGCGGATTCGCACGCCGACCTTGCGATCGATCTGAAGGACGAGGTACGCAGCCAGATGCGGGCGGGCAAGACCGACGCCGAAATCCGCGACTACATGGTCGCGCGCTACGGCGATTTCGTGCTCTACGATCCCCCATTCAAGCGGAGTACTCTTTTGCTGTGGGCGGGACCGTTCGCGCTGCTGCTGCTGGGACTGTTGGGTCTCGCTGCTTACGTGCGCAACAGACGCCGGCGTTTGCAACAGGGCGAACTCCCTGCGATTGACCAGGCCCGTGCAGAAGCGTTGTTGCGCGGCCAATCCGGGAGCGAACCGCGATGATCGCTTTCGTGACAACCGCCTTCTTCCTGCTCGCGGCTGCGGTGGCCATCGTGTTGTGGCCACTGCTCCGGCGTCCGGCTGCTCCGGTCCTCGGTCAAGAAGTGTCCAATCTCGACATCCATCGCGACCAGGTTGCGGAACTCGGCGCAGACCTGGAATCCGGAGTGCTGGGTGCGGAGCGCTACGAACAGGCGAAAAACGACCTGCAGAGGCGCGTGCTGGAAGAGGCGGCCGCGCCGGCTGCCATGACGCGATCGGCAGCGCCCGGCAAGGTCGTTCCGATCGCCATTGGCGTTTTCATTCCTCTGGCGGCCATTCTCTTGTATCTGCATCTGGGCAACCTGCCAGGCGTGGTGGCGCCGCCCCATGCGGCGGCCGGTTTGTCCTCGCTCACCGCCGAAGAATTCAAGGACATGACTGCCAAGCTGGCAGCGCGCATGCAGCAGCATCCTGACGACGCTGAAGGCTGGAAAATGCTTGGCCGGGCCTACCGGGCCGTGGAGCGATTTGACGAAGCCAACGCGGCTTTCAAGAGGGCGGTGGAACTCAAGCCCCAGGACGCGGATTTGCTGGCGGACTATGCCGAATCACTGGCGCTGGCCGCCGGACGCTCGCTGGCGGGCGAGCCGACTCGATTACTGGATCGCGCCCTGAAGCTCGATCCGCAGAGTACCAAGGTGCTTACGCTTGCGGGCAGCGCGGCGTTCGAGCGCCGGGACTACAAAGCTGCAATCGGTTACTGGGGAACTGTGCTGAAGCAATCCGGCACCGGGAGTGAGCTTGCGCAAGCGCTGCAGAAAGGCATCGAGGAATCAAGGGCGCGACTGGCAGGCAAGCCCGTTCTTGACGCCGTCGCCGGAAAAGAGCGGGTGACCGGATCCGTTAAGCTCGACGCTCCCCTGAAAACCAGGGTCCAGCCGGGGGACACGGTGTTCGTTTTTGCGCGCGCCGCGCAAGGGCCGCACATGCCGCTGGCGATCGTGAAAATCAAAGTTGCCGATCTTCCGTATCAATTCTCGTTCGATGATTCTTCGGCGATGGTGCCGGACATGAAGCTATCCCGTTTCGCCGAAGTCGTCATTGGCGCGCGTGTTTCCAAAACCGGTGGCGCCAAGCCATTGCCGGGAGATCTGGAGGGAACCAGCGCCAAGGTCAAACCCGGGCGAACCGGGGTCGTCGTCACCATCGACCGGGAGGTGGCCGGATCATGACGTTTGCGCGCGCACTGCTCACCGCCTGGCTATTGTTTCTCGGCGGCACTTTCTCGACGCTGGCGCAGGCGCCCGCCAAGGTCAAGCTCAAACCTGATGTCGAGAAATTCATAACCCAGATGGTGCAGCAACATCGATTCGACGAAAATTTCCTGCGCAAGTTATTCTCGCAGATGAAGGGCAACGACGGCGTGGTGAAGGCTATCAACGCGCCGGCGACGTCGAAACCGTGGTACGAGTTCAGGAATATTTTCGTAACGCCCACGCGCACCGCCGGCGGCGTCGCGTTCTGGAACGACAATGCCGAACAGCTCAAGCGGGCGCGGGACATCTACGGCGTTCCCGAAGAAATCATCGTCGCCATCATCGGCGTCGAATCCATCTACGGCAAGCGTACCGGCTCGTTCAAGGTCATTGAATCGTTGTATACCCTGGCTTTCGAGATGCCGGAACGCGCAAACTATTTCCGCAGCGAAATGGAGCAGTTCCTGCTGCTGACGCGCGAAAATTCCCTCGATCCTCTGAGCGTGAAAGGCTCCTTCGCCGGCGCCATCGGCATGCCGCAATTCATGCCAACCAGCTACCGCCGTTTCGCGGTGGATTTCGACAGCGACGGCAAGGTCGACCTGTGGGATAGCGTCCCCGACATCATTGGCAGCGTGGCGAACTATCTGCACACTTTTGGTTGGATCGGGGGACAAGCGGTGGTGGTGCCGGCGCGGCTCAGCGGCACGGAATTCCAGGACATCGTCGAAAAAGGATACAAGCCGCACCTCACGCTGGCGCAGATGCTGCCCAAGGGCGTCGAACCCACGGAAACGCTGTCGGCCGACCTGGTGGCCGGGCTGTTCTCGCTCGAGGCCGAGCAAGGCCCCGAGTATTGGCTGGCGCTGAACAATTTTTATGTCATCACACGTTACAACCGCAGTAAGAACTACGCCATGGCGGTGCAGCAACTCGCGCAGGCGATCGCGCGTGAGCGCGAGTCGCAAAGCGCGCCGGCGGTGGCGGTGGAGAATCCCTGAGTATGCGGCATAGAGTATGGGTTCAAAGGCCCGGGTCTATCGCGTTGCGAGCGGCATGATCCCAGAGTAATCTGGCGATCAGGCGTATTCATGCCCGACGCGAGGGAGGAGGGGGCCATGCGTCATTCGCTCTACGGGGACATTTCAGTTGGATCCATTTCGGCCGATCGTCCGGCCAGCGTTCGATATTCCCGATCCGTATTTCCGGCGTATGCGTTTACCCACCGGATTCGCAGACAGTCCATGGCCTGGTTCGGGCACTCCTCGAATGACGCGTACTCCGCATCTAACATTTTCGATTTCAGAAAGGGAGACAGATCATGAAATCCGCGCATGGAAAAATTGGTTTGCAGATCGCCCTGGTATTGGCGCTTACGGCCGCGTTTCCCGCCGTTCAACTCACGGCCGAGACCTGCCTGTCGCCGTATATCAAGGGATTGAAAGCGCCAGAAAAAATCATGTATCTCTGGACGCTTCCAGCGGCGGCAAACAGCGGACCAGATTACCTTGCCGTGATCGACGTCAATCTCGCGTCAGCCAGCTACGGCAAGATCCTCAAGAAAATCCACGTGGGCTCGTCGGGAAACGAGGCGCACCACATGGGCTTTTCCGACGATCGCACCAAGATCTGGGCCGCGTCCTTGAACAGCAACCGGCTGTTCATCTTCGACGTGAGCGACCCGATGCAACCCAAGCTCATGAAGACCATTGATAACGTCGCCAAAACAACCGGGCTATCCGGACCCCATACGCCCTATGCCATTCCGGGCCGCATCCTCGTCAGCATGGCCTCAGGTCCTGACGGAACGGGCCCCGGCGGTATTGCCGAGTTCACCAACGACGGCGAATTCGTGGCCAGCCACAAGACCGCCAATCATCCTTACGAGACGGTGATCAAGCCCGAGTTCAACCGCATGATTACATCGTCCTGGTTCCCGCAGAAGACGTTCATGAGCGCCCCGGACAAGTGGGACCCCAAGGAGTGGTCCAATCCAAACACCATGCTGGTATGGGACCTGAAGGCGCGCACGGTCATCCAGACCCTTTCCGGCGACCCGATCAATCTTGCGGCACGCTGGATGCTGAAGCCTGGCGCGAAATATGGTTACAACATCAGTACCGCGGGAAATTCCATCTGGATGTTCAGGATGGAGGACGATGGCAAGTTTTCCTACCGCAAAGCGGCCGATACCGGTGCCGGCTGTGGACCGGCTGACCTGCGCCAGTCGCCGGACGACAAATATCTTTATTTGACCTGCTTTCAGGGCAGCGAAGTCCAGGCATGGGATATCTCCGACCCCGACAACATCAAGTTGCACGACACCATCCAGGGTGTCGTGCAGCCGAACATGATGCACGTGACATTCGACGGTCACCGTCTGTACTTCACCAATTCGGCCATCAGTACCATCGACTATTCGCCGCGTTACTCCATGCAGTTGATCCAGATCGGGCCCGATGGGCGCATGAAGCTCGATCCCAACTTCAAGATCGACTTTGCCAAGGCTCCGGATGGTCCGGCGCGGCCGCACGACATGCTGCTCAACTGACGAATCAAAGGGAACGACAATGAAGTACGGATTGGCGCTGCTGGCCTTGGTGTGGTCGATAGCTCCAGATTCCGCGCTCCGGGCCGCCGAGGTTCCCGGTCCGGTCTCCGTCAATCCGAACCTTTCAGTAATCGCGCGCGCGCCGGCATTCACTCTGCACGACACTTTGGGCAACGCGGTGCAGTTGTCCGACTACCAGGGGCGCGTTGTCCTGCTGGCTTTCATCTTTACCACCTGTCCTGGCGTCTGCCCGCTGATTTCCCAGCAAATGTCGGTATTGCAAACCGGCCTGAAACAGGAGGGGTTCTTCGGCAGCAAGGCCAACCTGCTCTCTGTCACCGTCGACCCGAAAACGGATACCGCCGCCGTGCTGGCCGAATACGCCCGGACTTATGGCGCCGATGCGGCTGGCTGGCGGTTTCTGCGGGAATCCCCGGAGAAGACCAAGCCGGTCCTAAAGGCGTATGACGAGTGGACCAAGCTGCTGCCGAAGGGGGAGATCGACCACCCGGCCCGCGTTTACCTCATCGACCAGAAAGGCAACATTCGCGAAATTTATAGCCTGGCTTTTTTCAACGAGACGCAAGCGCTGATCGACATGCGCAAGCTGTTGGGAGAGGCGGCGCCCTGACGGTTTGTGTCAATCGAACAGGCGCTTGAGCTTGTAGAGCAGATCGTGCGCTTCTTTTGGCGATAGCGCGTCGGGGTCCGCGTCCCGCAATGCTTCGAGCGCCGGATGCTCCGCTTGCTCCGGTTGCATCGCGCCAGGTGAAAACAAATCGCCTTGCGGATGCCGGCTTGCGGCTTCTTCTTCGAGTTTCGCCAAATGTGTCCTTGCCGCGCGCACGACCGCCACGGGTACACCGGCCAGTTGCGCGACCTGGATGCCATAGCTCTGCGATGCCGGCCCGTTTTCGACGGCGTGCAGGAATACGATCTTGTCTTTGTGCTCGACTGCGTCCAGATGCACGTTGACGACCTCTGGGTATTCTTCCGCCAGCCGGGTCAGTTCGAAATAATGCGTGGCGAACAGCGTAAAGCTGCGGCTCGCCTCGACCAGGTGGCGGGCAATCGCGACGGCCAACGCCATGCCGTCGAAAGTCGACGTGCCGCGGCCGATCTCGTCCATCAGTACCAGCGAAGTGTTCGTGGCGTTGTGCAGGATGTTGGCCGCTTCCGTCATTTCCACCATGAAAGTCGAGCGCCCGCCAGCCAGATCATCGGAGGCGCCGATGCGGGTAAAGATTTGATCGATAGGTCCGATGACGGCTCTCTTGGCGGGCACGAATGAGCCGACACAAGCCAGAAGGGCGATCAGAGCGGTTTGCCTCATGTAAGTCGATTTGCCGCCCATGTTGGGGCCGGTGATCAACAGGAGGCGGCGTTTGGCATCGAGCCTCGTGTCGTTCGCGATGAACTCGTCGATTTGTTTCTCCACCACGGGATGCCGGCCGGCTTCGATTTGAATTTCGTTTCCCTCCGTGAATTCCGGCGCGGAGTAACCCAGCGTGGCGGCGCGCTCGGAAAGCGCGCACAGCGCATCGAGTTCGGCGAGCGCGCTCGCCAGTCTCTGCAAGGTTGCAAGGGAGGGGGCAAGGTCATCGAGAAGTTTTTCGTAAAGAAATTTTTCGCGGGCGAGAGCGCGATCCTGCGCCGAGAGCGCCTTGTCTTCGAAGGCCTTTAGTTCCGGCGTGATGTAGCGCTCGGCATTCTTGAGCGTCTGCCGGCGGCGGTAGTCTTCAGGAACTTTCTGCGTGTTGGAATTGGTGACTTCGATGTAGAAGCCATGCACACGGTTGTATTCGACTTTCAGGTTCGCGATGCCGGTGCGGCCGCGCTCGCGTTCCTCCAGCGCGATCAAGAATTGACCGCAGTTATTCTGAATTCCGCGCAGCTCGTCCAGTTCCGGGTCGAAACCGTCATTGATGACGCCGCCTTCGCGAATCATCGTTGCCGGTTCGGCAAGGATGGCGCGCGAAAGGAGACCGGCAATTGGCGGCAGCGGACCAAGATCGACGGCCAGTGACGCAAGCCTTGGGCTTGCCAGCGGCTGGACCAGGGAAGTCAATGCAGGCAGGACAGCGAGCGTTTCACGCAGCGCGGACAAATCGCGGGGCCGCGCATTGCGCAATGCAATCCGCGCCGAAATCCTCTCGACATCGCAGATCGGGCGCATGGCCAGCGCCAGTTTTCGGTAGGCACCCATGCCGCTTTCGCCACGCAGGATTCGCACTGCATCCAGCCGCGCCGATACGATGCGGCGGTCACGCAGCGGATGATGCAGTGCGTGCCGCAGCCAGCGCGACCCCATGCCTGTCGTGCAGGTGTCGAGCACGGAGAGCAAGGTCGGGCCCGGATCGCCGCGCAAGGTTTCGGAGATTTCCAGATTTCGCCGCGTGGACCCGTCCAGGCGCACGTATTCGGAATCGCGCTCCACTATCAGCGAACGCACATGCGTGATCGCAGCCGCCTGCGTGGAACGAGCGTACTCGAACAGCGCTCCGGCGGCTCCCAAAGCAATACCGATGCCCTGTGCTCCAAACCCGGCCAGGTCACGGGTCGCAAAATGGCGAATCAATGCACGCTCCGCGGATTGCCGGTCGAACTGCCAGCCGTTCAGGCGCTTGATGACGGCGCCCGTTGCTTGAAGCCCGGGTTCGACAAGATCGTCGGCAGCAAGAATCTCCGCCGGCAACAGGCGCTGTAGTTCGGACGCCAGCCGATCTCTTCGTGTCTCCAGCACCACGAATCGGCCGCTGGCAAGCGAAAGCCAGGCCATTCCCAATAGTGGGCCTTGCGCGTTGACCGCCAGAAGCAGATTTTCCCGCCGGTCGTCGAGTAATGCGGCGTCCGTCAACGTGCCGGGCGTGACGACGCGGGTTACCTTGCGTTCGACCGGACCTTTCGATGTCGCCGGATCCCCGATTTGATCGCAGATCGCGACCGATTCGCCCAGCTTCACCAGCTTGGCCAGGTATTGCTCGACCGAGTGGAATGGCACGCCCGCCATCTTGATGGGCTCGCCGGCAGAAACACCACGCTGCGTAAGTGTGATGTCCATCAACTTCGCGGCCCGCACCGCGTCATCGAAAAACAATTCGTAGAAATCACCCATGCGGTAGAACAACAGCTTGTCTGGATGGTCCGCCTTGATGCGCAAATACTGCTGCATCATCGGCGTGTGGCCGTGAATGTTCGTCTGTTCCATGTCCATCAGAAGTGCACCAGATCTCTTTTTGTTCTCACAAAATGCATTGTTGTCAGCAAGATACTAGGCCTAAGTCCGCACGATATTGTCCTGTCAACTCCAGTGAAGCACGCTGAAGCCAGGTCAGCACAGGTTTTGGGCCAGGCAAAAAAAATATGCGAGCTATCCGCTGGTCGACAGCAAAGGCGTTGGGACCGAATCCAGCCGCCCTTGCCGGGCAATCCAATCGGCTCACGTAGCTTAGGGTATTCGCCCGATTGACGCTTCGCTTGCGAAAGGCAATATCCTTGTCCGGGCATCGCAGTCCAGTTTAAGACCCATATGTTGTCAGGTTTTAATCGGGTGGCCGAAAGGCTCCCAAGCGGCCCTCGACCTTAAAGCAGGGAAGCTCTATGTATAGTTCGGTGTGCCAATGTTGACAGCGAAAGACGGTCAGGCGCAGGCCCGTCCGGAAGGGGAGGCTTCAGAGCCCGCCGGCCTGAATGTGAAATCGCGCATGGCTGACTGGAAGGCCGATGTTCTACTGGTGGATGACGACCCGAAGAATCTGATGGCTTTGGAGGCGCTGCTGGAGCCGCTGGCGCAAAATATGATCACTGCGCGGTCCGGAAAGGAAGCGTTGCGGCTGGTGCTCAATCACCACTTCGCCGTCATCGTTCTCGATGTGCGCATGCCGGACATGGACGGCTTCGAAACTGCCCGGATAATCCGCGAACGGGAGCGGTCCCGGCACATTCCGATCATTTTCTTGACGGGCGTCTCCAAAGAGGTGGAGTCGGCTTTTCGCGGTTACGAGGTCGGGGCAGTGGACTATCTGATGAAGCCGGTCGTGCCCGAGGTACTCCGCTCGAAGGTTTCAGTCTTCGTCGAACTGCACAGAAAGACCACGGCCCTTGCCAGTGAAATAGCCGAGAGGAAGATCGCGGAAGAGCGCCTGCGGGAATCCGAGGTGCAATTGCGGGCGCTCGCGGCGCGCCTGTTTTCCATTCGCGAGGACGAGCGGGCGCGGATCGCGCGCGAGATACACGACGAACTGGGCCAGGTCCTCACAGGATTGAAGATGGATGTGATGTGGCTTTCCAAGCAACTGGACAACGAGCACAAGCCGCTTCTGGCCAGGATCGAAACCATGCGCCAGCTCATAGACTCTACCGTGCAAGTCGTGAGAAGGATTTCAACGGGCATGAGGCCTGAAATTCTCGACGATATGGGGCTCGTGGCCGCGATCAGGTGGCAGTCAAAGGAATTCCAGAAGCGGCTGGGAATCCGTTGCCGGGTTGAACTGCCTGGCGACCAGATCCATCTCGGAAGCGAGCTCTCAACCGCGGTATTTCGTATATTTCAGGAAATGTTGACCAATATCGCCCGGCACGCCAAGGCAGGCAGCGTCACAGTCAAGTTGAACATTTCCAAGGAGCGTCTCACCCTCAAAGTAGCCGATGACGGTGTCGGGATGGGCGAAAGCGCGCCGCAGGCGCGGGCATCGCTCGGGCTGCTCGGCATGCGGGAACGGGCACAGCTTTTTGGCGGTGAGGTCACTTTCCAGGCGACGCCCGGCCGTGGCACGACGGTGTTGCTTTCAATCCCATTGCCGGATCAGCAGGCCTAGTCGCACGCTTGTTTGCATTTCCACCTCTTTGTAGGGTGCGGCAGAAGTACGCGCATCGGAAATAGGCGACGCACTCCCTTGGTTCTGTGGAAAACACCTGACCCGGTATCAGGTTTGTAATGTATTACCTCACGGTTTCCCTTCTCTTAAGTGTCGGTCACAGACCTGCCATCAGTGGCGCACCCTATTCGAATAGGCGCTTTCGTGTGTGGTAGAACACACAACTCCGCATATCTGTGTGCGGAAGCGAACAGATCGAATCCCGATAGCGGCGCAAGCTTGCCACATGAATCTAGGTTGGTCGCCGCGCAATCGATTGCCCAATTATCTCGGGCGAAGCGGAGACCAAGGATTCAGGAGTTGTTGCAAGTGAACGTTCGCGCATCAAGTAGTGTAAGAAATTGAGCGGGAGTACAGGGTTTATTCTCAATGCTGTCGCAAAGGCAAGAGGATCTCTGGCTCGCTTCGGCGAAATCGGTTAATCAACAGGTGAAACACATGGAAGGCTCCGTCCTAGTTATCGAAGATGAAGAACCGGTCCGGCAGTTACTTGCCGTCAACCTCCAGAATGCGGGCTACAAGGTCCATTGCGCGGGCGACATTCCTCAAGCCGAGGTATTGATGCGCCAAATCCGGCCCGATCTGGTTGTACTCAGCTGGATATTGCCGGGAATCCCGGGCTTGCCGTTTGCTCGGCGGTTGCGCAGCGATCGGCGCACCAAGGATATCTCGATTGTGCTCATCAGCACGCGATCGGAAGAGCACGACAAGGTAGCCGCGCTGGAAGGTGGGGCGGACGACTATGTCACCAAACCCTATTCCGGGCGGGAGTTGCTGGCCCGCATCAAAGCGGTCATGCGTCGTCGAACCCCTCAACTCGCCGATGACATCATCGAGGTCACGGGGCTGCAGCTGGATCCCGCGGCGCGCCGCGTGAGTTCCGGCGATAGCGAAATCGAGTTGTGGACCACCGAATTCCGCTTACTGCATTTCTTCATGACGCACCCAGGCCGGATTTTCAGCCGCACCACGTTGCTGGACGAGATCTGGGGGCACGATGCCTATGTCGAAGAGCGAACCGTCGATGTCCACATTCGCCGGTTGCGCCAGGGCCTGGCCCCGCATGGCCACGATGCCCTGATCGAGACAGTGCGTGGATTGGGCTATCGCTTCCGCGGAGAGCGGGACTAGAGATCGAACGCGAGATTCCCTGCCAACACAGTGCGCCGCGCAGTAGTTTGCGCGGCGTTCTGCTGCCCTCCGAAGTAGACTTTGCGTTGGCTGCGACCCGAAATATTGCCGGCTCGCGTTTGCGAGCGGTACCCGCAGAAAGCGACTGAACGCGTCAGCGTCGGGACATGCGCGATAGACAGGTTTATCGAGGCGGAATTGTCATGACAGCCCGATCGGCATGACGGGAATGGCGGCCGACGAACCCCGAATCGTCAATAGACGTTCTTCTGCTTCTTCAGAACGACAACCACCGTCAGTAACACGATCTTCAGATCGAGCAGCAGCGACCAGTTGCGCAAATAGGCCAGGTCATGCTCTATGCGGCCGCTCATTTTTTCCAGTGTGTCCGTCTCTCCGCGCAAGCCGTTGACCTGCGCCAAGCCGGTAATCCCGGGACGGACTTTGTGCCTGATCATGTAACTGGGGATGAGTTTTCGATACATCTCATTATGGGCAACCGCGTGCGGCCTGGGTCCGACCACACTCATTCGACCCTGCAGGACATTGAAGAATTGTGGCAATTCGTCGAGAGAGGATTTGCGCAGGAAAGCCCCCAGACGGGTCACGCGCCAGTCGTCCCGCGTGGCCTGCGTGACGACGGTGCCATCCTCCAGGACGCTCATGGAGCGGAATTTGTAGACAACGATTTCCTTGCCATCCAGCCCGTAGCGCCGCTGCCTGAACAGAACCGGCCCCGGCGAACTCAGTTTTACGGCAACGGCGATAGCCAGCAGGAGCGGGGATATCAGCAGCAGAATCGACGTGGCGAAAACGATGTCGCTGATGCGCTTGATCAGGCCGTCAGCGCCATAGAAAGGCGATTCGCATACGGCGAGAACCGGGATGCCGCCTATGGTTTCCATCCGCGCCTGGATCAGGTCGTATACAAAAATGTCGGGCACGAAATAGACCGACGCAGTCGTGTCGTGCAAATCCTCGAGCAGCCTGAGGATGCGTGGCTGAGACGTCATCGGCAGCGTGATGTAAATAAGATCGATGTGATGCTGCTTGACGTATTCGGCCAGTTGACTCAGGTCCCCCAGGTTGTCGCCAGGTTCAAGGTGGCGATCCCTCGGTGCTCCACGGTCGTCGAAGTAGCCCGCAAAGCGGATTCCAGTCAGTGGACGCGCGCGAAGATGCAAACCGAGATTTCGCCCGGGCCCGTTCGCACCGGCAATGACGGCCGTGCGTTGCAGGCCTTCTGCAGCGAGCATGCGCGGCAGTACCCACGGAATCACGCGGTGCGCGGCGAACAGGGCGGGTGGGGTCATGACGATCCATGCGAAGAGCGCATGAGGATCGAAATTCCCCAGCGTTTGCGATGCCCAGCCCAGTAACAAGAGTAGCGCAACCATCGCCAGCCATCCCGTTACGATCCCCCGGATCAAGTCACCGGTGCTTTCCGTATCGCGCGCGAGATTGCCCGGAAACATCATCGAAAAGACCAATAACGCGAGAATAAGGTTGGAGCCGGAAAAACGTCCGTCGAACCAAAGTACCGAGATGATGAGGCAGGCTATGGCGACAGCCGGATCGACCGTGGCACGAAGCAGCGTGACCGGGCCCGGTTGGCTCGGAAGCAGACGAGGCTGACTGTTCTGTAGTTGCAACAAGATTGGGTGTCGACTATGCAAGGATGAGAAAAAAGCCCAAGGCGGGCTCTAGCGTTCGATCACCTTAGAGCAGGCATCTTCAGCAACGAAGTGTGGTGATTCCATTCTCGATAGCCCCATTGGACTACCGCCTGGTGGGCGCCTGGGGAAGGGAAGGATCCTCCTGCGCGTTTCACTCAGTTCGTGTTAAACGCGCCCTTGAGATTTTTTCCAACGAATGGAGTCAGTGGATAACCTGAGCTTCGGGGACCCAAATCTAGCGGCGCGGACACAAGCTGTTGCTCGTTTGCTTGGCGTGGGGCCGGCGTTTCGATAGTTGTTCTGGCGCAAAATCCCATAACTTTTGTGCGATAGCGCACATACGTTGCGGTCCGTTCAAGCTAATGTGGGTTCAAGCCGGATACATTCAATATCGAACTTGCTCAGTGACCCATGAATCTCGATTTCTCAGACCGTTCCCTGCTTTCTACTTCGCCCCGCGAGAAGGTTGCCATGCAGCTCAGCTCAGCAGTGTTACCGTATACGACCGAGCGTGCATCGGTTGAGTCTTCGTTAATTGCCACCGACCCTCCAGAGCTTGCAGAGGAAGGCAATGCGGCGAACGCAACGCCAGGCCTGAACGATCTCGAGGTCGAAACGCTCATGCTCAACCTGGATGCGTCGTTGCGGGTGTACGAGCGTGCCCATTTTTTCAGTTGGACGCAGGGACTGCTGCAAAGCCTTATACGACACGAGGTCCTGATTTGCGCGTTGCGCAACGGCGATCCCCAGGCAATGCGCGCCGATAGCTTTTCCATGGTCGCACCCGAACAGGCGATTTTCGGCGACATGTTCCTTCGGGATGCCTCTGTCGTGCCGAACCTCATCAAGGTGTGGGAAGAACGTGGATTCCGACCGATGATTTGCGATGTGGGCGACACGGCATTTGCGAGAGGACCCTTCGCGCAGGAGCTTGAGCGGGTAAAGGCCACGCAGATTCTGGCCCATGGGACGCACGACGGCGAAGGCCGGGTGACCAGTTTCTTTACCTTTGCCAGTCGCCCTGGACTGCTGGTCAACAGGCATGCCTACCTGGCGCGTCTGGTGACGCCCTTCCTGCATTCTGCGTGGGTGAGGACCGAGTTCAGCGGGCGCACGAAGTGCAACGACGGAGTGTTGGCAGAGAAAACAGGAAAGATAACGGCGCGAGAGCAGGAAATCCTGAGGTGGGTCTATTTTGGCAAGAGCAACTTCGAAATCGGCGCCATCCTCGATATCAGCCCGCTGACCGTGAAGAACCATGTACAAAAAATTCTGCGCAAGCTGGATGTGGTCAATCGGGCTCAAGCCGTTGGCAAGGCGCTGGAATTGCGCATTTTGAAAACCTGAGCTGGCACGGCTGTCGAGCGCCAGCTTTTTGAGCATAGTCAGTCTGGGCTATGGGTGAGAAGAACCTTGCGTAATGCGCAAAGCCTAAACTCCGGGGGCGAGTCACCGTTTCGAAGGAGTCAGCCCGTGGGCAGGATTGTTACCCCGTTTTTGTTCTTGATGATCGCAGCATCGATCTGGCCGGCAGCGGCATTTGCCTCACACCGCAGCGACTTTGCCAAAAAAGACAGCGTCTGCGATGCCTACGGTCGCAGCATTCGCGCTGCCTTGCCCGTCCCGGGCGACGCCAGCGTACGCTCGCGTACTCCGGATCGCCCCGCTGCAGCGCGCAAGATTGAAGGCGTGCGCAAACTGGAGAATGTGCCGATTGTTTTCGACGGTGTCGGCAGCCGCCAGGAGGTTCGCACGCCAAGCGACGTCGCGGACGCACGGCAGGACAACAAGCTGTCTTTGCTGGAGAACGCCCCCCTTTCCAGGCAGAACGGTTCCCTGGCTAAAGCCAGAGATGTCTCACGGCCCGGTAACAATGGGCTGGAAGCACAATGGATGCGCCTGGACGATAGTCCCATACCTGAACCCGGCATTTGGGCTATGTTGGTTGCGGGTTTCCTCGGCATCTGTGCTGTGGCAAGGCCGCGCATTTTCTCCTCCTGATCGTTGCACTTCCCGGAGCGCTTGCGGCTCCTATTTATCCAGCCGTAAGCGGCAGTCGGGAATTCCGAAAGCGAACTCAATTTGCCGACGTGTAAGCGTGCGGCTTCTGGGTATCCAAACGACGACAACGCGGTCCGGGATGCAGGCGGTTCGTGGTCCTTGGCAAGGCGACAAATAAATCGTTCTGCACGGATAGTCCGATTGGATCAAGTGGGAATATTGCCGCTAAATGTCCCCGGGCTATTCTGAGTTTGCACATCGCGGGATAGTACCGACCCGAAAAGTGGAAGAGCGCTTACCCGAGTGGCCGACGCTGAAAAACCAGAGTCTCGAAGGCTATTCGTTCACAGCGCGGCAGCATCGACTGAATTCATTTAAAAGAGGTTTGCAATGGGGCACATGCCGAAGAGTCGCCGTACGCAGACTAATGTTCTAGCGCCCCTGGCGTGGTCGCTGATCGCGCTCCTCGCGATCGCGATGCCGGGAATCTCCGAATCCCGCGAAACCGCCCAGGCGCGTAATGCGCCGCCCGCGAGTCCCGCACAGGTCGCCCCGGCGCAGCCAGCCGCTGCTCCGCAGACCCGGGACACCACGCCGCAGCCGCAGGCGCGCAATACGCCTCAAGCCGCCATTCCAGCGCCGGGGAGTCCCGCTCAGACGGGGAACGCCGCGTTATCACGCGAGACTCTCGGCGCCGGCGACAGCATACGTATCACGGTGTTTCAGAATCCCGATCTCACGACCGAGGCCCGCATTTCCCAGTCGGGATCCATCGTATTTCCCCTTATCGGTGAAGTCGGACTGGGTGGACTGACGACGGCCGAGGCAGGAAGCCGCATCGCCGATCAGTTGAAGCGCGGCAACTTCATTGTCAACCCGCAGGTCGCTGTTGCAATCGTCCAGGTGCGCAGCCGGCAGGTCCACGTGCTCGGACAATTGTCGCGGCCCGGCAACTATATTCTCGAGGACACTGCTGCCCGCCTTACCGATGTACTTACGCTCGCGGGCGGCATCAGCGCCACCGGGGCCGATACGGTGACGGTTCTGGCAAACCGCGGCGGCAAGATTGAAAGACACGAAATCGACGTGCCGTCAATTTTCCACGGTGGCGATCCCGCGATGAACATCCAGATCGAAAACGGCGACACGATTTTCGTGGAGCGCGCACCGGTTTTCTATATCTATGGAGAGGTGCAGCGCGCGGGCGCTTATCGGCTTGAGCCGAACATGATCGTAATGCAGGCTTTGTCGCTCGGAAGCGGATTGACGCCTCGCGCCAGCGAGCGCGGCATCGGCATTCATCGGCGCATGCCAAACGGCAAATTCGTCAAACTCGAAGCCAAGCTGACAGATCCAATCCTGGCCGACGACGTTGTGTTCGTTCGCGAGAGCCTGTTTTGATCCGGTGCCGCCCCCAATGAACCACTACCTCTGTCGAGTCCAACCGTGAACCTCCAACAATTTTTTCAGGCATTGCGCGCCCGCTTCGGTGTATTTGTCCTGATTCTGGCCGCCACCGTGCTGGCGGCCACAGCCGTCAGTCTGATCATGCCGACAACGTACAAGGCGACGGTTTCGCTGCTGGTCGACGCCAAGGATGAGCAGTCACTGAACAATTCCATGCGCCCGCTGATGCTCCCCCAGGAAAGACTCAGCTATCTGCAAACCCAGAAAGATATCATCGCCAGCAAGAAGGTGGCGCGCAAGGTGGTGCAGGATCTCAAGCTCGCGGAGAAGCCCTCTGCGATTGCGGCGCTCAAGAACGACGACGGAGATGGATCTTCCATTGAGGATCGTCTGGTCGAGAGCCTTCTGAAAAAACTGAAGGTCGAGACTTCGCAAAGCAACGTCGTAGAAGTGCGGTTTTCGTCGTCCGATCGACAGTACTCCACGCAGGTTGCCAATGCCTTCGCCAAGGCATACATCGATACCATGCTCGAGTTTCGCGTGCAGCCGGCCCGCGAAGCCGCGGCGTGGTTCGACGAGCAATTGAAGGGGCTGCGCGCCAACCTGGAAGACGCGCAACTCAAGCTGACCGACAATCACCAGCGTCAAAAAATTGTTTCGGCAGACGAACGCGTCGACGTCGAAAACAGCCGGCTGTCCGCCCTTTCGGATGAATTGGTAAGGGCGCAGGAGCAGACCTACCAGTGGGCGAGCCGCGAGCAGCAGGCCCACAAATTTCTTGCGGAGGGCGCGTCGCCGGACAGGCTGCCGGAAGTCCTGGACAATTCGTTCGTACAAAGACTCAAAGGGGATCTCCTGCGCGGAGAAACCAAGCTTCAGGAAATGGCGACGCAGTACGGACACAATCATCCGCAGTATCAGCGGCAAGTGTCCGAGAACCAGAGCCTGCGCGAGACACTCGATACCGAGATGAAAAAAGTAGTGGCCGGCATCGAGAGTTCGGCGCGCCAGAGCCGTCAGAGAGAAGCGGCGTTGGCGCAATCGCTTGCGGCACAACGTGCGCGAATGCTCAGTCTGAAAGACAACCGCAATGAATTCACCGTTCTCAGGCGCAACGTCGAATCGGCGGAACGTGCCTACGACACGGCCATGCAGCGTTCCGTGGTGAGCCAGGTGGAAAGCCGCGCCAATCAGACCAGTGTCACCATACTCAATCCGGCGGTCGTGCCCAACAGACCCGCCAGTCCTAATATTGCTTTGAACGTTGCACTTTCCCTGGTGATCGGATGCATGCTCGGCGTCGGTATCGTGATGCTGCTGGAAATATCCGACCGCCGCGTGCGCTCCCTCAACGACCTTGACAATGCGTGGAACGTGCCCGTGCTCGGCGAGTTGAAACCTTGGAAGCCCGCGAATCGTCTGCTTGGCCAGTCAGGCAGAAACCATCGTGCCTTACCGAACCCTGGTTGAGAATTGCCAATGAATAACCAAGAAAACGTTCTGCCGATAGAAGGATCCGGGCGCGTCATCCTGCATCAGGATGGCAGGCTCGGCAGCATTCTCGTCGAAAACGGCAAGATAGATTCCAGCGACGTCGAGCCGATACTCGAGGTCCAGCGTGTCCGTGGACTCAGGTTCGGCGAAGCCGCGCTGTCCCTTCGCCTCATCACGAGGGACGATTTGCGCGGAGCGGTAGCCAAGCAGTACGGACTTCCTCATCTGCTGCCGGGCGGCGAAAGCATCAACAGCGAACTCGTCGGCGCTTATGAGCCTTTTCACCCGCGTGCAGAGGAAATGCGGGCATTGCGTACCCAATTATTGATACGCTGGTCCAATGCCCAGGTCAGGCACAGGATGTTGGCAGTCGTCAGCCCCGGTTCCGGCGAAGGACGCAGTTACGTTGCCGCCAACCTTGCTGTCGCGTTTTCCCAACTGGGAGAGCGCACGCTTCTGATCGATGCCGACCTGCGCGCACCGCGCCAGCATCGGATATTCAATATCTCCGATCGGATCGGTCTCTCTGCGGTTCTTTCGGGTCGGGCAGATCGGGCCGCGGTTGTGGCAGTTCCGCAGTTGGGCACGCTTTCGGTGCTGCCGGCGGGTGCGTGTCCGCCAAATCCGCAAGAATTGCTTTTACGGCCGGCGCTGGCTGCGCTGTTGGGCGAATTGCGCAATGAGTTCGACGTCATTCTGTTCGATACGCCTCCAGCAAGCCTGTATGCGGACGCACAGAGCCTCGCTTTTCGGGCGGGCAGTGCAATAGTCCTGGCGAGGAAAGACCATACCAGTATTGCCGATACTGCCAGCACCATCCGGGCCTTGAGCGACACGGGCACCCGTGTCGTGGGCACTGTATTTAACGCGATCTGACCGAGCCGGATCCAGCGGGATGCCAGCGGCTCTGGAGCGGGAGAATTGGTCGGGGCTGGCGACGTGGTGGCGCAGGAACGCCACGTCCGCTGACGATGATGGCGCGATGGATGCCGCCCAACCAGATCAACGACTAAACACCCATCGATTTTATTTGCTGGCCGGCCTTGCTGCGCTCGGGCTGCTCTGGGGCGCCATCGTCGCCGTTGCGGAACTGAACGCTTTGTATCTGAGCGTTTCACTGATTGCCTGCGCATTCATCCTGCGCGATTTTCGGATCGGTGTGGTGTTCTTGATCGTGCTGATGCCCATTTCGAGAAGCTGGGTGTTTCCCCATGCGATGCTGGGCGTTACGGGTCTCAATCCGTTCAATTTGCTGCTGGTCGCCACGCTGGGTTCTTATATCTTGCGTGGGTTGTCGGCCAAATCCACGGGACGTTTGCTGCCGCGTCCGCTGCTCTGGCTCTATATCGTGCCGATTCTCGTGGCCGGTGCAATGGGAGCATTCCATATCGACGAGATCCCTTCTTTTCTCCTGGAGAACGAAGTGATCGAATTTGACAACGTGATGGGCTACATTCGCGACGTGGTGTTGAAGCCCCTCATGATGGTTTTCTTTGCGATGCTGGTAGGGGTGGCGGCGTCTCAGTCCGAAAAGCCTGAAAAGTTTATCGTTCCCGCGGTAATTGCGATCTGGGTGATGAGCGTGATGGTCATTGTTTTTGTAGCAATGTCCGGAATCTCCCTGAACGAGATGGCAAGCAGCGAGTCGCGCGAGTTCCTTTCTGCGCTTGGAATGCATGCAAACGCCCTCGGGCGCCTTTATGTGTCCGGCTATGCAATTCTGCTTTTCGTCTGGATCGATGCCAAGGGCCGCGGTATCAGACTTGCGCTGCTGGTATCGATGGGGCTCGCCACGGTTGCGCTCATACTGACCTTTTCTCGAGGCGCCTTCCTGAGTTTTATTCTGGTCAATTTTCTGTTCTTGCTCTGGCGCCGTAACGTGAAAACGTGGATCTTCTTTGGCCTGTTGGCGGCTGGCGTGTTATTGATATTGCCCAGCGCCGTGTACGAGCGAATGGCCACGGGGTTTGGAAACGGGTTCGACAGTGGGGCTGGTGTGATCACAGCGGGACGCGTCGAATTTCTCTGGTTGCCTCTTCTCCCCGAGATCCTTAAAAGCCCGATTTACGGTCAAGGCCTGGATGCTATCTTGTGGTCCGAACCCATGCGTGCGGGGGGCGGTGTGACGTTTCTGGCGGTTGAGCATCCGCACAATGGGTACCTGCAAGCCCTTCTCGACATGGGAATAATCGGCCTGGTTTTGATGTGCGCGTTTTTCCTTCATGTGTGGAAGAGTTTTCGGGCCTTGAGTGTCAATCCTGACTTTACCCCAACGTTGCGCGGATTTTACCTCGGGTCAGCAGCTGGCCTGGCGAGCCTGCTGCTCTCCTATGCAACCGATAGCAGCCTTACTCCGGGACCGGAGCAGTCCTTCCTGTGGCTTGCAATCGGAATGATGTATGGCCACACATCGAAAGCCCGTCCGAAGAACCGTCATGAAGCCGGAGTATCGAGCCGGGATCCCGCAAACGGGTTCCGCGCAGGAGGGCCGACCTTTCACGCCACTGCCGGCGGAAGCGCTGCTGCTGCGAACAGTCATTCGGGGAACGCTGTATCTATCGCACAGAGACGCCCTTGGCAGCCCGGAAAGTGATCCGTCCGGACCAAAGTCGAATTCGGACTCGCCTCGCGCTTATGGCATCGTTATAGCGTCTATTCCGGAAGCATGGGAGGCGGGATATGGAAAATCGTTTCGTGGCATTGGAAAGCTGGCGCGGCATCGCCGCGTGCCTGGTCGCTCTATTCCATCTCGACGCCTATAGCCATCTCTATGACGTTTCATTCCTGCGCAACTCCTGGCTCTTCGTCGATTTCTTTTTCGTCCTCAGCGGATTCATAATCGCCGCCAACTATCAAAAAAGGCTGACCGAAGGGTTCGGCCTGGGACGGTTTCTTTTGCTTCGATTAGGCAGGTTATACCCGCTGCATCTTGCGATGTTGGTGCTTTTTGTTGCATTCGCGTTCCTGAAGGTCCTCGGAAGAACGCTGCTGGCGGGATCCGTCTCGCCCACTTCGGTGGCGCCATTTACCTCCGCGGCGGAGGCACCGCCCGCAATTTTTGCGAATCTGCTATTGGTTCATAGCCTACATCTATTCGATTCTCTGACCTGGAATGTACCAAGCTGGAGCATCAGCACCGAGTTTTATACGTATGTCGTTTTTGCTGTATGCCTGATTGCCTTCCGCAAGCATGCCCGAATGGCACTGGCAATCGCCTTGATTGGGGGACCGGCATTGATCGCAATATTGAGCGATCGCAATATGAACACCACTTACGACTGGGGAATCATTCGATGCGTCTACGGCTTCGCGGCCGGCGTGATGGCGTGGCAAGCGTATGAGAATGGCGACAGGCTCAAAAAATGGCTCTCTGCCAGGTCTATCGGCAGCGCCGTTGAATGGATCGTCCTGGGCATCGCTGCCGTTTTCGTCAGCCTGGCTGACACTACGAATCCCCTCTCGATCGCAGCACCGTATGTTTTTGCGCTGGTTGTGCTGGTTTTCGCGTTTGAAGCAGGCGCGGCGAGTTCGATGCTCCGCTGGCGGCCGCTGGTTTTCCTGGGAACAGTCTCGTATTCGATCTACATGACACACGTATTCGTCGAGCAGAGAATATTTGACGTTGCCAGTGCGTTCAACAAGATCTCGCACCTCAACCCGTTTACCCATCGTGAAATCGCGGGCCAGGATATCTATTTCCTGGGAACCCGGCTATGGCACGGCGATTTAGCCTACCTGGTCTATCTGGCGTTGGTGGTCGTCATGTCCTACTTCACGTATTGCTGGATCGAGAAGCCCGCACGGGAATGGGTCAGGAACCGAGTGCAGCGTCGGCAGGCAATTCCAGTCACACAACACCCATAGGACGAGGGATGTAAGGCAGTTCCCGATGGCTATGGCAGTCGGGGCGAGGCGTCCGCGAAGGATCGTCCAGATCGCTCGAGTCTCGGTTAGTTTCGAATTGCGGTTACGCCATGCAACAAGGCAAGTGAGTTGAGATCAACCAGAGCGGACTTCAATCCTGGGCACGTAATATTGGTTGTTGGGTTGCGCTCAGCACAATAAACATCAGGTCGCGCGCTAGCTGTTTCCACCCCGGGCCACATCGCGGCCCTTTCGTTAGTCCGATCAGACTAGCCCTGCCGGCGATCCAAAAAATCTCAGGCGGCTACCATGGGACTCCCATGATGAGGCCAGGTTGTCCCCAATGATCGCCCGAGACAGTACGCATTCCCTGCACCAAAAACTTTCCGGCATGACCACCCGACAACTGACGACGAAAGCTATCTAACTCTTTTGAAATCCCTGGGCCTATCCTGACATGTCCCTATCAATCCACTTACGGGGATGCACGAGCGCGGGATGCGATCGGGCTTCAAAGCCACCATCCGCTATGTCGGACGACGGACCCATGGATTTCGTAGCAACATCCTTTGCACCATTCCTCGCAGACGCCGTGTGCCACGACCAAGACACGGCTCCGTCTGGCTTGCGGCCGTAATGATATGCGGTCCACCAGCCAGGCATCGTATGACTTGACTGCGTTGAATACGCGCACTCCGTCGGTTGTCCGTCCTGACACTCCTAGTGCGGCGCAGCCACCTGGTCAGGACGACGTAGCGATGACTCCAGCTGTGCCGGCACAGCGGCTGGGACATCGTGCCCTGTCGCTGGGCGCGGCAAACGCGTTCGATTTCGCGATCCAGTTTCTGCTTCCGGTTGTGCTTACTCGCTGCCTTGACCCCGCGGCGTTCGGCGAATACCGGCTGCTTTGGTTGGTGGCCGGCACGGTCATTGCCGTCGCGACGCTGTGTATGCCGGGAAGCCTGTATTACTACCTGCCGCGCTCGGATGCCACCCAGAAGCGCATGTACGTGAACCAAACCCTGCTGTTTCTCTTCTTTGCGGGACTTGTTTCTGGGTGGGCAGTCAGTTCCTGGAATCCCTGGTTGCCACAACAACTGCATGACCTTGCCCAGCATGGGGCGATCATGCCCGCGTTCATTGTGATGGTGATTGTCGCCTCGCTCCTCGATGTATTGCCAACGGTGGAGGAGCGGGTGAATTGGCAGGCGAAAGCCACCGTGAGTCTCGCCTTGCTGCGTGCCGGTGCGCTGTCCTTGGCTGCTGCGCTGACCGGCGAACTTGCACCCGTTCTGCTGGTTCTGTTGGTCTTCGTGATATTCAAGGTCGTCGTGCTGTTCGTCTATATTGCCAGGTTCCATGGATTGCGCGGTCCGGTCGTGCACTGGCGCTCATTCGCCGACCAACTGGTTTATGCGGCGCCCTTTGGCGCGGCAGGCGCGTTGTACGGTTTGCGGACGCAGTCTGATCAATGGGTCGCCGCGGCCTTGTTTCCGCTGGGCACGTTCGCGGCGTTTTCGATAGCCGCGGTACTCGGGCCACTGATGAACCTGTTTCGCCAGTCGGTGAACAACGCATTCCTGCCGATCATGAGCCGTCGCCACGCCATGGGTGACATTCCAAGCATGCTCGAGCTCAACAGCCGGGGCAACGTGATGGTCGGAGCGATCGTATTTCCGTTGTTCTACTTCGCCTTCGCCTTTGCAGAGGACCTGATCACCCTGGTCTATACAGCAACTTATCTGGATGCCGTTCCGGTGGTGCGCGTCTACATCGTCGGTATTGCTGCTCTTGTACTTGAACTGTCGGGCATTACACTGCTGCTGCGCCAGGCGCCATTCGTGATGGCGGTGAATGTCGTTGGGCTGATTCTTGCGGTGGCGCTCAATTGGTATGCGGCCGTGAACATCGGGTTGGCCGGGGCGGCCATGGGAAGCGTGATCGTGATGTTTATCGACCGCGCCATCACGTTGTGGCGTATTTCATTCCTTACGGGCGTGCCAATCCGGCAGTTGCAGGACTGGAAAACGCTTGCGCTGCTTGCGCTGTTCTCCATCGTCGCCACGGTGCTCGCATGGGCTGTCAGCGTGCTCTATTTCGCAGGTACCGGCCCCATTGTTCGCATTCTTGTCGGCGGCGTTGTCCTTCTCTCGGGATATGCCGCGATGGCTGCCTTGTCCGGTACGAGCCGGACCTGGCTTAACGCCGTGCGAAGCCGACATCACGAATTGTAGATCCACATGACCCCACTTCAAGGAACTCTGCGGCAAGTACCTGCACCAGTGAGCGCCGTTTACGAACCGACGATCCATCCGGCTTATGGGCATCACGCACGGGGCCACACAGTGCTGGAGCATCATGCTGCCAATTTCGTGCCGGCGCACTTAAGCGCGCAGTAACTATCCAAAAAAAGGTTCAACTCGATGAGACAAGTTCGCCACTACCTGCGCAACGGTGCGCTGGACATCGGTGAGGTCCCCATGCCGGCACTCGGGCCCGGCGATGTGCTGGTACGCAATCATTATTCGTTCGTCAGCGTGGGCACCGAGAAAATGAAAGTGTCCCAGGCGCGCATGAGTCTGGTCGAAAAGGCGAAAGAACGGCCCGACCAGGTGAAGCTCGTGCTCAACACGTTGAAGGACCAGGGACTGGTACCGACGGTGCGCAAAGTGCAGGAGCGCCTGAAGGCGCCGACCACCCTCGGCTATAGTTGCGCGGGCGTCGTGGCGTCCGTGGGCACGCAGATCGACGAGTTTCGCGTAGGAGACCGGGTTGCATGCATCGGCGAAGGTGTCGCCACCCATGCCGAATACAATGCCGTGCCGCGCAATCTCATGGTGCATGTTCCGGCGAGCGTGAGCCTCGAGGCCGCCAGCGCGAGTGCGGTCGGCGCAATTGCACTTCAGTCGCTGCGCCAGGCGCGGCTCGAGTTGGGCGAAAGTGTCGCGGTCATCGGATTGGGCTTGCTCGGTCAGTTCCTGGTGCAGTTGTGTCGCGCAAACGGTTGTCGCGTCATCGGCGTCGATCTCGATCCCGGAAAATGCGCGCTGGCGATGCAGAACGGCGCCGAAGCCGCGTGCGGCCCCGAGACCGACGAGGTTCTGCCGCATTCGTTGCGGCTAAGCGGCGGACTCGGCGTCGATGCGGTGCTGCTGACTGTATCGACGCGGGATGTCACCCCCATCGAATTGGCTGCGACGCTGGTGCGGGATCGCGGCCGGGTGGTATGCTTGGGCAACACCGCGATTCAGTTGGACTGGCGCACATGGTTCGGCAAGGAAATCGATTTCCGCTTCAGCCGTGCCATGGGCGCTGGAATCATGGACCCGGAGTATTTTTCGCGCGGCCGGGACTACCCGGTTGGCTACGTCCGCTGGACAGCCAATCGCAACATGCAGGCCTTCGTGGATCTGATTGCGCAAGGCAAGCTCGCTGTGCCCCATCTCATTACGCACCGCTTCCCATTCTCGGAAGCAATTTCGGTTTTCGACAAGATCGCGGGCGGCGAACTGAGTCACGCGATTGGCATTGTCTTCGAATATCCAGAACCTGAAACCGGCGTGTTCGAATTGCAGCCACGAACGCTGGCCTTCCGCGGCGACAAGGCGCGCGGCACAGTGCGCCTGGGGCAGATTGGCGCGGGCAACTACGCGAAATCGATGCTCATGCCGTATTTCCCGGCGCTCGAGAGCTTGAGTCTGGAAGGTCTCTGCACCACCCGGGGTGCCAATGCCGAATCCCTGGCCAGACGTTTCGGGTTTCGCAAAGCCACGACCGATGCCGGCGAGCTGCTTCGCGATCCCGAGGTAAACGCGATCATGGTGGTCACCCGGCATGACAGTCACGCCCGTTACGCGGCAGCCGCATTAGAGGCGGGCAAACACGTTTATGTCGAGAAACCTCTTGCCCTGAGCGAAGAGCAACTCGCTCCGGTGATTGCTGCGCTGGGCAAACGCCCTGCCGATGGGCCGACGCTTTGGGTCGGCCACAACCGCCGCTTCAGCGCACTGAGCCAGCGCGCGCTGGCCCATTTCAATGGCATCGATGTGCGCCAGATTACCTGCACGGTACGCGTGGCGGGAGTCCCGGGGGACAGTTGGTACCAGGATGGCGTCGAGGGTGGCGGAATGCTTTTCGGCGACGTTTGTCACTACATCGATCTGGCAATTTTCCTTGCGCAAAGTCTGCCAATCGAGGTGAGCGCATTTGCCACGACCGATCCCGGCCATCGCGAGGATAGCTGGGTCATTTCACTGCGTTTCGCCACGGGTGGAATCGGCGTGGTGCACTATACCTCTGGAAACCAGAAAGGACTGGTGGGAGAAACCATCGAAGTCCTCGGGGGCGGACGCTCGGCGCAGATCACCGGTTTTCGCCGCCTCGTACTTCACGGCGGTTCCGGCGGCGGCATGCGTCAGATGCAACCCGATCGCGGGCAGAAGGCCATGTTGCACGCCATGGTCGCGCAATTTTCCGGTGCGCCCGGCGCCAATGACTTTACCGAAAGCTTCCTCGTTTCGGCGCAGGCACTGCTTGCTGCACAGCGTTCCATCACGCAGCGGCGTATCGTGACCATGGAAGCGCGCTACCCTTTCAATATCAACTAAGGGCGAGTCGAGATGGATATGCGTCCGCCCCAGGCCATTTCACCGCTTGCCGCAGACCAGCGCGCGGTTGGCGCCGCGCTGCGACCGCGGTTACTGGTGATCGGACCGCTACCGCCGCCATTGGGCGGCGTGCAACTGGTGATCGACATGCAGCGCCACTCGCTGCTTGCACAGCAGTTCGAGTTGCAAGTACTGGACACATCGAAGAAACAGTTACGCTGGGCGGTCGAAAATCCAACCTGGAAAACACCGCTCTATTTCCTGCGCGATTTTGTCCGCCTGGTAGGTGCCCTGGCGCGCTTCAGACCCAACGTGGTGCTGGTTCATGCCGCGCCCAGCCTGTCGTTCCTGCGTGACTGGGCGATGATGGCGACGGCGCGCCTTGCCGGCGCCAAGGTCATCTGTCACTACCATGGGACGTTGCATGCCCGCTTTCCCTCCGGCGAGACGCGTAGCGGCCGTGCCATCGGGCGGTTGCTGATGTCGATTGCTCAGCAGGTGATTGTGCTGGGACCCACTTACCAGCGCGAGATGGGCAGGGCATGGAAACGCGAGCTTGCCTGGGCGCCGAACATGGCGGACATCGCGCTATTTCAGAATTCGCGTGTCACGCCGCACGCACCCTGGCTCACACCCGGCCAGCGCGCGATATTATTTGTCGGACGTCTGTCCGCCCCCAAGGGCATTTACGATTTGTTCGACGCAATCCCGCACGTGATCGCCCGCCATCCGCAGGCGAAATTCGTGCTGGTGGGGGTTGCCGAGAGCGACGCGATGGAATTGGTGATCCGGCGCGCCGCCGAAAGTCGCGGCATTGCCCCGCATATCGAGTTCGTGGGTTCCCTCGAGGGACACGACAAAAGCACAGCTTTCCTGACTTCGCACATGCTCGTCGTGCCGTCGTGGACCGAGGCGTTTCCTCTGGTCATCCCGGAAGCGATGGCGGCCGGGCTGCCGATTGTCGCCACACGGGTGGGCGCGATTGCGGATTTCGTGATGGACGGGGAGGACGGGTTCCTGGTCGCGCCACGCGATGGCCCCGCATTGGCCGATCGCATCTGTCGCCTGCTGGACGATGAGGGCTTGCACGGGAAGATCAGCGCCAGAGTGCGCGCGCGCGCCCCCAGGGAATTCGCGATTGAAATTGGGTGTGCGAAGGTGGCCGAGGTGGCCTGGAGCGCGCTGGGCAACAAGCTGAAAGCGAAACCTGCGCATTATCGCAATCCGTCGTAAACGCTGCAGCGTTCGGTTCCCATGGCATCGACCGCTGTCGACTTGCGGGTGCCAGCCCTGCAGGCGCCCTCGCGGCAATTTCGGCCACGCGCTGTGGCCTTGGCTTGTTCGTCGCGTTCTCCAAATGCATCCTCATAGGCGCTCATGCCTCCGCCAGACCGTCCATCCGGCTTATGGTCAGACCGTAAAGGGCTACACAGTGTTGTCGCACTATGGCGACGTCGCCGTGTAGGACGGGAACCGCGCTGCACGGGATCAGTGGCGAAGTTTGCTTGAACCGGGCGAGTCTGTGAGAAAAGCAGGGTCGCCGGGAACGATGCGGTGGAGCGGGCGACTAGATGGTCATCTGCTCCTTTGGAAGTTCCTCGACGCTGGGAGCGTCAAGGCGTTGCGCCGGTCCTGAAAGCGCGTACCGGCAGGGGGCAGAATGTGCGGCATAGCAGGATGGATTGCAAAACCGGCGCTTACCCAGGACACCCTGCGGTCGATGCTCAGCGCGATCGCGCATCGCGGCCCGGATGACGAAGGCATGAGCCAGTTCCACTGCAGTGGCACCGGCCACGAAGTGTTTCTCGGGCATCGGCGCCTCGCAATCATCGACCCCAACGGGGCACGTCAACCGATGTGCGATGTCGACGCCGGCCTTGCGGTGACTTTCAACGGGGAAATCTATAACTTCCGCGAACTGCGCGACGAACTGTCCCGGCTTGGCTACAGTTTTGCGCGCGATTCCGATACCGAAGTCCTGCTGCGCGCCTATCAGCACTGGGAGTGCAAGGTGGTCGATCATCTGCGGGGCATGTTCGCATTTGCGATCTGGGATGCCCGCAGGGAACGCTTGTTCCTGGCGCGCGACCGTTTTGGCGAGAAGCCGCTGTTTCTGCACGAAAACGCCAACGGACTTTACTTCGCATCGGAAATCAAGGCGCTGCTGCGCGTGCCTGGCATCAAGGCAGAGGTGAATCCGAAGGCGGTCTGGGACTATCTTTCCTATCGCTACGTGCCCGGGCCGGGAACACTGTTCGGCGGTATACGAAAATTGATGCCCGGCACGATGGCCGTGTGGGAGCGGGGCAGGCTCACCGAGTCGCGCTACTGGTCCGCACCCGACCGCAGCGTGAATGCTTTCGAGCAACCAAAGGCCGATGTCGTCGAAACTTTCCTGTCCCGCCTGGACGAAGCGGTGAGCCTGCAGATGGTCAGCGACGTGCCTTTTGGCGCCTTCCTGTCAGGCGGATTGGATTCTTCCACGATCGTGGCGCTCATGAGCCGGCACAATTCGAAGGTCAAGACTTTCTCGGTAGGCTTTGGCGACGACGGTTTCAGCGAACTGGGATACGCGGCGCAAGTCGCGCGCCACTTCGGGACGGCCCATCACGAACTTACGGTCACGGAACGCGACATGGTCGAGCGTCTGCCGGCGCTGGTTGCCTTCCGCGACGCACCGGTATCGGAGCCCTCCGATATCCCGATCTATATGCTGGCATGCGAGGCTGGCCGCAGCGTGAAGATGGTGCTGACCGGCGAGGGCAGTGACGAAATTCTCGGCGGTTATCCGAAGCATGTCGTGGAGAGCTACACTCGGCCCTACCAATGGTTGCCGGGCAGTATTCGGCACCGTTTGATCGAGCCGCTGGCGCATGCGCTCCCCTACGGTTTCCGCCGCATCAAGACGGCTGTGACCAATCTGAACATAGAGGATTGGCGCGAGCGTTACATTCGCTGGTTTGGCGCACTCAGCTTCAACGAGCGCGACCGCCTCGCGCTTCGCCAGTTTCCGCGCTCCGCGACAAATCACGATGTGCCGTTCGATGCCGATCCGGACGTCAGTTCATTGCGGCGCATGCTTTACTTCGATCAGACCAGCTGGTTGCCCGACAATTTGCTCGAGCGCGCCGACCGGATGACGATGGCCGCTTCGATCGAGGCGCGAGTTCCCTTCCTGGACCATGAACTGGCGGCATTCGTCTCCTCTTTGCCAGACCGTTTCCGGATTCGTGGCCGGCGCACCAAATGGATACTCAGGGCAGCGGCCAGGCATCTGCTACCCGAGCGCATTCTGAACCGGCCCAAGGTGGGCTTCCGCGTGCCGGTCAACAAATGGTTTCGCGGACCGATGCGCGATTTCCTGATGAATCATCTGCAAGGCGCATCTTCGATGACGCGATCGTATTTCGATCCAAAAGTGCTGGACCGAATACTCGCCGATCACATGAGCGGCAGGCAGAACAGCGAAAAGCTCCTGTGGTCCCTTCTCAACCTGGAAATTTGGCATCGACACTATGCCCGGACATGACGTTGCAGGACCCGGCCGCATCGAGACGGCCGCCGCGGTCACCGGAATAAAGGACTGGCTGCGGTGGCGCATCAACCGGGTGCGGTGCATGACGCTCGCGGAGGTGCCGCATCGCTTGATGCGCGCGCTGTCTGCGCACGCGGAGAGCATCGTGTGGTTCTTCGGTCCGATGATCGTGCCGGCGCCGAATCTTGCAGTCGCTTCGAAGTTCTGGGTTCACGAAACAGCGCGGGTGGATGCCGCACCCTACCTGGACGCTGCCGATCGTGTCGCCGCTGGCAGGCTAGACGTGTTTGCGCTGCGCGACATCGACCTGGGCTCGCCGCCGTCCTGGAACCGGGACCCGAAATCCGGCATCGAGGCGCCGCGCAGCTTTGGAAAGCTGCTCGACTACCGCAACCCGGAACTCGTTGGCGACATCAAATACTTGTGGGAAGCCAACAGGCATCTTCATCTCGTAACGTTGGCGCAAGCCTACGCGCTCAGCCGCGACGAAAAGTATCTTCAAGTCATTCACCAGCACCTGGATTCATGGTTTGCGTCTTGTCCTGACCGCATGGGGGCCAATTGGTCGAGTGCGCTCGAGGTGGCGATCCGGCTGATCAACTGGTCCGTGACCTGGCAACTGCTCGGAGGGGTCAATTCGCCGCTGTTCGAGCATGCGCAAGGGGCGCGCTTGCGCAGGCGCTGGCTCGAATCGGTGCATCAGCATGCGCAATTCATTAGCGGTTATTTTTCGCGCTACTCTTCCGCCAACAACCATCTCATCGGCGAGGCAGCGGGACTTTTCATTGCTGCGCTGACATGGCCGCACTGGACCACCTCAAGGATCTGGCAGACGACGGCGAAAAACATTCTGGAGACGGAAGCCCAGCGGCAAAATGCTCCCGATGGGGTGAATCGGGAGCAGGCGGTGGCCTATCACCATTTCGTGCTCGACCTCCTGCTGCTTTGCCTGCTTGCCGGCAAACACAATGGGGTGTGGTTCTCGGTGGCCTACGAAACGCGCCTCGAGGCGATGCTCGAATACCTTGCCTCGATCATGGACGTCAGCGGCAATGTCCCGATGTTCGGCGATTCCGATGATGCTCAGGCCGTCCGATTTACGCCGGCTGACGATTTTTCCTCCTATCGATCCTTGCTCGCGACCGGAGCGATTCTGTTCCGCAGCGGCGAGTTCAAGCGCAAGGCCGGCGCCCTCGATGACAAGACGCGATGGCTGTTGGGCGGCCAGGCCGATGGCTTATTCGATTCTCAAAGCGTGGAGGCAGCCAGGTTACCGCTGCGACAGAATTTTCCGCTTGGAGGCTACTACATTCTGGGTTGCGATTTCGAGACGGAACACGAACTGCGTCTGACGGTCGATGCCGGGCCATTGGGTTTTCAGACCATTGCCGCACATGGGCATGCGGATGCCTTGTCGTTCACCTTGTCGGCTGGCGGCCTCGAGTTCCTCATCGACCCGGGCACTTATGCCTACCACACGCAAGGCCCGTGGCGCCGGTACTTTCGGGGCACGGGCGCTCACAACACAGTGCGGGTGGACGAACAGGACCAATCGGAGCCAGGCGGTAATTTCATGTGGCTCAGGAAGGCGGGGGCAGGATGCACCCAGTGGGCGAGCACCCCGGGGGAGGATCTGTTCGAGGGTTGGCAGAACGGTTACATGCGGCTCGAAGATCCGGTGATGCACCGGCGCAAGATTGTATTGCACAAATGGGAACGTCTGGTTGTGATCGAGGATACGCTGCAAATGGCGGCACAGCACGACATAGAGTTGCTCTTTCATTGCAGTGAGCGCTGCGAGGTGGAGGCCGCTCCAGGAGGCTACGCGTTGAGACAGGGCAACAAGACGCTGTTGCTCAAGCTTCCCCGCATCGAGGGAGCGAGTTCACAAGTACTCATCGGTGGCGTTTCGCCTATTTTCGGGTGGGTTTCAAGACGGTTCGACAATAAGCTCCCGGCGCCGACCATCGTCTGGAAGGGGCGGCTCAAGGGCGAGATCGTGTTGCGTACGGAAATCTCCTGCTGATTGGCGGGCGCGGCGGTCCCTCCGGAGCTTTCCATTCGCGCACTCCCTCGGGATTTGATTCCCGCATGGGCGGGGATCGGATTGCGCCCGCATCTGCGGTACAAGTGTTGCGCGCCAGAACCCTGGGAATGCATCGTGCAAACCCTGCTGGTCCGTCCGGACTAGTCAAGTCTTTCACGGGCGTCAAGGCCGCCGCCTATGCTGGTTACGTGTAGTCCGGAAAAAGTGCGCACGCGCCGCAAGGGGGCTCCGGACGCGCAAATCCGTGGGTCGTTCCGTTGCGGTAAATCGAGGAGAGTCATGAAGATCAGCGTATTGGGCCTAGGGTACGTCGGCACGGTATCGGCGGGCTGCCTGGCGCAGCAAGGTCACGAAGTTCTGGGTGTAGATCCAGAGCCGAGGAAAGTGGACCTCATCAACGCCGGCAAGTCCCCCATCATCGAGAAAGACATCGGTGGCATCATCGAGCGCCAGGTTGCAGCGGGCAATCTCGCGGCGACCACGGACGTTATCGACGCGGTGCAGAGGAGCGACCTCGTCCTGGTTTGCGTAGGAACGCCCAGCCGCGCAAACGGCGACATTGATCTCAAATATATACGCCGTGTCTGCGAAGAAATCGGCGAGGCGATACGTCATCATCAAGGCGCACCGGCGGTAGTCATTCGCAGCACGATGCTGCCCGGCACGATGCGCGAGGTGGTCATTCCCACGCTCGAGGCTTGTTCCGGAAAGCGCGCAGGGGTCGAGTTCGGTGTATGTATCAATCCGGAGTTCCTGCGCGAAGGCACCTCGGTACACGACTATTTCCATCCGCCGAAGACGGTGATCGGCGAGCTCAACCAGGCGAGTGGCAACCTCGTGGCAGGTCTCTACGGTCATCTGGATGCGCCGATGGTGCGCACCGATATCGAGACGGCCGAGATGGTCAAGTACGCGGACAACGCCTGGCATGCCTTGAAAGTTGGCTTCGCCAATGAAATAGGCAACATTTGCAAGGGACTCAATGTGGACGGTCATCGGGTCATGGATATTTTCTGCCAGGACACGAAACTCAACCTGTCGCCGTACTATCTGAAACCGGGTTTCGCCTTCGGCGGCTCATGCCTGCCGAAAGATTTGCGCGCTCTTCTCTATAAGGGCAAGACCCTGGACCTGTCGCTACCGATACTGGCCTCGATTTTGCCGAGCAACGAGCAGCAGATCGAGCGCGGCGTGCGTTCGGTGATCGAGAAAGGACGCAGGAAAGTCGGCGTTCTGGGCTTCAGCTTCAAAGCCGGAACCGACGATCTGCGCGAAAGCCCGGTGGTGGAGCTGACGGAGCGCCTGATCGGCAAGGGTTTTGATCTCAAGATCTACGACAGCAATGTCAACATCGCCAAAATCCATGGCGCCAACCGCGACTACATCCTCAACCACATTCCGCACATATCGCGCTTGATGGTTTCAAGCATCGATGAGGTCATGGATCACGCGGAGACCATCATCATCGGCAATGCCGCGCCGGAATTCCGCGACGTGCCCCAGCGTCTGACGGACCGCCAAAGCGTAATCGACCTGGTGCGCATCACGGATGCGCGCAGCGTTTCCGGCGTTTATGAAGGAATTTGCTGGTAATGTCGAAATCGGCTGCCACAGGGAGGGCGGGCAAGTCCAAACGGATTTTGATCCTTGTCGAAAATCTGCCGAGCCCGTTCGACCGCCGCGTGTGGCAGGAAGCTTCCACGCTGCGGGACGCGGGTTATGGCGTCTCGATCATCTGCCCGACCGGTAAGGGTTTCGAGAGCAAGTTCGAGAAGATCGACGGTATCTCCATCTGGCGCTATGACCTGCCGGTCGAAGGCGAGGGCACAAGAGGCTACGCGGTCGAGTATTCCGTCGCCTTATTGCGAACCTTCGTGCTTTGCTGGCGGGTTCTTCTGACCGAAGGTTTCGACGTCATACAGGCCTGCAATCCGCCCGATCTGTTCTTTTTGATTGGCCGCTTTTTCAAGCTGCTCGGCAAGAAGTTCGTCTTCGATCATCACGACATCAATCCGGAACTGTATGAAGCAAAATTCGGGCGCCGGGATTTTTTCTATCGATTGCTGCTGAGGCTGGAACGCTGGACATTCCGGACCGCCGACGTTTCGATCGCGACCAACGAATCCTACCGGCGCATTGCGATACAACGCGGTGGCATGGAGCCGGACCGGGTGTTCGTGGTCAGAAGCGGTCCAAGCCTGCAGCGCCTGAGGATGGGGCCGCCGCAGGAGCACCTCAAGCAGGGTCGGCGCTATCTGGTCGGCTACGTCGGTGTGATGGGCAAGCAGGAGGGCGTGGACTATCTGCTGCGTGCGATTCACCACCTGGTGGTCAAACTTGGCCGCAACGACATCCATTTCGGTTTGGTTGGCGGGGGCACTTCGCTCGATGCGATGAAGTCTTTGTCCGCGGAACTGGGAGTCGACGGCTTCGTGACTTTCACCGGACGCGTTTCCGACGAGGAAATGCTGGCAATGCTCAACACCGCCGACGTTTGCGTCAATCCCGATATCGCCAACGAGATGAACGACAAGTCGACCATGAACAAGATCATGGAGTACATGGCGCTAGGCAAGCCCATTGTGCAATTCGATCTGGCGGAAGGACGTTTCTCGGCGCGGGCGGCTTCGCTCTACGCGAACAAGAATGACGTTGTCGACATGGCTCTGAAAATCGTCGAATTGATCGACGATCCGGAGCGCCGTCTGGAAATGGGCACATACGGCCGCAACCGCGTGGAGACGGAACTCGCATGGCACCACGAAGCGCCGAATTTATTGGCGGCCTACGAACGCCTTTGGAGCGACCGGAAGGCTGAACTCGTAAACAGATCAGCGCATCAATCTGCCGTCGATCGGGCCCTAGTCGGCCAGGATTTTCCGGAATAACAATCAAACTACAGTTCATGTGCACGGAGGCTGCCATCAAACACCTATCTCGAACCATGTTGTCCTTCGTGGCGCTATTGGCATTGGCGGCATGCGGAGGCGGCGGGGGAAATTCCACGGGGATAGGCCCTCACCCGGCGCCAGGGCCGAATGTCATTGCAAGTCAGGTTATCGGTCCGAACGGAGGCAGCGTGTCCGTGACGGATCAATCATCCCCGCTGGCCGGTACCCGGGTGGTGATTCCGCCAGGCGCTTTGTCGGCGTCCACGCTGATCACCATCGGCTACGCGTCCGGCTCAACGGGTGTCCCGGCTGACGTGGTAGTAGCGGAGGTAGGCCCGCGCGGCATGGTCTTTTTGCTTCCCGTCACCGTCACGATGCCCTATACGGCGCAGTACCTTGCAAACAATGGCATCACGGATGCGACCGCATTGAAAATGGTCGCATTAAATAGCGCCACGGCGAATGAAACGCTCCGCACCATCGCACAAGACACCATCCAGAACACTGTGACTGCGCAGACGACACACGCCAGCAATTTCGGCGTGATGGGCTACACGCTTGCTTCGCTTTCGGGCGACTACGCCATGAACTTCACCATGATCGACGCCAGATTGGGGCCCTTGGTAAGAATTCCAGTCAATGTTCCCGCCGTGCCGTACAGCGGCTTGCTGAATGTGCCGTTTCCGGCGTATGGGTTCAGAGACGAACAGGGGACCGTGACATTTGACGGGGCGGGCAGCTATTCGTGGACGGCAGTGCGCAACGTGGCTGGTACCAGGACGAACGAATTCGGCAGCGGAACCTACACCGTCAGCCCGGACGGCGATATGAGACTGGACTTTGGAGTCGAGGGCACCGTGCTGGCCGGCGGGAGTACCTTCGTGCTCGCAGCCACCACAGGCGCGGCGGTCATCGAGATGGGCGTGGGCGTGAAGAAAGGCGGAACGTTTGGCAATGCCAGTCTGAGCGGCAGCTATGCAGTTGCCTTGTACTATTCCGACGCCTCGGCCGGGACTCCCAATACCATCAATCTCGTTGTCGACATGACACCGTTCAGCGGCACCTTCACTGTGCCCTTTCCCGGCTACGCGCTCAACAGCGAACTGCGCACGATGGTCTTCGACGGCGCGGGCAATTACACATGGTCCGGAACGCGAAACACGAGCGGCGCATCGACTGCTGTGTCGGGGAGTGGAACCTACGCGGTCGGCTCAGACGGCTCACTGGCACTCGATACCGGGCTGACGGGGCACCTGCTCGCCGGCGCAAGTACCTTCATTCTGACGACGCCGAGCGGGCTGGTGCAGATGGGAGCCGGAATAAGGAAAGGCGGGACATTCAGTACGGCCAGCCTGGGTGGACGCTACACAGTCGCTTACCATTATTCGGACGCGAGCGGCGGGCCGCCCAACTCGATCAATATCAGTATTCCCAGTGCTCCGCACCTGTCCGGCATTGATGTGCCCTTTCCGATGTATGGATTCAACAGCGAAGTGCGAACGATAACGTTCGATGGTACCGGCAGCTACACGTGGACAGGACGGCGCGACAAAGGCGGCGTAGCGTCCACGGGATCAGGCAGCGGATCTTATTCCGTCGACGCCGCCGGCGTACTGACCATGGACACCCTGATTGCCGGGAACGTACTCGAAGGCGGAAGTACCTTCATTCTGGCACCCACGAGCGGACAGGTCACGCAGATCGGAGTCGGCATCCTGAAGTAGTAATAAGGCGTGCGTCCCTTGTTAGCGGCGACGCCACAACCGCCGGCACAGACTCGTGTCAGACCTGGTGTTGCCGCGAAGGAACCTGCCGCAAAGGACTGGGCTGCGAAATGGTTCTTGCTGTTGCAACCTGTTGCCGGCCGTTTCAAAACGCTGGCCTTGTTGTGGGACTTTGACGGATAGCCGGTGAATTTGGAGTGCGGTTTTCCCGATCAAGCAGCCGCGGCGCTGCTGGCTTGCAGAGCCGACTTCCGACTGCGCCAGACGTCGCGAAGAGGAAGATAGAGTCGACCCTTGATTGTGACCGGCACCATGCATTTGTAGGTGCGCTCCACGCGTCCGCCGAAGCTTCTTTTGAAGGCGTTGATGCCAGCCCGCTCAGGTGACGATTCATCCTCGAACAATCCTCCCCAGTCGTAGCGCGCCATTCCCGAATGCTTGAAGTGCAGCATGTCTTTCCAATGCAGCCAACGATTGGCACGGCCGACCAGGGCCCGGTAATCGTTTTGCTTGTCGCGGAAACAGGACCCGGTGTACTGCAGCCAGGCTGATTTGCCGGAAATGAGATAAGCGTGCCAGACCAGGGCTTCGCCCTCCTTGGAAGCTGTGCTAAAGATCAGCTGGCGGGCATCGCGGGCGGCCTCCAACCACTGCGAATCGCAGGGCTCATGCGCTTTTTGTCGCGCGAACGCATCAAAGAATTCGCGGAATTCTTCCAGACGCGGTGCCGGATCCGTGATCCATTCCATGGCCAAACCATCCTTGGTATCGGCACGCCTGATCTTGTACCGGCAATCCTTGCTGAATGAGTCAGCGATGACATCTGCGCTGGCGTCAAGGTCGGTGACCATTGACAGAGACGTAACAGTACGCGCGCCGATGGGGGCGTGACGGCAGTAGTACCGGATTATGTCCACGCCCGGATCGCGCGGCGCTTCTTCGTCGAACCAGACGTCCCCGTATGTCGCGGCCTTTCCACGGATTCGTATCATCCCGCGACTGACTGCTTTGCGATTGCCGCCGCGGCAACGGATCCACCCGCGGAGAGGGTCGACACAGGCTTATCCTCAAGCCCGGGTGTCCCCGCTTTACCCGGTGATTTGATCCACCAGTCGCGGAACTCGCTGAGTGTCATGCCGCGGCACCAGGTTGAAAGTTCCTCGAACACTATCTCAAGGCGCTCATAGAGCTGGTTGATATGCGACGCGCTCTGGAAATTCGGACTGCCACCGGGCATCAACTCTGAGGAATGCAGCATGAATTCCACAGGGGCAACGCCTTGACTGCGCATTGAGCGCGTCATCTGCAGCATGATGTCGAGTTGCCGGTCCGCCGCCGCGCCAAGCGACGGTTGAACGGGGTAAAACCAACTGAGTCCCGGCGATATCCTGTTCACGGCCCGGCGCAGCAGGGGAATGCGATACAAAGGTGAGGCTCGGCGATACAAGCGGCTCGCGAGGATGGTCATCGGAACTTCCAGTAGTCCATCAGGCGCGGACGCTGAGATATCTGCGGGATTCAGAAAGTAGGGACCGCTGGGAAAGTTTGCATAGTTCGAACCGCCGTTTCCGTTCGGGTCACCCATGCTGGCGCTCCAATCGACCCCGGGGGTCACGGAGCAATCAACCAGGTAGCCTTCATGGCGCAGCATGGCAGCGTAACGGCCATCGAATGCCCACCGTCCGGCCCGATGGCTGATGATCTTTTGGCTGAACCGGTCCTCGAGTAGCCGGGTCATGACGTGGATCTTTTCCTTCATCGTCCGGTCTGGAAATTCGACCAGGTAGGGCTGGTGATAGTAGTCGTCGCTGGTCAGTGGTTCGATGGGCGGCGAATTCCATGCATGCAGATGCATGCCGATTTCACAGGAGCCGCGGGAGAGGGCATCCCGCGCGAAATCGAGAAAAACTTCCGACATCGCCATTTCATAGTTCGTGAGGTAGACCGGCTTGAACCGAAAACGCTCGCAAAGCATCTGGAAGCGAGGCAGGAATGCCGCGTTGCGGGTGGTAATTTCGCGCGGTTTTTCCCAAAGATTATCCCCCTCCGTATCGACAGTAATGATGAAGGGCGTTTTAGACATGGGGTGACTCACTCGACGGGACCACGCAGGAGCTGGATCCTGCTTGCAGAGCCGTCTGAAACGTTTCGACGTAAACGGAAAGGATCTTGTCTTCGCCAAACTCCCGGTCCATGAATCGCCGGCAGCGCTCGGCAGCCGCCTGGTGGGCGTCCCGATCACTCAGAAAAGACTGGACGAGTCCGGCCAGTTCACCGGATGAACGGGCCACGGCCCCCAGCCCCTCGCGCTGAATCACGCTATCCGGGTCGAGAAGCGTCACAACCGGTACGCCTCTTATCCAGGCTTGCAGATACGAATTGGGGAATCCCTCCACATCGGATGTGTTGACCAATACACGGGCCCGGTCATAGAGTGCATTGGTGTCCCAATACGACAGGCGATCGTGAAAGATCACGTTGGGTCTGGTTGCCGCTGCGAGCTTGATCTTCTGGTAAATCGGCTGCTGGCCGGGCATGGATCCTCCGACCATGTGAAATTGCACGTGGGGGAGGTTTTCGGCCAGTTCCAGAAGGCGGTCCGGTCTCTTGAGATGCTGGATATTGCTGACCCAGAGCACTTCGATGTCGCGTTCGACAGTGGGTAACGGCGCCTCCACCAGCATGCCCGCCACTCGGCTTTGCAGACCGTAGCTCTGCGCCAGGTTTCTTTGCTGCGAAACGCTCTGCACGAGGATCGCGTCGGCTCGCCGCAGGCCTTGTTCATACAACCAGCGATCGCGCGCATATTGCAGGAGCAGGCGCGAGCGGTCGCAGTCCGTATCGCTTGCGGCGCGGAAAACGAAGCGCCGACGATGGCGCCAGCAGAACAACGCGATCAGGCCGACCTGCATGCCCGCGCAACTGGTGTAGTACAGATCGGCATCCGCGCGCTTCAATGCCGACCACATGCCGGTCCAGCGCGGATGAATGAAGCGCAGCACCGGAATGCCCGCATTGGGACGAAAAGCCTTGAATGCGCGTATCGACTGCCAGCGCGCGCCATCCGCCTGGCCATGATCTGCGACAACCATGCTCACATCATGGCCCCGGCGTGCCAATGCCCGCCCGAGCAGTGTTTGCTGGACCGTCTCGCCGCCCATCCCGAGCGCCCTGAATTCAGGTGCCAGGACCGGCAGATTGTCGAGGCCGACCAGGCATATTTTCATTTTCATGGGCTTGCGAAGCCCTTCGCACCATGACGCTCAGCGCAATGAACCGCGCCGATTGAACCTGCGGCATTGAACATGGAAATCCTTTTCGATGCTCCCAGACTACCGTTACCTTATTGAGACACGTTGGGGAGACCCTGTCACCGCCGCTAGTCCAATCGGCCCACGCTTGCGGTATGCCGCGATTGGGCGTTGTTTCGACAGGTTCTTTGTAGAATGTCTCAAATCCGAATCCGGCGGATTTAGGTCATATCATTTGCTGCGAGCCACGCCAATTTGCAGATCCATGAGACCTGCTGGTAGCGGGTTCCATCGTGTTTTGCGGCGTAAGGTGCAACGTAAACAATGTGCGGTTTTTCGGGTTTTGTCGGTGACAGGGCTGCCAATGCCTCCAGTTGGGCGCTATCGTTGCAACGCATGGGCGATGCAATCGCCCACCGTGGGCCGGACGACTCGGGTGTTTGGATGGATGCCGACGCAGGTATCGGTCTTGTGCACCGGCGCCTGTCAATTGTGGACTTGTCGCCCGCGGGACATCAGCCGATGGTGTCTGCCAGCGGACGATTTGTATTTGTGTTCAATGGCGAGATCTACAACCATCTGCAGCTAAGAAAGGAATTGGCCGGCGATCGTTGCGCTCATGAAATCTTTCCCGGATCGGGCAATACCAGGTGGCGCGGCCATTCGGATACCGAAACCTTGTTGGCCGCTTTTGAAGCCTGGGGTGTCGAAGGCACACTCAAGCGGGCCGTGGGAATGTTTGCCTTCGCACTGTGGGATCGCAGCGAGCGCATGCTGTATCTCGCCCGGGACCGCATCGGCGAGAAACCGCTCTATTACGGTTGGCAGAAGGGAATTTTGCTTTTCGGGTCCGAATTAAAAGCCCTGAAAAAGCATCCGTCGTTTTCGGCAGAGATTGACCGGGACGCGGTCACGCTGCTGCTGCGGCACGGCTACATCGCCGCGCCTTACTCGATTTATAAATCCATTCGCAAGCTGTCCGCGGGAACATATCTGAAGTTCGCCGTGAATGAACGGCAGAACGGGCCAACTGCGCTGCCTGAGGCTGTCTCCTATTGGTCGCTGGCCACTGAGATCGGAAGTGCTCGCAAAGACCTTTTTCGTGGCAGCGATACCGAGGCAGTGTCCGCTCTGGAGATGAGGCTGACGGAATCGGTTGGCCTGCAGATGGTGGCCGATGTGCCATTGGGGGCGTTTCTTTCTGGCGGCGTGGACTCTTCCACCGTTGTGGCAATGATGCAGACGCAATCAAGACGTCCCGTGCGAACGTTCACCATCGGTTTCGAGGAAGAAGGTTATGACGAAGCGCAATACGCCAGCGCCGTCGCCAGGCATCTTGGTACCGACCATACGGAGCTTTACGTCACGGCGGAAGAGGCGCGGAAAGTGATTCCGCATTTGCCGACACTCTACGATGAGCCCTTCTCCGATGCGTCGCAGATCCCGACTTTCCTGGTTTCCAAAATGGCGCGACAACATGTGACGGTCGCGCTTTCCGGAGATGGAGGCGACGAGTTGTTTGGCGGCTATTCCCGATATTTTCAGACGACGGACATATGGAATCACGTCCGCAATCTTCCTCCTGCTCTTCGCAATGCGATGGCGTCGGCGATCAGGTTGCTTCCAGCCGATGTCTGGAATCGAATGTACGGCCCCATAGGTAAAATGTTGCCGCGGCGACTGCGCTCGTTTGCACTGGGCGACAAGGCTCACAGGCTGGCCCAGATTCTGCGCTGCAAAGATCCGGAGGAAATATATTTCGGTTTGCTTTCCCAGTGGAAAGATCCTGAGCACGTCGTCATAGGGTCCCGCGAGCCCGGTACCGTTCTGACGAACCACAGGGAATGCAACGGGAAATCCGATATCGAGCACTACATGATGTATGTTGATAGCCTGACCTACCTGCCTGACGATGTTCTGGCGAAAGTGGATCGCGCGGCCATGGGCGTGAGCCTGGAGACGCGCGTGCCGTTTCTGGACCACCGGGTCGTCGAATTCGCCTGGCGCTTGCCGCTGTCCATGCGGATTCGAAACGGGCAGGGCAAATGGATTTTGCGGCAGGTTCTCGACAAGCATGTGCCAAAAGCGCTGATCGACAGACCCAAGATGGGATTTGGCGTGCCGATCGACTCCTGGTTGCGCGGGCCATTGCGCGATTGGGGGGAAGCACTACTGAACGAAGAGCGGCTTCGAAACGAGGGGTTCTTCGATCCTGCGCCGATTCGCCACAAGTGGTCACAGCATCTCGCAGGGCAAAGAAACTGGCAGTACCAATTGTGGAATGTCTTGATGTTCCAGGCGTGGCTGGAAAAAGAGCGGGCACAATGAGAAAAGGAGCAGATTGCCTTATCCGGGTGCTCGGACAATCTGGCGGCCCTGGCCCGTCAACGCTTTAGAAGAAAAAGAGGACAACTATCATGGATACCAACGCGACGGTCATTGTGACCGGCGCAGCCGGTTTTATCGGTTTCCACGTGTCCCGCCGGCTGCTGGCGCGCGGACAGCAGGTTATCGGCCTGGACAACCTCAACGATTATTACGATGTGCGCCTGAAGCAAGCCAGGCTTGCGCGGCTCGCTGAATCGAAGCAGTTTTCGTTCGTGGCTGCAGGTGTCGAAGACGGCGCAGCGTTGCAACGGATCTTCGCCGAAGCGGGACCGGTTCGGGTTGTGCACCTTGCCGCCCAGGCCGGCGTGCGCTATTCAATCGATCACCCGGAAGCCTATGTGACCAGCAATCTGGTGGGTTTTGCAAACATACTCGAAGTCTGCCGGCACAATCATGCGGGGCATCTTGTGTTTGCCTCGACAAGCTCCGTCTACGGTGCCAGCCAGATGATTCCGTTCTCCGAGCACGCAGTGACGGATCATCCGGTATCGTTCTACGCTGCGACCAAGAAGGCCAACGAAGCCATGGCGCACAGTTACGCCTATCTGTATGGGCTGCCCTGCACAGGTCTGCGGTTTTTCACGGTGTACGGCCCCTGGGGCAGGCCGGACATGGCGCTGTTCAAGTTTACCCAGGCGATTCTTGCCGGAACGCCCATCCCTGTCTTTAACAACGGCAACATGGTGCGGGATTTCACTTATGTCGACGACATTGTGGAAGGGATCCTGAAAGCGCTTGATCAGCCCGCTGCGCCGAATCTGAACTGGAACGCCAAGGCACCGGATCCGGCTACCAGCAGCGCGCCATACCGGATCTACAACATCGGCAATAGCAAGCCGGTGAATCTCATGCGCTACATAGAAGTGCTGGAACAGTGCCTGGGCAGGAAAGCGATCATGGACTTTCAACCGATGCAACCGGGTGACGTGCCCGAAACATACGCCGACACTTCCGAACTTGAAAAAGCCGTCGGCTACAAGCCGGATACACCTATTGAAGTGGGCGTAAAGCGCTTCGTCGAGTGGTATCTTGAGTACACTCGCAAGAAAAGTTGACCGTGCAAGAGTGAAGCAGTCGATTTATCGATCGGCCTGGGACCCTGTGAGTGGCCGGTAGGCACGAACGGATTCCTTTTCGACCGATGGCATGAAATTGCTTGCGCGAGGAAAGAGCAGGGAACGATATTCGCCAAGCATTTTCGTGAAGCTGAAAGAGTCGCGAATCCGGTTTGTTGCCGCCACTCCCATTTTTCTCGTCAGATCCCTATCGCCCGCCAGCGCCGCAATATGGCCGGCCAGCTCGTCGACGTTGCCGGGCGAAAACAGGAAGCCGTTCCTGCCGGCTTCGACCATTTCGGCCGCACCCCCGACCCTGGACAAAACCACCGGCAGGCCCATGGCCATCGCCTCGAGCGCGGCGTTTGAAAAGGTTTCAACGGCAGTGGAGCTGAGGACAAACACATCGGCGGCCATCAGGAAGGGACGCACATCGGCTCTGACTCCCATAAGATGAACGCTATCTCGCACTCCGAGATCGACGATGCAGCGTTCGATTTCACCGCGACATACTCCCTCTCCGACCACGAGGGCGTGAACCTGCTGACCACGTGAAGCGACCGCGGCCAGGGCTCGAATCAAATCGGTCTGCCTCTTTTCAGGCCTGAGTTGTCCGACGATGATGGTGATAAAGGCGTCTGCGGGCAATCCATAGAGCCTGCGCAACTGCTCCCGGGTTTGCGTTACCGCTTCAGGATTGAAATGAGACTGGTCGACGCCGTTGTAAATAACCCGGCTGCTGGCCGCGGCAAGGCCGTAGCGGGCACACCACTGTTGCTGCTGCAAGCGGCATCCGAATACGACAGATGCTGTCCGGCGCAGCAAAGGCGCATACAACAGCATCTGAAGTTCGTCCTTGAGGCTGTGGAAATCCGTGGTATTGACGAGGCTGCTGATGATCGGCGCGCGTTTGCCCAATTGCCATGCGACAGCCTTGGCATACAGCAGGGGATAAAGGTTTACGCATGCCACATGCGAAATATTCTGCGCAATGATATAGCGCTTGAGACGGGTCACCGCTGCAAGGGAAAACTTGCCGCTACGATTCAGATGAATTGCAGGCAGCTCGGGGTCCAGCTCCGCGCGCAGCGTATGGGGTGCGCTGAGATAGGCCAGATGAATGTCGTGACCCGCCTGACGCAGGGCGTTGGCAACGCGGACGATCTTGCGTTCCGATCCGCCTATTGTCAGGCTGTTAAGTAGAAAAAGCGCGGCCATTGGTACGAGTGCCCGGTCTCACGGCATCATCCGGCGCGAGTGCATTTCCGGGAAGCGATTGCCCAAGCGGCTCAACCGCCCAGGTACGGATTCTTGCAATTCGGGGCCGGCAACGACAGTTTGTGAAAGGCCGGCGGGGCAAATCTTCATGAAGCCAGCGATTCCTTTGCGACACGTCGCTCGGACGGCTCAGACAGCGGGCGCTGTGCCGGGATACGGATAGCCGCTTGAACGGCATTGACGGAATGGTCTTCCGCGGCGATCCGATCGCGGCACTGCTTGAAAAACTCCGCGATGACGGGTGCATCGGGATCCAGAAGCAGCACATCGGGGTTGCAGTTTTCCGGCCCGAAATATTGTTCGGCATTCGGCGCCACTGCCCGCCAGCGCAATGGCCGGGCAAGCGAGCGTACCCATTTTTCGTTGGGAAGGAACAGACGAATCCGTCCGTCATACGAGCGTGGCGCATACCGGCTCACGGCAAGACCAGTAATCCGCGAAAGTTTGGCGCGCCGGACCAGAACGGGATCCTCCAACGCCGCGATCGCGGCCTCGCGCTTCGA
>Ga0207689_10000338_pt1 | contig 43624 bp, 55 predicted proteins | sample KBSMisM52_FD_184312 | JGI IMG/M metagenome (GOLD analysis project Ga0207689, IMG submission 184312) | Miscanthus rhizosphere microbial communities from Kellogg Biological Station, Michigan, USA - KBS Miscanthus M5-2 (SPAdes) (version 2) | ecosystem: Host-associated > Plants > Roots >...
CCTATTTTTTACCCCGGGGGAACATTTGGGTCAATGTTTCCGGATTTTCCTAGGGTAAAACTAGTTCGAAACTATGCTGAAGGGAGCTGAATCTGTGACGAGTCGGAGAGTAAACGACCCTGACCAACCCAGAAGTAAGCGACCTCCAGCTACAACTCCCGAAGCAAGAGAGAATCAGCTGGTTGCGCTTGCTGTTGACCGCGCTGAACAGCAGCTTCGAGACGGAACGGCGTCTGCTCAGGTCATTACGCATTTTCTGAAGCTCGGTTCGACTCGAGAGAAGCTAGAGCAAGAGCGTTTGCGTCACGAGAATCTCCTTTTGGAAGCTAAGAAGGAGAATCTTGCGTCTGCAGGTCGAATCGAAGAGCTATACAGCAAAGCGTTGGGTGCTATGCGTAGCTATCGAGGCGAGGAGGATCCAGATAGCTATGATTAGGACCTACAGAGAGCTCAGACGTCGTGAAACCATCCAGGAGCGCTTCGAGTACTTATCTCTCGGCGGAAGAGTGGGTTATTCGACCTTCGGGTTCGAAAGGTGGATGAATCAGAAGTTCTACACGTCGAGGCAATGGCGTGACATCCGCAACGTAGTCATCACGCGAGACAATGGTTGTGATTTGGGTGTCGAAGGTTACGATATTCACGATCGAATCTTGATTCATCACATGAACCCGATCAGCCCTGAAGATCTTAAGCGGGGTCTCGGTCATGTGCTCGATCCTGAGTTCCTGATCTGTGTGACACACTCAACTCACAACGCAGTTCATTATGGTGACGCAAAGTTGTTGCCACGTCAAGTCATTCAACGAACCGCAGGCGATACAAAGCTGTGGTAGACGGGAGAACCAAGATGACCACCGAACCACAGTGGCCGAACCAGACACCAGTCGTCGAGGGTCTGCTTCCTTCCGAGGAAGTTCCTCAGGACGAAGATCTGTTCACGGGTGACGACGTGGACGACGACCTCGAGATGGAGGACTGATGGCGACTCCGACCACTCTCAAGATCGCTCGAGTTCTCTCTCGGCTCCAGCACGCTCTCGGAACGGGTGAGAACCCGCCGGGATCGAACGACAACTTCATCGTCCAGTGGTACAACCTGACGGTCGACGACATCGGCCGCGGTCCATGGTGTGAGATGACAGCCACCTGGGCCATGTGGACTGGGGGTGCCAAGGCGATCAAGACCGGACGTGCCTACACCGTCTGGGCGGTCCAGGACGCCATCGCCAAGAAGCTCAAGAGTTCGTGGCACACCGGAACCAAGGGCATGAAGGCCGGCGACCAGGTGTACTACGACTGGAGCGCCAGTGGTGACTGGCACAAGGTCGACCACACCGGCATCGTGGAGAAGATCCTCGGCGGAGGGACGTTCTACGTCCTCGAGGGGAACACCAACCACGACAAGCTCGAGCGGAAGCTTCGCGATGGCAAGTACGTCGTGGGCTATGTCCGCTACGACTGGCCTGCACTACCCGATGATCAGGTTCTCCCGAAGCCTCCGGCTCCTCTGCCCAAGCCGACGCTCGAGATGCGTCGTCGGGTCCGCGAGATTCAGCGAGTTCTCAAGGTCGACATCGACGGCCAGTGGGGATTCGACACCGACCGTCGAGCACGTCGCATGCGCGCGGCCGCGCGAGCGAACTTCGGTTCTCCGCGGAAGGTTCCGGCCAAGTTCAACATCTCGGATGTGCAGCGTGTCGTGGGTGCCGACGTCGATGGCGTCTGGGGTCCTCGGTCCTACACCTCCCTCGCGCACTGGGTCAAGGATTTCCAGCGTGTTCTCGGCGTTCCAGCCGACGGCCAGTGGGGTCCCAAGACCGACAATGCCTACTGGGCGCACCGGAAGGCGAACTTCGTTCCTCGCTAGCACCTCGAGGAGGTGAGCATCATTCCTGAAAGCATTCTCGACTCGACGAAGAAGGTCATTGGCCTCGCCGAAGACAACACCGACTTCGATGTCGACATCATCATGCACATCAACACGGCATTTTCCACGCTGAACCAGCTGGGTGTCGGTCCCGACGATGGTTTCGCCATCGAGGATGCCGATGCGGTCTGGTCTGACTTCCTCATGGATGTGCTTCCGCTCAACAACATCAAGACCTACGTCTACCTGCGCGTCCGGATGCTCTTCGACCCACCCACCACGTCCTTCACGATCGCTGCCATGGAGAAGCAGATCGAGGAGCTCGAGTGGAGGATCAATGTGTATCGCGAGGGCGTCGCTCATCCTGAGGTGGTGACTCCGTGACGATGCCCTCGGGCGCTGTCAAAGGATATTTGACTGCTCCACAGACCCTGACGGGATCGTCGGCCACACCCAGCATCAACATGAGCGCTGGGAGTACCGGAACGGCTGTTGCCACCGACGACTTCGTCTTCATCTTCCTCGACTCGTCCGGCTCGATTGCCAACTCCAACACTCCGACGCCCCCCACGGGCTTCACGGAGATCGTGAGTTGGCAGGCGATGGGTTCGTCGACCACCACATGCTGGGCGATCTACGTCAAGCGTCGAGGTGCTGGCGATGGGAACTACACGGTTCCTCAGGCCAACATCAACCGGACCAACATCGTCTCGGCCCACGTGTTCTGGGTCGATGGTGCCAACGCAGCCGACGTCGCCGACTGGATCATCGGCACCATCCAGTCTCGAGCGACTTCCGGTGGCACAGTCAACACCGTCGCTCCGAGCACCAACACGACCAGTACCGACAGCATGGCGTTCGGTTTCGGCGCGGAGCGTACGAGTGCGTCTGAAGTCGACGCCAACCTGACGGTCTCCGGAACAGGCTGGTCGAAGCAGCTTGCCCTGCTCGGTGGGACGGCCGCGAACTCCACTCTCACCATCGCCAGCAAGGGCATGGCGAGTGTCGGAGCAACAGGCAACGTCACGTTCACCACGACCAACACGCAAGCGACGAACGGTGCTGCTCTGCAGGTCATCATCCCTGCCGCAGCAGGTGTTCCGACCTTCCCTGACTCGGTCGATGGCCAGATCTGGGATGGCACGCAGATCCAGACCGGAAAGTGGTACGTGGCCGGTCCGAGTGACACAATCCTTGGTCTCGACTACGCCGGAATGATCCACCCGGGTTACGACGACATCGATGCGATGCTCTCGAGCTTCTTCTACTGCGCACACCGTGGTGGATCGGCCAACTGGCCCGAGATGAGTCTGCAGGGCTACACGCAGTCGGCACTTCGCGGCTACGGCGCCCTCGAGATCAGCCTGGCGCGGTCTTCGGATGGTGTCTGGTTCGGTCTTCACGACGCCAGCCTGGATCGAACGTCTCTGGGAACTGGCGGCGGCTCGGGAACGGTCTACGTGGCCTCGACGATGACGTGGTCGGCGATCCAGACTCACGACATCCTTCCGGCCACGGGTGCTCCGGTCGATGCGGTGACGCATCAGCCGTACATGGAGCTCGAGGAACTTCTCGATGCCTACATGAACACCCATGTCATCTTCGTGGATCCGAAGTCGGCCGGAGGAAGCTCGCCGAACCGTGCTGAACTGATCGCGATTCTCAAGAGCCACTCGAACTGGGCCGAGAAGATCGTCGCGAAGACCGTGCCGGGCAACAGCACCAACGCCTGGGCCACGGATGCTCGAGCAGCCGGCTTCCAGGTGAACGCGATGTTCTACGCAGCAGACAACTTCACGACGTACAGCGCTCAGGCCGACATTCTGGGGATGGACTACAACGCGTCGGGGTCCGTGTGGACTTCGATCGTCGCCCTGGGGAAGCCGGTCATGGCGCACGTCTGTCCGGACGCGGCCGCCGTCGCTACGGGTCTCTCGAAGGGTGCCGATGGCGCCATGGTCAGCGGAGTCGCTCAGGCTTCGCGCGTTCCGGACCTGTGAGGTAGGGCTGTGGAAACCATCGATGAAGTTCTCGAGCACTTCGGCGTCAAGGGAATGAAGTGGGGCGTCCGAAGGAGTCATCCAGGAATCTCTGGCTCTCACGAGGACGCTGCTCGAGCGAAGCAGGCCAAGGCCAAGGTCAAGAAGGGCGGCACCGACGCACTTTCCAACAGGGAGCTCGAGGACCTGGTGCGTCGTATGAACCTCGAGAAGCAGTTTTCCAGTCTTCAGCCACCCAGCGGCAAGAAGAGGGCTGGAAAGTTCGTCGCAGACCTGCTCGTGAACGTCGGCAAGCAGCAGGTAAGCAAGGCAGCGAACGACGCTCTCGGCAAGCAGGTCGGGCGTCTCCTCGCGAGCAGGTGAAAGGAGGTTAGCGATGGGTCTGTCGAACACAGCAACACCAAAGTACTACGGTCAATTTCGCGAAGCAGTGCTTCGAGGAGACATCCCGGTGAACCGGGAGATTTCCATGGAGATGAACCGTATCGACAGGCTCATCGCTAACCCGAACATCTACTACGACGAGAACGCTGTCGAGGGTTATATCCTCTACTGCGAGAATGAACTCACGCTTACTGATGGCGGAGATCTCCATCTACTTCCGTCTTTCAAAGTCTGGGCTGAGCAGATCTTCGGTTGGTACTACTTCGTCGATCGAAGTGTGTATGAGCCCAACGAGAATGGTCGTGGTGGTAGATACGTCAACCGCACCATCAAGAAGCGTCTGACGACGAAGCAGTATCTGATCGTCGCTCGTGGTGCGGCCAAGTCAATGTACGCGTCTACTATTCAGAGTTACTATCTGAATGTCGACACGTCAACCACACATCAAATCACCACGGCGCCCACCATGAAGCAAGCCGACGAAGTGATGTCGCCCATTCGTACGGCTATCGTTCGGGCTCGAGGACCGCTGTTCCAGTTCCTCACTGAGGGATCGCTTCAAAACACGACAGGCTCTAGAGCTAATCGTGTCAAACTGGCGTCAACCAAGAAGGGCGTCGAGAACTTCCTTACCGGCTCGCTTCTTGAAGTTCGACCGATGTCGATTAACAAGCTTCAGGGCCTTCGTCCTAAGACATCGACCATCGATGAATGGCTGTCTGGCGACCTTCGAGAGGATGTTGTAGGCGCAGTCGAGCAAGGAGCGTCGAAGCTTGATGACTTCCTGATCCTGGCTATTAGTTCCGAAGGAACCGTCCGAAACGGTTCGGGCGACACGATCAAAATGGAACTAGCCGCCATTCTGCGAGGAGAGTACGACGCCCCTCACATCTCTATCTGGCACTACAAGCTGGACGAGATCGAAGAAGTTGCAAATCCTGAGATGTGGGTGAAGGCAAACCCGAATCTTGGAAAGACTGTTACGTACGACACGTACCAGTTGGACGTTGAGCGCGCCGAAAAGGCTCCTGCGTCTCGCAATGACATCCTTGCGAAGCGTTTTGGGATCCCGATGGAGGGCTACACGTACTTCTTCACCTACGAGGAGACGTTGCCGCACCGATCTCGGGAATTCTGGAATCTTCCTTGCTCTCTCGGAGCGGACCTGTCGCAAGGAGACGATTTCTGTGCGTTCACGTTCTTGTTTCCTCTTCAAAACGGTCGATTCGGTGTCAAAACTCGGAGCTACATCTCGTCTTTGACGTTGATGAAGTTGCCTGGAGCAGCGCGGATCAAGTACGATGAGTTCATCAACGAAGGTAGCCTTCATGTGCTCGAGGGAACTATCCTTGACATGATGGAGGTCTATGATGACCTCGACGCGTTCATCCAGAACAGCAAATACGACGTCAGAACCTTTGGATTCGACCCTTATAACGCCAAGGAATTCGTTGCTCGGTGGGAATCCGAGAATGGTTCCTTTGGAATAGAAAAGGTCATCCAAGGTGCTCGAACAGAATCGGTTCCACTTGGCGAACTCAAGAAACTGAGCGAAGAACGGTTACTTATCTTTGATCAGAGTCTTATGACGTTCGCTATGGGGAATGCGGTCACTCTCGAGGACACAAATGGCAACCGAAAGCTTCTCAAGAAACGGCAAGACGAGAAGATTGACAATGTGTCCGCGTTGATGGACGCCTTTGTCGCCTACAAGCTGAACAAGGAGGCGTTCGAGTGATCGAACCCGAGAAGCGGATCGCAAAGTCCAACCAGTAGTTCCTGATGCCCTAGGACGGAGGTGAAACGTGGCAACACTCGGGTCCAGACTGAAACATGCGTGGAATGCGCTGACCAGTCAGGATCAAACAACTTCGTGGGACATCGGGCCCGGATACAGTCGACGTCCAGATCGAACGAGACTCCATTTCTCGAACGAACGCTCGATCATCTCATCCATCTACACTCGTCTGGGCATCGACGTTGCTGCGGCCAATGTCCGGCACGTTCGTCTCGACGAGAAAGGCCGTTACGCTGCCGATATTTCGAGCCTTCTGAACGATTGCTTGACTGTGGAAGCAAACATCGATCAGGCTGCTCGATCATTCCGACAGGACATTGCGATGACCCTCTTCGACGAGGGAACCGTAGCAATCGTTCCGGTCGATACCACTCTCGATCCGACTCAGACCGGCAGTTTCGACATCAAGACGATGCGTGTGGCTCGAATCGTCAATTGGTTCCCTCGACATGTGACTGTAAGCCTCTACAACGAGGCTAAGGGGATGCGACAGGACGTCACGCTCGAGAAGAAGTTCGTCGCAATTGTCGAGAATCCGCTCTATTCGGTAATGAATGAGCCGAACTCCACGCTCCAGCGGCTGATTCGAAAGCTGAATCTCCTCGATCGGTCTGACGATGAGGTGGCTTCTGGAAAGCTCGACATCATCATCCAGCTGCCGTACACCATCAAGTCCGAGGCCCGTCGCCAGCAGGCTCAACAGCGTCGAGACGACATCGAGTTCCAACTTCGAGGTAGCCAGCATGGTATCGCCTACACAGACGGTACCGAGAAGATCACACAGCTGAACCGTCCGGCCGAGAACAACCTACTCGAGCAGATCGAGGGGTTGACCAAGCAGCTCTACGCCCAGCTTGGGCTCACGGCTGAGATCATGGACGGTACGGCCGACGAGAAGACGATGCTGAACTACCTGAACCGGACGATCGAGCCGATCCTCGACGCCATCGTCGAAGCCATGCGTCGTTCGTTCCTCACCAAGACTGCTCGTTCCCAGGGCCAGTCGATCATGTACTTCCGCAACCCGTTCAAGCTGGTTCCGATCACCGACGTTGCCGAAATCGCAGACAAGTTCACTCGAAACGAGATCGCTTCGTCCAACGACATCAGAACCGCTATCGGTTGGGCTCCTTCACCGGATCCAAAGGCCGATAAACTTGTCAACGCCAACATGCCCCAGGGAATGACAGACCCGGCTCCAGTCGGAGACTGACAACCACTGAAGAAAAGGGAGGAGACTGTCAAAATGGAAGCCGATTTCAGCGGCTACGCCACCAAGGCAGGTCTCAAGTGCTCCGACGGCCGAACGATCACCCCCGAGGCCTTCAAGCACATGGACGGGATGACCGTCCCGCTCGTCTGGCAGCACGGTCACAACGATCCAGGCAACATTCTCGGTCACGCGGTTCTCGAGGCTCGTCCGGATGGCATCTACGCGCAGGGTTTCTTCAACGAGACCCCGGCCGGCAAGAACGCCAAGATGCTGGTCGTTCACGAGGACATCAAGTCGCTGTCGATCTACGCCAACCAGCTCGTCGAGAAGGCGAAGACGGTTCTGCACGGCATGATCCGTGAGGTGAGCCTCGTTCTCTCGGGAGCCAATCCCGGCGCCCTGATCGACTTCGTTCGTGTCGTCCACGCCGACGACCCCGACGAGGTCACGGTTCTCGACGACGAGGCGATCATCTTCACGGGACTCGAGCTCGAGCACGCCGAGGGTTCCGGTCGGACGATCCAGGAGATCTACGACGCCATGGCCCAGGAGGAGAAGGACGTCCTCCACTTCATGATCGGCGCCGCGCTCGACCAGAGCAACGCCAGCAACACCGCCGAGCACTCGGACACCAAGGACAACACCGACGCCAAGCCGGACGAGTCGAACGACGAGCCGGGAACGATCGAGCACCAGGAAGGCACGGAGGACATGACCCGGAACGTCTTCGACCAGACCGACCAGAACAACGGGGGCGGCGCGAAGCACGTCCTCACCCACAGCGACATGAAGGCGATCGTCGCCGACGCCGTCAAGGGCGGCTCGCTCAAGGCCGCCATGGAGGGCTACGCCCTGCAGCACGGCATCACCAACCTCGAGGAGCTCTTCCCCGACGCCAAGCTCCTCAACAACCGGCCCGAGTTCAAGCAGCGCCGGGTCGAATGGGTCGACGGCGTCATCTCCGGAACCTCCAAGAGCCCGTTCTCGCGCGTGAAGACCATCACCGCGGACATCACGATGGAGTCGGCGCGTGCGCTGGGCTACATCAAGGGCACGCTCAAGAAGGAGGAGTGGTTCTCCCTCACGAGCCGGATCACCGGTCCGACCACGATCTACAAGAAGCAGAAGCTCGACCGTGACGACATCATCGACATCACCGACCTCGACGTCGTGGCCTGGATGAAGGCCGAGATGCGCATGATGCTCCTCGAGGAGATCGCGCGCGCCATCCTGGTCGGTGACGGCCGGGCCGTGGACGACGACGACAAGATCAAGGACCCGGCGGCCGTCGCGGACGGCACCGGCATCCGGTCGATCCTGAACGAGCACGAGCTGTTCGCGACCACGGTCAACGTCAACCTCGACGACTCGAACTCCAGCTACCTCGAGCTGATCGACTCGATCCTGCGCGCCCGCAAGTACTACAAGGGCACCGGCTCGCCGACGTTCTACACGACCGAGGCGGTCCTGACGGAGCTCCTGCTCATCCGTGACGAGGCGAACTCGAACCGCCGTCTCTTCCGGAGCGTCCAGGAGGTCGCCTCCGAGCTCCGCGTCAAGGACATCGTGACCGTCGAGGTCATGGAGGACACGGCCTACGCGGACGTCGTCGGCATCATCGTCAACCTGGCGGACTACAACGTCGGCGCGGACAAGGGTGGCGAGGTCAACCTGTTCGACGACTTCGACATCGACTACAACCAGTACAAGTACCTGATCGAGACGCGCATCTCCGGCGCGCTCACCAAGATCAAGTCGGCCCTGGTCATCAAGAAGACGGCCTCGACCAACGTCCTCGTCGTCCCGACGACGCCCTCCTTCGTGGAGGCCACCGGCGTCGTCACGATCCCGACCAAGACCGGTGTCGTCTACAAGAACAAGGACACCAACGCCACGCTCACGGCGGGTGCGCAGACGGCCCTCGCGGTCGGTGCCAGCCTCAACGTGCTGGCGGTCCCGGCGTCCGGCTACTACTTCTCGGACAACGCGTCCGACGAGTGGACGTTCACGCGTCCGTCGGCCTGACCGAGGTAGCCCATGGCATCGAATAGGTTCTCCGGTGTCATTGGGTTTGCGACAACGCTCGAGCAGTCGCCTGGAGTGTGGGAAGACGTCGTCGTAGAGAAGAAGTACTACGGCACCGTTATTCTCGCCTCCAGGCGACTCGAGCAGGGTGACGACAGTGTGAACGATGATATTGTCGTCACCAACTCGATCAGCGTTGTGGCGGACCCATTCGCCAACGAACACATCTTTGCCGTGCGCTACGTTGCGTGGGCGGGGGCTCTGTGGACTGTCAACACAGTCGAAGTGCAGAGCCCCCGCCTGATCTTGAGGTTGGGAGGTGTATACAATGGGCCGACTCCAGCTCCAATCGGTCCTTGAGGGGCTTATCGAGACCTCAAATGTATATTTCCAGCCTCCAGCGTCGGTAAAGATGTCGTATCCCTGTATCGTGTACCAGCGAGACACAGCGGATACGAAGTTCGCCGACAACGGACCGTACAGCCGGAAGGCTCGGTACCAAGTAACCGTGATCGACAGGAGTCCGGACAGCGAGATTCCTGACAGAGTCGCAGATCTGCCGCTCTGCACCCACATCCAATTCTTCGTGGCTGAGAACTTGAACCATGATGTTTTCAGCCTGTACTTCTGAGGGAGAAGAAGCGTGACCACACTGGCTTGGGACCAGGTCGGCGAGAAGGTCTACGAGACCGGCGTCGACCACGGGGTCCTCTACCTGCCCAACGGTTCGGGCGTGTACGACAGCGGCTTCGCGTGGAACGGTCTGACGACCGTCACCGAGTCGCCGTCGGGTGCCGAGCCCACCCCGCAGTACGCCGACAACATCAAGTACCTCAACCTGACCTCCTACGAGGAGTTCGGTGCGACCGTCGAGGCCTTCACCTACCCGAAGGAGTTCGGCGTCTGCGACGGCACGGCCGAGCCCGAGGCGGGCGTCTACATCGGCCAGCAGCGTCGTTCGACGTTCGGCATGTCGTACCGCACGCGTGTCGGCAACGACATCGACGGTACCGATCACGGCTACAAGATCCACCTGATCTACAACGCCCTGGCCGCGCCGTCGGAGAAGGCCTACGGCACGATCAACGACTCGCCGGAGGCGATCAACTTCAGCTGGGAGCTCACCACGACCCCGGTCGAGGTCGGCACCATCGCCAGCGTGGCCTACAAGCCGACGTCGTACATGTGCATCGACTCGACCAAGGTCGATGCCGACGCCCTGGCCGACCTGCTGGACATCCTGTACGGCACGGAGGGTGTCGACCCGGCGCTCCCCATGCCGGCCGACGTCGTCGCGCTGTTCGCGGGCACCACCACGGTCGCCCGTCTGGTCGGTGCGAACGCCCCGTCCTACAACAGCGGCACCCACGTCGTCACGCTCCCGACCGTCACCGGCATCACCTGGAAGATCAACGGCGTCACGAAGACGCCGGGCGCCCAGCCGGCGATGTCCACGGGTCAGACCTCGGTCGTCACGGCCCACGCGGCGGCCGGCTACATGATCACCGGCGACGACGACTGGACGTTCGACTACTGATCCAGTTCTGACAGACAGGAGGCCGGAGAGTGCTCACGATTTTGGTCACTTTGGAGGAAGGATTCGACAACGAAAAGCAAGAATTCGTTGCAACCGAGTCCGTCACCCTCCAGCTCGAGCACTCTCTGGTCTCACTGTCAAAATGGGAGTCAGAATTCGAAAAGCCGTTTCTCAGTCCGGTTGAGAAAACGACAGAAGAGACTCTCTGGTACATCCAAGCGATGTGCTTAGACGAAAAAGTCCCGGGGGAAATTTTCCTGAAACTCTCCCAGGACAACCTTACCGAAATTAACGACTACATCGCTGCTAAAAGATCTGCGGCGTGGTTCAAAGAAGAAAAAGAAACGAAGAGATCAAGAGAAACGATCACATCCGAGCTCATCTATTACTGGATGATCTCGCTCAACATCCCGTTTGAGTGTCAACACTGGCATCTTAATCGTTTACTAACGCTCATTCGGGTTTGTAACGAAAAGAACTCCCCACCGAAGAAGAGAAGTCGGTCCGAGATCGCTCGAGAACGTCGTCTCTTGAACGAGCAGCGTCTTCAGAAGCTGAACACTCGAGGATAAGCGAAAGGAGGGCTTGGGATGCCAGCACTGAGATGGGCAGCCATAGGAGAACGCTACTACGAGGCTGGCGTCGACCGTGGAGTCTTCTATCCAAACGTCGGCGACGGTGTCGCGTGGTCCGGGCTGATCTCAGTCACCGAGTCCCCCACAGGCGGCGAAGCAAGACCGTTCTACATGGACGGGATCAAGTTCCAGAACCGTGCGTCGAACGAGGAGTTTGTGGCCGCCCTCGAGGCGTACACATATCCTCGAGAATTCGCTCGTTGTGATGGCACACTCGAGGTTCGCACGGGTTTGTTCGCTGCGCATCAACGCCGGGAAGCGTTTGGGTTGAGCTATCGGACTCGAGTGGGGAGCGATCTCGATCAGGATCTGGGTTACAAGATCCACCTGATCTACAATGTCCTCGCTTCTCCGACAGAGAGATCGAATCAGTCGCTCCGAGACACGCCCGAGGCGACCACGTTCAGTTGGTCTCTGACCACGACGCCGACTCGAGTCGAAGGCTTCAAGCCGACAGCGCACTTCATCGTGGATTCTCGGGAGGTTCGACCCGCAGTCCTCGAGGCCATCGAAGCACTGCTCTACGGAACCGTTTCGAGCACTCCGAGACTTCCTCCTCCGATTGAATTGCTGTCGATCGTTTCTGAGGCGGAGCCGGACGCACCTTTCGTGGTCACAGATCTCGGCGATGGCCTGTTCTCCATCAGCGGCTCGGATGAAGCGGTCAAGCTGGTCGATCCGAATCATTTCCAGCTTAGCAGCACGTACGTGATCGATCACCTCGATGGGACATGGACGGCTACGACGGGTGTTGTCGACGACCCTGATGGACCTCCGCTTCCGTTCACCGTCGAGGACCTTGGGAGTGGTTTGTACAAGATCAGTGGTCCGGATTCGATGGTTCACATGACCGACGCAAACCATTTCCAGCTCAACTCCTCGTTCGTTACCGACAACGGCGACGGCTCCTACACGGCTACTTCGGCCTAGGAGGGTCGATGGGAATCACCAACATTGAGTTGTTATTTCCTCGAGCCCAGGCTGACGGCGCTGCGTCCGGGGGAATGACGATCACCGATCTCGGATCTGGTCTTTTTCGGATATCCGGACCCGACTCCGTGGTGAGTCTGCTCGACGCAGACCACTACCAGCTCAACTCCACGCACGTCACAGATCACGAGGATGGCTCGTTCACGGCCACCTCAGGCTGAAAGGAGCCTGTCATGGCGACAGTCACCGCACTGACCGCGGAGCGAACCCTCGAGATCGAGGACGCCATCATCGTTGGGGCCACGATCAACGGCTCCGGACACCTGATCCTGACCAGGAACGACGCCACCACTGTCGACGCCGGTGTGGCCAAGGGTGCGACCGGCGCCGCGGGCGTTTCGGGAGCCATCTCGGTGGACGACCTCGAGGATGTCCCTCCGGGAACTCCGGCCGGCACGCCCGTCTTCCTCCGTTCGTAACTCGAGAGGATTTCCGTGATCTCCCTCCGCTCGTTGGGGTCCTTTCGAGGAACTGAGTCATATTTACGAGCGCTGGAGAGACTGGATCTCCGAAGGATACTCGAGGAGTCCGGACAGCTTGGTGTGACAGCTTTGGCAAGTGCTACACCAACCGATTCCGGACTCGCAGCAAACTCCTGGACCTACGAGGTGACCGGGAGCCGAGTCTCCTGCACGCTCGCCTGGCTCAATACTGACGTGGAAAACGGATTTCCAGTGGCAATCATGCTGCAGTTCGGCTATGCCACAGGAACCGGAGGATACGTCGCAGGACGTGACTACATCAATCCCGCCATCCGGCCGGTGTTCGACCAGATCGAAGAGAGAGTTTGGAAGGCGGTGACCTCAGCCAGATGAGTACTATCGAAACTCGAGTAACACAGATCAAGTTCGACAACGCCCAGTTCGAAGCCGCGATTCGAAAGACTCTGTCCTCTCTCGAGGCTCTCGATCAGAAGCTCAAGCTGGCTCAGGGCACCAAGGGCCTGAACGATGTCAACGCAGCTGCCAAGAGGGTCCAGCTGGATCATATTGGTCAGAGCGTTGACAGGATCGCTGGTCGATTCTCGACCATGTCGGTGGCTGCCATCGCGGCTCTCGGAACGATCGCATCTCGAGCAACCATCGCTGGCGCTCAGATGGTCAAGTCGCTTACGATCTCTCCGATCAAGCAGGGTCTTCAGGAATACGAGACCCAGCTGAACTCGATTCAGACGATCCTGGCCAATACGGCGCACGAGGGAACAAACCTCCAGCAGGTCAACGCTGCGCTCCAGAAGCTGAATGACTACTCCGACAAGACGATCTACAACTTCTCGGAGATGGCTCGGAATATCGGTACCTTCACGGCTGCTGGCGTGTCCTTGGACAAGTCAACGCAAGCCATCAAGGGCATCGCCAACCTCGCGGCGATCTCCGGTTCCAATGCGCAGCAGGCCTCTACGGCCATGTACCAGCTCTCTCAGTCGCTAGCGGCTGGGAAGGTTTCTCTCGAGGACTGGAACTCGGTTGTCAATGCCGGAATGGGCGGCAAGGTTTTCCAGGATTCTCTCCTGGAGACCGCTCGAGTTCACGGTGTGGCCGTCGACCAGATCATCAAGGATGAAGGAAGCTTTCGGAACTCCCTGCAGAAGGGCTGGCTGACTTCCGATATCCTGACTGAGACGCTTGAGAAGTTCACAGGTGATCTCAACGCCCAACAGCTGAAGACGATGGGCTACAACGAGCAGCAAATCGCCGGCATCCTCAAGATGGCGAAGACGGCTCAGGACGCTGCTACCAAGGTCAAGACGTTCAGTCAGCTGATCAGCACTCTTCAGGAAGCTGCAGGCTCTGGTTGGGCCAAGACCTGGTCCTTGATCTTCGGTGACTTCGAGGAAGCTCGCACACTCTTCACCAATGCGAGCAACGTTCTCGGTGGCTTCATCCAGGCCAATGCCAACGCCCGGAACAAGGTCTTGGGTGATTGGAAGGCTCTAGGTGGCCGCACGGTCATCATCGAGGCCATCGGAAATGCCTTCAAGGCACTCTTGGCGTTCATCAAGCCGATCAAGGATGCCTTCCGGGATATTTTCCCAGCCAAGACCGGACAGGATCTCTACAACTTGTCGGTGGCGATCCGAGACTTCACTGAGGGTCTGAAAATCGGAACCGATACCGCAGATAAGCTCCGGAGGACTTTCGCTGGAGTGTTTGCGATCTTCGGAATCGGTTTCGAGATCATCAAGCAGGTCCTCAGCATGTTCGTCGGGTTGTTCAATGCAGCTCGAGGTGGCGAGGGAAGCTTCCTCAATGTCACGGCAAGCCTGGGTGATTTCCTGGTCAGCCTTCACGACGCGCTTGTCAATGGTGAGGGCCTGAAGAAGTTCTTCGAGGGACTCGGTCGAATTCTGGTCGTGCCGATCCGTCTGTTCCAGAGATTCGCCGAGATCATGGGCGATTTGTTCAGCAATCTGGACACGAGCGGGTTCGATAGAATTCAGTCCAGACTGGAGCCGTTCGGAATTCTCGGGAAAGTCATCTCCGAGGTTTGGTCTCATCTCGCGGCCGTCATGGAGCGAGTGTGGCAGGCGATCCAGCCACTCACGGGTCAGCTGTCAGAGGAGATCATCAACGCGATCAATGCCCTTTCGGAAGGAATGGCAAACGCGGACTTCAGTGGCTTCCTGGACGCGATCAACACAGGACTTCTGGGTGGGCTTGTCCTCATCATCCGGAACTTCCTCAAGAACGGCATCAACATCGGTGGCGGGGTCCTCGAGTCGATCTCGGGTGCTTTCAACCAGCTCACAGGCACGCTCACGGCCATGCAGAACCAGATCAAGGCCAACACGCTTCTCAAGATCGCTGGTGCCGTTTCGCTTCTGACGGCATCGGTGGTGGCTCTGTCTCTGATCGACTCGGATCGACTCACCATCGCTCTGACCGGTCTGACGGCAATGTTCATCCAGCTGGCTGCGGCCATGGCAATCCTCACAAAGATCACCGCAGGCGCCGGGTTGCTCAAGCTGCCTGGTCTTGCCGTGAGTCTGATTGCTCTGGCGATAGCAATCGATCTTCTGACACTTGCAGTCGCAGGTCTCAGTCAGTTGAGTTGGGAAGAGCTCGCCAAGGGCCTCGGTGGTGTAATCGTCCTCCTTGCAGCACTCACCGCTGCAGCTCGAGGTCTGTCCGGTAATGCGGCTGGCATGGTCTCTGCGGGTGCAGGTCTCATCTTGCTTGCTGCTGGAATTCGAATCCTTGCCTCGGCAGTAATCAGTCTTTCCGGACTCAGCTGGGAAGAGATGGCCAAGGGTCTCATTGGTGTTGGAGCACTTCTGGCATCGCTGGCGATATTCTCTCAGTTCGCTTCGGCGAATGCGGGAGGTGTCCTCGCTGGCGCCGGAATCGTGCTTCTTGCAACGGGCATCAAGATCCTCGCCAGTGCTCTCATGGATATTGCAAGCATGTCCTGGGGTGAACTTGCCAAGGGACTTGTGGGGATGGCTGCTGGGCTCACGCTCATCGCAGCTGCTCTCTACGCAATTCCGCCGACGTCCGTGCTCTCGGCAGCAGCCATTCTCATCGTGGCGGCTTCGCTCGGGATGATCGCGGATGGTCTCGCAGAGATGGCCAAGATGTCTTGGGGCGAGATCGCGAAGAGCATGGTGGCCCTCGGTGGTGCGCTTCTGATCATCGGCGCTGCAGTCACGTTCATGTCCGGATCGATCGCCGGAGCAGCAGCAATCCTTGTGGTCGCGGCATCACTCAAGATCCTGATCCCGGTTATTCAGACACTGGCCGGGATGTCCTGGGGTGAGATCGCCAAGGGTCTCGCAGCTCTCGCAGCTGTTCTGGCCGTCATCGGCATCGCAGGTGCTCTGATGGCTCCGGTTGTGCCTGCACTGATCGGCCTCGGCGCCGCCATCGCTCTCTTGGGCGTTGGTATGGCTCTCGCAGGGGTCGGAATGCTGGCATTCTCTGCAGCCATGACCGCACTGGCAGTTTCTGGTGTTGCTGGCGCCGCGGCCCTCGTCGGAATCGTCACCACGCTTCTCGGTGCGATCCCCAAGATCATGCGGCTGGTCGGGGACATGATCGTGGCGTTCGCAGAGACGCTGCAGAGAACCTCCCCCGCAATCATCAAGGCCATGACAGTCGTGATCACTGCGATGCTCGTGGCCATCAACAAGGTCGCTCCGAAGGTCATCGACACTTTGCTGCGTCTTCTCACACTGCTTCTCCAGACCCTCAACAAGTACGTTCCGAAGTTGGTGGATCAGGGTGGGAAGCTGATCATCGCGATTCTCAACGGGATCGCGGCAAGGATCGGCGGGATCATCACGGCTGCTACGAACGTGGCCGTGGCCTTCCTGAACGGCATCGCACGGAACCAGCCCAGGATCCTTCAGGCTGGTGTCAACCTCATCATATCCTTCATCAACGGTCTTGCGAGGCAGATCCGTGCCAGTTCTCCCGCCATGGGAGCTGCTGGTGCCAACCTGGCCTCCGCGATCGTCGAGGGAATGGCTCGAGGACTGCTGGCCGGTGGTGGTGTGATCGCTGCCAGGGCGAGGTCGATCGCTCAGAGTGCGCTCAATGCAGCCAAGAGTGTTCTGGGAATCTCGTCTCCGTCGAAGGAGTTCGAGAAGATCGGTAAGTACGTCAACCAGGGCTTCCTCAAGGGTCTTCAGGGGAATAGCGGAGATATTTCGACCGCGTTCAACACGCTCGGCTCCAACCTGAAGAAGCTGATGAAGGATTCGGCATCACATGTCGACGGCCTCGAAGCGCGACTCCACAGGCTGCACACCGCTCGTCACAAGGATAGGGACGCGATTCGGGAGACCACAAAGGCTCTGGCAGAAGCTCGCCTCGAGCTGCGTAGGTCTTCGGCTGCATATTCGCTCCTGACCAGAAACCTCACCGACGAGAGGGACCACCTCAAGCGTCTGGCGGCAAGCTACGATGAGGTGGGCAAGAGGCTCGATTCGGCAAAGCAGAAACTCGCCGATGCCAAGAAGACGCGAGACGACTACAAGAAGACGATCACCGATCAGTACAATGATCTTCCTGAGATCGACAAGAACACCAAGCTCAACACTTACTTGGACAATCTCAGCGAGCAGATCGTCAAGACGAAGGTCTTCGCTTCCATGCTCCAGAAGCTGCGGAAGCTCGGTCTGAACGATAAGATTTACCAGGAGCTTCTTGCAAAGGGTACGGAGGCCATGCCTTTCGTGTCCCAGCTCCTCGACTCTGGCAAGACCGGAGTCAAGCAGATCAACGAGCTCAGCACCAGTCTCGATCACGCCGCTGGAAATCTCGGCAATGCTGCGTCTCTCGCCCTCTACCAGGCTGCCGTCAACTCGGCACAGGGTCTGGTTGACGGACTCAAGAAGCAGCAGGCAGCCATCGAGAAGCAGATGGAGCACATCGCGGACGCCATGGTGAACGCGATCAAGAAGAAGTTGAAGATCAAGTCCCCGTCGCGTGAATTCGCCAAGATCGGCGTATATTCTGCAGAGGGCATCGCGGATGGACTCTCCCGTACCTCGGGTGTGGTGGAGAAGTCTGCAGAGCAGGTTGGTAAGGACGCGATTCTGTCCCTGCGCAAGTCCATATCTGGACTCCATGAGATTGTGCAGGCAAATATCGACACGAGTCCGGTCATCCGACCTGTCATCGACCTCACGGATGTCAAGAAGGACGCTCGAGCTCTGCTGGCCCTCATCCCGGACCAGTTCGCCATGTCTGCCGGGACTTCATATTCTCAGGCCAAGAGCGCTCGACTGCGGTTCGACGACAACATCAGTGCGATGGATCCTGAGACCATCCGCAAGGCAGTGAAGGATGTCACCTTCATCCAGAACAACAACTCGCCCAAGGCGCTCTCCAGCGCTGAGATCTACCGCAACACGAAGAACCAACTGTCGGTCGCGAAGGGAGCCCTGAAGACCTCATGATCACCAAACTCGATATTCATTCGGCTCAGGGCGGCTTCTTGAGTCTGCCTCTCGAGGACGCATCCGCGGGATTCGTTGTCGAGGAGATCCAGGGAACGGAACCGGTCAAAGCCACGCTGTCCTCGACGAGTTTCGCACAGCAAGACGGTGCGAGGTACAACTCGAGTCGTCGTGAGGCTCGGAACCTTCTCATCAAGGTCGGACTCGAGCCGGACTGGGCCGTGAATACGGTTCGAGATCTTCGTTCGAGACTGTACTCGGTATTCATGCCCAAATCGGCTGTGGATATCGACTTCGTCATGATCGACGGTCTTCAGGTGGTCATCTCAGGGCGAGTCGAGTCGTTCGAATGCCCCATGTTCACGGAGGAGCCGGTCGCCGACATCTCGGTGATGTGTTTCGACCCGGATTTCGTCGATCCGGACCCGATTCTCATCAACGGCGTGACGACGGCCGGCTCCTCCACCACGGACTTCAGCTACGCTGGAACGGTAGAGACGGGAATCGTCTTCAAGATCATGCTGGACCGTGATCTGGACGAGTTCACGATCTACCATCAAGCGTCCGACGGTTTCCTGAGGACGATGAATTTCCAAGCACCCCTCCTGGCTGACGATGTGGTGACCATCAGCACCGTCTCGGGTTCGAAGTTTGCGCGACGGACTCGAGACGGTGTTGATGCGTCAGTTCTGTACGGTGTTGCTCCCGAGGCGAACTGGACAGAATTCACACCAGGAACCAACTCCATTCGTGTGTACGCGGAAGGAGACCCGGTTCCATACACCATCCAATACGCGAATAGGTACGGAGGGTTGTAATGCATATTTACACCCTCGATGCCCTTCTGCGTAGAGAAGAGCTTGTCGACCGCTTTGTGTCTTGCATCTGGACCGAGCGGTTCACGGCCTATGGGGACTTCCAAATCGTCCTCGAGTCAACGGCGGTAAATCGACGACTCTTCATCCCAGGAACATTGCTCGCATGCAATCTCTCGAACTACATAATGCGAGTAGAGACTGTTGAGGACGGTATCGACGAGGAAGGCCGTCCGCTTATCACAGTCAAGGGACCTTCCCTCGAGTTCATCCTCGAGGATCGAGTAGCATTCGGAGTTCTCGATGATCTCACCACCACCCCGAAGTGGGTCATCACCGACGCACCCGCTGACGTGGCGCGAAAGATCTTCCATGATATTTGCGTCACGGGCATCCTCGATCCGGGCGACGTCATCCCGTTCATCCAAGAGGGTTCGTTTCTTCCGGAAAGCACCCTTCCAGAGCCCATAGATCCCATCACGGTTGAGCTCGATCCGACCACGGTGTACCAGGCCGTCAAGGATATTTGCGATTCCTGGGGTCTAGGGTTCAGACTCATTCGTAACGGTGACGCCTCTCAGATTTACTTCGATATTTTCGCGGGGAGTGACCGGACGACCCAACAGGACATTTCGGACGCAGTGGTCTTTACGCCCGAATTGGACAACCTACAGAACACGAAACAGCTGACTTCTGTAGATGATTACAAGAACGCTGCCTACGTATTTTCCCCGGCGGGATATGTTGTAGTGTATCCGCAAGATGTCGATCCTGAGACTGCGGGTTTCCAGCGCAATGTTCTTGTGGTGGTGGCAACGGATATCACGGATGAGAACCCGGATCCAGAAGCTGCCATGATCCAGCGAGGCAACGAAGAACTCGCCAAGCACCGTAGTTTCTCTGCATTCGACGGTGAAGTTGACCCGAACAGTGGATACAGGTACGGGATCGACTATTTCTTGGGCGATCTTGTCGAGGTGCGAGACACCGACGGCGCAACAAACATCATGCGAGTCACAGAGCAGATCTTTGTGTCGGACGACGAAGGCGAGCGGGCATATCCGACGCTTGCTATCAGTCTGTTCATCGACACGGGTTCGTGGCTCTCGTGGGAGAATGCTCAGGTCTGGGAAGACTTCACGACCGAGCACTGGGGTGAACTGTGAGGAGGGACACATGCCAGTAGGAGATCAGGCTCAGGCGGCAGGATATCCGATTGTTCCGGACACCGGAGAAGAGGGTCGAGTTCGCTGGGGAGCTCGAGAGATCAACCGAACCCGTGACCTCGTCGCAGCGGTTCTTGGGCTGGTTCCCTCGAACAAGGCTTCGTACCGAGCGTCAGCCGGAATCAGTTCGGGTACTGCAGATCCCACCGGTGGTAACGACGGCGACATCTACTTCAAGATCATCCCCTAGGCGGCCGTCATGACCGACTGGACGAGATCCGTTGGCACCAACGGGACCATGATGATCCGCGATACCGGTACTCGAGTCGAATTCTGGCTCAAGGCTGGATCCGCGACGTTCAACTACACGCTTCCCTGGGGATACACGGTCAACGGTGTCACCGACAATTCGAACACGTTTCGGTTCGAAAAAGGTGGCAACTGGCAGATGCTCAAATCCTGGGCTGTCAGTACGTCGCAAACGGTCGCATTCCGGCTCGGAGACACAGGCACAGCGGGTCTCGATGGCCCAGCTAACTTCGGGCACGATATCGACCGTTCGACCATCCCAGGACCGCCATCTGCTCCGGTAGTGACGAATGTGGGTGCCCGCACAGCCACTACGACCTTCACAGATGGTTCGAACGGTGGGGCCTCGATCAACGATGTTCGACATGGCTGGTCGCTATCGGCAACAGGGGCACCAACACGAACCATCACGCCGAGCACTCGGACGTATACGTGGATTTCCCTCGAGCCGGGAACGAAGTACTATTTCCGGGGAGCATGCCACAACGTCAATGGTTGGGGGCCTTGGGGTCCTGCGACGGCTGCTACGACAGACACAGAGCCCGATGCACCAGGAATGGTCACGGTCTCTGAGATCACTCAGACCACGCTCAAGGCGTCTTTCGTCGATTCTCCAGATACCGGCGGTAGCACGATTCTCGAGCGTCAGCTGGGGTACAGTCAGTCGTCGAGTGGGAACCCAACGACCACTCTGAACTACACGGGTCCGATGACCGTTCAAAATCTCATCCCAGGAACGACATACTACTTCCGCTCGAGGAGTAGGAACGCCGTCGGCTGGAGTGACTGGTCTGCACCCAGAACTGCGAGAACCATCGCAGGAGCATTTGTCAAAGTGGGGGGTGTCTGGAAACCCGCCGTTCCATACGTCAAGTACAACGGCGTGTGGAAACCCGCACGACCCTGGGGTCGTCTGTTCGGATTCTGGCAGGAGTCGAAGTAATGGTGCTCGGAATTCCCATCGGGGATTGGACCGCGCCGGCCTTGGTCAGTCTTGCAGTCCTTCTCATCTACTCGGGGTTCCTCGTTCCCAGGCGCACCTACAAGGAAAAGGTCGATGAGTGTAAACGTTGGCAGTTGGCGTTTGAGACCAGCGAGAAGGCCCGTGCCGTTTCTGACGCCCAGGCCGTGGAACTCCTCGAGACGGCCAAGACGACACATGCGCTCATCGTCGCTCTCTTCGAGAACAGCAAGATTCCTCGACAAGGAGATCGTAGCGGTGTGGCCTCGTAGGAAACGGAAGGAGCAAGATTCCAAACGCGCTTTGACTGACGCTCGTCGGCACCTAAAGCAAACCGAGGATCGAGCTCCTGAGGTAACCGCGGTATCAGGTGCCCTACGAAGCATCCGAGAGACGAACCACTTCGCCGAGCATCTAGCGCAGATCATGGGGAGCCCCAGATGATGGTGGACGGCATGTACATCGCCGAATACATCGGACGGATTCTCCTGGTAGTAGCGGCCGTGACCACCACGGGTTTCCCGCTGCTATATTTCTGGTCGCCCTGGTTTAAGACTCGTCTGGGGATCGCAGTCATGCTTCAGGCGGTGACGCTCTGCTTCGCCGTTTGGCTGAACGTGATCATCACCTTCTTCGTCCACAACATCCCACTCAAGCTCTTGATGTGGATAAACGTGGGCGTGATACTACTGATCGTCATTGCGACTGCGGGCTTGACGCATCTTCAATGGGTTTACTTGCGAAAGGCTCACAAGGAGGGAGAAGATCATGAGTGACGAGAGCACTCCACTGATCTCGAACAAGGTCTACAACGTCCTGAAGCCCATCACCACCGTGGTTCTTCCGGGCATCTCGACGCTGTACTTCACCCTGGCTCAGATCTGGGGGTTTCCCGCGGCGGAACAGGTCGTTGGGACGATCGCGGCTCTGAATGTCTTCCTGGGTGCATTCGTGCAGCTCTCCTCGAGGTCGTACAACCGCAGTGACGCCAAGTACGATGGTGTGATCAACGTCGTTCACATGGACGGTGGTGGGAAGTCGTACGACCTGGTGATGCACGGCGACCCCTCGGATCTCGACCAGAAGGATCAGGCGATCTTCAAGATCAACTAGACTCGCGAACTTTACTCCTCATATAATGAGACCCCCTATGCGAGGAGTGAAATGTTCAAGAAGTCGAAGGACGACAACCAGGACCTTCAGGACCTCATCGACGCACTCATGATCGCGTTCCGTGCGACTGAGCCGGGAACCCCCGAGTTCGACAAGATCGTTACCCAGCTGATCAAGCTGCAGGACATCAAGACGGCCGCTACCCGCGGCAAGAAGGTGACTGCAGACACGCTGGCGACGGTCGCGGCGAACCTCGGTGGCATCCTGCTCATCCTCGGACACGAGCGTGCCCACGTCGTGACAACGAAGGCTCTTGGATTCGTCCAGAAGCTCCACTGATCACAGACCCCAGCAAGGAGAATCAAAGACGCCGACGGCGTGTGGGTAGATATGACGCCTACACGCCGTCTGTGTTTTGCGATTTACATGGCTTATATTTTTTGTCTAAATGATCTTCGCAGATATTACGGGCCTTATAATGAGACCCTACGAGAGGATTCCCCATGCGCCGACTTGCCGTTCAGACGCGAATCGTTCGTGAGCCCAAGGTTGTTCCGGCCACCCCGTCTCAGACCGACTCCGTCGACACTACGACTGCCATCGCCATGGCCGCTGTGGTGACGAAGGACCTCGCTCTGACCGCGGGTGCGTTGTACGCCGCCAAGAAGCTCATCGACACGACCGCCCAGATCGCCGTCATCGTCGCGAAGACGAAGCTCCAGTAGACCCAAAAACCTAAGCCCGCAAGGGTTTTAGGTTTTGCTCGCAGGAATTACTGGGGTCTTAATGAGAAGAGACCCACCCTAGCACCGTCGCTAGGATCGCCCATGGATCTCTGCTCCTTATTTTTCGCTCACTCACACCCGGAGCCTGTCATGCTCGACCTGTTTCTCGTCTTCCTCGAGTCCGCCCTCTACGTCTTCCTCGCCATCGCTCTCCTCCTGACGGTCCTTGCGGTGGTCATCGGCGTTCCCATCTACGCGTTCCACAAGGCCTACGGCTTCCTCATCAGCCGAACCGGCCGACGCGCCACCCTGGACGAGCTCCTCGAGCGTGTGTACAACCCCGCGATCGACCCGGACGTCGACTACTACAAGCTGAAGGGGGAGAGTCAGCTCGACCGGGACGCCAACATCTACTCGCTGACCTTCAAGGGGGACACCCGTGCCAGCCGCTGATATTCTCGCTCGAGTTCAGAAGCTCGCCATCGATAATTCGCCTCAGATCCTCACGGCTATCGGAGTCGTAGGGACGGTGACGACTGCCCTGCTCACAGGTCGAGCGGCTTTCCGAGTCGGTCTGGACGCCAATGCAGGTCACTACGAGCCACTCCTCGAGGGCCTGGAGCCTGAAAGCCTGGAGCCGAAGGATCTCATCAAGAGGTATTGGAAGGACTTCATCCCTCCGATCACCACGGGAACTCTGACCATCGTCTGCATTCTCGGGGCGAATCACATCGGTACCCGTCGTGCAGCTGGTCTGGCGGCTGCATATTCGCTCTCGGAGCGAGCCTTCACGGAGTATCGCGAGAAGGTTGTCGAGAGGGTTGGTGTCAAGCAGGAGCAGAGCGTCAGGGACGAGATCGCCCAGGACCGGGTTTCGGCGACGCCTGGATCTCGAGAGGTCATCATCAGCGGTACGAAGGTGCTCTGCCTCGACTCGTACACCGGTCGGTACTTCGAGAGCGACATGGAGACGCTCAAGAAGGCACAAAACGACACGAACTACCAGATCCTGAACGACATGTACGCCACCCTGACCGATTTCTACGACCGTATCGGCCTCGCCAAGACCAGATTCTCGGATGAGGTCGGATGGTCCAACTCGGAACTGCTTGAGCTCGAGTTCTCGACGGCACTCACGGACGACCAGAAGCCGTGTCTCGTCGTCACGTTCAAGGCCTCGCCAGTCAGGGACTACTATCAGTTCCACTGACTCGCAGAAATCACGGGGCCTATTATGAGACCCCCTCAACGAGAAAGGTTCCGAAATGGACAACGACTCGATCGAGATCGCCACCCCGGAGACCCCGAAGCGGTTCCGTCTCGACAAGAAGACCATCAAGGTCGCCGCCGTCAGTGCCCTGCTCGGCGCGGCCACCGTCGCCTTCCTGTCGAAGCGGCCCGCGACGAACGTCACCGTCGTGGATCTCGGTTCCGACACCCAGACCGACACCACCGCCTGAGACCTCGAAACAAGATACCTGCGGAAACGCAAGGGTCTTGTTTTTCGGAAGGACAACCGTGCTCAAGAAGACCATCACGTACCTCGATCTGGATGGCAACCCGATCACCGAGGATTTCTACTTCAACCTCACCAAGGCCGAGCTCGCGGAGATGCAGGTCATCACCGAAGGCGGAATGGCGGGTCTGCTCCAGGAGATCATCAAGTCCGGCGACAACCAGCGAATCCTGGACCACTTCAAGCTGATCGTCCGACAGTCCTACGGCGTCCGTCACGAGGACGGCAAGCAGTTCATCAAGTCGTCGGAGCTCTCGCAGGCGTTCATGAACACCAACGCCTACAGCGAGCTGTTCGTCGATCTCATGACGAATCCTCAGGGGGCTGCCGAGTTCATCACGGGCATCGTGCCGGCCGACATCGCCATGAGCGCCGACGAAGCTCTCAGACTGGCGCAGGAGGCGATGGGCGAGCCGGAGAAGCCGAAGGCCATCGCCGAGATGACCAGGGACGAGCTGGTCGCTGCCATGCAGGAGCGGATCGCCGCCAAGGAAGCCGTCACCGAATCGTGATCTAGGATGGGGACTAGCAAGGGACTCTTCCGTAGCCCGGCCCTCTTCCGGATGCTAGTCTGTAAGCGACCGCCGTAGGACTTGACAGGGCAAGGTCAAGTCGGGAACAGGTGCCCAGCCTCACGAGGATATTCATGGATGACGAAGGTCGCGAAGAAGCTCTCGAACGCCAAGAGAAAAAGGACCGCGTTGCTGCTCGTCGTCGGCAGCTAGAAATAGATCGAGCATTCATTGCGAGACATGGTCTTAGGGCCTGGGTGAATGCGCCTGCTGCAGATGCCGGGCACAACCAAATACCACGAAGACAACATCCAATCCACCAACCAGGAACGGGGACAGAAATGGCCGACATCACGAATATCGCCGAGGCCGGGGTTGCTTCGGAGGCCATCCGAATGATTCTGGTCGACGGATTCAACGGGATGAACGGACGCCTGAAGGAGAAGATCGAGGACAAGAAGCGTGATCTGGAGCGTCTGGACACCTACGGTCACGACTCGGACGGCGTGCTGCAGGATGCTTCGGCGCTCACGGCGGAGGTAGCGACCTACTTCGAGGAGTTCGCGGAGATCCTAGCGAACAACAGTGCCGACAACTCGAATGAGCTGGCCGCCAAGACCAAGGCCGAGAGCGTTTCGGCGAACATCGACGGCATCCGGCCCGAGGTCGAGAAGGTTCGGGAGCGGATCAAGCTCGCGGTGAGCCAGCTGGACGAGGCTCTTACGGAGCTCGACGTGGTGATCCAGGTTGGCGCTTCTGTTGGTGAGGAGCTGCAGGAGCTCGTGGAGCTCATCAACAACATCTCGGCCTAGGTCTCGCAGAAAAAACGGGGCCTATAGTGAGACCCCCTACAGACAAGGACCCCACCATGAAGAAGCTCGAGATCGCCAAGACCATCGTCAGCACCGTGGTGGCGACCAGTGTGGCCAGGACCGTCAGCACCATCATCCGGAACAACACCGACGTGGAGACCACGAGCGACAAGATCGCCGTCGTCACTTCGTCCTACGTTCTCGGGTCGATGGTCGCCGAGCGGGCCAAGACCTACACGGACGCCCAGATCGATGCCACCGCGAAGTGGTACCGAGAGCATTTCCAGAAGGACGCCTGATCCGTACACCATCTCAGAAACCTTAATCCGAACCTGGATTTTGGTTTTCGAATCCGAATCGAGGACGTATGGAAAGGGAGTTCCCGGCAAATAGTCGGAGGTCTCGCGAGGAGCCCCCGGCTGAGAAAAAAATCAACAAGGTCGTCGAGGGTCAGGTCATCCGACGCAAAAAACCCCTCGGGAGAAAATTCGGAGAACTTTTCGTAACCGGAGATTCTCGAAGCGTCAGTCAGTACGTGTTCCTCGAGGTACTCCTGCCAGCCGCCCGAGACGCGGTTGTCGATGCGGTGAGTCAGGGTATCGAGAGAATGATATTCGGCGAGGTCCGCTCCAGCGCCCGTCGAAATGCAGCCTCTCGTGGACCAGGCTCAGGTGGGTACGTCAGCTACAACCGCTACGCGACGCCGGCCAGAGAAGATCGTCGACCTCCCATGAGTCGGCAAGCTCGAGTAACACACAACTTCGACGAGGTCATTCTCCCCACTCGTCGTGAAGCCGATGAAGTTCTCGAGCGCTTGACGGATATCATCGGGAACTACGAGACGGCAACCGTGTCCGACTTGTACGAGCTAATCGGGGAGACCAGCAATTTCGCGGACGAGAAGTGGGGTTGGAACGACCTTCGAGGCGCGTCGGTCGTCCGAGTCCGCGACGGATATTTGCTCGACCTGCCCAAGCCAGTAGCACTAGACTAGGAGATAATGGCATGGCACTCATCGACTACGCACAGGGCAAAGTTCAAGACGGGTTCAAGGACGAGAACCTCGAGAAGATCTACGGCCCCAAGCTGGTCGAGATTCTCCGACGAGTCCCCGCCGAGCAGCGTCAGAATGTTCTTGCCGAGCATGGCCGACGGACGGTGACTACTCGGTTTGTCAATGGCGAGGGATTTGATGACGTGTTCAAGGGTGTCGACTGGGTCCAGGTCTACGAGGACATTCTTTCTGAGAACGGTTGGTGACATGTCTCTTCCCGATCACTGTGAAGGCGTCGTCCTGGAGCGATACACGGACGAAGGTCTGAAGAACCGTGAGTTCGGTTTGCCGCACACGGTTGCTGAGCTTCTCATTCGTGTCCCGGCCGAACAGCGTCAGAACGTCCTGATCGAGGCGTTCAAACGTGCGTACACAGACGAGTGGCGTGCCAATCCCGATCGTCCGGTCATCCCTACGGACTCTCAGATCGAGGCTGTCATCGTCGAGAACGGTTGGTGACATGTCTCTCGAGGATGTCGCCCAGGGCAAGGTGTGGTTCATCTATCACACCGAGAATCTCTGCCTGTTCTTCAGTCCAACTCGGGTGGCTCAGCTGAAACTCGTACCGCCCGAGCAGCGTCAGAACGTGATGTTCGAGCTCTGCAAGCGGTTCGATCGCCCAGACCGCCCAGAGAAAACCCCAGTCATGTCCGATCTCGTGATGTGGGATATCCTCAGGGAGAACGGATGGGCATTCAGGCCAAGAGAGAGGCGCTTAAGCGTCTATACGGAACTCGAGGATGGCAGCAGCGCGTCGACAGAATGACTGATGCGCAAGTCATCGCCATATTCCTCTCGCTCAAGCAGCGAGGCAAGCTCTAAAGGAGAAGCAGTGAAGATCCCCACACCCGTGGCCAGGACGCTCGCCCTCGCCGCGATCAAGACGAAGAAGAACTCCCCCACGATCCTGCTCGTCGCGGGTGTGGTCGGCGCCGTCTCCAGCACCGTCATGGCATGCCGGGCCACGCTCAAGTTGAACGAGATCATCGACGACGCGTCCGCAACCGTCAACAAGATCAACGCCATGGAGGACGCGGCCTACTCCGCAACGGACCGGGTGCACGACCTGCGCGTGGTCAGGCTCCGGACGGCGCTCACCATCGCCAAGATCTACTCGCCGGCCGTCGGTCTGGGTGTCGCATCGATCGGATGCCTCGTCAGCGGACACCGCATCATGTCCACCCGGAACGCCAGCATCATGGCGGCCTACGCGGCCCTGGACAAGGGCTTCGAGGAGTACCGTGCCCGGGTGCTCCAGGAGCTCGGACCGGAGCGCGAGAAGGAGCTCCGCTACGGCACCGAGGTCGAGAAGATCGTCGGTGCGGACGGCAAGGTCAACCACCAGCTCAAGGCCAGCACGTCCCCGTACGCACGGTTCTTCGACGAGACCTCGAGCAACTGGCAGCCGACGCCGGCGTACAACCAGATGTTCATCAAGTGCCAGCAGGACTTCGCCAACGACATGCTGAACGCGCGCGGCCACCTCTTCCTGAACGAGGTCTACGACGCACTCGGTCTGCCGCGGAGCCGTGAGGGCGCCGTCGTGGGCTGGGTCAAGCGCGGTTCCGGAGACGGCTACGTCGACTTCGGCGTGTTCGAGGGCGACCTCTACAAGGCCACGCGGTTCATCAACGGTGACGACGACGCGGTCCTGCTGGACTTCAACGTCGACGGCGTGATCTACGACAAGATCTGAGGGCGGTCATGGAGAACATGAAGGAACTCGCTCGCTCGGCCGCCCAGAGCCGGAAGGCCATCGCAGCTTTCAGTGCTGCACTCGGTGCGGCTGTCAGTGCGCTGGTCACGTTCCGAGTCACGGTCGCCAAGCTCGAGGAAAGCTACGCGGCACGTGCGGACTCCGAGATCGCCGAGGCTCGGGACCACTACCGGCTGCTCTACAAGAACGAGGGCTACCAGACGCCCGGCGAGGCTGTCAAGACGCTCCTCGTTCCGACTGCAGAAGATCCCCTCATGACCGACGCGGTCCGTGCTCTGACCAACTACCAGGGCATGTCGAGGGACGGGCGCCCTGGTCTGAAGGAGGTCACGCGGAACGTCTTCACGGATCAGGAACCGGCCACGGAGCTGGATCTCGACGAGGAGATGAAGAAGCGAGACCCCGAGCACCCGTACGTCATCTCCGAGCAGGAGTACCTCGAGGGTGCGGCCGGTCACGATCAGCAGTCGCTCACGTACTACAAGGGTGACAACGTGCTGGCCGACGACAAGGACTCCGAGATCAAGGACGTCGACGGACTGGTCGGGGTGGAGAACCTCGACCGCTTCGGTCAGGGATCCGGGGACCCGCACATCGTCTACGTCCGGAATGCACGGCGTTCCGAGGACTACGAGGTCGTCCTCAGCAAGGGTAAGTACGCGGAGGAGGTTCTCGGCCTCGAGGTGGACGACGATGGGGACGAACTCACCCATTCCTACCAGCCCATGCGCCGACGCCGCCGGCTGGGGGAAGCCTTCGATGACTGATGCTCACGGAGCCACTGGATGAGTTATATCTGAGGTGGCTATACAGTCAGGTTGCTAATCCTCGAGCTCGGAACAAACAGCGGACATATTGGGAACTGTTAAGAATTCAGTTCACAACAGAGTTCGTCTGGTTGATCCCTAACGATGACAACCGAGTAGAAGACGGTCGCGCTCTGCGAGGAGATTTCCTGCAGGATGAGGAGATCTCCTTCCCAGACGAGAACTGGCTTGGACTTGGTTGTTCATTTCTTGAGATGGCGGTCGCGCTCTCACGTAGGCTCTCGTTCGAAGGCGGCGGGATATCTTCGGAATGGTTCTGGGTTCTGATGAAGAACCTGGATCTCCAGGACTGTACGGACGCAGCTCAGACTCCAACACAAGAAGTCGACTCGACACTCAACAGAGTTATCTGGCGGACTTACGAGCCAGACGGACACGGAGGGTTATTCCCACTAACAAGACCGAAACGAGACCAACGAACTGTGGAGATCTGGTACCAGCTTCAGGCATATCTTCTGGAGTTGGGTTGTGTGTAGTGGGAGGAGGTGAACGTGGATTTCTTTGTTCCCTGTACGAGGGAAGGCAAGAACTCGCATGAGGTCTACCCGGACTTCATCGTGGGTCGCTCTAAGGATCTGATGGTGCGCGGAAGGTCGTTCTACGCCATCTGGGATCAGGAGCGTGGTCTCTGGTCTACGGACGAGTACGACGTACAGCGTCTTGTCGATCAGGAACTCAAAGCCTACGCCGATCAACTTCGCGAAGAAACCGGCGTCACGTACAAGGTCAAATACCTCCGCTCGTACGGCAGTGCCAGCTGGAAGCAGTTCCGTACCTACATCCAGAACATCAGCGACAACGCCAAGCAGCTCGATGAGAACCTGACGTTCTCCAACACCAAGGTCCGGAAGACCGACTACGCCAGTCAGAGGCTTCCATATGCTCTGGAACCAGGCAACCGAGACTCTTGGGACGAGATTGTCGGCACGCTTTATGATGCCGAAGAACGTCAGAAGATCGAATGGGCTATTGGTGCTGTCATATCCGGTGACTCGAAGAAGATTCAGAAGTTCTTGGTCTTCTACGGTCCAGGTGGCGCCGGAAAGGGAACGATCCTCGGAATCATCGAGAAGCTGTTCGAAGGCTACACGGCCACCTTCGAAGCTAGAGCTCTCGGTAGCAGTAATGGATCGTTCGCAACTGAGCCGTTCAAGGACAACCCGCTCGTTGGAATTCAGTACGATGGCGACCTCTCGAAGATCGAGGACAATAGCCGTCTGAATTCCATCATCTCACACGAGCCGATGACCATGAACGAGAAGTACAAGCCCACCTACACAGGTCGTGTCAACGCGTTTCTGTTCATGGGTACGAACCTCCCGGTCAAAATCTCCGACGCAAAATCAGGAATCATTCGGAGACTCATCGACGTTAACCCGACCGGACAACTCATTCCCGTGGGCCACTACAATGCGCTGATGGCAAGAATTCCTTTCGAGCTAGGCGCCATTGCTCACCACTGCCTCGAGGTCTACAGAGAGCTGGGTCAGAATTACTACAACAACTACCGCCCAGTTGAAATGATGCTGCAGACCGATATCTTCTTCAACTTCATCGAGGCGAACTTCGACATCTTCAAACAGCAGGACGGCGTCTCGCTGTCTCAGGCGTACAAGCTCTACAAGGAATACTGCAGCGAAACCGGAATAGAGAAGCCCTTACCGCAATACCGGGTAAGAACCGAACTTAAGAACTACTTCGAAGAGTTCAAGGACCGAGTGGACATCGGAGCTGAGACATTTCGGAGCTACTATTCCGGTTTCAACGCAAACAAGTTCAAGACCCCCATCAAGAACGAGGTGACGTTCTCGCTTGTCCTCGATGAGGATGAGTCACTCCTTGACGAGATGCTTGGGGAGCTGCCTGCTCAGCTTGCAACTTCTGAAGGTACTCCGCGCAAGAAGTGGGAGAACGTCACAACCGTCCTGTCCGACATCAACTCACGAAGGCTGCATTTCGTGAAGGTTCCACCGCAGCATATCGTGATCGACTTTGATCTAAGAGATGTCGACGGAGAAAAGTCCCTCGAGCTGAACCTCATCGCAGCTAGCGACTGGCCCGCCACCTATGCTGAACTTAGCAAGGGTGGAGCAGGTGTCCACTTGCACTATATCTACGATGGTGACGTCAGCCAGCTCGCCAGTGAATACGAACCCGGAATCGAGATCAAGGTCTACTCCGGTAACGGCGCGCTCAGGCGTAAGCTCACGAAGTGCAACAACGTGCCTGTCGCCACCATCAGTAGTGGTCTACCCCTCAAGGAGCCTGTCGTGCTGTCTCAAACGACCATGCAGAGCGAAAGAGGGCTTCGGGAACTGATCAAGCGGAACCTCCGGAAGGAGATCCATCCCGGCACCAAGCCTTCGATCGATTTCATCAAGAAGATCCTGGACGACGCCAGCAAGCAGGGCATGGTCTACGACGTCAGTGACATGCGACCGCAGATCATCGCGTTCGCGGCCAACTCGAGCAATCAGTCGATGCAGTGCCTTCGGATCGTCAAGGACATGAAATTCGTCGGCATCGATGTTCCTGGCGTGGACAGTGTCCAGGAGGAGACCGAGGAGCCGGTCGTCTTCTTCGACGTCGAGGTCTACCCCAACCTGTTCATCGTGTGTTGGAAGTACGCCGGTTCCGACACGGTTGTCAGGATGATCAACCCGTCGGCGCAGGATGTCGAGAAGCTGTTCAAGTTCAAGCTGATCGGCTTCAACTGCCGTAGGTACGACAACCACATCTTGTACGCCAGGTACATGGGCTACGACAACGCAGCGCTCTACAAGCTCTCGAAGCGGATCGTCGACAACGAGAAGGCACTGTTCGGAGAGGCCTACAAGATCTCGTACACGGACATCTACGACTTTTCTTCGGTGAAGAAGAGTCTCAAGCTGTTCGAGATCGAGCTCGGTCTGCATCACCTCGAGCTGAACCTGCCGTACGACGAGCCTGTTGCCGAGGAGTTGTGGGAGAAGGTCGTCGAGTACTGCGTCAACGACGTTCTGGCAACCGAGGAAGTCTTCAATGCCCGGAAGCAGGACTTCGTGGCTCGGCAGATCCTTGCTGAGCTCAGTGGTCTGACGGTCAACGACACCACGCAGAAGCACACCGCCCGAATCATCTTCGGTTCCGATCGGAATCCTCAGGCCAGCTTCATTTACACCGACCTGAGCGAGCAGTTCCCGGGCTACGTCTTCGACTTCGGCAAGTCCACCTACAAGGGCGAGGAGGTCGGAGAGGGTGGATACGTCTACGCTGAGCCTGGGATCTATGAGAATGTCGCCCTACTGGATGTTGCGTCGATGCATCCGACCAGCATTGAAGTGCTCAAGTTGTTCGGCGATTATACTCCGAATTTCGCCGCCCTCAAAGCAGCACGGATGGCGATCAAGCACGGTGACTATGATGCTGCCAAGGTCATGTTGTCTGGCAAGCTTGCACCGTTTCTCACAGACCAGACAGGGGCGGAAGCTCTTGCGTACGCTCTGAAGATTGTCATCAACATCGTCTACGGTCTCACGTCGGCGAAGTTTGACAACCCTTTCAGGGACCCGCGCAACAAGGACAACATCGTCGCCAAGCGTGGTGCCCTCTTCATGATCGACCTGAAGAATGCTGTTCAGGCGAAGGGCTTCACCGTCGCACACATCAAGACGGACTCGATCAAGATCCCCAACGCCACTCCGGAGATCATCGACTTCGTCATCGAGTTCGGTGCGGAGTACGGCTACAGCTTCGAGCACGAGGCAACGTACGACAAGTTCGCTCTCGTGAACGACGCGGTGTACGTGGCTCGTAAGGACGGCAAGTGGACCGCTGTGGGTGCACAGTTCCAGCACCCCTACGTCTACAAGTCGCTCTTCAGCCACGAGGACGTCACGTTCGACGACCTGTGCGAGACGAAGCAGGTCATGCAGGGCGTGATGTACCTAGACTTCGAAGGTGTGCAGAAGCCGATGTTCCAGGCCGAAGGCATGCAGTTCGTCGGTCGCACAGGCCGGTTCGTTCCTGTCACCGAGCAGTGTGGTGGTGGGATTCTGTACCGGGTTAAGGACGACAAGAAGTACGCAGTGACCGGTACCAAGGGACACCTGTGGATCGAGGCGATCCATGCCAAGGCCATGGGTGAGGACCTCGAGGTCGACATGAACTACTTCGACGCTCTGGTCCATGACGCCATCAAGACGCTCCAGAAGTTCGGAGATGTGGATGCGCTTCTGTCCTGAGTGGGTTCGTCGCCTGCTCAAGATCCATTCACCATCACTTCATGCAGTTAACCAGTGCTGGTGTCAGAGAATACGGAGAGGACGACATGCGGCTTAGACTGAAGACGAGGATCCTATTCAATCTGAGGTGGTGGTTCAACATCATCGCATTGTACGAGCCGTACATGTGGCGATGTGACAAAAAGGACTGCTACTTCATGGTCTCGACGAACAACTACGAGGTTTTCACCATGGTCCGAGACCAGCATCTACAGCAGGGTTCGAAGCATGTCGTCAAGGAGGACTGACCAATGATCGTGCAACTTGTTTGGAAGAAGGGCACTCCTCGATCCACCGGCAAGACTGCGGCTGACATCGAGATTGTGGAGTGCGGTCGGATGGCCCAGAGCCAGGGTCGGCTGTACTTCTACGAGCAGACCATCGAGGAGATTCGAAGCATCTCGGAGGAGCGTCGGCAGCAAGACTTCATCCCGGCATTCCGTTCCGTCGCCGAGGACCAGCTCGCAGACTGGTCGGTGCTCGAGGAGAACGTCGCGCTCAACCGACACATCTGCGGTCGGTGCGGAGCGGCTTACTGGTCGGACGAGGAGGAGCCGACGATGAAGAGCTGCAACGCCTGTGTCGTCAAGGATCTGAACGCGAAGGAGAACACCGATGCCCAGGCATGACAACGAGGTCACGATCGAGGACGCCGTCATCCCGCCGCCTCCGTGGCGGAACTTCGCGGGCCGGGAGGACATCTACAACCGGGAGGGTGACCGGAACTTCGTCATCTTCCTGACCCCCGAGATGGCCGAGATCCTGTCCAAGGACGGTTGGAACGTCAAGCAGACCAAGCCACGCGGCGAGGACGAGTTCCAGCAGCCCTACCTCGAGGTGAAGGTCAAGTTCGGCGACTTCCCGCCTCGCATCATCATGGTCACCTCGGGTGGCCGCAACCAGCTGGGCGCCGACCTGGTCGAGATGCTGGACGCCGTCGACATCGAGACGGTGGACGTCACGATCCGTCCGTACGACTGGCAGCTCGCGGATGGTCGTGCCGGTCGGTCGGCCTACCTCAAGATCATGTACGTCAAGATCGTCGAGGAGTACCTGGACGTCAAGTGGGGGGCGGAGTACGAATGATGGAAGGCGTACTCTGGTCGGGTCTCGGCCTGCTCTGGTTCATCGTCGGCGCCTCCTTCGGTGCTGCCATCCAGCGTGCCGCTTGCGACAAGAAGGTCACGGACCAGCAGCTCGAGACCCACGACGACCTGACCCTGTTCCGAGTCCGGGAGGCGCTCCTCCGGGCTCATCTGACGACCGGTGATGCAGAAGCCGCTGTCACCGAGATGCAAAATGCAGGCATCCTGTTCAGGGAGCGTGCCAAGCGTGAGTAATCGACTGCTGACTCTCACCGTTGTTCCGAAGGCTGGAGCGAACGGAGCCGAGGTCTTCCGAAACATCGCAGGAAGATTTCTCACCGACCTTGAGCCGAAATTCGAGAGCGTCAACATCTCTTCGTACGACACGGACGAGCTGGAGGTCGAGGAGGAAGCTGAACGCCTCCGTGAAAGGATCCTGTACAAGGTCCGCGAGATTCTGATCGGACGGTTCAACGAAGGCGATATCATGGACCTAATCCGACTCCTCGAGGAGAACGGAATCACTTTCATGGAGGAGTAATGGCACCGTGTCGCTACGGTCCAGAACTCTGTGCGGCATGCAGGGAGGAGGTGAAACGCATGCAGGGAGACGAGAAGCTCGAGGTCCCTCAGACGACCGGTCCTGACTGGGTTCGTGACGGAATCCGGGAGTCGTTCCCGGACAAGGCTCGCCGGATCGTGTTCAACCACGCCAAGTGGAACGCCGGAGGAGCGCCGTTCAGTCCGGTCGACGTCTACGTGGTGTGGTTCTGTTACATCCTCGGGGGTTGGAAGGCCCTCGTGAGCACCACGATTCCGGACGACACCTACTACGAGGTCACGTACAACAAGGAGAAGGACGAGATCTACCTCGACACGTACGTGAAGGCCGACAACGTCAAGATCACCGAGCACTGATCCATCACTTCTGAGCCCAGAAAGGGTGCCCCACATGGAGACCGTCAAGTTCATCGCCATCCCCCGTGAGGTCGAGGCCGTCCAGGTCACGGCTGACAACATGATCGAGGTCGCGCAGTGGTGCGGCGGGACCACCGGGATGGCCGACAGTGTGCCGTTCGTCCGGATCCGGGCGCAGCGCCACACCCCGGTGCAGTTCACGCGGGCCCTCGAGGGCTACTGGGTGGTCAAGCTCAACAAGAACTACCGGGTCTACTCCGACGACTCGTTCAACCGCTCCTTCAACCTCGTGGTGCGGGACGACGTCGGCACCCCGCTGTACGACCAGGTGCTGTCGGAGGTCCAGTCGGCCTACGCCACGCAGATGCCGGCCGAGACCCTGGCGGACCGGCTCACCCGTCTGGCGAACATGCACAACGTTCAGCACGTCGCGGGTCGCCCGTACATCGCCGAGGTCGAGGAGATCCCGGCCGAGCAGACGGCGGTCATCCCGGGTCTCGAGGAGGCGCCAGCGACCCCGACCGACCTGCCCAAGTTCGACGAGCTCGTGAAGGATCCGGAGGAGGCCGCCAGCTGAGAGATGGGTGCACTCGAAGACTGGATTGACGCTCAGCTTGAAATCCAGTTAACAAGGCTCTACGATGACATGGCAGACCATTACGTGGCCAAGGAACTCGGCATCGGAAAGTGTCGAGATGGCTGTGAGGTCTGTAAGATCAAACAACAGAAGGAGAACCCGAAGTGAACCGAAGGAAGCCCTACCTCGTCGGCCTGGTGCTGGCGCTCCTCGCGCTGGTCCTGGGTGTCGCGTTCAGCAGCGGGACGGTCGAGGCCTCGAAGGGTCCGACCAAGAGCGGCGTGACCGTGGTCACGTTCAGCGCCGAGGACCTGCAGCTGGTCTCGCACAACAGCGACGCCCGGATGATCGACTACCCCGACGGCGCCCACATGGTGCAGGCCACGTTCTTCTGGCACAACAACGCGGGGTCGACCTGGGACGCGACGTCCTACAGCATCTGGAACGTGCCCTTCTCGTCCGGCGGCCACACCGACACCCTCGAGGACTCCTGCAAGTTCCTGTACGTCAGCGAGAACATGTGCACCGGCGGCGCCGGGGACGGCGGGACCCGGGTCGACTGGGGTCAGGACGGCCTGTCGGACTCACAGACGTTCTACATCCGGACGTGGGTCAAGTACGGCTCGACGACGTACTGTCGCCTGATCTTCGTCAACAACTCGGGCAGCACGTCCTGGAGCTACTGCCCGTAGTTCCGAACCCCAAGGCATCCGAGGGGACCTTCCCCTTCCCTCGGATGGGCGGTTGACGCAGCAGCATTAAGTTGGCGACAAACACCCATAGCAAGGCTCAGGCGCCGCGGCTGGCGCATCGGGTGGCGTCCCGTCTGACACTGACCGACAGGAGAAGAAGATGCAGGCTCGAGCTCCCCCGCACTGACTCCCCTTGGTTTGAGAACACACTCGTGCAGCAGTACCCCGTTGACAGATAGTAGCAACAGGCCCGCAAGGTCGGTGGAAACTTCCCACGGTGGGAGTCGACCTTGCGGGTCTGTTGTGAACGTACTTGGATTATGTTTTTGTCTAGGAGGACGTGTGGTCGACCTATATCCACACCAGCAGAAGGCGCTCGAGGAGCTTTCGAACGGCAAGATCCTGTGGGGTGGAGTCGGGTCGGGAAAGTCTCGAGTAGCTGCCGCGTACTACATGAGGATGGAAGCCGATGCGGATATTTATGTCATTACGACGGCCAAGAAAAGAGATTCTCTGGACTGGCAGTGTGAGTTTGCGGCTTACGGCGTTGGGAAGCACCTTGATGCTACCCTCGGGGGAAGTCTTACAGTCGACTCATGGAATAACATCGGGAAATACACTCATGTTAAAGGTGGATTTTTCATCTTTGACGAGCAAAGAATTGTTGGCTCTGGAGAGTGGGCTCAGAAGTTCCTTCACATCGCAAGAAGAAATCGCTGGATTCTCCTCTCTGCAACTCCTGGGGATACCTGGCTCGACTACATACCGGTCTTCGTGGCGAATGGATTCTATCGAAACCGAAGCGAGTTCAAGCGACGGCACGTGGTCTATAACTCCTTTGCGAAGTTCCCGAAGGTAGAGCGATACCTCGAGGTCGGACATCTCGTCAGGCTGCGTAACCAAGTCCTGGTTGAGATGCCGTACACCAGGCATACCACACGAGTGACTGAGATCGTCCCTGTCGAGTACGACCGAGAACAGTTCGAGAGGGTCTATAAGCAGCGATGGAACGTGTTCAAGGAAAGACCCCTCCGGGATGTCGGCGAGCTTTTCTTGGTGATGAGGAAAGTTGTCAACTCCTCCCCCACCCGGTTGACGGCTATCCAGAGGTTGATGGAGAGGCATCCACGGCTCATTGTCTTCTACAATTTCGACTACGAGCTGGACGTCCTACGATCGCTTGCCAGTTCTGGTATTACCGTGGCGGAGTGGAATGGCCACCGCCATCAGCCAATACCTTCCAAGGAAAGTAGGTGGTTATACCTAGTTCAGTACGCAGCGGGGGCAGAAGGATGGAACTGTACGGAGACCGATGCGATGGTTTTCTACTCGTTGACGTACTCGTACAAGCTGTTCGAGCAAGCGTACGGACGGATCGACAGGCTTGATACGCCGTTCTCAGTCCTGAAGTACTATGTTTTCATGTCCGACTCGGTCATAGACAAGGCAATCTGGCGAGCCTTGAAGTCCAAGAAAAACTTCAATGTTCGTCGTTTTGTGGAAGTTGGAGAACCATGATCATAACATAATGACAGGATATCTAGCTTTTGAAAAGCGGCCATTCGGACATAGTCGGGCATCTTGGACTGGGACTTACTAGTTTGCCAAAACTTTTCTCTAAAACTTCCTAGAATAGGACGACTTAATACGTGGTTATAGTATAGAGAGTGTACAAGAACCACGTATTAAGTCGTTCAAAATAAAAAAGTTTTCGAGAAAAATCTTGGCAAAGTTAATACGTGGTTTTGGAGGTGTGATGGAAGAGTGGCGATCACTACTCGAGTATCCGGGTTATGGAATTAGTGACCTTGGTCGAGTCGAGAGCCAGCGCACGGGAAGAACTCTCAGAACCAGTATCAATCGACAAGGAGTGTTGAAGGTAGATCTTTGGATCGAGAACTTCCGCTACACAAGATCAGTTGGCATGCTTGTCGCGGAGACGTATCTTGATCCACCACAGCAAGAGAACTTCAACACGCTGATCCATCTCAACGGCGATCGTTCTGATGTCCGGGCCAGGAATTTGATGTGGCGTCCGAGATGGTTCGCCATCAAATATCATCGTCAGTTCGAACTTGCTGAGTTCCACAACAACTGGATGCGACTCGAGGACGTTGCAACCGGCGAGAAGCTCACGTTGAAGGACGCCTGTATGAAGTATGGGCTTACCTTCATATCTGTGGCAGTAGCAGTACACAATCGAGAGGAGGTCTATCCGACAGGACAAATATTCGTGCCAGGCTAAAACCACGTATTAAGTCTCGGCCGAAAAACATGGCATATGATAGAAGGAGTAAGATAAGTCTCTTACATATCCTTCAATTTTTGGATGGAGCAATGGGAAAAGAAGCAAAATACCAGAGCAGGCTGATCGGGATACTGCGTGACATGTTTCCTGGTTGTGTCATCTTGAAGAATGACAGCGGATACATCCAGGGGATTCCGGATCTCACCATCTTGTGGGGCTGTAACTGGGCCATGCTCGAGGTGAAGGAATCGGCGGAATCGGATTTCCGTCCCAACCAGGAGTACTACATCACGGAGCTTAACAACATGAGCTTCGCTGCTGTCATCTACCCTGACAATGAGAGGGCGGTTCTCCATGATCTTCAACACGCACTCTCAGCTCAGCGGTAGTCACGCGTTCCTCAGTCCTAGCAACTACCACTGGATCAACTACACCGACGAGAAACTTGATCGTGCATATGTGGCTGCCCTTGCTGCTCGTCGCGGCACGGCCCTACATCAGTTAGCGCATGACATGATTCGTCTAGGTGTGAAGGCACAGAGGACCAAGCAGACGTTCAACATGTACGTCAATGACTGCATTGGTTTCCGCATGGTCACGGAACAAATCCTCTTCTACTCGGAGTTCTGCTATGGCCAGGCAGACGCCATATCCTTCAGGAAGAATCTTCTTCGAATCTCAGACCTGAAGACGGGTGTGTCTCCGACGTCCGAACATCAGCTCGAGGTCTACGCAGCTCTCTTCTGTCTCGAGTATCGGTTTCGACCGATGGATATTCAGGTGGAGCTTCGTATCTACCAGAATGACGAAGTTCGAGTCTACGAGGGCGACCTCGATCTGATCACCCACATCATGGACAAGATCGTCACATTCGACAAGAGGATCAGGGCAATCCGAGAGGAGTTGTAGTGCAGATCAGCGAAGAAGACTACCTTGCGCACTACGGTACTCCTCGACACTCCGGTCGATACCCGTGGGGTTCAGGTGGTGAGGACAACAATCCTCGAAACATGACTCTCCTCGATCATGTGGCGTCCATGAAGAGGAAAGGTCTTACTGAGGCCGACATCGCTCGTGGTCTGGGGATGACCACCACCCAGCTTCGTGCACAGAAGGCGATTGAGAAGACACGCCTCAAGCAGGAACGCATCAACATGGCTCAGCGACTCAAGGCGAAGGGTTATTCCAACGTCGCGATCGGTGAGCGCATGGGTCTCAACGAGTCCACTGTTCGCAGTCTCCTCGAGCCGAGTGAGAAGGACAAGGCGGACGTTCTTGAGACCACATCCAACATGCTCAAGGATCAGGTTGCCAGGAAGGGAATGATCGACATCGGCACTGGTGTGGAGAATCACATTGGTGTCAGCTCGACCAAGCTCAACACCGCCGTCGCCATCCTTCAGGAACAGGGATACACAGTTCACTACGTCAAGGTGCAGCAACTCGGCACAGGTCAGCAGACCACGCTGAAAGTGCTTGCACCCCCTGGCACACCATATTCTCAGGTCTTCAAGAATCGGGCTGACATCAAGCAGGTAACCGATTTCTCTGAGGACGGCGGAAGAACGTTCTTCGGCATTCAGGAACCCCTCTCTATCAACTCGAAGAGGATCAAGGTTCGCTATGCCGAAGATGGTGGCGCCGATGCAGACGGCGTGATCTACGTTCGCCCAGGAAAGGAAGATCTCTCACTGGGTGCATCTCGCTATGCACAGGTTCGCATATCTGTGGATGGCACGCACTACCTCAAGGGCATGGCCATGTACAAAGATGACCTGCCTGATGGTGTGGATCTCGTCTTCAACACCAACAAGCCGAGAACACCCAACAAGCTCGATGCAATGAAGGCGTTGAAGGATGATCCCGACAACCCCTTCGGCGCGGTAGTTCGTCAGCGAGTGAAGGATGGCAAAGTCACCTCGGCGATGAACATCGTCAACGAGGAAGGTGACTGGGGAAACTGGTCTCGAAGTCTGTCTTCTCAGATGTTGTCCAAGCAGAGTCCTACGTTGGCCAAGAAACAACTTGATCTAGCGGTCAAGCAGAAGCAGGACCAGTTGGACGAGATCCTGTCACTCTCGAATCCTGCTGTTCGACGGAAGATGCTCGAGTCGTTTGCTGACGATGCGGATGCTGCAGCGGTCCACTTGAAGGCTGCTGCTCTGCCTCGACAGGGGTCGCACGTTATTCTTCCGATCAATTCCATGAAGCCGACAGAGATCTATGCTCCCAACTACAGGAATGGTGAGCGCGTAGTTCTGGTTCGTTACCCTCACGGTGGCATCTTCGAGATTCCAGAACTTACGGTGAACAACAACCATCGCGAGGCGAAGAGACTTCTGGGCAACGCCAAGGATGCTGTTGGTATCAACTCTCAGGTGGCAGAGAGGTTGTCGGGAGCGGACTTTGACGGAGACTCGGTTCTTGTTATCCCGAACAACAAGCGCCAGGTCAAGACTGCGCCAGCACTGGAAGGACTCAAGGGTTTCGATCCTCGAGCTTCTTACCCTGGTTACGAGGGCATGGCACGAATGACCCCTGGAACCAAGGCGCTTGAAATGGGCGACGTTTCAAATCTCATCACAGACATGACCATTCGTGGTGCAACCCCAGCCGAGCTTGCTCGAGCAGTTCGGCATTCCATGACGGTCATCGATGCTGAAAAACATGGCCTCAACTGGAAGCAGTCGGCGCAGGACAACGGCATCGCTCAGTTGAAGATGAAGTACCAGGGTGGAAAGAAGAAGGGTGCTTCGACTCTCATTTCCAAGGCACGCGCAGAGATCCGGGTTCCTGAGCGAAAGCAGGGATTCCGTATCGATCCGGCTACCGGAAAGAAGATCTTCACCCCCACCGGTGCAACAACGATCGATCGTCGCGGACGCGAGATTCTCAGAACAACCAAGTCTCGACGTCTTGCTGAAGTGGACGACGCCAACCGTCTTTCTTCGGGAACCACAATCGAGAAGGTCTATGTCGATCACTCCAATCGACTGAAGAACATGGCGAACGAAGCGAGAAAGCAGTTGATTGCTACAAAGTCAACGCCATACTCGCCTTCTGCAAGAGTCGCCTACTCTCAGGAAGTGGCCTCCCTCGATTCGAAGCTGAACCTGGCCATCAGAAACCGGCCCCTCGAAAGACAGGCCCAGGTCCTAGCAAACGCCGTGGTCTCAGCAAAGCGCCATGCAAACCCAGACATGGATGCAGCCGAGCTCAAGAAGGTCAAATCTCAAGCTCTTGCTGAGGCCCGCACAAGAACCGGTGCCAAGAAGCAGCACATCCAGCTGACCGATGCTGAATGGCGTGCCATCCAGGCAGGCGCTATCAGTAACAACAAGCTGACTCAGATCCTGAACAATGCAGACTTGGATCAGGTTAAGCAGTTGGCCACGCCCAAGGCCACGCTGTTGATGACACCATCCAAGACTGCACGTGCTACAGCTATGTTGGCCTCAGGCTACACACAGTCTGAGATAGCTGATGCATTGGGTGTGTCACTGACCACACTCAAGACTTCATTGAAGGGTGGTGGATAGTGTGGCTCACATGTTGACAACAACAGACAATCCATTCAATCCATTCACCCACTTCGATGAATGGTACGGCTTCGACCTGGCACATGGTCATCGCACGACAGAGTTTCTTGCAAGGATTGTGGTGACATCTGATGCTCTGTCAGAGGCGGATCAAAACGCAGCCATCGAAGCAGCGATAGATGAGATCGTTCGTGAGAATGTGAGTGGGATGTACCGAAAGATCTCATCTGAGTCAGTGACAGACTAAGCTTGACTTCTGATTGTTTCATGAATCACATGCTTGGCCGAGGACAACTGTGACTCATTAACAATTCAGAATGCAACACGTCGATCGATGCGTGGTCAAAGCGAGAACTCATCGAGAGATATGAAAATTTCACAGACCGGGGGAGGGGTCTCGCAAAAGGTACCCCCCTCCTGCAT
>Ga0207689_10000342_pt1 | contig 43552 bp, 43 predicted proteins | sample KBSMisM52_FD_184312 | JGI IMG/M metagenome (GOLD analysis project Ga0207689, IMG submission 184312) | Miscanthus rhizosphere microbial communities from Kellogg Biological Station, Michigan, USA - KBS Miscanthus M5-2 (SPAdes) (version 2) | ecosystem: Host-associated > Plants > Roots >...
CGGCCCTCGGCTACCTCAGTCCCCGAGCGTTCGAGCGGCAGCGCGAACAAGAAGCATTGGCAACTTAACCCAGGTGTCTACGAAACCGGGGCAAGTCCACTGTTCCTTGTTTCCGTCAGGCAGGGCGCGCTCGCGCGCGAGCAGGCCCGGAAAGCAACGGCCACGCATTCGGTAAGGTCCTCCTACGGGGTCGTGGGGCGCGGCATCAGGCGGCGCATGCGGTAAACAGCGGTGACGAACCAAAGGAGGGGTGACATGACGACCCAGAATCCCGGGCTGAAACAGGGCGCGGTATTGATGGTGATCGCGGCCCTGGCCTTCATCGGCTACGCAGTGGTGTTTTTCATCCGCAAGTTTACGTCCACCGGCTTCGAGCTGGGCGTGGAAACACTGAACGGCGTCACGCGGGACCAGCTGAACGCCCTCGATCCGGCGATCGTCCACTACATCGGGCATCTGCACGTCGCCACGGCCGGTTTCATCGCGGGCACGGGCATCGCCGTGGCCGCGCTGTCCTGGTACGGCGTGGCGCGCGGGGAAATGTGGACCTGGGTCGCCGCCGTGGTCGCGGCCGTGGTGGCACTGGCCGTTGCGCTGCCCTACCACTACACGGGCACGTTTCAGTTGAATTGGGTGACCCACCTGGGCCCGATCTATCTGGCCACTCTCATTTTCGTTGCGGGCGCCCTGATATCGCTGCGCGCGATGGCGCGACGCTGAGGTATTCGGGGAGGGTTCCGGACCACCGGGGGTCGCTGGGCGGCCGATAGCTGTTTCTTACGAGCTCTGGATTGGCCGCCCTCTCAAGCCTCAAACACGGGGTTCAGGCGGTGACCTCGAACGGGAACGCCAGCGACCTGTTTGCCTGCAAGTGGTTGCGGGCCCCCGCAACCATGAAGGCCAGTGCATCGGGACGATCGCGGACTGGGGATCAGCGCCGCAGCCAGAAGCGTGTCAGTCGAGCTTGAACTGATGGCTCATTGGTTGAGACGCGGCCGCTCCATATTGGTGACAGCCGGGAACGTCGGTCCGATTCCCAGATTCCCAGAAAAGCCTCGCTGAGTTTGCCAGCCAGGTCCCACGGCCTGCTCCGTGTGGCAGTCAATGGGAACTGGTGGAACTCAGCACGGTGAGGATACGCAAACTAGGCGTCGAATTTAAGTCCCGGGCATCATCGCGTTTAGTCAATGCAGTCGAATGTCCCTTCACTGTTAAGAAAGCGCGTGGCGGACCGTAAACGCGGGTTCGAATCCCGCCGGGGTCACCATTGATCTGACTCGCCGCCGCTCCAAGCCCGCGGAGCGCGGTCGCGGTTCATCGCGTCACTACGCTCCGCTCGAATCGCCTGCTCCGAGCATGAACGACCCGGGGCCTAGCGCAGGATCGGGTGAGGTCGAGGTAGGCAGACCAAACTCGTGGCTCTCCACATAGTCGACGCCAGCCACAGTGATCGCCATTCCATCGTCCGTCATCTCGATGAACTTCTTCCCTCGCAGATACCACAGAGTGAACTGTGTCTCGTCGATCGAGCAGCCGAAGAGGTCAGGGATGACCATGAGAGGCAAGCTCGGACGGTGTGGCTCGGTGCGGCGGACGTTGTAGAGAGCCTGTAACAACTGACGACGTAAGTCCCGCTCGTCCTCCGTGCGGCGCTCCGAGAGCTCTCGTTCTGGGGGACCGCCATTGCTCGGTGGCGGCGAGGACGTGCCGAAGGTGTCGCGGTCGTACGCTGCCCGGCGCACTGGATCGCACAGCACGCGGTAAGCGGTGACGACGTTATGGAATGCCTCGCGGTCGCCGGTCTCCTTGTTGTCCGGGTGGTAGAAGGCGGCGAGCAGCCGGTACGCCTTGGTAATGATCAGGGGCTGGGCCGCCCGGCTGACCTGAAGCACCTCGTAGTAGTTAGGAGTGCTCGGCGTGGGCACTGGACAAGAGCCCTCTCTACCGCACAGGGAAGGCGGAGGTTTGGCCGACTTGAGAGACGATGACCGCGGTGTTGCCCGTGTCCATGTCCACTACTGTCTCTCCTGTTCGCGGCGTGCTTCCCGACGGGGGCGTGAGTGGATCGACACAACACATGATAGCCGTGTCCCAATATTTCCGGCGTGGCCGTGTGCGCGACTCTACGCGGTGCGCATCGAGCGCGTCAAGTGTCGGATCGAGTGCGGCATAACCCGCACGGACATCCTTCAGGGCCCGGGAATGGGGCGACGGTGGGTGGGCCGAGAGGATCGGGCCCAGGCCCGCCACGGCCGGGGTCCGGAAGGGTCGGAGCCGGAGCCCTGAGAGGGCCCCGGACCGTACGGGAACGGACCCGGCACGGGAACCCTTGGCGGCGGCGACGGTTACGCGGCGGCAGACCAACGTGTGTGATGACCCCGATCGGTCTGGAAGCCGCTTCCTGGTATCAGCGACGCTTCGCACGTCGGGCGTCCCACGATCAGCCTGCGTAGGATCTGTCGCGTTTGGGGCACGTGCCGGCCTAAGAGACCGTCGATGTCGGCTGCTCGGGCGGCCAGTTCCCGCTCGAGCCGCTTCCGGTCGAGCGAGGCGACCGGGGCGGACCGGTGGAGGCCTTCGAGCTCGGTCACCAAGACGTTCTTCCTCGCGTCTTCGGCCCTCAGTCGCGCGAGGAGAGCGTCGTGCGAGTCCCTCGGACATTCCTGTCGCGGACCGGGGAGGGCGCGGCTGGCCGTTCGGGGTGGGCGAAGGCGAGCGGGGCGGGGAGGCGCGCGCGGGCTCCGAGTCACCGGTGACGCCGGCAAGATTGACGTATTTCATATAAAGCCATATATATATGTACGTGAAGCGGCAGCCGGCCCCGATCGGGCAGCTCCAGGTGTTCAAGGCCGAGTTCTTCAAGGCACTCGCCCACCCGGTCCGCATCCGGATCCTCGAGATGCTCGTGCGAGGCGAGCGGAGCGTGAACGAGCTCCGAGAGGCCCTCGGCGTCGACCAGCCCACCGTCTCCCAGCAGCTCGCGGTCCTGCGGGCCAAGAACGTCGTCGAGGCCCGGAAGGAGGGGACCGCGGTGCGCTACACCGTGCGCGACGCCGCCCTGCGGGATCTGCTGGAGGTGGCCCGTCGCATCTTCGACAATCACCTCATCGGCACGCAGACAATGCTCCGGCAGCTGCGCCGTGAGTCGCGACGCCGCTGACATGCGCCTCCTGTCCAAGATCCTGCGGGTCGGCCTCGCCACCGAGCCGCTGGCGCCCGGCGGGGACGACGTCCTGCGCCTGCTGCACGAGGTTGACGCGCGGGCGCGGCAACTGTTCGGTCGGGCCCTCGCGATTCGTGAGGTGGACGCGGGCTCGTGCAACGGCTGCGAGCTCGAGATCAGCGGTCTCATGGGCCCGGTGTACGACAGCGAGCGCTTCGGCGTGTATTTCGTCGCATCACCCCGCCACGCGGATCTGCTGCTCGTGACCGGGCCGGTGACCCGCAACATGGCGGTGCCCCTGGTGAAGACCTACGAGGCGACCCCCGCGCCGAAGCTCGTGGTGGCGGTGGGCGACTGCGCGCGGACCTGCGGGGTCTTCAAGGGTAGCTACGCCGTGGCGGGGAGCGTCGATCAGATCATCCCGGTGGATGCCTTCGTGGACGGATGTCCGCCCGAACCGACGGCCATCCTCCGGGGCATCCTCGCGGTCATCGGGCGCCGTCGGTGAATCTCGAGTTCGGCCTCATGCTGGGCGGCTACGGGGTGGGGGCCGTCGGCGCCCTCCTGATGCCGGGCGGCCGGGCAGGGCGCGGCATCGCCGCGTTCGGGATGGTCTGGGGCGGCGCCGCCGGGCTCGCCCTCTCCCTCCAGGTCCTGCTCGGCGGAGCGGCCTTCACGCTCGAGGTGCCGACGCTCCTGTCGATCGCCGACGGCCTCGCGTTTCGCCTCGACGCGCTGGGCGCCTTCTTTCTCGGCCTCGTCGGCCTGCTCGCCATTCCCTGCGGAGTCTACGGGTTCGAGTACGTCGGGGCGTACGAAGGCCGGTACTCGCTACGGCTCCTCGGCGCGATGCTGAACATGTTCCTCCTGACGATGAGCCTGGTCCCGTGCGCCGACAACGTGCTCACCTTCCTCCTCATGTGGGAGGGCATGTCGCTGACCTCCTACTTCCTCGTCCTGACGGAGGCGGACGAGCCGGACACCATCGCGGCCGCCGGCTGGTACCTGGCCATGACGCACGTCGGGCTGGCGCTCGCGCTCGCCGGGTTCCTCATCCTGGCCGCGAATGCCACGACCACGGCTTTCGGCGACCTGCGCACGGCGGCGGCGAGTCTCACCCCGGCCATGCGGAACACGGTGTTCCTGCTCGCCCTCGCCGGCTTCGGCTCCAAGGCGGGCATCGTCCCGCTCCACGTCTGGCTGCCCCGCGCGCATCCGGCGGCGCCGAGCCACGTCTCGGCGCTGATGTCGGGGGTGATGATCAAGCTCGGCGTGTACGGGCTCCTCCGCATCGGCCTGGATCTGCTGGGCGGGGGACCCGCCTGGTGGGGGGCCCTCCTGATCGGCCTGGGCGCCCTCTCGGCGGTGGTCGGCGTGCTCTACGCGCTCATGGAGAATGACCTCAAGCGCCTGCTCGCCTACTCCAGCGTGGAGAACATCGGGCTCGTCTTCATCGGCCTCGGCGCCGGCTTCCTCTTCCTGGGCCTCGACGCCACCGCGGCGGCCCTCGTCGCCTTCGCGGCTGCGCTCTATCATGCTCTGAATCACGCGGCCTTCAAGTCGCTGCTGTTCCTCGGCGCGGGGTCCGTTCTGCACGCCACGCGCACCCGCGACATGAACCGGCTCGGCGGCCTCATCCGCGGCCTGCCCTGGACGGCCGCCTTCTTCCTGGTAGGGGCCCTGGCCATCGCCGGGCTGCCCCCGCTGAACGGCTTCGTCAGCGAGTGGCTCCTCTTCCAGTCGCTGCTCCCCGGCATCGAGAGCCGGGCGCCGATGGTCGCCCCGCTCATGACGCTGGCCGTCAGCGTGCTTGCGCTGACCGCCGGGCTGGCCGCCGCGGGATTCGTCAAGGCCTTCGGGATCACGTTCCTCGCGATCCCGCGCTCGCCCGCGGCCGAGTGCGCGCACGAGGCGCCCGTGTCGATGCGCGTCGGCATGGGGATCCTCGCCGTCGCCTGCGCGGTCTTCGGGTTGGCCGCGGTCGCTATCATGCCGGCGCTGGCGGCGGCGCTCGCAGGCTCGGCGCGCCTGCCGGTCCCGGTCCCGGGGTTTGGCTCCGGGGTCTCCCTGTCGATGCCGAGCGGGTTTGCCCGGATGTCGCCGACGCTGGTGGCCCTCGGCCTGATCCTGATCACGGGCGCCGCGTGGCTGGTGGTCCGGCTCTTCGCATCGCGCTGGCCGGTCCGGGTGAGTGCCACCTGGGGCTGCGGACGCGTGGTGCAGACGCCGCGCATGGAGTACACGTCGACCGCGTTTGCCGAGCCGCTGCGCCGCGTGTTCGCCGAGCTGTACCGGCCCACCCAGGACCTCTCGATCGACTTTCACCCGGAATCGAGGTACTTCGTGCAGTCCATCGAGTACCGCAGCGAGATCGTCCCGTGGTTCGAGCGCTACCTGTACGCGCCGCTCGTCACCCGGGTGCGACGATGGAGCATTTGGGTCCGCGCACTGCAGTCGGGCTCGGCCCACGCCTACCTCACGTACCTGGTGATCGCGCTCCTGGGGCTGCTGACCCTGCTCATAGTGCGGCCGGGATGATGGGCTATGTGCTCGAGGTGGCCCAGGCCGCGCTCGCGCTCGCACTGGCGCCCGGCCTGGCCGGGCTGATCCGGTGGCTGAAGGCGCGTTTGCAGAACCGCCGGGGCGCCCCGGTGTGGCAGCCCTACTGGGAGCTGGCCAAGCTCTTCCAGAAGGAGGTCGTGGTCTCGAGTAACGCATCCTGGCTGTTCCGCGCGGCGCCGTTCATCGTGTTCGCGAGCACGACGGCGGTTACGTTCCTCGTGCCGATCCTCGCAGTGCCACTGCCTTTCGACGGGCTAGGGGACCTGCTGGTGGTCGTCTACCTCCTCCTGCTGAGCACGTTCTTCCTCTCACTGGGCGGCCTCGACCCCGGCTCGCCGTTCGGCGGCATGGGCGCTAGCCGCGAGATGACAGTGGCCGCCCTCGCCGAGCCCACGGTGGCGCTCGCGATCTTCGCGCTGGCCCTGGCCGCCGGCTCCACCAATCTGGGCCAGATCGTCGCGCGCACCATGGCGGACCCCGGCGCCTTCCTGAGCCCCGGCCACCTCCTCGCGTTCGGGGCGCTCTTCATCGTCACGCTCGCCGAGACCGGCCGCCTGCCGATCGACAACCCGGCCACGCACCTCGAGCTCACCATGATCCACGAGGCCATGGTGCTCGAGTACTCCGGGCGCTACCTGGCCCTCATCGAGTGGGCGGCGGCGGTCAAGCTCTTCATCTTCTTCGCGTTGCTCGGCAACCTCTTCATCCCGTGGGGGGTATCCGTGGTCCTGACGCCGACCACCGTCGCGGTTGCGGTCGCGAGCCTGCTCGTCAAGCTCGTGGTCCTGGCCGCGGTGGTCGCGGTGCTCGAGACGCGGATCGCGAAGCTGCGCCTCTTCCGGGTGCCCGAGCTGCTCAGCGTCTCGTTTGTCCTCGCGCTGCTCGCGGTCACCTCGTCGTTCCTCCTGAAATAGCCCATGGACAGCCTCTTCTCCCAGCTCTCCGTGCTCGGCTCGAGCCTGGTGCTGCTCTTCGGGCTCATCCTGCTCTGGCGCCGCGGCATCTCCGCCTACGTCGGCGCCTTCGCCGCTCAGTCCATGGTGCTCTCGGCGGTGATCGCGATCGTGGGCTACTTCGGGAACGACCACGAGCTGTACTGGGTCGCGGGCACGCTCTTCCTGCTGAAGGGGCTGGTGATCCCGCGGCTCCTGCGGCGGATGGAGCGCCGCTTCGCGGTCGAGCGGGAGATGGAGCCGTACGTGAACACCGCATCGTCGCTGGTGGTGTCCGGTCTCCTGGTGCTGTTCGGTTACATGGTCACGCGACCGCTCGTGGGGCTCAGCCAGTTGCCGACCCGGGCGGGTATGCCGCTGGCGATGGGCCTGGTGCTCGTGAGCCTGTTCGTGGTGATCAGCCGCAAGAAGGCGCTGACCCAGGTCATCGGCTTCCTCATGCTGGAGAACGGGCTCGCCCTGCTGGCGGTGCTCGGAACCTACGGGATCCCGTTGATCGTCGAGCTCGGGGTGGCCCTCGACGTCCTGATGGGGTTCCTGGTCATGCAGATCTTCGTCTACCGGATCCACGAGACGTTCGAGAGCATCGACGTCGAGCAGCTCAACCGCCTGCGCTACTGAGGAATCGTGAGCCCGTTCGCCCTGCTGCTCGGCCCCCCCCTCCTCGCTGCGGTGCTGGCGGCGGTGGTGGTGCCCTATCGGCCGCTGGTAGGCTGGACGGGCGCACTGCTGTCGCTGTCCTCCGTCGGCGCCGCACTCGTCTTCTGGAGCCGGCTTCTAGCCGGCGACGTGCCGACCTCGGGGCCCGGGGAGTTCCTGCGGGCCGACGCGCTCTCGACCCTGCTCGCGCTGTGCGTGAGCGTGGTGGGGGCGCTGGCCGCATGGCTCGGACCCGGGATGGGCGAGGACGACGGTTACGAGCCCGCCCAGGCCCGGCGGTTTCGGATCTTCAGCAGCCTGTTCACGTTCACCATGCTGTTCGCGGTGACCGCCAACAACGTCGGATTCATGTGGATCGCGATCGAGGCGACCACGATCACCTCGGCCATGCTCATCCCGCTGCACGTGACCAAGGCCTCGGTGGAGGCCTCGTGGAAATACATCCTGATCGGGTCGATCGGGATCGCGTTGGCCTTCGGTGGCACCGTGCTCGGCTACTTCGACTTCGTCAACATGGCGGGCCGTCAGGATGCGGCCCTGCACTGGACGGTGCTGCGGGCGTCGGCGGCTCACCTGCACCCGGAAGTGATCAAGCTCGCCTTCGTCTTCATCCTCGTCGGCTACGGCACGAAGGCCGGCCTTGCCCCCATGCACACCTGGCTGCCGGATGCTCACTCGGAAGCGCCGGCGCCGCTGTCCGCCATGATGTCGGGCGTCCTGCTGGCGGTCGCGCTCTACGCGGTGATGCGGTGGGAGGCGGTGGTGAACGCGACGGTGGGGACCGGATTCACCGACGGTCTCTACATCACGCTCGGGGTGCTGTCCGTCGCGATCGCCGCGTTCAGCCTCGTGATCCAGCGCAACTACAAGCGCATGCTCGCGTACTCGAGCATCGAGCACACCGGCCTGATCTGCGTGGGGCTGGCGCTTGGCCCGCTCGGCACCTTCGCCGCGATGCTCCACCTGCTGAACCACACGCTGGCGAAGTCGATGATGTTCTTTCTCGCCGGGCGCGTGCTCCATCGCTACGGCACCACCGAGATCGCCCGGGTCTCGGGCCTGCTCAAGGTCATGCCGTGGACGGGCGGCCTGTTTGCCGCCGGGATCCTCGCCGTCGTCGGGCTGCCGCCGTTCGGCCTCTTCGTCTCGGAGTTCGCGCTCTTCCGAGCGGGGTTCTCCGTGGGCCGACCGTGGCTCGTCGCCCTGATCCTGGCCCTCCTCGCGGTGGCATTCGTCTCGATGATCGGCCACCTGAACCGGATGCTCTACGGGGTGCCCACCGCGGGGGTGCGGACCGGAGAGGACCGCCTCTGGCCCCTGATCCCGCTCGGCCTCTGCGCGACCACCCTCGTCGTCCTCGGGATCACGCTCCCGGCGCCGCTCGAGACCCTGCTGCGCCAGATCGTGGCGATCGTCGAGCGATGAGCCGCCTGGACCGGCTCACGAGGCGGCTCGCCGAGGACCAAGCCGATCTGGTTGCCGACGTGCACCGTGTGCGGGGGCACGAGCTGCACTGCTCGGCGCGCCCGGCCGCGATGCCCGCGCTGGCGCGCTCTCTCCGCGGGGAGTTCGGCGCCGAGCTGGTGTTCATGGCCGCCGCCGACCGCCGGACCGACCGTGGGACGTTCGAGGTCCACTACCTCTTCGCGCCCGAGAGAGAGCACTGGTTTGTCCACGTCACCGCCCCGGTCCCCGCCGACGCGCCCGCGATTGTGTCGCTGGCCACCCTGCACTATCCGGCCTCGCGCTTCGAGCGGGAGATCTACGATCTGTTCGGCATCGTGGCCGAGGGCCACCCCGATCCCCGGCCGCTCGTCCGCCACGGCTTCTGGCCGGCCGACTACTTCCCCCTGCGCAAGGACGCGACGCCGCGAGAGTTCGAGGACGACGGCCGCGCGTTCCCCTTCACCGAGGTGGGTGGCGAGGGCGTCTACGAGATTCCGGTGGGCCCGGTCCACGCGGGCGTGATCGAGCCGGGCCACTTCCGGTTCAGCGTGGTCGGCGAGACGATCATCGACATGAAGTCCCGGCTGTACTTCACGCACAAGGGCACCGAGAAGCTCTTCGAGGGGCGGGAGGCCGGCGCCGGGGTCGAGCTGGCCGAGCGCGTCTCCGGCGACACCACCGTCGGCCACTCGCTCGCTTTCTGCCAGGCGCTGGAAGCCGCCGCCGGCACCGAGGTCCCGGCCCGTGCGCGGTGGCTGCGGGTGATCCTCCTGGAGATGGAGCGGCTCTACAACCACGTGGGCGACCTCGGCATGATTGTCAACGACACCGGCTACGCCGTGGCGCATTCTCATTGCTTCCGGATTCGCGAGCGCCTGCTGCGTCTGAACCGACGCCTCACCGGCAACCGGCTGCTGCGCGGCGCGATCGTCCCCGGGGGCGTCGGACACGACTTGCCGTCTGACCTGGATCTGCCCGGGGAGCTCGAGGCCGCGCGCCAAGACCTCGACGAGATCATGGGCCTTGCGCTCGAGAACACCCTGGTCATGGATCGTCTCGAGGGCACCGGGCGGCTGACCACCCGCACCGCCCGGGACCACGGCGTCCTCGGCTTCGTCGCCCGCGGCTCGGGCATCGACGTCGACGTCCGCCGCGACCATCCCTTCGCCGCCTACCACGAGCTCGAGGTGCGGGTGCCGGTATTCGAGTCGGGCGACGTCAAGGCGCGCACCAGGGTGCGGCTCGAGGAGGCGCGCGAGTCGGTGCGACTCATCCGGGAGGCGGTGACGCGGCTGCCCGCGGGAGTTCTCGCCGCTCCCCTCGGCCCGCTCCCGGCCTATCAGCCGGCGTTCGGGATGGTCGAGGGGTGGCGGGGCGGCATCGTGCACTGGGTGATGGCGGACGCGACGGGCCGGCTCCACCGCGTCAAGATCATGGACCCGTCGTTTCTGAACTGGCGCCCGCTGTCCTACGCGCTGCTCAAGAACATCGTCCCGGACTTCCCGCTCTGCAACAAGTCGTTCAACCAGTCGTACTCGGGCAACGACCTGTGACCCGTCGGCGTACGACGTCTTGTCAACGTATCAGCTTGCCGGCCATCTGGAGGATGTCGTCCAGCGGATTGCCGTCCCCGTTCAAGTCGAGCATCGACGCGAGTCCGCCCGGCGCGGCGGCGTTCGGGCTCGCGGGGGCGGCCGCCCGACTGCCGAGCAAGCCCCCCAGCAGCCCGCCGAGGCCACCGCCGGTCGGGGCGGCCTGCGGCGCTGCCTCGCCCGGTTGCTTCGCCATGTAGCCGGCGACCAGCATCGCGAGCATCGGCAGCATCTTCTGGAGTAGCGAAGGGGAGAGCCCGGAGCGAGACGCCGCGTTCTGCGCGACGGTGCGGCTCACGTCCTTGGAGGCGAAGATCTGCCCGAGCACATCGTTGCCGCGGCTCACGTCGGTCGTCTCCGGCGACAGCACGTTGTCGAGCAGACTGCCGCCGCCGAGCTGGCCAAGCAGGCCGCCGAGACCCGCGAGGCCCGCGGGCTGCGCCTGCGCCTGCTTCTTGAATCCGCCGAGAATCGCGGGGATCAGCGCCTCGGCGCCGGTCGCCGCCTGCGACTCGCTGACGCCCAGTTCGCGTGCGATCGATGTGATGCCGCCCATCTGGGCGAGGAGATCCGTCATCTGCATATCTTGCTCCCTTGCTTGTACGGCTGAGCCGGCGGCTCAGTCGAGGAGTTCCCGGGGGACGTTGCCCCCGTTGGCGGCGATGCGCGCCAGCACGGTCTTGTGAAGCCAGGTGTTCATCTTCGCCGAATCGCTCATCAGCTCTGGCGGGCAGGCCAGCTCGGTGGCGAGCTCCTTGCGCGCCGCGAAGCTGCTGTCGATGTCGAGGAGCTTCAGCAGGTCGACGATCGAGGTCCGCCAGTTGAGCTTCTGCGGATTCGCGGTCGCGCGCTTCTCGAGTTGCGCGACGACATCGACCATCGGGACCGGCGCGGGCGCCGGTGCCGCCGTGGGGCTGGCCGGTGCGGGTGCGAGCGTAGCGGTCGCGCCGCCGATGCCGAGCTTCTGCAAGATCGTGCTGAAGAATCCCATACGGGCCCTCCTGGGGTGGTTGGCGCGTTGCTCATCGGCTCTACTGCTCTCCCGTTGTCGTCCTCTTGATGTCGGAGCCACGGGCACGCGCCCCTTGCGTCTCGGACGACGTAGAGCTTCGTACCTGAGGCACTTCGAGGGGTGGGGCCATCTCAGCCCCTTCCATCTGCCCGGTATCCGTCACGCGGGGTCACGCACTCGTAGGCTAGTCCGGGCCATCCGGGCTGCCCATTGGACCTAGGTCCAATGGCGTGCGCCCGGCGAACCACTTATCGTTCGGGACCAAACAGGGCTCAGAAGCACCGGGAGTCGGCAGGCGGGGCGCGCCGGAGGCCTCCGGCCGGAGGCGGAGCCGCCGGGAGACTCGGCGGATGCTCAAGGGACGGCGCGCGTGAAGGCTTCGAACCTACCCAACCACATCGAACCGGAGGATCCCATGCTACGAGTGCTCACGCTCGTGATGGCCGCCGCGCTCAGCCTGGTGCTCGTGGGGACACCCGCGGCATTCGCGCAGGCGACGAAAGCGAGCCCCGCGAAGAACGAGACCAAGACGCCGTCGACAAAAGCCGAGCTCGTCGACATCAACACCGCTTCGGCGGACGAGCTCCAGAAGCTGAAGGGCATCGGCGACGCCTACGCCAAGAAGATCATCGAAAACCGACCCTACCAGGGCAAGGACGAGCTGGTTTCGAGGAACGTCCTCCCCCAGGCGACCTATGCGAAGATCAAGGGGCAGATCATCGCCAGGCAGTCCCCGGTGAAGAAGTAGATCCATGGCCACCGGGTTCTTCGACTTTCTCCGAAAGACCAACGCGCTCGCTCTGGCCGTGGCCGTGATCATCGGCGCGGCGATCGGCAAGGTCGTATCCTCGGTCGTGGCCGATCTGCTCATGCCCGTTATCGGGCTCTTCGTCGGGGGTGGAGAGTGGCGGACCCTGCAGATCCCCCTCCGAACCGCGCCGGACGGCAAGGTTCTGTCGGCACTAGCGGTGGGCAACTTCCTGGGCTCAGTCGTGGACTTCGTGATCATCGCGTTCTTCGTCTACCTCGTCGCGAAGTCGCTCTTGAAGGAGACGCCCGCGCCGCCGGGCCCCGCGATGAAGCCCTGCGGAGCGTGCGGCGAGAGCGTCCTCGCGAAGGCCACTCGCTGCCGATACTGCACCAGCGCGGTGTAGAAGAAGCAGCCGTGCTCAGAATTCGATGCGAGCGCCCAGGTCCAGGAGGCGCTCCGAAGGAATCCGGAAGAAGTCAGTGGCGGAGCTGGCGTTCCAGGCCATGAACGCGAAGAGTCGCTTGCGCCAACGGACCATCGGAGCCGCGCCCGTCGGGATCCAGTGGACGCGACCGACATAGAATGTCGTGTCTTCGAGCCGGGCCGTCATCCCGTGGTCGCAGCAGCGCCCTACCACCCACCTGACGTCGGGGTGCTCCATGAATCCGTAGTGGGCGCGCACCCGCCACATGCCTTTGCCGAGCGGCTCGCTCGTCATTCGGCTGCGTGCCTCTACCTCCGGTACATTCTCGGTGATAACCGAGACGAGGATCACTTCCTCGTGAAGGGCTCGGTTGTATCGGACGTGATGCAGAAGGGTCAGCGGTGCGCCCTCGGCGTTCGGAGTCAGGAAGACCGCGGTTCCCGGCACGCGCGCAAGGTGTGACTGCTCGATCTGCTGGAGAAACGTCTCGAGCGGCATCGACAGCTGGGTCAGGGTCTGCATCACCAGGCCGGTGCCGCGATGCCACGTGGTCATGATCAGAACCGCCAGCGCCCCCACCGCCAAGGGCACCCAGCCGCCGCCCGGGATCTTGCCCGTGTTCGCGGCGAGAAAGGTCAGGTCGACGATCAGGAAGGCGGCGGTTAGCGCGCTCGCCGACCACCACGGCCACCTCCAGCGGTAGCGCGCGATCGCGAAGAACAGAATGCTCGTGATCGCCATCGTGCCGGTGACCGCGACCCCGTACGCCCCGGCGAGCGCAGTCGAGGAGCGGAAAGCGAGGACGAGAAGCAAGCAACCGATCATCAGGATCGTATTGACGGCGGGCAGGTATATTTGGCCGAACATGGAGCGCGAGGTGTGCACGACGGTCATGCGCGGGACATAGCGCAGACGGATGGCCTGCTGGGTGAGCGAGAACACGCCCGAGATGAGGGCCTGCGAGGCGACAACGGTTGCCACGGTCGCAAGGCCAACGAGGGGGTAGAGGAATGCGGCGGGAGCCAGGAGGTAGAAGGGGTTCGCGATCGCCTCCGGCTGCCTGAGCACGAGGGCGCCCTGGCCGAAGTAGTTGAGCAGCAGGGCGGGCAGCGCGACCCCGAACCACGCGAGGCGGATCGGTCGCCGGCCGAAGTGACCCAGGTCGGCGTAGAGGGCCTCGGCGCCGGTGACGGTCAACACCACGCCGCCCAGGATGAAGATTACCGAGCCGCGGTGCCCCCCGAAGAACCGAACGGCATGCCACGGATTGAGCGCAGCGAGGATTTCGGGCTGGCGCGCGATCTCGGCGGCCCCGAGCACACCGATGCTGACGAACCAGACCAGCATGATCGGTCCAAAGACGCGGGCGACCCGCGTGGTCCCATAATGCTGGAAGCGAAACAGGAGGAACAGGACGACGACGGTAGCGGGCAGCACGTAGGGCGCTACCCGCGGCGCGGCGATCTCCAATCCCTCGATCGCGCTCAGCACCGAGATCGCGGGGGTGATGATCCCGTCGCCGTAGAGCAAGGCCGCCCCGAAGAGTCCTAGCCCTATGAAGAGGCCACGGGTGCGGATCCGCGGGAGCATCGCCAGGAGGGCCATGATGCCACCCTCACCGCGGTTGTCGAGCTGGATGATAACGATCAGGTACTTGACGCTGACGACCAGAATCAGCGACCAGGCGATGAGCGAGAGGAGACCGTAGACAGCGTCCGGAGTGGGGTGGAGACCGTAGGCGGTCTTGAAGCATTCGCGAAAGGCGTAGAGCGGGCTCGTGCCGATGTCACCGTAGACGATCCCCAGCGCACCCAGCGCGAGCGCGGCGAGGCGGCGTCCGGTGGATGGAGCCGCACCCGGGCCGCCGATTCGGCGCGAAGTCCGTACGCCGTCACTCACGATGGCGATCGCCTGAGCTGGCGGGTATCTCGAGGCGCCGCGCCGGCTCCTGCCTGGCGCGGTCGGCACGAGCCGGCGATTCCCGCGACCCTTGTTCCGCACGAGTGAGGTTGCCGATTGCCGTGTGGGGGCGGCGGATATCCATGCGTCCGAGCAGAGCAATCGACGTGCCGTCAAGAGGCAACGACGGAAACCTGCCTCTCTAGGTCTCGCGAACGGCCCTGGTATCGGTGGGCTGCCGGAACTCGGTAGGGTAGGCTCGGTCGATCCGACTCGCGGTCGAGGCGCCTGGTCAGAAACCAACGATGGATGCCTCGTTCGGCGACGGCCGCACTCCACGCTACGCGGATATGCAAGTGCCGGGTAACAATTACCGTTGAGCCCATCGCGATCTCCGAGCTAGTTTGACTTGGCGCGTTCCGAATCGGCAGAGTGACTGGTCGGGTCCCCAATCCATCGGAGTGTACGGGTCCTGCAGTCGATTGGGAGCCGGATCAGACGGGGCTCCGGGCCCGCGCCAGCGGCGCCTTGACACCATAGCCGCCCTCGCGTGTAGTAGGTAGGCCCAGCTGTGTCGGATCCCGTGCCGAGGAGGCCTGTGACATGCTCAAGTTCGGTTCGCCCCGGAAGGACGAACCCCCCGTGACGGCCGCGAAACCCGCGACGGCCGCGAAGCCGCTCGAGTCGCCCGCGAGGCCGCTCGAGCCGCCCGTCGCCCGCGTGCCGCTACCGATTCCCGACGCCCCACGAACGGAGGGCCCTCAGATGCCTACGAACAGCGCGAACCATGGCGAATCCATCCTGGCCGCCGGCCTCACGATCGAAGGGAAGATCGAGGGCAGCGGCAACTTTCGCGTGGTCGGTCGGTTCAAGGGCACGGTGAAGGTGAACGGGGAGCTGACCATCGAGCCGGGCGCTTTCATCGAGGGCGAGATCACCGCCGAATCGGTCCTGGTGGCCGGCGATGTCCGTGGTCAGATCGCGGCAGCGTCTCGGGTGGAGTTCAAGGACTCCGGGACCCTGATCGGCGACGTCAAGGCCAGCAGCGTGATCGTCTCCGCCGGATCCAAGATGCGCGGCAAGATGGAGTTCGGGTGGAAGGAGGGTGAAGGAGAGGCCGGACCACCCGAGAACGGCTTTCAGTCCCCGTCGCACTGAGTCCGTTCGACGATGGTGGGCGAGGCGTGGAAGTGCCCTCACTGCGGAGAGCGCATCCTGCGGAGTGCGCTGACCTGTCCGGCCTGCCGGCGCCACCTGCGCTTCGACGCGGTCACCACCGCCCGGCCGGGCGCGCGGCCCACGCTGTGCCCGCTCACCGTGGAAGGTACGATCCGGCACTCCGATGGGGCCTCTCTCTCGGAATACTCGGTGATCATCGAGGTGCGCGAGGACCGGGGCGAGCTGATCGCCCGCCGCATCGTGAACGTCGGGGCTCTCGAGCCCGGTCAAGCCCGGCGCATCACGCTGCGTATCGAGATGCAGGCGCCGGAACCCTCCGCCTCACCTGCCGCGCCCGCGCGGGGCAGGTGATGTGCTGACCGCCCGCTGCCGAGTGACGAAGGCGGCGAATCTGGACGCCGAGAACTAGCGGCGGTCGAAGAGAATCGGCAGAATGCTCGCGGCGACGATCCCGAGCGGGACGGCATAACGCAGCAAGAACAGGAGGGCGCGATTGCCGGCCTCGCTCAGGCCGAGCTGGCCCGCCAGGAGCCGGGGCGGCACCACCCAGCCTCCGAAGACCGCGAGGGCTACCCCGCCGAGCGGGAGAAGGATATTCGAGGCGAGATGGTCGAGCGCGTCGAAGACGGAGAGGGAGCTCAACCCTGGCAGCCACGCGAGCGGGCGCCACGTGGCCCAGACGTTGAAGGATAGCACCGAGGGAATACCGAGGGCCCAGCACAGGGCCGCGGCGCCGACCGCGGAGCGCCGCCGGGACCATCCGAGCTCGCGATGCGCCAGAGCGACCGGCATCTCGAGCAGGGAGATGGCAGAAGCCAGGGCCGCCACGCTCAAGAGGATGAAGAAGGCGGTGGCGGCTACGGTGCCGAACGGGACGCGCGCGAAGGCCAAGGGCAGGGTTACGTACATCAGGCCAGGTCCACTCGCGGGATTCAATCCCTCCTCGAACACCACCGGGAACACGGCGAGACCGGCGATGAGCGAGATCGCGGTATCGCTCACGAGCGTGATGGTTGCGACATGTCGCAAGTCGAAGGCGGGGTCTGCGTAGGCCGCATAGGTGATCATGACCGCCAGGCCGACCCCGATCGAGAAGAAGCCGAGGCCGATCGCCTCCAGCGCGACCCGGGGTGAAAGACGATCGAGATCCAGCCCGAAGAGGAAGCGAGCGGCCGCGCCGAGGTCGCCGTGAACGATCGAGAACGCGGCCAGCAGGATCACGAGTACGGTCAGGATGGGCATCAGGTAGAGCGAGGCGCGTTCGATACCGTTCGCGATGCCACGCGCCACGACGACCGCGGTCAGCCCCATGAACACCACGTGATAGGCCGCGATCCGAAGAGGTGACGCGAGGAGCCCGTCGAGGCGCTCCTGGGCCAGGTCGGGGCCGCTCGGGAGACCGTTCGCCACCGTATCGACCACGTAGGCGAGAGCCCACCCTCCGATCACGGAGTAGTAGCTCAGGATGACGATCGAGCCGACGACGCCGACGAGGCCGACCAGAGCCCACCGGCTCGAGGCTCGACTCTCGGTGGCCACCGCGGCCAGGCTGGCAATGGCATGGGAGCCCCCCTGGCGGCCAATCGCGAACTCGAGCAGGAGCAGCGGAAAGACGATCACGCCGAGGCCGAGCAGATAGAAGACGATGAATCCGCCGCCCCCGTTGGCCCCGACCTCGTAGGGGAACTTCCAAATGCTGCCCAGGCCGATCGCCGAGCCCATGGCGGAGCATATGAAGCCGGCGCGGCTTTGCCAGCGGTCCGAGGCCATCGACGAGCGACTAGCTGCCAGCGGGAGCGCCGACCGGAAACGTCAAGGTGAAGACGGTGCCGCGGCCCACCTCGGAGCTCACGTCGATCGTACCTCGATGGTCTTCCATGATCCCGTGACTGATCGACAGCCCGAGGCCAGTTCCATCCGATCTCGTGGTGAAGAACGGGTCGAAGATCTTCGGCAGGATGTCCGGTGGGATCCCGGGGCCGCTATCTCGAACGGCGAGGCGGATCGATCGCCCGCCGTCCACGAGCACGGTCTCGACGGTGATCGACCCGCCGTCCGGCATCGCCCGGCGGGCGTTGGTGAGGAGATTGAGGAGCACCTGTCCGACGGCGTTGGCATCGGCGGTGATGAGCGGAAGGCCTTCGCCCAGCTCCGTCGACACCGTGACGCGGGAGCGGCCCATGTCTTTCTGAACGAGCTGCACGATCTCTTCCACGACCCGATTCAGCTCGACCGGTCCCTGGGTCCCGGAGGACTGGCGCGCGAACGAGAGCAGACCCTGCGTGATGGTGGCGACTCGCCGCGCGTGACGGAGGATGACCTCGAGGTCCTTGCGCATCTCGGGAGACAGGGAACTGTCGGCCGCTTCGAGCATCATCACCTCGACTCGCGACGTGATGACGCCGATCGGGTTGTTGATCTCGTGGGCGACACCGGCGGACAGGGTCCCGAGCGCGGCGAGCTTGTCCGACTGTCGGGCGGCACGCTGGTAGGCGAGGCGCTCGCTGATGTCGGTCACGAAGGCGATGGCGCGGGTGCCTTCGTCCGTGGACACATAGCTCAGGCTGACCTCCACGGGAAACTCCGCGCCGCTCTTCTTGACGCCCGCGAGGTCGAGGCCGCGCCCCATGGACCGCACACGGGGAGATCGCATGTAGGCCTCCCGCTGAGAGACGTGAGTGTCGCGATGACGCGGGGGAACCAGTATCTCCACCGCCTGCCCGATGAGCTCGTCGCGTGGGTAGCCGAACATCTCTTCGGTCTTGGCGTTCACCAGCAGGATCCGGCCGGCGGTGTCCACGACCACGATGCCCTCGGAGGCGGACTCGAGGAAGGCGCGGGAGGTCGCCTCGCTCCGGCGCAATGCCTCCTCGGTCTGGGTGCGGGCGGTGATGTCGCGTCCGAGAAGTGAGGTGCCGACGACCGCCTGGTCGACGTCGCGGATGGGGGAGACGGTGAGGAGAAGGCGCCGGCGCCCACGCGGGCCGGTATGATCGACCTCGACCTCCTCGGTCGTGCGCTCGGATCGGACTCGCGCCAGCGCCGGAGCGATCTCCGGGGCGGATCGGTGGAGAAAGGCCTCGATAGGCTGGCCGGTCATGTCCCGCTCCGCCAGGTCGAACATGCGCGCGGCGCCCGGATTCCAGCTGCCGATGCGGCCGTCGACCCCGATCCCGATCACCGCGTCCTCGGAGGAACGCACCAGGGAGGCCAGGAGAGACCGAGTCCGCTCGTGATCCGCGACCTGGGCCTGAAGCGCACTTCGCGTCGATTGCATCTCGCCGCTTCGACGGCGAGTCTCCACGATCATTCCGATCAGGGCCAGCACGGTGGCCAGGGTGAGGCTGACGAGAGCCAGGAAAACCTGCCGCGCCTGAGCCGCGTGGCGAAGCGATTGTCCGGTCAGGAGCTCCCGATCCTGACTCTTCATGGTGGCCACGACGGAGCGGATCTCCTGCATGAGGTGGAGCTCCCGGCCGGTGAAGACCCGCTGGAGCGCCGTGTCTCTGGCCCCCTCACGTCGCATCCGGATCGTCTCGCGGAGCTCGACGAACGTTTCTGCAATGAGAGGCACGAGGGAATCGAGGAGCTGACGGCGCCGCGTGTCGTCGTTCGTCAATGTCTTCAGGGTCTCGAGGTGTGTCTCGGTGGCGCCGGTGGCGGTGAGGTAGGGCGCGAGGTATCGCTCGTCTCCGGTGATCAGAAAGCCTCGCTGGCCGGTCTCCGCGTCGGTCATCGCGGACAGAACGGCGTCCAGCTCGATCAGGACCTGGGTGGTGTGTTGAACCTCTTCGGACTCGCCGACCAGACGGCGGGCGCTGAAGGCGATGATGGCGATGGCCAGCAGGAGCCCGGCGACGACCGAGAACGCAAGGCCCATGCGGTTGCGGCGGAGCCAGGAGAACATGGCGGCCGGATTGTCGGCCAAGACGGCGTCCGCTTCAAGTCCAGGGGCACGCGTGCCTCAGCGGGGCACGCGCGCCACGGCTTTCGGGGTCGTCGACGCGCAACCGGCTGATTTCGGGGCCGCTCGCGATGGCATTGGCGTTGCACTCCTTTCCTGCGACCGGACCATTGTGAGCTCCGAAGGAGGGATCGCCGTGTTTCACCGCATCGTGGTGCCGACCGATTTCTCGGGCTGTGCTCGAGAGGCCTGGGAGATGGCCAAGCGCTTGGGGGCGGCCGTCGGCGCCGGGCTGATCGTGTGCCATATCTTCCCGGAGCCCCTGCGGTACGGTCAGGGCGTGTACGCGGGTGACCCCGCCGACGACGTCGCGCGGGCCTGGGTCAAGGCGGCACTCGACGATCTGGTCGAAAGGGCCCGGGCCGAAGGCCTGGAGGCCCGGGCCTGTCTGCGTCGTGGCCTTGCCGATCAGGAGATCGTGGCGCTGGCCCGCGATGAGCGAGCCGACTTGATCGTCATCGGCACTCACGGGCGCGCCGGCATGAGCCGCATGCTCCTCGGGAGCGTCACGGATCGGGTGGTCCGTCTCGCTCCGTGCCCGGTTCTGACGGTCCGGGAGCCCGGTGGGGAGCTCGCCGCATGAAGGTGCTCGACCCGCTCCTGGAGCCGGAAACCGTCGCGGTGATCGGCGCGTCCCGAAACCCGCTCAAGGTCGGCGGCAGCGTGATGGCCAACCTGCGGGCGGGCGGATTCGGCGGACGCATCGTGCCGGTCAATTCACGCGCCGAGTCGGTTCAGGGGTTCTCCGCGGTCAAGAGCGTTCTGGATATCGAAGGATCGGTCGACCTCGCCGTCGTCGCCATCCCGGCCGACGGGGTACTGCCGGCGCTACGCGAATGCGTGGCCAGGGGGATCAAGGCCGCGATTGTCATCTCGGCCGGGTTCCGGGAAGCGGGCCGCGAGGGAGCGCGACGAGAGGCGGAGCTGCGGGAGTGGCTGCGGGAGCAGCCCCTGCGCGTCCTCGGCCCGAACTGTCTGGGCTGGATCCGGCCCGCGTGCCGGCTGAACCTCACGTTCGCGCCCGGGATGCCGGAGCGCGGCGGCATCGCGTTCGTCTCCCATTCGGGGGCTCTCGCGGTGGCCATCCTGGACTGGGCGCGCGACCGACGGGTCGGCTTCTCCCTCTTCGCGTCGCTTGGCAATCAGGCCGACCTCTCCGAGAGCGACGTGCTGGAGGCCATGGCGGAGGACGCCGAGACGAAGGTGATCGCCTGCTACCTGGAGGGAGTGGCGGATGGGCGGAGGTTCCTGGAAGCGCTCCGGCGGGCCGCCGCGGCCAAGCCGGTCGTCCTGCTGAAGTCGGGTCGCTCCGCCGAAGGGGCCCGGGCGGTCTCGTCACACACCGGGGCGCTGGCGGGATCCGATCGGGGGTTCGACGCCGCGGTGCGCGAGACCGGAGCGGTGCGGGTCGACACGGTGGAGGAGCTCTTTGACCTCTCCCGTGGGCTCGCCGCCCAGCCCCTTCCTCGCGGCCGCCGGCTGGCGGTCGTGACCAACGGAGGGGGGCTCGGCATCGTGGCCACGGACGCGGCCCGCGCGGGCGGACTCACGATGGCGGCACTGCCCGGGACGGTGGTCCGTCGTCTCCGCGAGGGCTTGCCGGCGAACGCGGCCGTCGGCAATCCCATCGACTTGGTCGGCGACGCCGACGCGACTCGCTACGGCCACGCCCTGCACGCGCTGGGGCCGGAGAGCGCGGACCTCACGCTCGTGCTGCTCTCGCCGCAGGCCGCCACCGACGCGGCCAGCGTGGCCCGCACGGTGGCGGCCACCACCCGCCAGTGGCCGACCCCGGTCGTCGCGGCCCTGGTGGGCGGCGCGCGCGTCGCCCCCGGAGTGCGAACGCTGGAAGAGGCGGGGATTCCGTGCTTCGAGTTCCCCGAGCGAGCGGTCAAGACCCTCGCGGGCATGGCGCGCGTCTCGGAGCACCGGCAGCGCGAGTTTCGAGGGGAGCGGAGCGCTCCGACGATCGAGGCCGGTCCGGCGGAAGCCTGGCGGCGCACGCTCGGGAGGACGATCTCCCGCCCGCTCGGCCTCGCGGATCTATCGCCGCTCCTCGCCGGGTACGGCGTGCCGGTTGCGCGGATCGATCGGGCCAGGTCGCCGGAGGAAGCGGCCGCCATGGCCGGGCGCGTGGGCTTCCCGGTGGCGCTGAAGGTGCGGTCACCTCAGATCAGCCACAAGTCGGACGTGGGAGGGGTGATGCTCGGCCTGAGCGACGCGCCGGCGGTGGAGCGGGCGGCCCGCGCGATCCTCGATCGGGTGACCGCGGCGCGACCCGATGCGACGATCGATGGGTTCCTGGTCCAGGCCATGGCGCCGGCGGCGAAGGAGCTCTTGCTGGGAGGCGTGCGGGATCCGCAGTTCGGGCCTCTCGTCATGGTGGGCTGGGGCGGCATTTACGTCGAGGTGCTGGCCGACACCGTGGCGCGCCTGGCCCCGGTATCTCCGGACGAGGCTCTGGCCATGCTCGACGAGCTGAGGCTGGCCCCGCTCCTCCATGGGGTGCGAGGCGAGGCGCCGGTCGACCTGCCGTCCCTCGCCCAGGTGATCACCGCGTTCTCGCGCATGCTGGTCGACGTTCCCGAGCTGGAAGAGGTCGAGGTCAATCCCTTGATGGTGGGTCCCGGCGGCGTGCTGGCGGTGGATGCGCGCGGCCGGCTCGCCTAGGAGGAGCCCATGGGCATCCGGAAGAGCACGGGCAAGAACAAGAAGTCCAGGAAGCGGGCCCCCGCCATCGCAGTGCGCCGCGAGGAGGTGCAGCGCCGGGCCGCCTCCGACCGGAGCAAGTCCCGGCCGCAGGGCATGCGGTAGGCACGGGACCATGGCCCGACGCTCCGGCGGGTCGTGCTGGGGCTGGACGGCTCGGCGAACAGCCCGGGCGGCGCGTTTCCTCGCGCGGCTGCGGCCGCCCCGCGGCGCCCGGGTGGTCCGTGTGCGGGCCCTTCGACGTCCTGGTGGTCAAGTGAGCGGCGAAGGAGAGGAGACCACGAGATGCGCGTGAGACAGATCCTGTTCGGGACCGACTTTTCACCTGCCTCCGAGGCGGCTCGGCGAGTCGCGGTGGACATGGCGCGGGAAGCCGGCGCCACGCTCCATGTGGTTCACGTGGTGCCGTCGGTGACGGATCCGTCGCTGCCCGCGGAGCAGCTCACGGAGCTGGCCAAGGCCGTCGACGAAGGGCTCCGCGTGACGACGGCCCTGCTGGACGGAAGCGCCGGGGGCGAGATCGTCCGCTACGCGCAGGAGCAGCAGATCGACCTCATCGTGGTGGGAACTCACGGGCGCACGGGGTTCAGTCGCGCCCTCCTCGGCAGCGTCGCGGAATCGGTGGTGCGGCTGGCGCCCTGTCTCGTGCTGTCGGTTCCCGCCGCGCTCTTCGAGAAGGCCGCGGTCCCCGCCGCCGTCGAGGCGGTGCCCTCGACGTCTCGTCCGTGTCTGGTGTGCGGCCGGCCGAGCGCCGAGCTGGTCTGCGAGACGTGTCGGACCCGCATCCGCGCCGAGGCCCTGCACGAGAAGCAGGCGGCGGAGCGGCCCGGGCACCGGGGCTTGCCGGTATGAGTGAGCGGCGCCCGCGGTCGAGCGGGAGAGGAGGCAGACATGACGGTCGGTGACCTGATGACCACCGGGAAGCTCGTGACCGCCCCACCCGAAACCCCCATCCTCGAGGCCAGAAGTCGGATGCTGGAGCGCCGGATCCGGCATCTGCTGGTGACGGACCCGGACGGCTCGCTGGTGGGCATCGTGACGGACCGCGACATTCGCTTGAACCTGCCGTCCCGGGCGACGAGTCTGTCGATCTGGGAGATCAACCACCTGCTGACGAAGCTCACGGTGGGAGAGGTGATGACCCGTGGCGTGATCACGGTCGGGCCGGAGCGCGCCGCGCATGAGGCGGCCCAGCTCATGCTGGATCATTCGATCGGGGCCCTGCCGGTAACCCGGGGAGGTCGGCTCGTCGGCATTATCACCGAGACCGACATCATGCGGGCCTTCGTATGGTTGGCCGGTGGGGCGGCCGCGCCCGGCGCGACGCGGCGACCCGGGACCGCCGCATCGCCGCCCGGTCAGCTGCCCTGAGGGAATCGCGCGGCTCGGATCGAGAGTCGGGCGGCCCCAGAAGCGGGAAGCTGCCGGCGGGCCGGGCCGCCGATTGATCTGCCGGCGAATCTCGGCGATCATCAGGCGCCTATGGCTTCGGCCAGAATCCTGATCGTCGACGACGAGCCGGACATGCTCGACAACTGCACGCGCATCGTGACCCGCCTCGGGTACGACTGCGTGACGGCCGAAAATGGAGAAGTCGCGCTCGAGGAATTCGAGCGCCAGCGGCCTGACCTGGTCTTGACCGATCTGAAGATGCCCGAGATGGACGGCATGGCGCTCATGGCTCGCCTCCACGACGCCGATCCCGACCTCCCCGTCATCATGATCACCGGGTTTGCCTCGATCGAGTCGGCGGTGGCCGCGGTCCGGGAGGGCGCGTTCGACTACCTGCCGAAGAGCTTCTCGGTCGACCAGCTGCGTGTCGCGGTGGAGCGGGCGCTTCGCCATCGCGGCCTCCAGATGGAGAACCGGAACCTGCGCAGCCAGCTGCAGCAAACGCTGGGATTCGAGAACGTGGTGGGGAGAAGCCCGGCGATGGCCCAGGTGTTCGAGCTGGTCAAGAAGGCGGCCCGCTCGGAAGCGAACATCCTGGTTCTCGGCGAATCCGGAACCGGCAAGGAGCTGATCGCGCGGGCCATCCATGCCAACAGCCCGCGAGCGGGGGGGCCGTTCGTGCCGGTGGACTGCGCCTCGCTGCCCGAGCATCTGCTGGAGTCCGAGCTGTTCGGCCACGAGAAGGGTGCCTTCACGGGGGCGGTGCGCACGAAGACCGGACTGGTGGAGGCGGCGCACCGGGGCACGCTCTTCCTCGACGAGATCGGGGATCTGCCCGCTCCCCTCCAGGTGAAGCTGCTCCGCGCGCTCCAGGAGCGTCAGATCCGGCGAGTCGGGGGCACCGGGCTGGTGGACGTCGACGTCCGGGTGGTGTCGGCGACGAACCGCAACTTGACGGAGGCGATCGCCAAGGGACAGTTCCGCGAGGAGCTCTACTACCGCATCAACGTCATCGCGATCCGCCTGCCCGCGCTCCGGGAGCGCGCCGGCGACATCCCGCTCCTCGCCCAGGCTTTTCTCAAGCGCTACGGCCACGGCCGGGTGAGGGGGCTGGACGAGGCGGCGGCCGGCGCCCTCGAGCACTACCGCTGGCCCGGCAATGTCCGGGAGCTCCAGAACGTCATCGAGCGCGCCTGTGCATTGACGGACGGGCCGGTGATCACCGCGAAGGACTTGCCGGACCACGTGCTCTGTCCCGCGACGCCGGCGGCGCCCCTCACTGGTCCCGAGGCGCAGGGGCAGGGCGCCCCCGTCCGTGCGGAGGTTGCCGCCGGGTCCGATCTGACGCTCCGGGAGGCGAAGGATCAGTGGCTGCAGGTTCTGGAGGTGTCGTACCTTCGGGATCTGCTCGCCCGCCACGATGGCAACGTGTCCTCCGCCGCGAAGGCCGCAGGCATCGACCGCAAGACGTTTCATCGGCTGATCAACAAGTACGACATCCGCGGGTAGCCTCACGGGCTCGCCACCGTGGCGGCCTTGACCCAGCGAGGAGGTGGCGCCTCAGGTTCTCCCCCGCTTGTGCCCCGAAGTGCGTGTTTTGACGCGCGATTCCGGGTGGCACTGCCGTTGCACCCTTTCACCGGCGAGGAGGCCACAATGAAAACCAGCAAGATCCTGGTTCCACTGGACGGCTCGGAGCTGGCGGAATCTGCGCTGGCCGACGCCGTCGACCTGGTAGCCGCGGACGGCGTCGTCGTCCTGGTGCGCGCCGCAGAAGCCCACGTGCTGCCCGGGATGGATACGATCCGGGCGCAGATCGATGTGGTGGCCGAGGCCGAGCAGTACCTGTCGACCTTGAAGGCCGAGCTCGAAGGGCGCGGAATCCGCAACCTCGAGACGCATGTCTGGTACGGGCCGCCGGCGGCCTCCATCATCGACGCGGCCAGGGCCTACAAGGCGGATCTGATCGTGATGAGCACCCACGGCCGCAGTGGGGTCGGGCGCCTCATCTGCGGTAGCGTCGCGGAGTCCGTCCTGCGTGGCACCACCATCCCGATCTTCCTGCGTCGTCCGCCCGAGGCGCCGGTCGAGCTGCCCTCGATCGCCGCTCCCCCGATGGAGGTCGTGCGATGAGCCGGATCCGTACCATCCTGCATCCGACCGATTTCTCCCGGGCCTCGGCGCCGGCGTTCAAGCGCGCGGTGCAGATGGCGAAGGACAACCGCGCCCAGCTGCTCATCCTGCACGTCCTGGCGCCCGCGTCGCCCATGCTGATGACCGACGGGTACGTCCCACCGAAAGTGTACGACGACATGGAAGCGGCTGCCCGCGCCGAAGCGCAGAAGCAGCTGCGAAGGCTCGTGGAGAAGGCGAAGCATTCCGGGGCCCGCGTCAAGCCGATCTTGCTCGAGGGCATCGCCCACGAGCGGATCATCCAGGCGGCGCGCTCTCGGAAAGCCGACCTGGTGGTGATCGGCACCCACGGCCGGACCGGCTTCGCGCGATTCTTCCTGGGTAGCGTGGCGAGCCGGGTTCTGGCGATCTCACCGTGTCCGGTGCTCACGGTACGAGGAAAGTAGGCGTACGCGTACTCGACGGCCCTGGATTTGAGATGAGCGACCCAACCAGGCCCGGTGGCCGGCGAGTACTCGTCGTCGACGACGAGACCGACTTCCTGGCCACGTACGAGCGACTGTTGCGGCGGCAAGGTTACGAGGTCATCACCGCGACGTCCCGCGCCGCCGGACTCGACGCGGTGCGCGCCGCGACGTTGGGACAAAGGCTCGACCTGGTCATCTCGGACCTGCGCTTGCCGGATGGGGACGGACTGGACGTGGTGCGCGCCGCGCGTGACGCGCCCGATCCTCCGCCGGTATTCGTGATCACCGGCTACCCGTCTGACCAAACGCGCCGGGCCGCCGTGGCGGCGGGAGCGACCGCGTTCTTCTCGAAGCCCTTTACCGCGGCGAGCCTGCTCGCGGCGATACGATCGAGCGCGCCCGCGGCCTCGTCACCGTGAAACGGAGACGGGAAGGCCTGAGGGGGTCATGATCGAGCCCATCCGAGATCATTGGGTGATCGCGCTCGCGATTGTTATACTCGCCGCTGCCATGATCACTTGGTGGCGCTCCCGCTGACCGCCTCCGCTCATCGGACGACGGTGTCCCGGCTGGCCATCGTTTTCGTCTGTCTGCTGGGGATTCCCGCCGGGGTCGGTGCGTTCACCTTCGTCTACGCCAAGGGCTTCTCCTACCTCTCGACCGATCCGCGCGCGTGCGTGAACTGCCACATCATGAACGGGCAGTACGACGCATGGCTCAAGAGCGGACACCGGCATACCGCGACCTGCGTGCAGTGCCACCTGCCGGATCACGGACTCGCCAAGTGGGTGGCCAAGGCCGACCACGGCTTCCGTCACTCCATGGCCTTCACCCTCCAGAACTTCAAGGAGCCCATCGAGATCACGCCGAAGGACCGCCAGATCGTGCGGGTGAACTGTCTTCGCTGCCACGCCGATTTCGTCCACGCGGTCGCGGCGACCCCCGCCGGGCCGGTGCTCGACTGCCTCCATTGCCACGCCGGGGCGGGCCACGGCGCGGGCGGCTGAGTGGGTCCACGGGAGGGCGCCATGAGGGGATCCAGCGGGAGCGCGCGCGGGTGGCTGATGATCGCGCTGGGCTTTCTGGGCGTGGCGGGGCTCACCGTGCTGCTGCTCGCCCTGCTCACGAACATCTTCGAGCGCAAGCAGGAAGCTCGCCAGCCCTTCGTGCGGGTGGCCGAGGTCACCGAGGAGACGATGGATCCGAAGGTGTGGGCGCAAAACTGGCCCTACGAGTACGACAGCTATCTGAAGACCGCGTTGCCCACCACCACCAAGTACGGCGGCCGCGGACCGGGAGCCAGCGACGGTGGCCCCGCCTCCCAGAAGCTCGACCGCGATCCGTGGCTCAAGCGCATCTTCGCCGGCTACGCCTTCGCGCTCGACTATCGTGACCGCCGGGGCCATTTCTATTCGCTCTTCGACCAGGAGGAGACCCGGCGGGTGACCGAGCGCAAGCAGCCCGGCGCCTGTCTGCACTGCCACGCGGCCAACCTGGCGCTCTATCGCTTCGCCGGTGACGGCGACATCACCAAAGGGTTCGAGAAGGTGTCCGGCATGCCGTACGAGGAGGCTCGCCGCATGCGTGATCGGGCGGGCCAGCCCCTCGTCCAGCATCCGATCGCCTGCGTCGACTGCCACGATCCCAAGACGATGGCGGTGCGGGTGACGCGTCCCGGCTTCGTCGCCGGCATCAAGGCCCTGAAGGCCAAGCAGGGCGTGGTCGACTACGATCCCAACCGCGACGCGACCCGGCAGGAGCTGCGCTCGTTCGTGTGCGGGCAGTGCCACGTGGAGTACTACTTCAAGGGGCCGGGCAAGGTGGTGACCTACCCCTGGGCCAACGGACTCCGCGTCGAGGAGATCGAGGCCTACTACGACGCGGAGGGCTTCAGTGACTGGGTCCACGCCGAGACCGGCAACAAGGTCCTGAAGGCCCAGCACCCGGAGTTCGAGGTCTGGAGCCAGGGAATCCACGCGCGCGCCGGCGTCGCCTGCGCCGACTGCCACATGCCGTACCAGCGGGTCGGGGCCCTCAAGGTGAGCGACCACTGGGTGCGCAGCCCGCTGCTCAACATCAACCGCGCCTGTCAGACCTGCCACGCGGTGCCGGAGCAGGAGCTCCACGACCGGGTCCTCAACATCCAGGATCGGCACCAGGCGCTGCTCCAGCGGGCGGCCCGGGCCACCACCGACATGCTGGACGCGATCGTGGCCGCCAAGAAGGCCGGGGTGCCCGAGGCGGAGCTGCAGACGGCGGCCGCCCTGCATCGCAAGGCCCAGTGGCGCCTCGACTTCGTGGCCGCCGAGAACTCGATGGGCTTCCACGCCCCGCAGGAGATGGCCCGCATCCTCGGAGAGACCATCGACTACGCTCGCCAGGGCCAGCTCGAGGCGACGCGCGCCACTCCGAAGCGGTGATGCTGGTGCCCGGTATATGACCGGACTCATACTCGCTCCGGCCCTCCAGGCCGGAGACTGTCCTTGCAGGCCGGCAGCCCGGGCCGGCGGCCAGAAGGGCCCGGCTGCCAATTCGAGTGCACCTTGCCTCGGTACGGAGGACCACAATTGAGATCACACGTCCGCATCGCAGTGGTGGTGGCCACCAGCCTCGGGCTCTCCCTGGCGGGACTGGTCTGGGCGCAGACCCCCTGGACCGCGCCCGGGCCCGAGAAGAGCAAGAAGAGCCCGATCCCGTCCAGCCCCAAGGTCGTCCAGCAGGGCCAGAAGGTCGCCCAGGTCAACTGTGTCTCGTGCCACGGCAAGAGCGGCAAGGGGGACGGAGCTGCGGCGGTGGCCCTCAACCCGAAGCCCGCCGACTGGACCTCCAAGAAGGTCCAGGAGGAGTCGGACGGCGAGATCTTCTGGAAGATCACCACTGGCCGTGGCGCGATGCCGTCCTGGCGGCACCTGCCGGAGAGCGATCGCTGGGCGCTCGTGCAGTACATCCGCACGCTGAAGAAGTAGACCGCCTTCCTCGCTAGGCCAGGCGCCAGCTCGGAGCCACGCGCGGCTCCCGAGCTGGCGCGGGTGGCCCGGCCATGCCCGGGCTCATGTCCGCTCGCCCCGTCTCGGGCGGAGCCTGCTCACCGTCGATCTGGATCAGCCGGCTCGCGACGACGCGCAGCTCATGCTCGACGCCGGTGAGCCGATGAAAGGTACGCCCTCTCCCCCGCGGAGGGGGAGAGGGCTCGGGGAGGAAGGAGCCGACGACGGCCTGGGGCCGGAATCAGTGGCCGCCGGTCCCGTGTGTCCCGGGCACCAGCGTCTTGAAGAGGCCGGGCTGCTCGGCGCCGGTCACCGCGAGCATTCCGAGCGCGCCCTTCTCCATCGCCCGGACGATGCTGTGATCGACCAGGAGGAAGCGGCCGGGCACCTGGACCTTCATCTCGACGATCGCCGCGCCGCCGGCCGGAACCAGGGTGGTCTGCACGTTCCGCGCGGGGGTGCCGCCACCCAGCGCGGCGTCGGTGTACACGGTGTCGAAGATCTCGCCGATCACGTGGAACGAGGAGATCAGGTTGGGCCCGCCGTTGCCCACGAAGAGCCGGACGGTCTCGCCCACGGTGGCCTTGACCGCCGCGTCGCCGAGCAGCGCGCCCATCTTGCCGTTGAACACCACGTACTCGGGCCGCTCCGCGGTCAGCTTGGCGGGATCGAGCGGCTGCAGGCCGGGGGCCAGCGTCTTGCCCTTGGTGTAGAACTCGCCCTGCATGACGTAGTACTCGCGGTCCACCCGGGGAAGGCCTTTCTCGGGCTCCACCAGGATGAGCCCGTACATGCCGTTGGCGATGTGCTGGGGCACGCTCGGCGTCGCGCAGTGGTAGACGTAGAGCCCGGGATTGAGCGCGAGGAACTCGAAGGCGCCTTCCTGCCCGGGGCCGAGCTGGGTCACCGCCGCGCCGCCGCCGGGTCCGGTCACCGCGTGCAGGTCGATGGAATGGGGGTGCAGGCTCTTCGCGGCGTTCTTGAGCCGGATCTGGACCACGTCGTTGACGCGGACGCGCACGAACGGGCCCGGCACCGTGCCGCCGAAGGTCCAGAAGGTGTACTGCACGCCGTCGGCGAGGACGCCCGTCACCTCGGTGGTCTCGAGGCTCACGATCACCTTGGCGTTGCCGGGTCGGTCCACCGGCGGCGGCACGAGGGGGGCCGAGGTCAGGATCGCCGCCACCTCGGGCAGCGCGGCCTCGCTCGCCTTGGCGCGCGCCTGGCTTTGCCAGATCATCGCGCCGCCGGCCATTACGCCTGCCGCCGCCACTGCCGCTACCGCCGCCGCCATCGCGCGTCTCATGGCCGCCTCCTTGAGGATCAGTTTGACCCGAGCGGGGCGTTTGCAGTGCCGCCGTCGACGCCCGCCGATTCCCGGTCCATGTCACCAGGATGCGGGGTATCTCGCGGACCGCGTATGACGCCGGTCATAGAGAAAGGGGGCGGCACCGCCTCGGGGTAGGGCGCGGGGGGGCACCGCATTGCAGCCGTGGGTGATGTAGTGGCCGGACACCTCGGGGGCCAGCCACGCGATGCCGGCTGAGCCCAGCAGGAATGCCGCGACCGCGCAGAGCGGGTACGTCAACGGCACGAGCGGGCGCACGCTCGGCTCTCAGATGCGGATCCGCCCCAGGCCCGGCTCCCGCTCGTCCATCTCGTGACGGACGCCGCGATCGTCGAGCTGCGGATAGAGCAGCAGGGGCCGGCGATCGTGGTGGACCTCCGGCCGGGTCCTCGGCGGCAGCTTCTCGATTGCCTCGAGCACCCGCATCCACGACTGCGGCAGCTCGAGTCCGGGGACGTCCAGCACTCAGTGAGGGGGACGGACGGCCCCGCTCACGGTGGCGAGGAGCGTCTCGAGCGGCCCGCCCGCCGCCGCGGCCGCCTCGCGCAGCGTGAGCTGAGCGCCGCAACGGTGGTTGATGCCCGATGCTTCAGGACGTCCAGCGCGCGCGGGCGGTGGGCGACGTCGCCCGAATGGGCGCGCCGCTTGCCGAGCCGTGATCACAGGCGCGGTGGCGGGCCGTGGTGGTCCTCCTTGGCTCCCACGCGATCGCGGCCGGGCCGGGACGCCTATGACGGGCGCCATAGGCGGCGAAGCGAGCGACGGCCCCTCGGATCCCGTCGTCGGAGCGACGTGACCGAAGGCTGGGGCTAGGGTGTCGAGCCGACGCTCAGCACGACGATCTCGATGTGATCGGCGCCTGGAGCGGCGACGATCTGTACGACGTACCCGTCGAGGCTCTGCCATTCGTGGAAGCTCCGCGTCTCCAGATCGGGCGGGGAATCCGTTCTGAGGCCGACGGCTTCGAGAGCGGCCTTGTATGTTTTGGGGGCGACGAGGGAGTTCAGGAAGGACACCCGAACCGTGGTGCTGTGCTCGTTCGCGAAGTCCACGTCGATCGTTGCGTCGTGACGCTGGTATAGACGCGAGTAACCGCCCATCGGAAGCTGGAAGTCTCCCGGCGGCACGGCCTGCGTGCGGACGGGCGGCCCCAGAGTCGCCTGAATTCCGGCTGCCGATTGCCGGAGTAGCGGGACCGCGTCAACGAAGCGGGTCGATGCCTGGTCCGATTGCGGAGTGGCCGTCAGCAGGCCGGCGAGCATGAACGCCGCGAACGTGCCCATGGTCTGTTCCCCCCGGCCTCCATCACTGCACGGGGCGGACCAAGTGCTGCCGTCCATGACGGCGGGCACTTCCGACACGCCGCCTCCGGCACCCGGGGGTCTTCGAGCCTCAGGTGTGGCCCTCGCGCCCCACCGCACGAGTCTTCTGGCAATGCTCGGGTCCGGGGGATACTCGCGTCTCGCCAGGGCGCACCGGGAGGGGCGAAAGGCGCTATGGTCGCCGACGGACCGACGCGGAGGAGTCACAGCCTCCGTTCGCCCGCCTCATGATGGATGAGCTCGGTGAGGCAGACCGGGCCACCGCCTGGGCGGAAATCAAAGAGGCACTCCGGCCGGTCGAAGGACCGGGCGGCTTCGTCGCGCCGAGTGAAGCCCTCATGGCGACCCGAGTCGCCTGATGGTCGCCGACGCCTAGGGCGCGGGGGACCGGGCGGCGGCCCGGCGCAACGCCTCCAGGGATCGGCGTACCCACTCCGGCACCTCGGGTAGGTCGGCGGCTTCCGCGATCGGCACCCAGCGCGCCTCGTCGTGCTCCGTCGAGAGCACGACCGCGTCCGTCCGGGCGCGGCAGTGCAGGACGACCGAGAGTGTCTCCACCCGCTCTCGTCCCCGGAGGAACCGATGCGCGCCGAGCTCGCCGAGCACCTCGACCTCGAGCCCGGTCTCCTCGCGCGCCTCGCGTCGCGCCGCATCGGCGAGGGACTCGCCCGGCTCCACGCTGCCGGTCTCCCACTGCCCGGGCGCCTCGTCCTTCCACGCGTTCCGGCGCAGGAGGAGGACGTGGCGGTCGCGCTCGATCACGAAGCAGACGACGACGGGGATCGCGGCGCTCATGCGATGTTGCTCACGACGCCGCTACGCGGCGCAGGCGGGCCACTCGGAGGCGTGCTCCACCCGGTCCGCCGGGTCGAACGGGGGGTGGCGAGGGCGGCCGATGCGTCGGCGGACGCGGGTCGCACTAGCTGGCGTTGTTCTTGGCGAGCGCCTGACGGACAGCCTGCCGCAGGTCCTCCGGGCTGAACGGCTTTGATAGCACCGGCACGCGGGAGGCGGCCAGGAAGCCGGCGTAGTCCATGGAATGGGCCTGACCGGTGACGTAGATCATCCGGGGCATCGCCGAGCCGTGCCGGAGCTGCAGCGCCCAGTACAGCGCGGCCCCGTCCATCTTGGGCATCCGCAGGTCGCTCAGGATCAGGTCGTACTTCTTGCCGTCGCATAGCTGGAGCGCCGCGGCCCCGTCCGGGGCCACCTCGATGTCGTATCCGTGCTCGGCCAGCACGTCGGCGATCAGCTCGCGGACGTCCGGCTCGTCCTCCACGACCAGGACCAGGGCATGGCCAGCCATCGGCCTAAGTCTAGCAAATGCATAGGGAAACGGGGCTAACTTCCCGCCGGGCCTAGCGGGCCCGGGGGTGGACCAGGAGGGGATAGCGGCCCACCCGATGGCCCGAGACCAGCAGCTCGGTGACCCAGACCCCAGCCTGAGCCAGGTCGCGCTGCTCGAGACGATCGACCTGCCAGGTCCACAGCGCGCCCTCGCGCGACTGGTCCATGGGCTGGTCGCTGGTTCGCGCGAGCGCGCCGTCGGGGTTGATCCAACGCACCTGGATGGCGAGCATGCCGCCGGTCTGCTGGATGCCGTAGAAGAACGTCACCGGGTTCCGGACCGTGACCTCCTTCAGCTCTCGCGGCATGTTCCGGCGGAAGGCGGTGTAGAGCAGCGTGCCCGGGGTGGGCGGCTCGTCCGTGAAGTAGGCGAACTTCACGATGCTGGCGGCCTCGATGCCGGAGAGCTGCCGCGGCGGCGGTGTCGGCCGTCGGCTGGCCTGTTTCTCCTCCCGGCGAGATCGGCTGGGCACGGTCGTTCAGGGCTGCAAGTCCGAGGCCATGCATAAGTCTAGACGAAATCGATCGAGTTGCCCAGCCGGGTCCCGATGCGCGGGGCGACGGCCCCGCGCATGCGACGAAGCGTGCACCTGCCGTCCACCCGACAACGGCCCTGACGGTGTCACGTCGCCTCCGTCCGCGGAACGACGAGCCTCGCGGCCGCGCGCGCCGCATGGGCGCTCGCGGACGTGCCTTGCGAGCGCGCGCGCGTGGCAAGCGGCTTGCGTCCGTGGGCACCGCCTCGAGGAGGGCAGCGATGAGACTGACGGCCGGCACGCTCGGTGTGATGCTCGCGGTGATCGTGTGGACGACGCCCGCCGCGGCGATCGACATCACCTTCGACGACCTGGTGAGCGCCGGCAACCCGTCGGTGGCCGCGGTCGAGACGAGCGGGTACCGCGTCGAGGGCCCCGCGCTGCACACGATCGACATTCCGGGAAGCCTCTACGTCGACAGCGGCTCGCCGATCTACCTGGCCCAGATCGACGGCCCGGCCGGCGCGGGCCTGACGCTCCGCCGCCTCGACGGAGCCGCGTTCGACCTCTACGAGTTCGCGGCCGCCCGCCTGTTCGTCTCCGCCTCCGACGGCCCCAACGCGTCCCAGGTCGCGCTGCTGGGACTCGGGGTAGGGGGCACGACCCTCAGCGCCACCTACGACCTGGCCGCGACCGGATTCACTCACTTCACGGTGCCGCCGACCTGGAGTCACCTCGAGGCCATGGACTTCCAGGGCCTGCTGGCCGGCGGAGGGCCGGGCGCCCTCGCCCTGGACGACGTGGGGGTCGGCTCCGGGCCGGTCACCGGCTCCGTGCCCGAGCCCGCCGCGATCGTCCTGGCCCTGACCACCGCCCTGGCGGTCGGCGCCGTCCTGCTGCGCGGCCGCTCCTAGCGGCCCGCTCCCTCCCGGGCGCCCCTCGCGGCCGCCTCCTGAGCCCGGCTCCCGCGGTCTGTTCCTTGACCGCAAGTATCCGAATGGTTACTATTGGGCCATCCCGGTCATGCCCACGGCCACCCGAGTCCGGCGCGCCGCGCCCGCCCACACCCGCGACCCCCAGCGGACGCGCGATCGCATTCTTGCCGCGGCCCTGGCCGAGTTCTCCGCCGAGGGCTTCGCGGGCGCCCGCGTGGCGCGCATTGCCCGGCGGGCCCGGGTCAACAAGCGAATGCTGTATCACTACTTCGGCAACAAGGAAGACCTCTTCCGGGGGATCTTCGATCGCAAGCTGGTCGAGCGCTCGGGCTGGCTCGCCGATGCGCCCGCGGACCTGGGGGCCAGCCTCGCGTGCTGGTTCCAGATGGCGTGCGAGGACAGCGACTGGATCCGGCTGATCCAGTGGGAGGCGCTCGGGATGGACGACGGCCCCGTGATCCGCGAGAGCGAGCGGCGCGCCGCGTTCGCCAAGGCCCTGACCGACCTCCGAGCGCGGCAGCATCGCGGCCTGTTGCCCGCGCAGCTCGACCCGGGTCACCTGCTGCTCGCGATCATGGGGCTCGTCGCGTTCCCGCTCGCGTTCCCCCAGCAGACGCGCATGGTGACCGGCCGCAGCACGGGCGATCCGGCCTTCCGATCCGAGCGCGCCGAGTTCCTCCGCCGCTTCGCGCTGGCCCTGACCGGGACGCGCCTGGCGCCCGCGAGGGCGCGCGCATGATCGCTCGGCGGCTGCTCGCGCCGGCCGCGACGCGCGCGGCGGCGCTCGCGCTGGGCGGCCTCGCCCTGCTCGGCGTGCTCCTCGCGGGATGCGATCGGCGCACCGACACCGCGTCGGCCAAGTCCGTGCCGCCGGCGGTGCCGGTGACGGTGGCCGAGGTGACCACGCGCGACGTGCCGGTGCAGGTCCGCGCCATCGGCAACGTGCAGGCCCTCGCCACCGTGTCGGTGCTCTCGATGCTGAACGGCGAGGTCACGAAGGTCCATTTCCTGGAGGGGCAGGAGGTCGCCGCGGGCTCGCTGCTGTTCACCATCGACCCCCGGCAGCTCCAGGCCCAGCTGCTGCAGGCCCAGGCCACGATGGCCCAGCACCAGGCGATGGTGACGCAGGCCGAGGCCAACCTGGCCAAGGACACCGCCCAGCTCGAGAACGCCAAGGTCGAGGAGCAGCGCTACAAGAAGCTGGTCGACGGCGGCTTCGTCGCTCGCGAGCAGTACGACCAGATCCGCACCACCGAGCTGACCCTCACCGCCACCCTCGAGGCCGACCGCGCCGCCATCGAGACCGCGAAGGCGCTGGTGCGGGCCGACGAGGCCGCGGTGGAGAACGTGAAGGTGCAGCTCTCCTACACCGAGATCCGCGCCCCGATCGCCGGCCGCACCGGCAACCTGCTGCTGCACCAGGGCAACGTGGCGAAGGCCAACGACGTGGGCAACCCCATGGTGGTCATCAATCGCATCCACCCCATCTACGTGACGTTCTCGGTGCCGGAGGGGCAGCTGACCGAGATCAAGCGCTATCGCGACATGGGAGACCTGCTGGTCGAGGCGGAGCCGCAGGGCGCCGGGGGCACGGTGGCGCGCGGCCGGCTGAGCTTCGTGAACAACACGGTCGACCCGAGCACCGGCACCATCCAGCTCAAGGCCACGTTCGAGAACAGCGATAACACGCTCTGGCCCGGCCAGTTCGTGAACGTGGCCCTCACCTTGACGCGTCAGCCCGGCGCGGTGGTGGTGCCGGCGCAGGCGGTGCAGACCGGGCAGAAGGGGCAGTACGTGTTCGTGGTGAAGGCGGACAACACGGTGGAGGCGCGCCCGGTGGTACCCGGGCCGCCCAGCGGCCGTGACCTGGTGGTGAGCCAGGGCCTCGAGGCCGGGGAGCGAGTGGTGACGGACGGGCAGCTGCGGCTGACTCCGGGCGCCCGCGTGGACGCCAAGGCCGCGCCCCCCGAGGTCCGGCCGGGCGGCACCGGGCCGGCCGCGCCCGCGGGAGCCACGACGCCGACGCCAGCGACCAAGACGGGCGGATGAGCACCGACCTCTTCATCCGCCGGCCCGTCATGACGACGCTGCTCATGGCGGGCATCCTGGTGTTCGGGATCATGGCCTACCGGCTCCTGCCGGTGAGCGACCTGCCCAACATCGACTTCCCGACCATCCAGGTCACCGCGAGCCTGCCCGGGGCCAGCCCGGACACGATGGCCTCCGCGGTGGCGACGCCGCTCGAGAAGCAGTTCTCCACCATCGCGGGCATCGACTCGATGACCTCGACGAGCGCGCTCGGCAACACCCAGATCACGATCCAGTTCACGCTCGAGCGGAACATCGACGCGGCGGCCCAGGACGTGCAGGCCGCCATCGCCGCGGCCCAGCCCCAGATGCCGCCCGGCATGCCCACGCCGCCCTCGTACAAGAAGGTGAATCCCGCCGATCAGCCGATCCTCTACCTCTCGCTCAGCTCGCCGACGCTGCCGCTCTACGTGGTGGACGAGTACGCGCAGACCAATCTCTCCCAGCGCATCTCCACCATCCCGGGCGTGGCCCAGGTGGGAATCTTCGGCTCCCAGAAGTACGCGGTGCGAGCCCAGCTCGACCCGAGCGCGATGGCCACCCTGGGCATCGGCATCGACGAGGTGCAGAAGGCCCTCGCCGACTCCAACGTGAACCTGCCCACCGGCACCCTGTGGGGCCCCAACCAGGCCTTCAGCGTCCAGGCCACCGGGCAGCTCACCAGCGCGGCGGCCTACCGCCCCCTGATCGTGGCCTACCGCAACGGCTCGCCGGTGCGGCTCGAGGCGCTCGGCCGCGTCATCGACGGGGTGCAGACCGACAAGGTGGCCTCCTGGTACAACGACGAGCGCGCGGTGGTGCTGGCGATCCAGAAGCAGCCCGGCACCAACACCATCGAGGTGGTGGACTCGATCAACCGCATCCTTCCCGCGTTCCGGGCCCAGCTGCCGGCCTCGGTGAACCTGAACACGCTCTACGATCGATCGGTCTCGATCCGGGGCTCGGTCCACGACGTGCAGTTCACCCTGCTGCTGGCCATCGCGCTGGTGGTGCTCGTCATCTTCCTGTTCCTGCGAAACGTCTCCGCGACCCTCATCCCGAGCCTGGCCCTGCCCATGTCGATCGTGGGCACGTTCATGGTGATGTACGTGCTCGGCTACACGATCGACAACCTGTCCCTGATGGCCCTCACCCTCGCGGTGGGCTTCATCGTGGACGACGCGATCGTGATGCTCGAGAACATCGTGCGCCACATGGAGGAGGGCAAGGGGCGCCTCGAGGCGGCCCTGGTGGGCGCGCGCGAGATCGGCTTCACCATCGTGTCCATGACCGCCTCGCTGGCCGCGGTGTTCCTGCCCGTGCTGTTCATGGGCGGCATCGTGGGCCGGCTGCTCCACGAGTTCGCGGTGGTCATCGGAGCCGCGGTCATCGTGTCCGGCATCGTCTCCCTGACCCTGACTCCCATGGCGTGCAGCCGCTTCCTGCGGCCGCCCCGCGAGTCGCACGGACGGATCTACGTCGCCTCCGAGCGCGTCTTCGACGGCATGCTGACCCTCTACCGGCGCACCCTCCAGCTCGTCCTGCACCACCCGCAGTTCACCCTCATGATCTTCTTCGCCACCGTGCTCCTGACCGGCTACCTCTTCTACGTGGTGCCCAAGGGCTTCATCCCCAACGAGGACACCGGCCAGGTCTTCGCGTTCACGGAGGCCTCGCAGGACATCTCCTTCGAGGGCATGATGGACCACCAGCTGAAGGCGGCCGCCATCGTGGGCCAGCAGCCGTACGTGAAGCAGTTCTTCTCCGCCATCGGGGCCAGCGGCTCGAGCGTGGTCATGAACACCGGCCGCATCTTCATGCTGCTCAAGCCTTCGGACCAGCGGGGCACCGCGGACGAGATCGTCCAGGACCTCCGGAAGAAGCTCTCCGGCATCCCGGGCCTGAACGTGTACCCGCAGGTGCTGCCCACCATCCGCATCGGCGGCAACCTGACCAAGGGCCAGTACCAGTACACGATGCAGGACGCGGATCTGCAGACCCTCTACCGCGCGGCGCCGCTGCTGTTCGACCGGATGAAGGGCCTTCCCGGGTTCCTCGACGTGAACTCGGACCTGCAGATCACGAGCCCGCAGGTGCTGGTGGAGATCGACCGCGAGAAGGCCTCCGCCCTCGGGGTGACCGCGGTGCAGATCGAGAACGCGCTGAACAACGCCTACGGGGCCCCGCAGGTCTCCACCATCTACACCCCCACCAACCAGTACTGGGTGATGATGGAGCTCCTGCCCCAGTACCAGCGCGATCCCGCCGCGCTCTCGATGCTCTACATCCGCTCCTCGAGCGGCAAGCTGGTGCCGCTCGGCACGGTGGCCAAGCTGACCCGGACCGTGGGGCCGCTCACCGTGAATCACCTGGGGCAGCTCCCGGCGGTGACGATCTCGTTCAACCTGCAGCCGGGCGTGGCCCTCGGCCAGGCGGTCGAGCAGATCCAGAAGGTGGAGCGCGACATGCGCCTGCCCGCCACGCTCAGCACCAGCTTCCAGGGGACGGTGCAGGCCTTCCAGCGCTCGCTCCAGGGCCTGGGCCTCCTGCTGCTGGCCGCGGTGCTGGTGATCTACCTGATCCTGGGCGTGCTCTACGAGAGCTTCATCCACCCGCTGACCATCCTGTCCGGCCTGCCGTCGGCGGGCGTGGGCGCTCTCTTGACCCTGCTGATCTTCCACCAGGAATTGAACCTCTACGGCTTCGTCGGGATTATCATGCTGGTCGGGATCGTGAAGAAGAACGCCATCATGATGATCGACTTCGCCATCGACGCGCAGCGCAACGGCAAGCCGGCCGCCGAGGCCATCTACGAGGGTTGCCTGCTGCGCTTCCGCCCCATCATGATGACCACGATGGCCGCGCTGATGGGAACCCTGCCGATCGCGGTGGGCGTCGGCGCGGGCGCCGACTCGCGGCGCTCGCTGGGCCTCGCGGTGGTGGGCGGCCTCATCCTCTCGCAGCTCCTGACGCTCTACATCACGCCGGTCATCTACCTGTACCTCGAGCGCTTCCGGGAGCGGGCCTCCCGCCGGCGCGCGGTCGTCGCGGACATGACGCCGCGTCCGGTCGCCTGATGACGGCCCAGTGACCGGGGCCGACGCCGCGACCGGTCCGCTCGCCCGGCTGGGCGCCGACCCGAAGGACCCCGACGCCGCGCTGCAGGCGGTGCGCTTCGAGCTCTACCGCGAGAACATCTACGGCGCGCTGGAGATGGTCGAGGCCGCGCACGCGGCGCATCCCGATCCCCGCTACGCCGACCAGGCCGCCCGCATCCGCTCGTGGCTCGGCCACCTGGCGAGCCGCGAGGCCTACATCACGGCCCAGGACGACCAGTACCGGCGCCTCCGCTGGCGGATGGGACTCAAGCTGATCGAGAAGCGCATCCGCATGCTGCTCGGGCGCAAGACCCGCAAGATGATCGAGCGCCGGGGCCGCGATCCGGAGTTCCAGGCCCTGGAGCGTGAGGTGGGTGAGGTGCGGCCGCGGCGAGTGCTCGACGCGGGCAGCGGGGAGGGGGGCGTGGCGATGGCGCTCGCGGCCCGGCATCCCGAGATGGAGGTCGACGGCGTGGAGGTGGCCGCCACCAACGTGCGGATCGCCACGCAGCTGAACCGGTTCGGCAACGCGCGCTTCCGCCAGGGCCTGGCCGAGGAGGTGCATCAGGTCTTCCCGAAGGAATCGTTCGACCTCGTCTACTCCTTCGCGGTCCTCGAGCACGTGCGCGACGTCGACGAGACCATCCGCTCGATCATGACCGTGCTGCGTCCCGGCGGCCGCTTCTGCTTCGTGGTGCCGATGCACGAGTTCCGCGCCCGCGGCCCCATCCCCGACTACGCCCCGGTGCACGGCTACGCCGACCACTGCCGGGTCTTCAGCGAAGGCGAGCTCTACCAGCGCTTCGGCCATCGGCCCAACTTCCGCCTGCAGAAGATCCCGGGGGCGTGGAAGCACGGCGAGCTGCCGGCCTGCTTCGAGCCGATCGAGTTCGGCTCGTTCTTCGTGGCCTTCGCGAAGTAGCGGGCGATGACGCAGAGGCGCCAACGTGGCGATCATGCGTCGTCCACCCGCAACATTCTCCGCTGTGCGTGCTAGTACACGGTGACCTGAGCGCCTCCGGGCGCCCGGTCATCTCGGCCATCGTCGTGGACGAGTCTCCACGTCATGGTGTACGTTCCGGGCTGGTCCGGAGCACGAACGGCAGCGCTGACAAGGACTCGCTGTCCGGGTTCGACGGCGCATGGAAGAGGCGTCCGGAGCGCCTGAGTCGTACCCACGCGTCCAGCCTCCTCGTGCCACTCGTACGTGACGGACGCAACCTCTGGCATCCGAGCCTTCCACGAAGAATCGGAGGCGTTCCGAAGGACAAGGCTGTGTGCCACCGTGCGCCCAACTCGCATCGAAGTCGGGTAAGAGATATCGAGCCACTCCGCACCCGAGGTGCCTCTCGTCCTTTTGGGGCCCTCCTCGAGTGTGCGGCGGTAGACGACGTAGTCGGTGTCCTCGCGGAATGGCAGACGGACCGCCGGTCGATAGTTCAGGGCGAACGCGCACTCGTCGAAGATTGCCTTCGCGACGGGCCAGGAGCCGGTGCCTCGTTCGATCGAGAAGACGTACTTGGGAAGATCGCGTATTGCCCATGCGAAATCATTGCTCCGGAGGTGCACGCGCGCGGCGGGATCGGTCAGACCGAGGAGGTCGATGGTGCGCAAGCCGGAGACATACGCGACGGCTCCAATTTCGAAGGCCACGACATTGTCCCCGGGCGCCGCGTGGTCCCGCAGCCATCGTCCAGCTACGACCTGAATCTTGTCGGTCGGGGTGCCTTCCGCGAGCCAAGGGGTCCACGCGACCAGGACGACGACGCAAGCCAATCCCAAGGTCGAGGTGGCCACGGCAGCTACCAGCCGCGCCGGCCAGCCGAGCCCGCGCGCGATCAGAGCGATTCCTGCCTGAAGACCCATCCAGAAGAGCAGCGCGATGACGACCGCGGGGGGGCCGTAGTACCAAGGGAAGTTTGGGACTCGGAGGAGCTCGTATCCGGTCAGGTAGGCGACCAGCCAAGCGCCGAGAGCCATACTCAACCATCGAGGTCTGATCAGCGCCGCGGAGGCGACTGATACGAGGTACAAGGTCGCGACCAAGGCCATCGTGCGGCGGGGGTGATTGCCGTAGCGGTCGACGGCCACAAGACGGGTGATGGGCAAGGCCTGGTAGGTGAGTGCAAGCGAGGTGATGCTGAATCGACCCGAGATGTCCGAGTCGTGGACCATCTTGGCACGGCCGCTCGTTGGCACGGGTGACCCGAACAGGGCGGTAGCCAGGATCAACCAGGAGATCAAGAGCGCTGCCCCGGGAGCCAGCGTGCGCCAGGAGGCGTGGCGGGCGAGAACGAGGAGCAGACCCACCACCACGAGAACTGCGGCCGCATCGAGCCGCGTGACAGTCGCGACTGCGGCCAGGGCGAACCCGAGCGCGCCCCAGCCGCGAAACGCGGTCCAGATGGAGGCTAGCGTGAGGGCCAGGCAGAACGGGGTCTCCATGCCTTCCCAGTAGTGCCAGTAGAGCTGCGCAACGCTTGCCACAAGCGCGACCACGACACCGGCGGGGAGAAGGTCGCACTCCCAGGCGATGCATACAACGAGGCAAAGAGCTATCGTGGTGGCGACGAGTCCGATCCCGATGCTCAGTTGAGGAATGCCGATGCCAAGAAGACCGCCCAGCGCAAGCAACAGTGCGTACAGGGGGGCCGAAGTTCCGAGGCTGGATCGATCGGTGAGGTTGAAGACAAAGCCATGTCCCTGCGCGATGTTTCGAGCGTACTGGTAGGTAATGTAGGCGTCATCGAGGCCCAGGCGCGTCTGGGTGACGTACGACGTCAGGATCGCTGCGGAGAACACAGCGACCAGTGCAATCGCTGCGATCAGGGCGCGGACGTCCTTGGCGCGCGCCAGCCCGGGCTGAGCAGTTACGGCGAGCAGGTCGGAGGACATCTGAACCTCCCTCCCCGTTCGAAGTACGGCCGGGCCAAGAGAAGATCGTCTGAGCAGCGGCCGGATCTGGCACCACGGACTGGCTGGAGGATGCTAGCACCACAGGCGTCACGGCTGACACAGTTCGTGCCCTTACTGTATTGCCATGACGGTCGGATCAGGTGCTGTCGAGACGTCAGACGGGGAGAGTGGGTCCGGTATCTCCCAGTCGCAAGGACCATATGGTGGCCGCGCGCTCACTCACCGGCCGTCGTCGGCGGTTGTCGGCCTGGTGCCGGGCTGCTATCATGCCGTCGTCAGCGCACCGCCGGCCCAGGGACCCCGTCGTCTAGCCTGGCCAAGGACGCGACCCTTTCAAGGTCGAGATCGCGGGTTCGAATCCCGCCGGGGTCACCACCCTGATTCTTAAGGGTGTTTTTGCCCTTGAGTTCTAGTCCCGCGATGACGGGTCGAGAATCCTTGTTTTACTCCCCACTCCTATCAAACACGGATACGACTCTCTGAAGGTCGTCCTGCGTCAACCGGGTGTACAGGGTCGTGGTCTGAATGTCGGAATGCCGCAGATGCTCCTGTACAGCGCGCAGATTGCCGCGGGTTCGCCGCAAGAGCTCGACGCCGCACGAAAGCCGAAATGCATGCGGATGAAGCTGGGCGAGACCCACCTGCTTGCCTAGGGTGTCCTGAGCCGGAATAGTGTTGACACTTGTGACCAGAAACAGTGAGGGCCATCTGGCCTATCGTTCCCAGAGTGAACCACCCCGTGGCAGGGGA
>Ga0207689_10000343_pt1 | contig 43547 bp, 32 predicted proteins | sample KBSMisM52_FD_184312 | JGI IMG/M metagenome (GOLD analysis project Ga0207689, IMG submission 184312) | Miscanthus rhizosphere microbial communities from Kellogg Biological Station, Michigan, USA - KBS Miscanthus M5-2 (SPAdes) (version 2) | ecosystem: Host-associated > Plants > Roots >...
AGCTTTCGCCGCAACAAGGTGTTGACGCTGCTGATGGTGCTTGCGATCGCGCTCGGCATCGGCGCGGCGATGACGACGCTCACCGTCTACACGATCCTCGCCGCCGACCCGCTGCCCGGCCGAAGCGACCGCCTCTACATCGTCCACCTCGATCCGTACGAGGCAGCCGACTACGTCCCCGGCGAGGAGCCCACCGACCAGCTCACGCGCTACGACGCCGAGGCGCTGTTGCGCGAGAAGCGCGCCGACCGCCAGGCGCTGATGACCGGCGGCTTCGTCGCCATCCAGCCCGAGCAGTCGTCGCTGCAGCCGTTCCGCACCGAGGCGCGCTTCACGTCGGCCGACTTCTTCGCGATGTTCGGCACGCCGTTCGCCTCTGGCGGCGGCTGGAGCGCGGCCGACGACGAGGCGCGCGCGCGCGTCGCCGTGATCTCGCAGGCGCTCGCCCGCAAGCTCTTCGGCGCTGCCGACGCCATCGGCCGCGTCGTCCGCATGGGCGGCGCCGACTTCCGCATCGTCGGCGTGATGGCGCCCTGGCGGCCGGTGCCGCACTTCTACGATCTCTACTTCGGCAAGTACGCCGAAGCCGAGAACGTCTTCGTGCCGTTCTCGACGTCGCGCGACCTCAAGCTCGAGCGCATGGGAACGCTCAACTGCTGGGGGAGGCAGCGCTCGAAGGACCTGACCTCGCTCGAAGCGAGCTGCGTTTGGATGCAGTACTGGGTCCAGCTCGACAGCGCCGACAAGGTGGCCGCCTACCGCCGCTATCTCGACGACTATTCCGCGCAGCAAAAGGCCGCCGGACGCTACGAGCGGCCGCCCAACACGCGCCTCTACGACGTCATGCAGTACCTGCGCGTGCAGGAGGTGGTCCCGGAGGACGTTCGCCTCCAGGTCTGGCTCGCGTTCGGTTTCCTCGGCGTCTGCCTGCTCAACACCGTCGGCCTGCTGCTCGCGAAGTGCCTGCGCCGCTCGCCGGAGATCGGCGTACGCCGCGCGCTGGGCGCGTCGCGGCGGCGGATCTTCCTGCAGTTCCTCGTCGAGGCCGGCGTCATCGGGCTCGCCGGCGGCGCGCTCGGCCTCGTCGTGACGCTGCTCGGCCTCTGGGGAGTCCGCCACAACGGCGAGGCGTTCGCGTCGCTCGCGTCGCTCGACCTCGCGATGCTCGGCACGAACTTCGCGATCGCGCTCGCCGCCAGCCTCGCCGCCGGCCTGCTGCCGGCGTGGCGCGCGTGCGAGGTCACTCCGGCGCTGCAGCTGAAGTCGCAATGACCCATCGCACGCGAAGGAGCCTCGCCGTGGAAGTCCGTCCGATCCTCTCGACCCTGCGCCGCCACAAGACGGCCGCCGCGCTGATGGTGCTCGAGATCGCCGTCACCTGCGCGATCCTCTGCAACGCCGTCTTCCTGATCGCCGACCGGATCGAGCGCGTCACCTTCCCGAGCGGCGTCGCCGAGCACGAGCTGGTCCAGATCCAGCTCGGCAACATCGCCTCGCGCGACGACGAGAAGGCGCGGATCGCTCGCGACCTCGAGCTGCTGCGGCGAGTTCCCGGCGTGAAGTCGGTCGCCCTCATCAACCAGGTTCCGTTCGGCAATCTGAGTCGCGGCGGCGGCGTCAACCTCACCCCCGACCAGCCGAAGTCGACGCTGAACGCAGCGCTCTGGGACATCGACGAGCGCTTCTTCGAGACGACCGGCGTGCGGCTGGTCGCCGGGCGTCCGTTCGCGGCCGACGAGTATCGGGACTTCAACGACGTGTTCGCCACTGGCGAGATGCCGCAGGTTCCGGTCGTGATCGTCACCCGGCGCGCGGCCGAGAAGCTCTTCCCCGGCCAGGATCCGCTGGGCAAGACGGTCTACATCTGGACGACGCCGAGCCGGATCGTCGGCGTCGTCGACGAGCTGGCACGGCCGAACAACCTCGTTCGCCAACCCTATTCGGTCCTGATGCCGACCCGCCTGACGGTCGGCTCGGGCTACTTCCTGCTGCGCACCGAGGCCGCGCAGCGCGACGCGGTGCGGATCGCCGCCGTCGATGCGCTGATGAGCGCGGACCGCGAGCGCGTCGTCGTCAGGCAGGGCAATCTCGACGACGTCCGCAAGACCTACTTCCGCCAGGACGCGGCGATGGCGTGGCTGCTCGCTGCCGTCTGCGTCGCGCTCCTCGTCGTCACCGCGCTCGGCATCGTCGGCCTCGCCAGCTTCTGGGTGCAGCAGCGAACGGCGACGATCGGCATCCGGCGCGCGCTCGGCGCGACGCGGGCGCAGATCGTGCGCTACTTCCAGACCGAGAACTTCCTGCTCACGAGCGCGGGCATCGTGCTCGGGATCGCCGGCGCGCTCGCGATCAACCTCGTCGTCATGGCGCACTACGAGCTGCCGCGGCTGCCGTGGATCTACCTGCCGATCGGCGCCGTCGCGCTCTGGCTGCTCGGCCAGCTCGCGGTGCTCGGCCCGGCGCTGCGCGCCGCGGCGCTGCCGCCGGCCGCGGTGATGCGGCTGCGCTGAGCTCGCCGGCGCCGGCCGAATAATCGGGCGCATGCGCACGGTCCTCATCGTCGACGACAACCCCGCGGTGCGCGAGGCGCTCGCGCTGCTGCTCTCGCTGCGCGACATCCGCACGCTCGCAGCGCGAGGCGCCGCCGAGGCGCTCGCCATCCTCGATCGCGAGCGCGTCGACACCGTCATCCAGGACATGAACTTCAGCGACGACACGACGTCGGGTGCCGAGGGGATCGCGCTCTTTCGCGCGATCCGCGAGCGCCAGCCCGACATGCCGGTCGTCCTGCTGACGGCGTGGACGCGGCTCGAGTCGGCGGTCGAGCTCGTCAAGGCCGGCGCTGCCGACTATCTCGCCAAGCCGTGGGACGACGCCAAGCTGCTCGCGGTGCTCGAGAACCTGCTCGAGCTCGGCGAGTCGAGCCGCGAGCTCGCGCGCCAGCAGCGTGACCGGCGCGCGCGCCAGGAGGAGCTCGCGACGCGCTTCGATCTCGGCGGCATCGTCTTCGCGTCGGAAGCGATGACGCGCGCGCTCGAGCTCGCGTGCCAGGTCGCGCGCTCGACGCTGCCGGTGCTCGTCACGGGTCCGAACGGCGCCGGCAAGGAGCGCATCGCCGCGATCGTGCACGCCAACTCGGCGGCGCGCGACGGCCCGTTCGTCGCCGTCAACTGCGGCGCGCTTCCCGCCGAGCTGATCGAGGCCGAGCTGTTCGGCGCCGAGAGCGGTGCCTACACCGGCGCAGTGAAGGCGCGCGAAGGCCGCTTCGAGGCGGCCGACGGCGGCACGCTCTTCCTCGACGAGATCGGCACGCTGCCGCTCGCCGGGCAAGTCAAGCTGCTGCGCGTCCTCGAGGCCGGCCAATACGAACGCGTCGGATCGAGCCGGACGCGGCAGGCGCGTGCTCGCATCGTCAGCGCGAGCAACGCCGACCTGCGCGCGATGGTCCGCCAGGGGACGTTTCGCGAAGACCTGTACTACCGTCTCGACGTGTTCGGGATCCATCTGCCGCCGCTCGCCGAGCGCGGCGCCGACATCGTTCCGCTCGCCGAGCACTTCCTCGCCGGGCGCGCTGCGCTCGGCGACGCCGCCCGCGACGCGCTGCTCGCCCATGCATGGCCGGGCAATGTGCGCGAGCTGAAGAACGCGATCGAGCGCGCCGCGCTGCTCGCGCAAGGCGCGCCGATCTCGCCGGCGCAGCTCGGCCTGCCGGCGCCGGGATCGGCGCGGACGCTCGACGAGCCGAGCCGCGACGCCGTCGTCGCCGCACTCGCCACCGCGAATGGGATGGTGAGCCGCGCCGCGCAGGCGCTCGGCCTGTCGCGCCAGGCGCTGTACCGGCGCATGGAGCGCTACGGGCTGCCGACGCAGCGGCCGTGACGCCTGCCGACGCACCGCGGGCACGGCGGCCGTTCGTCTCGCTGCGCACGCGCGTCGCGCTCGCGCTCGTCGGATCGGCGCTCGCGGCGCTGATCGTCCACGCCGCGATCACGCGATGGCCCCTGCCAACGCTCCTCGCGACGATCGCGCAGACGACTGGATGGCCGCTGCACGCACCGGCGCCGGCGAGCGTCGCCGCGTTCGCGCTCACGGTCGTCGTCGTGCTGCCGCTCGCAGCGGCGCTCGCGACCCTGCTGACGCGGCCGCTGCTGCGCCTGCTGCGGGCGCTCGAGGGCGTCGTCCTCAGCTACCGCGACGGCGACTTCAGCCTCTCGATCGCGAGCCACGGGCGCGACGAACTCGGCAGCCTCGTCGCGCTTCACAACGCGCTCGGCGCGGCATTGCGCGAACAGCGCCAGCACCTCGTCGAACGCGAGCTGCTGCTCGACACCCTGGTGCAGAACACGCCGGTCGCGCTGCTGCTGAGCGACTCCGCCGGCCGCGTCGCCTACGCCAACATCGCCGCACGCCAGCTCCTGCGCGACGGCCGCAGTCTCGAAGGCGCGAGCGTCGCCGAGCTGCTCGCCGGCGCACCGCAGGCGCTGCGCGATGCCTTCGTCGCCGGCAGCGACAGCATGTTCGCGGCGACGGGCGACGACGGCGACGAGACGTTCCACTACTCGCGGCGGCGCTTTCGCCTGCAGGGGCGCGAGCACGACCTCCATCTCGTCCGCCGGATGACGCGCGAGCTCTCGCGGCAGGAGGTCGCGACGTGGAAGCGCGTCATCCGCGTCATGAGCCACGAGCTCTACAACTCGCTGGCGCCGATCTCGTCGCTCGCGCACACCGGCGCCGAGCTCGCGAAGCGCGGCGAGGGCGAACGCCTGCCGGGCGTCTTCGCGACGATCGGCGAGCGCGCCCGCCATCTCCACGGGTTCCTCGAGGGCTACGCGCGCGTCGCCAAGCTGCCGGCGCCGCGGCCGGCCGACGTCGCGTGGCAGCCGTTCCTCGCCGCGCTGGCGACGCACACGCGCTTTCGCGTCGAAGGCGGGCTGCCGCCGACGCCCGGCTTCTTCGACGCGCCGCAGATCGAGCAGGCGCTGATCAACCTGCTGAAGAACGCCGCCGAGTCGGGCAGCGCGATCGACGACGTGACGCTCGCCGTCGAAGCGCGCGGCGACGCTTTCGCAGTCATCGTCGCCGACCGTGGACCCGGGATGCGCGAGGCGGTCCTCGCGCAGGCGCTGCTGCCGTTCTACTCGACCAAGCGTGAAGGCAGTGGCCTCGGCCTCGCGCTCGCGCGCGAGATCGCCGAGGCGCACGGCGGCACGATCGCCCTCGCCAACCGCCCCGGCGGCGGCCTCTGCGTCACGATGGTGCTGCCGGCACGACCGGCGAGTTGAACCGCGACCTCAGCGCACGATCGTCGCCGGACCGGTTCGCTCGACATCGATGACGGTGTCGCGACGGCGCAGGCCGAGCAAGCCCAGGAGTCCGAGCAGGCCGAGCCAACCCCAATCGGGGCGTCGCGTCGTGTCGTTGGCCGATGCGGTCGAGGCCGTGCCGCCGGCCGTGGTCGTCCCGGTCGTCGTCGTCCCCGGGTTCGTCGCCGACGTCGTGCCGGTCGAGCTGTCGACGGTGCTGCCGGTGATCGCGCTGGCGGCGGTCGCGGCGGTCGGTCCGGTGCCGCTCGTCGTTCCAGGGCTGCCGCTCATGGTTCCGGCCGCCGGTGTCACGCCTGCACCGCTTGCGGCGTTGCCGGTCGGTGCGCCAACGCCGCTTGCGGCCGCGTCGGTGCCGGCGGCGCTGGCGGCCGCGTCGGCGCTGCCGGCGCTGCTTGCGGGCTGGGCGAGCGCTGGAAGCGCGAACGCGAGGCCGATGCCGATCGCCGCGAGGGTTTGCTTGCCGCAGGTCTCGAAGGATGTCTTCATGGGCTGCTCCTGTCGAAGGTCGCCGGCGCGGCGTCGCGGCCCGGACGTCGAAGAAAGGTCGGCAAGGTGCATACCCGTTCACGGCTTCGCGATCGACTCGGCGCGGCGATCCCGTGCTGCGGCGCGTGGGCAGCGTCGTCGCTGTGGCGCTTTGTCGTCGCTCGCACGCCGCCGCCTCGGCCGTGGCGTGACGATCGTCACGGCAACGGCGAGCGCCGCGCGCTCGCGATATCGGCCGCGAGCCACTTGCTCGATCATCGAGTCCGCCGATCGCTGCGGCGCTCAAGTCGTTCGGGATCGAGCCGATGCACCTGTCACCGCCCTGTTCGCCGGAGTCCGAATGAACGCCAGGATCAAGCAGCTTCGCGATCTCGTCGTCGCGCTCGATCGCGCCGACCGCAATCAGCAGCCACTCGACCCCGACACGTATCGCGCAGCGGCGAAGGCGGCGTTCACGCTGACCAAGCAGGAAATGGGTCTGTTGCCGATGGCCGACTTCGCAGGCCCGGTCAACGCCCTGCAGAACATGGCCGAGAACATCTACTTCGGCATCAACGGCTGCTTCGCCGACCTCGACGGCAGCGGTCGCGCGCCGGTCGCGGCGTCGGCAGCGAAGGCGCTGCTCGGGCGGCTGAGCGCGCAAAAGTCCCAGGACGTGCGCCAGATCTGCGACGAGCTCTACGACCGCCTGCGCACGCCGAAGGCGAAGGGCGAGCGCGGCCGCAACACCGCCGGAACGAACGGCTGACGGCAGGCCGCCACTCGCGACGAGCGCCGCCGGGCGGCGCAGCCTTCTCGCTCACGCGAGCCGGATCGCTCCTGCGAGGTGCGCCGCCACCCCGGCGATGCGCCGCAGGTGGCGCGACTCGGGGTGCGTCAGCAGCCACAGCGTGGTCTCGGCGTCGTCGAGCGGTGGGGTGAGCGCCACGAGATCGCTGCGCCCGGCTGCCGCGAACAGCGGCACGATGCCGACGCCCGCGCCGCCGGCGATGCCCTCGACCACCGACAGCACGCTGTCGGCGACGACGCGCGGCACGACCGAAGGAAGGTGGCGCTTGCGCCAGCGCACCGACGGATGCTCGGGCAGCGCCTCGTCGACCGCGAGCCACGGCAGCGCGGCGAGGTCGGGGGCGCTGCGGCGCAAGCGCGGCGCCAGCGCCCGCGGCGCGTAGACGGCGACGCGGATCGGCCCCAGCTCGCGCCCGATGAGGTGCGGCGGCGGCTTGCTGGTCGCCCGCAAGGCGATGTCCGCTTCGCGCTGCGTGAGGTCGACGCGCTCGTTGGTGGCGCGCATCTGCAGCACGAGGTCCGGATGCGCCGCGAGCAGCGGCGCGAGGGTCGGCAGGACGAGCGCATGCAGGAGCGTGTCGGTGGTGCTGACGCGCACCGTGCCGCTCACGGCGCCGACGCCCAGCGCCGCTGCCGACCGGGCCGCCTCGAGCTCGGCCTCGACGCGCTCGGCGTGACCTACGAGGCGCAGCCCGAGGTCGGTCGGCCGGTAGCCGTCGCGCGAACGGTCGAACACGCGCTGGCCGAGCGCGCGTTCGGTGCGCTGGACGACCCGGAACACCGTCGACGCGTCGACCTCGAGACGCGCGGCCGCTTCGCCCAGCGTGCGACCGCGCGAGAGCGCGAGCAGGACCCGCAGCTCGAGGGCGCCGAGCGGGGCTGCCGCAGGGCGTGCCCTTGGCGCGGCACGCCGGGATTGCGCACGTGCAACCATGCCATGCCTCCTCGCCTATTTCGTGGGCGCGGCCGCAATCATAGAGTCGCCCCGGCGACCACAACGGGAGGCCGAGCCGTGCGCGTCTTCATCGTCCATGCCCACCACGAACCCGGCAGCTTCAACGGCGCGCTGACGCGCGAGGCGTGCGCCGCCCTCGCCGCGGCCGGCGACGAGGTCGTCGTCTCTGACCTCTACGCGATGGGCTTCGATCCGGTCTCGGACCGCCGCAACTTCACGACCGTGCGCGATCCGCGCCGCCTGAAGCAGCAGGACGAGGAGTCGCACGCCAGCGCGAACGGCGGCTTCGTCGCCGAGCTGCAGGCCGAGATGGACAAGGTCGCGTGGTGCGATGCCCTTGTGCTGCAGTTCCCGCTCTGGTGGCTCGGCCTGCCCGCGATCCTCAAGGGCTGGGTCGACCGCGTTTTCGCCGTCGGCAGCGCGTATGGCGGCGGCCGCTACTTCAGCCGCGGCGTGTTCGCCGGGAAGCGCGCGATGTGTTCGCTGACGGTGGGCGGACCGGCGGATGCCTATTCGTCGATCGGCGCCTACGGGCCGCTCGCCCCGATCCTCTACCCGATCCACCACGGCATCCTGGGCTTCGTCGGGTTCGACGTCGTCGAACCGTTTGTGGTGCACGCCCCGGCGCGCATGAGCGAAGAAGCGCGCACCGCGTGTCTTGCCGACTACCGCCGCCGCATGCTGAGCCTGGCGAGCGCGCCTCTGCTGCCGCGCCTCGACATCGCAGCCTACGAAGGCCTCGTGCTGAAGGCCGGCGCGGCGGCGCGCTGACGTCGCGACCGCGAGCAGCGAGCGTCGTCGTCGACTGGTCCATTGCAAGCTTGCAATCGTCGAGTGCCTTCCTACACATTCCGTTTGCAGCATCGCAGCCATAGATTGGCGCCGTGCCGCACCGATCGACGCGGCGCCACCCACATCACCGGAGATCGCCATGAAGCTCTACTACTCCCCCGCTGCTTGCTCCCTCGCCGTGCACATCGCGCTGCGCGAAGCAGGCCTCGCATTCGACCTCGCGAAGGTCGACCTCGCCAAGCACACGCTCGACGACGGCTCCAGCTACCTCGACGTGAACCCGCGCGGCTACGTGCCGCTGCTCGAGTTCGACGACGGAACGCGCCGCAGCGAGGCCGCGGCGCTGCTGCAGGCGGTCGCCGACCTCGATCCGGCGCAGCGCCTGATCGGCGCGCCGCGCACGACGCGCCGCCTCGACGTCACGCAGTGGCTGGCGTTCGTGGCCAGCGAGCTGCACAAGACATTCAGCCCCTGGCTGTGGCACGCCGACACCGCCGACAGCACGCGCGCAACGGTGAAGACCAAGCTCGCCGAACGCTTCGCCGAGCTCGACCGGCACCTCGCCACCCACGAATACCTCGCAGGCGACTTCAGCGTCGCCGACGCGTACGCGTTCGCGATCGTGCGCTGGGCGCAGATCATGCGACTGCCGCTTGCGCCCTATCCGCAGCTCGAGGGCTGGCTCGGCCGCGTCGCGGCGCGTCCGCACGTCGAAGCGGCGCTGCGCGCCGAAGGGCTGCTGCGATGAGCGCACCGCTGGTGCTGGTGTCGCACGCGCTGTGCCCGTACGTGCAGCGCGCCGCGATCGTCCTCGCCGAGAAAGGTGCGGCGTTCGAGCGGCGCTGGGTCGATCTCGCCGACAAGCCGGCGTGGTTCCGCGCGGTCTCGCCGCTCGGCAAGACGCCGGTCCTGCTGGTCGGCGACGCGGCGCTGTTCGAGTCCGCGGTGATCTGCGAGTACCTCGACGAGACCATCGCCCCGCGGCTGCTGCCCGACGATGCGATCGCGCGCGCCCGCGAGCGCGGCTGGATCGCGCTCGCGTCCGCGATGCTCGACGCCATCGCGGCCTACTACAACGCCGCCGACGATGCGGCGCTCGCGCGGCGCCGCGGCGACCTCGACGCGCGCTTCGCGACGCTCGAGGCCGCACTCGGCGACGGCCCGTGGTTCGCCGACGCGCGCTTCGGCCTCGTCGACGCCGCGTTCGCGCCGCTCTTTCGCTACCTCGACGCCCTCGAACGCCTCGACGGCGAGCCATGGCTGCCCCATGCGCCGCACGTCGCCGCGTGGCGCCATCGGCTCGCGGCGCGCGCGTCGGTGCGCGATGCGACGGTCGCCGACTACCCGCAGCGCTTGCTGGCGTTCCTCGCGGCGCGCGGCAGCGCGCTGTCACGGCGCATGGCAGCGCTCGCGTAGCGCGCCGGCCGCGCGGCTGGCGACAATGGCGCGTGGACGACACCACGCTCGAGCGCGCCAGGGCGCTCTTCTTCGACGGCAACGCGTGCTTCGCCGCCGGTGACTTCGCCGGCGCCGCGGCGCGCTTCGAGCGCTCGCTCGAGCTCGTTCCTGGGCGCGCGTCGACGCTCGCCAACCTCGGCGCGGCGCGCGTCCGCGCCGGTCGCCATGCCGAGGCGATCCCGGCGCTCGAGCAGGCGCTGGCACTCGAGCCCGACGATCTCCACAGCCATAGCCACCTCGGCCTCGCCTATGCCGCGCTCGGCCGCCACGCCGACGCGCTCGCGTGCCACGACCGCGTCCTCGCCGCCGAGCCGGAGCACGCGGCGAGCTGGCTCGCGCGCGGCGAGGCGCTGCGCTTTCTCGAGCGCCACGGCGACGCGCTTGCCGCGTTCGAGCGCGCCAATGCGATCGACCCGACGCTCGCCGCGGCATGGACGCAGCGCGGCAGCATCCTGCGCGACCAGGGCCGCCTCGACGACGCTCGCCGCGCGTATGAAACCGCCATCGCGAACGGCGGCAACCGCGAGCTGAACGGTTACTTCCTCGCCGCGCTGGCAGGTGGCGATATTCCGCCGCAGGCGCCGGCGACCTACGTGACGCGCTTCTTCGACGAGTACGCCGGCTCGTTCGACGCGCACCTCGTCGAGATGCTCGAGTACCGTGCGCCGGCGACGCTGGCGGCGCAGATCGCCGCGCTCGGCAGCCGACGCTTCGCGTCGACGCTGGACCTCGGCTGCGGCACCGGCCTCCTCGGGCCGCTGCTGCGGCCGCTCAGCGACCGCCTCGCCGGCATCGACCTGTCGCCGGCGATGCTCGCACAGGCCGAAGCGCGCGGCGTCTACGACACGCTCCTTCGCGACGACATCGTCGCCCACCTGCGCGCGAGCGACGTGTGCCACGACCTCGTCGTCGCCGCCGACGTCTTCATCTACGTCGGCGAGCTCGAGCCGGTCTTCGCCGGTGTCGCGCGCGCTCTCTCGGCGGACGGCGTGTTCGCGTTCACCGCCGAGGCGCTCGCCGACGAACGCGACGTCGCGCTGCTGCCGAGCCTGCGCTACGCGCATTCGGAGCGCCACCTGCGCGAGCTCGCGTCGCGTCATGGCTTCACGGTGACATCGTTGCTTCGCGCGCCGCTGCGGCGCGAGCAACAGAAAGACGTCGAAGGGCTTTACGTCGTCCTGCGACGCTGACGCGGGACCGCGCTCAGTCGCAGGCCTTGCGCGCCGATCGGAACATCGCCATCCACGCGCTCGGCTCGCCCCGCGCTGCGCTCGGCCAGCTCATCTGGACGTCGCGAAAGACGCGCTCGGCGTGCGGCATCAGCGCGGTGAAGCGGCCGTCCGCGGTCGTCACGCCGGTGAGGCCGCCAGGGCTGCCGTTCGGATTGAACGGGTACGCCTCGGTCGGCTTGCCGAAGTGGTCGACGAAGCGCATCACCGCGTGGACGCGCTCGCGATCGCCGCGCTGCGAGAAGTCGGCGTAGCCCTCGCCGTGCGCAACCGCGATCGGCAGCCGGCTGCCGGCCATGTCGCGAAAGAAGATCGACGGCGTCGGCAGCACCTCGACGAGGCTGAGGCGCGCCTCGAACTGCTGGCTGCGGTTCTTGGTGAAGCGCGGCCACGCGGCGGCGCCCGGAATCAGCTCGGCGAGCGCGGCGAGCATCTGGCAGCCGTTGCAGATGCCGAGCGCGAAGACGTCGGGCCGCGCGAAGAAGGTCGCGAACTGGTCGGCGAGCTGGGCGTTGAAGCGGATCGACCGCGCCCAGCCTTCGCCGGCGCCGAGGACGTCGCCGTAGCTGAAGCCGCCGCACGCAACGAAGCCGGCGACCATGTCGAGCCGCATGCGGCCGGCCTGCAGGTCGCTCATGTGGACGTCGTACGTCTCGAAGCCCGCCGCTGCCATCGCGTAGCTCAGCTCGACGTGGCTGTTGACTCCCTGCTCGCGCAGGATCGCGACCTTCGGCGCGCTGCGGACGAATGCCAGAGCCGCAGGCGGCGCGTTCGCGAACGCAGGTCCGGCGAGATGGACGTGCAGCCCGGGATCGTCCTCGCGCCCCGCGGCAGCGTGCTCGGCGTCGGCACCGTCGGGGCGGTCGCGCAGCCTGCAGATGCGCCAGCTCACCTCGTCCCAAGCCTGTTGCAGATCGAAGAGCGACGCCGAGAACGCGACCTTGGCGTCGCGCCACACCTCGACCACGTGGCGGGTGTTGGTCTTGCCGACGACGTGGCTCATGCGGCCGAGCCCGGCGCCGCGCAGGATCGCGATCGCTTCGTCGCGGCGCGCGGTCGGCACCTGCAGCAGCGCGCCGAGCTCCTCGTTGAAGAGCGCGCGCAGCGTCAGCTCCTCGCGGCGCGCGCTCACCTGCGCCGCCCAGTTCTTCGCGTCGCCGAATTCGGCCCGGCTGTCGGCGATGCCGTCGCTCTCGGTGACGAGGAGATCGACGTTGAGGCTGATGCCGAGGTGGCCGGCGAACGCCATCTCGCACGCCGCAGCCCAGAGGCCGCCGTCGCTGCGGTCGTGGTACGCGAGGACGAGCCCGGCGTCGCGCAGACGCGTGACGGCGTCGACGAGCGCGACGAGCCGACGCGGATCGTCGAGGTCGGGAACGGTGTCGCCGAACTGGCCGCTCGCCTGCGCCAGGATCGAGCCGCCCATGCGCATGCGGCCGTCGCCGAGGTCGACGAGGAGGAGCGTCGTGTCGCCGCGCTGCAGCTCGGGAGTCGACTGGAGGCGAACGTCGTCGATCGTCGCGAAGGCGCTGACGACGAGGCTCACCGGCGCGCTCACCTGCTTGGGCTCGCCGCCCTCGCCGCGCCAGCGCGTCCGCATCGACAAGCTGTCCTTGCCGACCGGGACGCCGATGCCGAGCGCCGGACAAAGCTCCATCGCGACGGCGCGCACGGTGTCGTAGAGCGCGGCGTCGTCGCCGGGAGCGGCGGCGTCGTCGCTGCACGCCGCCATCCAGTTGCAGCTGAGCTTGACGCGATCGAGCGCGATCGGCGCTGCGAGCAGATTCGTGATCGCCTCGGCGACCGCCATCCGGCCCGAAGCCGGCGCGTCGGCGACGGCGAGCGGCGTGCGCTCGCCCATCGCCATCGCTTCGCCGGCCGTGCCGCTGAAGTCGGCGAGCGTGATCGCGCAGTCGGCGACCGGCACCTGCCACGGCCCGACCATCGGATCGCGACACGACAGGCCGCCGACGGTGCGGTCGCCGATCGTCACCAGGAAGCGCTTGCTCGCGACCGTCGGATGGCGCAGGACGTCGAACGCTGCGCGCTCGAGCGCAACGTCGCCGAGGTCGAGCGGCGCGAGCGCGAGCGCGCGCCGGCGGACGTCGCGCAGCATCTTCGGGGGCTTGCCGAGGAGGACCTCCATCGGCATGGCGATCGCGGGAGCCTGGTCATCGCGGCCGACGACGAGCTCGCGCTCGACCGTCGCGACGCCGACGACGGCGTACGGGCAACGCTCGCGCACGCACATCGCGTCCAGCAGCGGCAGCGATTCGGGTGCGATGGCGAGGACATAGCGCTCCTGGCTCTCGTTGCACCAGATCTCCTTCGCGGCGAGACCGCTCTCCTCGACCGGCACCTTGTCGAGGTCGAAGCGCGCGCCGCGGCCGGCACCGTCGACGAGTTCGGGAAACGCGTTCGAGAGCCCGCCCGCGCCGACGTCGTGGATCGCGAGGATCGGATTGACGTCGCCGAGCGCGGCGCAGTGGTTGATGACCTCCTGCGCACGCCGCTGGATCTCGGGGTTGCCGCGCTGCACCGAGTCGAAGTCGAGCTCGGCGGCGTTCGCTCCCGCGGTCATGGAGCTCGCCGCGCCGCCGCCCATGCCGATCCGCATCCCTGGACCGCCGAGGTGGATGAGCAGCGTTCCCGGCGGGAACTCGACCTTGTGGGTCTGCGTCGCCGCGATCGCACCGAGCCCGCCGGCGACCATGATCGGCTTGTGGTAGCCGCGCCGCTCGCTCGCACCGTCGACGCTGCGGATCGTCTGCTCGTAGACGCGGAAGACGCCGCCGAGGTTTGGCCGCCCGAACTCGTTGTTGAATGCGGCGCCGCCGAGCGGACCGTCGACCATGATCTCGCGCGCGCTCGCGATGTGGGCGGGCTTGCCGTAGCGCTCCCGCTCCCACGGCTCGTCGGTCCCCAGCAGATGCAGGTTCGACACCATGAATCCGGTGAGCCCCGCCTTCGGCCGCGCACCGCGGCCGGTCGCGCCCTCGTCGCGGATCTCGCCGCCGGCGCCGGTCGACGCGCCCGGGAACGGCGAGATCGCGGTCGGGTGGTTGTGCGTCTCGACCTTCATCAGGACGTCGACGCGCTCGCGCCGCGCGCTCCAGCGCGGCGCGTTGGTGTAGCCCTCCGGCAGCCAGCGCTCGATCTCGCGGCCCTCCATCACCGCCGCGTTGTCGCTGTAGGCGACGACCGTGTGCTGCGGCGAACGCTGCTCGGTGTTCCTGATCATCTGGAACATCGAGCGCTGCTGCCGCTCGCCGTCGATCGTGAACACGGCGTTGAAGATCTTGTGCCGGCAGTGCTCGCTGTTGGCCTGCGCGAACATCATCAGCTCGACGTCGCTCGGGTTGCGGCCGAGCGCGCGGAACGCATCGAGCAAGTAGTCGACCTCGTCGGCCGAAAGCGCGAGGCCGAACGCACGGTTGGCATCGTCCAGCGCGGCGCGGCCAGCGCCGAGGACATCGATCGCGACGAGCGGGCGCTCGGGCTGCTCGTCGAAGAGATGGCGCGCGTCTTCGGGATCGAAGAACACGCTCTCGGTCATCCGGTCGTGCAGCAGCGCGGCGAGCGCGGCGCGCTCCTCGCCATCGAGCGGCGCGGCGCGGCCGACGAGGGGCTTTCTCAAGCGCAGCGAGAACTCGGTGACGCGCTCGATGCGGCGCACGGCGAGGCCGCAGTTGTGCGCGATGTCGGTCGCCTTCGACGACCACGGCGAGATCGTGCCTAGGCGGGGCGCGACGACGATCGTCTCGGCGCCGTCGACGGCGCGCGCCGGGTCACCATAGCGCAGCAGCGCCGCGACGCGACCGGAAACGTCGGCGGTCAGCGGCGCGTCGCTCGCGACCCAGTGGACGTGCCGCGCGGTGATCGAATCGACGCGAGCGACGCGTTCCTTCAGCCTGGAGAGGAGCGCCGCGGCGCGGAAGTCGGGCAACGCGTTGCCACCTTCGAAGCGGGCGAGATGCGGCGGCGCGGTCGTCAACGGCAGGGCGTTCGAAGTGGTCCGGAAGGCCGATTCGTCACGGCTACTCGCAGCGTGGTGACCCCGGTGGAAACCCGCATTCTAAGGGGGCCGATGCGATAATTCGGCGATGACGATCTCGATCAAGAGCGAAGCCGACATCGCCGGCATGCGCGTCGCCGGCCGGCTCGCCTCCGAGGTGCTCGACCTCCTCACCCAGCACGTCAAGCCGGGCGTGACGACCGACGCGCTCGACAAGATCGCGCACAACCACATCGTCTACGAGCAGAACGCGGTGCCGGCGCCGCTCAACTACGCGCCGCCCGGCTACACGCCGTATCCGAAGTCGATCTGCACGTCGATCAACCACCAGGTCTGCCACGGCATCCCGAACGACCGGCCGCTGAAGAACGGCGACATCGTCAACATCGACATCACCGTCATCAAGGACGGCTGGCACGGCGACACCAGCCGCATGTTCATCGTCGGCGAAGGGTCGATCGCGGCCAAGCGCCTGGTGCAGATCACGTACGACGCGATGTGGAAGGGGATCGTCAAGGTCAAGCCCGGCGTTCGTCTCGGCGACATCGGCCACGCGATCCAGACCTTCACCGAGCAGAACGGCTTCTCGGTGGTGCGCGAGTTCTGCGGCCACGGCATCGGCACCCGCTTCCACGAGGACCCGCAGGTGTTGCACTACGGCAAGCCCGGAACGCTCGACGAGCTGAAGGCGGGAATGACGTTCACGATCGAGCCGATGATCAACGCCGGCAAGCGCGACATCCGCGAGGCCGGCGACGGCTGGACGATCGTGACGCGCGACCGGTCGCTCTCGGCGCAGTGGGAGCACACGGTGCTCGTCACCGACACCGGCTACGAGGTGCTGACCGTCTCGGCCGGAACGCCACCGCCGCCGGCGTTCGCCCACGCCTGAGCGGAGGCGGCGTGGGCGCCAGCGACCGCGTCCCCGTCGCGACGGCAGCGACCACGCGCACCGACGTCGCCGCCGTGCCGACGCGCACGCCCGGCGAGCAGCGCGCGCGCTTCCGCGATGCCAAGGCGGCGCGGCTCGCGCGCTTCATCGCCGCGCGGCCGACCGCGCGCGCCGCGCTTCGCCTCGTCCGCGCGCTCGCGCGCGACGTCGACGTCACGCTGCTCGAGCTCTGGGGCGAAGCGCAGATGCCCGCCGACGCGGCGCTGGTCGCCGTCGGCGGCTACGGCCGCGGCGAGCTCTTCCCGTATTCCGACGTCGACGTCCTCGTCCTGCTGCCGGACGGCAGCGACGTCGACGCGCGCGGGGCCGCGGCCGAGCGCTTCATCGTCGCCTGCTGGGACGCTGGGCTCGAGATCGGCTCGAGCGTGCGCACCGTCGACGAGTGCGTCGCCATTGCGCTCGCCGACGTCACCGTGCAGACGGCGCTGCTCGAGGCGAGGTTCCTTTGCGGCGCACGCAAGGGGTTCAGGTCGTTCGCACGGGCGACCGCGGCGGCGATGGATCCGAAGGCATTCCTGCGCGCCAAGACGCTCGAGATGCAGCAGCGACACCAGAAGTTCGAGAACACGCCGTACGCCCTCGAGCCGAACTGCAAGGAAAGCCCCGGCGGCTTGCGCGATCTGCAGACGGTGATCTGGGTCGCGCGCGCCTCCGGCTACGGCAACACTTGGCGCGACCTCGCCGCGCAGGGCCTGATCACGCCGTTCGAGATGCGCCAGCTGCAGCGCAACGAAGGCATGCTCAAGCTCGTCCGCGCGCGCCTGCACGCGATCGCCGGCCGCCGCGAGGACCGCCTCGTCTTCGACCTGCAAACCGCTGTCGCCGAGAGCTTCGGCTACCGTCCGCTCGGCGTGCAGAGCGCATCCGAGCGGCTGATGCGCCGCTACTACTGGGCGGCCAAGGGCGTGACGCAGCTCAACCAGATCCTCATGCTCAACATCGAGGAGCGCGTCGCCGGCACGCAGGACGCGCCGATGCGGCCGATCAGCGAGAAGTTCCTCGAGCGCGGCGGCATGCTCGAGGTCGCGAGCGACGATCTCTACGAGCGCGATCCGCACGCGATCCTCGAGACCTTCCTCGTCTACCAGCAGACCGTCGGGCCGAAGGGGCTGTCGGCGCGGACGCTGCGCGCGCTCTACAACGCGCGCCACCTGATGGACGCCAAGTTCCGCCGCGACAAGCACAACCACCGGACGTTCATGCAGATCGTGCAGGCGCCCGGCGGCGGCCAGACGCACGCCTTTCGACTGATGAACGAGACGAGCGTGCTCGGCCGCTACCTCTGGGTGTTCCGCCGCATCGTCGGCCAGATGCAGCACGACCTGTTCCACGTCTACACGGTCGACCAGCACATCCTGATGGTGCTGAGGAACGTCCGCCGCTTCCTCATCCCCGAGCACGCCCACGAGTACCCGTTCTGCTCGCAGCTCGCGTCGACGTTCGACCGCGTCTGGCTGCTCTACATCGCCGCCCTCTTCCACGACATCGCCAAGGGTCGCGGCGGCGACCACTCCGAGCTCGGCATGCGCGAGGTGCGGCGCTTCTGCCGCGACCACGGCATCGCCCGCGAGGACGCCGCGCTCGTCGAGTGGCTCGTCGCCCAGCACCTGACGATGTCACGCATCGCGCAGAAGGAAGACCTCTCCGATCCCGACGTCATCGCCGACTTCGCCGCCTTCGTCGGCAGCGAGCGACGGCTGACCGCGCTCTACCTGCTCACCGTCGCCGACATCCGCGGCACCAGCCCGAAGGTCTGGAACGCCTGGAAGGGCAAGCTCCTCGAGGACCTCTATCGCCTGACGCTGCGCGCGCTCGGCGGCGCACGCCCCAACCTCGACGCCGAGATCGAAGCGACCAAGCTCGAGGCGCGGCTGCTGCTGAACCTGGCGATGCTGCCGGGAACGGTCGAGGTGCCGCTCTGGCGCACGCTCGAGCTCAGCTACTTCGCGCGCCACGACGCGAGCGAGATCGCCTGGCACACGCGCTCGCTGTTCGACAAGGTCGATTCGCAGCGCCCGGTGGTGCGCGCGCGCGTCAGCCCGGTCGGCGTCGGCCTGCAGGTGCTCGTCTACGCGCCCGACAAGCAGGACCTGTTTGCGCGCACCTGCGGCTACTTCGACGGCGCCGGCTTCAACATCCTCGACGCCAAGGTGCACACGTCGACGACGGGCTACGCGCTCGACACCTTCCTCGTCGTCAGCCCCTACCTCGAGCCGCACGCGCGCGACCTCATCTCGTACGTCGAGACGCAGCTCGCGCTCGCGCTCGAGGCGACCGGGCCGCTGCCCGAGCCGAGCAAGGGGCGGCTGTCGCGCCGGGTGCGCTCGTTCCCGGTGACGCCGCGCGTCACCCTCCGGCCCGACGAGCGCGCGCAGCGGTGGCTGCTCGGCGTCTCGGCGAGCGACCGCTCGGGGCTGCTCTACGCCATCTCGCGCGTCCTCGCGCGCCACAACATCAATTTGCAGCTCGCCAAGATCACGACGCTCGGCGAGCGCGTCGAGGACACGTTCCTGATCGACGGCAGCGCGCTGCAGCAGAACCGGATGCAGTTGCAGATCGAGAGCGAGATGCTCGACGCGATCGCCTGACCTCGTGATCATCCCAATCGACGCCCAGGCCGCGATCAGCGACCTATCCCGCTTCGACACCATCGTCGACGCGCGCTCGCCGTCCGAATACGCCGAGGACCGCCTGCCGGGCGCAGTCAACTGGCCGTCGCTCGACGACGAGGAGCGCGCGAACGTCGGCTTCGAGTACACGCGGGTCTCGCCGTTCAGGGCGAAGAAGCACGGCGCGGCGATCGTCGCGCGCAACGTCGCCGCGCATATCGATCGCCACGTCGTCGACAAGCCGCCCGGCTGGGCGCCGCTCGTCTACTGCTGGCGCGGCGGGAAGCGGAGCGGCGCTTTGGCGACCGTGCTCGACCAGATCGGCTTTCGCGTCCACGTCCTCGAAGGCGGCTACCAGGCGTTTCGCCGCGCCGTCGTCGTGGAGCTCGAGATGCTGCCGGCGCGCTTCGCGTGGCGCGTCGTCTGCGGCCCGACCGGATCTGGCAAGAGCCGCCTGCTCGCGGCGATCGCGCGCGCCGGCGGCCAGGTCCTCGACCTCGAGGCGATCGCCAACCACCGCGGCTCCGTGCTCGGCCTCGTCCCGGGCAGCGCGCAGCCGAGCCAGAAGGCGTTCGACACCGCGCTCTGGCACGCCCTTCGTGCGCTCGACCCCGCGAGGCCGGTGTTCGTCGAGAGCGAGAGCAAGAAGATCGGCGAGCTCCACGTCGGCGAGGCGCTCGTGCAGCGGATGCGCACGTCGCCGTGCGTCTGGCTCGAGCTGCCGATCGAGGCGCGCGTCGCGCTGCTGATCGACGAGTACGACTTCTTCGTCGCCGACGTCAACGCATTCTGCGCGCGCCTCGACGCGCTGCGAACGCTGCGCGGCAACGGCGTCGTCGAAGCGTGGCAGCAGGCGGCGCGCAGCGGCGAGATCGCGGCGGTCGTGCGCGACCTCCTCGACGTCCACTACGACCCGATCTACCACGCATCGCTGTGGCGCAACTTCGGCGGCGTCGATGCGCCGCTCGCGACGCTGCGCTGGGACGGCGATCCGGCCTCGCTCGCGGCGGCAGCCGAGCGCGCGATCGCGGCGGCAGCCTTCGCGCGACCCAAATAAAAACGGCCCCGGATCCGGGGCCGCTGTCTTTCCAGGACAGGACGAAAGCGTCTCAGGCGGAGCGGCGGCGCTTGGCCATGAAGCCCATCATGCCGAGGCCGGCGAGCATGAGCGCGTACGTCTCCGGCTCCGGAACCGCCGCCGTGATGGCGCCGACCGCGCCAGTCGCACCGCCGTCGGTCTTGATGAGGTCGGCGGCGAAGTAGGCGTTCGGACTGCCACCGGTGCTCAGCAACGCGAAGTCCGACAGCGTCGCGTTCACAACCTTGAAGGTCATCGGGTCCTGCTGTTGATCAGGCCCGCCGTTGCCGCAGCTGGTGCAGTCGATCCCGAAGCCGAAGGTGCCGAACGGCGTATCCGCACCGGGGACATGCGCGGCGAGCGTGCCGCCGCCGACCACGCTCAGATTGGTGATGTCGGCGAGGGACACGCCGGTGCCATTGAAGGCGAACAGGTCGTGCGGGCCACCGGTGGTGACGAAGTTGAGGCCCGTCGCAAGCGTGATGTTGAAGTCGACAGCGGAGCCGTTCTGAGTCAACGTCACGGTGCCGTAGCTCGGCGCCCCGAACCCGGCGACCTGGGTGGAGTTGAAGTCGTAGACAGCCACCTGGCCAAACGCCGGTAGCGCTGATGCCGCGAGGGCGATCCCTGCTGCTGCGATGCTTAACTTGGAGCGGAGCTTCATCGATGACCTCTCGTTGCCGTCGCGGTTTGCGAATGGCGAGAGTGTCATCGTGTTGCGCGTCGAGCGGTCCCCCGCGAAAACGGGGAATCCGCGTCATCAGGTAACGAAACGACAACGCTGTGTGACGAATCACCGCCGCTCGTCGCGGCGCGTCGACCGCTCGACGCTACCCCTGATTCGCGGGGTTGCGTTTAGCCGCGAGCGCTCAGGAACTGCTGCAGCGCTTGCGAGCCGCCGATCAGCTTGCCGTCGACGAACACCTGCGGCACCGTCTCGGCCTTCGCGATCGCGCCGAGCGCCTTGCTGCGGATCGTGTGCGGCAGCGGGACCTCGGCGTAGTCGATCCCAGCCTCGCTCAGCATCTTCTTCGCCTGCGCACAGAACGAGCACCCCTCTCGCGTCAGGATCGCGACCTGCTCGGGCAGCTTCGCGTTCGGCGCGAGGTAGTGCAGCATCGTGTCGGCATCCGAGACCTCGAACGGATCACCGGGCTTTTGCGGCTCGAGGAACATCTTCTCGATCCGGCGGTCGCGAACGAGCATCGAGTAGCGCCATGAGCGCTTGCCGAAGTTGAGATCGCTCTTGTCGACGAGCAGCCCCATCGCCTCGGTGAACGCGCCGTTGCCGTCGGGCAGCAGGAGAACGTTCTCGGCCTCCTGGTCCTTGCCCCACTCCTCCATCACGAACGGATCGTTGACCGCGACGCAGACGATCTCGTCGATCCCGTGGTCCTTGAACACCGGCGCGAGCTCGTTGTAGCGCGGCAGGTGCGTCGACGAGCACGTCGGCGTGAACGCGCCGGGCAGCGAGAAGACGATGACGTTCTTGCCGGCGAAGATGTCGGCGGTGGTGACGGTCGCCCACTCGCCGTTGCGGCGGATGCGGAAGGTGACGTCGGGGACGGTCTGCCCTTCCCTGTTCGGGAGAGTCTGTTCTGCCATGGCGATGCCCTGGAGTGCTGGAGCGGGCGAGGCGGCAATTGCCGCGCCCGCCGCTTCGCTTCAGGGCCCGCCGAGCGTCAGCGCGTGATCAGCGCTCGACGCACATCGCGACGCCCATGCCGCCGCCGATGCACAAGCTCGCGATGCCCTTCTTCGCATTGCGCTTGCCCATCTCGTGGAGCAGCGTCACGAGGATGCGGCAGCCCGAAGCGCCGATCGGGTGGCCGATCGCGATCGCGCCGCCGTTGACGTTGACCTTGCTCGTGTCCCAGCCCATCTCGTTGTTGACCGCGCACGCCTGCGCCGCGAACGCCTCGTTGATCTCGAGGAGGTCGAGGTCCTGCGGCTTCCAGCCGGCGCGCTCGAGCGCCTTCTTCGACGCCGGCACAGGGCCCATGCCCATGATCTTCGGGTCGAGCGCGACCGTCGCGTAGCTCGCGATCCGCGCCAGCGGCGTGAGGCCGAGCTGCTGCGCGCGCTGCGCCGTCATGACGACGACCGCGGCGGCGCCGTCGTTGATCCCCGACGCGTTGCCCGCCGTCACCGAGCCCGCCTTGTCGAACGCAGGCTTCAGCCCCGCGAGCGCTTCGGCGCTCGTCTTGCGGTTGATGAACTCGTCGGCGGCGAAGACGATCGGATCGCCCTTCTTCTGCGGGATCGAGAACGGCACGATCTCGTCCTTGAAGCGGCCGCCTTCCTGCGCCGCCGCGGCCTTCTGCTGCGACGCCAGCGCGAGCGCGTCCTGCTTCTCGCGCGAGACGTCGTACTGCTTGGCGACGTTCTCGGCGGTGACCCCCATGTGGTAGCGGTTGTAGACGTCGAACAGGCCGTCGGTGATCATCGAGTCGACCATCTTCCAGTCGCCCATGCGCTGGCCGTCGCGCGAGCCGAGCAGGACGTGCGGCGCTGCGCTCATGTTCTCCTGGCCGCCGGCGATGCCGATCTCGTAGTCGCCGTCGCGGATCGCCTGCGCGGCGAGCATCACCGCCTTCAGGCCCGAGCCGCAGACCGCGTTGATCGTCAGCGCCGGGACGGTTTGCGGCAGCCCGCTCTTGATCACCGTCTGGCGCGCCGGGTTCTGCCCCGACCCGGCGGTGAGGACCTGGCCGAGGATCAGCTCGCCGATCTGGTCGCCGGTGAGGCGCGCGCGCTCGAGCAGGTTGGCGACGACCGCGGCGCCGAGCTCGGGGGCCGGCGTCTTCGACAGGCTGCCGCCGAACTTGCCGACGGCCGTGCGGGCGGCGGCGACGATGACGATGTCGGTGCTCATGAAACTCTCCTTGGGTGACGTTTCGGCCGCCGCTCAGGCGGCCTTCTCTTTGACGTAGCGACCCGGTGCCGGCTCGATCGCCTTGTAGGTTGCGTTGCCCGGCTTCTTCGGCGCCGCGACGAGCTTGCCGCCGAAGGGCGCCAGCCACGTCGACCATTGCGGCCACCAGCTGCCGGGATACTCGATGGCGGTGTCGAACCAGTCCTCGGCCGACGCCGGCAGTGCGGCGCTGGCGCCGATCCAGTGGCTGCGCTTCTTCTTCAGCGGCGGGTTGATCACGCCGGCGATGTGGCCGGAGGCGCCGAGGACGAAGCGGATCTTGCCCTTCAACACGCGGGTGCTCTGGTAGGCGCCCTGCCACGGCACGATGTGGTCCTCGCGCGAGGCGTAGAGGAAGGTCGGCACGTTGATCTTGCCGAGATCGATCTGCTCGCCGCAGACCGTCGCCTTGCCCGGCTTGACGAGGTTGTTCTCGAGGTACGTGTTGCGCAGGTACCAGCAGTACATCGGCCCCGGCAGGTTGGTGCCGTCGCTGTTCCAGTACAGGAGATCGAACGGCGGCGGCGTCTCGCCCTTGAGGTAGTTGGCGACGACGTAGTTCCAGACGAGGTCGTTCGGGCGCAGGAAGCTGAACGTCATCCCGAGCTCGTGGCCCTTCAGCAGCCCGCCGCCGTGCGGGCTCTCGGGGCCGATCGTCATTTCGCGCATCCGGACCGACGTCTCGTCGATGAAGATGTCGAGGATTCCGGTCTCGCTGAAGTCGAGGAACGTCGTCAGCAGCGTCATGCTCACCGCCGGCCGCTCGCCGCGGGCCGCGAGGACGGCGAGCGCGGTCGCGAGGATCGTCCCGCCGATGCAAAAGCCGAGCGTGTTGATCTGTTCTTGGCCGCTGACCTCGCGGACGATCGCGATCGCGCGCAGGACCACGTTCTCGATGTAGTCGTCCCAGGTGCGCTGCGCGATCTCCTCGCCGGCGTTCTTCCAGCTGACGAGGAAGACCCGATGGCCCTCGGCGACCGTGTGGCGGATCAGCGAGTTCTCGGGCTGGAGGTCGAGGATGTAGTACTTGTTGATGCACGGCGGCACGAACAGGATCGGCCGCTCGTGGACCTTGGCCGTCAAGGGCGCGTACTCGATCAGCTGGAACAACTCGTTCTCGAAGATCACCGAGCCCGCCGTCAGCGCGACGTTGCGGCCGATCTCGAACGCGCTGTCGTCGGTCTGCGAGAGGCGGCCGCGCTGGGCATCGTCCCAGAGATGGGTGAGGCCCTGCAGCAGGCTCTCGCCCTTGGTGTCGATCGCCTTCTTCTGCGCTTCCGGGTTGAGTGCGAGGTAGTTGCTCGGCGACGCAGCGTCGATCCATTGCAGCACTGCGAAGCGCACGCGCGCCTGCGTCTTCGGGTCGCCCTGCACGCACTTGGCGAGCTTGAGGAGCGTGCGCGCGTTGAGGAGGTACATCTCGGCGAGAAACGACGCCGACGGGTTCGCTCCCCACTCCGCGCTCGCGAAGCGGCGGTCGCCGAGCGCGGGCCGCGCCCCGCCCGGGACGAGCAGCCGGTTCCAGATCGCCGCCGCGTCGACGAGATACTCGCGCTGCGCTTCGGCGAGCGCCCCGGCCGGGATGTTGAGCGCCGAGATCGCCTTCCAGACGTCGAGCAGATCGCCGCCCGGAGTGCCGGGCCCGTCGTTGCGGGCGCCGAGCGCGTCAGCGCTCTCCTGCAAGGTCGGCGCCGATGCGGGGCGCGCTGCGCTTCTCTTCGCCATGCGGACCATTATCCGCCCGCTGCTTCGGGTTGTCGCAGGCAAGGGAACTCGCGACAACGCGAGGATCTAGCGGCCCGCGATCCAGATCGCGGCCGCCATCCGGCCGGTGACGCCATCGCGGCGATACGAGAAGAACCGCACCGGGTCGCTGACGGTGCACCAGCCGCCCCCGGAGACGTCGCGCACGCCGACGCGAGCGAGTCGATCGCGTGCCAGTCCCGCGAGATCGGCGAGCCACTTGCTGCTGCCGTTCGCGCGAAAGCGCGCTGCCGCCGGCGCGTTCGCATCGCGGTCATTGGCGACGCCGAATGCGTCGAGCACGTCGCCGCCGACCTCGAATGCATCAGGGCCGATGCATGCACCGAGCCACGCGGCGAGCTCGCCGGGCGCGCAGCCCGCAGCGGCCGCGACGGCATCGACAGCCGCTTCGACGACGCCGCCTGCCAGCCCACGCCAGCCCGCGTGCGCAGCACCGACCGCGCGCGCGCGCGGCGCCGCGAGCAGCACCGGCAGGCAGTCGGCGGCCTGGACGACGCAGGCGACGCCGGGCGTCGTCGTGACGACGGCGTCGGCCTCGTGGACGATCGCACCCGGCGCTGCATCGGCAGCGTCGACGCGCGCGACGCGCGTCCCGTGCACCTGCCGCAGGTAGACCGGCAATGCGCCGGTCGCTTCTGCGAGCAGGCGACGATTGGCAGCGACGTCCTCGGGATCGTCGCCGACCGCAGTGCCGACGTTCATCGAAGCGTAGCGGCCGCGGCTGGCACCGCCCGAGCGCGTCGTCATCAACGCACCGACCCCGGCGATGCGCCACGCCGGCGCGAGCCAGTCGGCCGCGGGCGTCACGCCGCGTCGGGGCACGCCGACGGCTGCGCCTGCGCGAATGCCGGCTCGGCCATGCAGGCGTCGAAGATGCGCATCACCGTCGGCACGTGGTCGAGCCGGCACTTCATCCGCTGCGCGTTGAAGATCTGCGGCACGAGCACGCAGTCGGCGAGCCCGGGCCGGTCGCCATGGCAGAAGCGGCCCGTCGCCGGATGGCCGGCGAGGCCGCGCTCGACGACGTCGAGCCCCGTCTCGACCCAGTGGCGGTACCAGCGGTCCTTGTCGTCGTCGCTCACCTTCAGCTCGCGTTGCAGGTAGCGCAGCACACGCAGGTTGTCGAGCGGATGGATCTCGCACGCGATGTCGAGCGCGATCGCGCGGACGCGCGCACGGCCGAGCGCGTCGGCGGGAAGCAGCGGCGGCTCGGGGAACGTCTCGTCGAGGTACTCGATGATCGCGAGCGACTGCGTCAGCGTCGCCTCGCCGTGCGCCGGGTCGTCGACGACGAGCGCCGGAACGAGCTGCGACGCCGCGATCGCGCGAAACGCCGGCTGCAGCTGCTCGTTCTTGACGAGCTGGACCGCCGCGTATTCGAAGTCGAGCTTCTTCAGCGCGAGCGCGATGCGGACGCGAAACGACGCCGACGAGCGGAAGTAGCTGTAGAGCCGCACGGCCGCGCGAGGTTCAGACGAGGCGCACCTGCAACGTGCCGACGCCCGCGACCTCGCCCTTCAGCAGATCGCCGCGCACGACCGCGGCGACGCCCTCCGGAGTGCCGCTGAAGATGAGATCGCCCGGCTGCAAGGCCCACGCCGACGACAGGTGCTCGATCGTCTCGGCGATGTTCCAGATCAGCTTGCCGATCGTGCTCTGCTGGCGCACCTTGCCGTTGACCTCGAGCGTGATGCGCGTGTCGGCGTCGACGCGGCAGTCGGCGGCACGGCGGATCGGGCCGATCGGCGCCGAATGGTCGAAGCCCTTGCCGATGTCCCACGGTCGGCCGAGCTTCTTCGCCTCGCCCTGCAGGTCGCGCCGCGTCATGTCGAGTCCGACGGCGTAGCCCCAGACGTGGCGCATCGCGTCAGCGGCGGCGATCGACTTGCCGCCGGTGCCGATCGCGACGACGAGCTCGATCTCGTGGTGCAGATCCTTGGTCAGCGTCGGATACGGCATCTCGCCGACCGCGCCCTCGGCGACCGGCAGCACCGCGTCGGCCGGCTTCATGAAGAAGAACGGCGGCTCGCGGCCGGTGAAGCCCATCTCCTTCGCGTGCTCGACGTAGTTGCGGCCGACGCAATAGATGCGGTGGACGGGAAAGCTGCCGCCGCCGGCGACCGGAACGGACGCTGCAGCGGACGGCGCGAAGACGTGGCTCATGGTGGCTCTTTCGCGAGAGGGTCGTGAAGCGCGGAGGCTGCGGAGCAGCCGCGACGACGATGATGCCACGCACGACCACTACACTCGCAGCTGCCAGATCATGTTCGCGCCCCGCAGCATCAAGCACTGCCGCGCCTGCGGCGCCGCGGTCGAGTACCGCGTCCCCGCCGACGACAACCGCGACCGCGCGACGTGCACCGTGTGCACGACGATCCACTACGAGAACCCGGTCAACGTCGTCGGCACGCTGCCGGTGTGGCAGGACAAGGTGCTGCTTTGCCGGCGGGCGATCGAGCCGCGCTACGGGCTGTGGACGCTGCCGGCCGGGTTCATGGAGCTCGGCGAAACGACCGCGGAAGGGGCGCTGCGCGAGACGATCGAGGAAGCCGGCGCGCGCGTCGAGCTCGAAGGCCTGTACTCGATGCTCAACGTCGTTCGCGTCGGCCAGGTCCACCTCTTCTACCGCGCGCGGATGCTAGACATCGACTTCGTTCCCGGACCGGAGTCGCTCGAGGCGAAGCTGTTCGCCGAGGACGAGGTGCCGTGGGACGAGATCGCGTTCAGGACGACGAAGAAGACGCTCGAGCTGTTCTTCGCCGACCGGCGCGAAGGCCGCTACGGCTTCCACACCGGCGACATCTCCTGATCTCGGCGTCGCGCATCACGACGTCGGCGCGGCTCGATCGGACGGAAGCGCGGGCAGCTCGACGCCGCAGTCGACGATCGCGCGCTCGGCCTGGGCGTCCCAGCCCCGATTCGCCGCCGGGCTCGCCGGGCTCGGATGCGGAATGAAGCCGGTCTCGACGCCCATCCCGGCGAGCGCGACCTGCGCGCGCTGCTCGGCGAAGCGGCCGACGCCGAGCACGCACCGCGGCGCGAGCGCGCGCACCGTCTCGCGCAGCGCCTCGTCGCAATGCTCGGCGATCGCGCGCTGCTCGTCGCGGGCGAGCTTGTCGAGCGGCAGGTTGCGCCCGGACTCCTCGAGAAAGAGCAGCGGACAGTAGTTGGCGATGAAGAAGCGCGCGAAGAACGCCTCGGGCGTGCCGAAGCGCTGCCGCGCCCAGCCCCAGAGCCGCTGCCCGCTGACTTCGGAGCGATGGCAATCGAACCCGGCGACCGGCCGCTTGGGATGCTCGCGCGCGGGCTTCCCGACCTCGGTGCGGATGCCGAGCCAGTCGCGCACGCTCGCGACTTCGCCGAACGGGATGCCGGTCTGCGCCATGCCGAACGGCCCCGGATTCATGCCGACGAAGAGCACCTCCTTGGCGGTTGCCGCATAGCGCGCGACGTACACGGCGTACGCGTCGCGCGCGTACTCGAGCGGGTTGTAGACGTACGCGACCGGCGGCCGGAAGCTGAGCGCTCCGAGCGCGCGCGAGAGGCGATCGGCGATCGCGAGCAAGGGCGGCGTCGCGGCCGCTGCGAGGGCGGACCCGCCGACCGAGGTTCCGCGCGGCGACCGCGCCGGCGACGACACGATCGCGCTCAGCGCCGCACCGGCGGCAAGTCGGTGCAGACGCCCTCGAACGCCTCGGCGGCCAGCCCGATCGACTCGCCGAGCGTCGGATGCGGATGGATCGTCTTGCCGATGTCGACCGCGTCGGCGCCCATCTCGATCGCCAGCGCGATCTCGCCGATCATGTCGCCGGCGTGCGTGCCGACGATGCCGCCGCCGACGATCACGTGGCTCGCATCGTCGAAGAGGAGCTTCGTGAAGCCCTCATCGCGGCCGTTGGCGATGGTGCGCCCCGACGCCGTCCACGGAAACAGGCCCTTTCGCACCTTGACGCCGCGCGCCTTGGCGTCGTCCTCGGTGAGGCCGACCCATGCGATCTCCGGATCGGTGTAGGCCACGCTCGGGATCACGCGCGCGTCGAACGCCGTCTTCGCGAGCTTGTCGTCGCCCTTGGCCTCGCCGGCCGCGACCTCGGCGGCGACGTGCGCCTCGTGGACCGCCTTGTGCTCGAGCATCGGCTGGCCGACGATGTCGCCGACCGCGAAGATGTGCGGCACGTTGGTGCGCATCTGGATGTCGACCGGAACGAAACCGCGCGGGTCGACGTTGATGCCGGCGGCGTCGGCACCGATGCGCTTGCCGTTCGGCGAGCGGCCGACCGCCTGCAGCACCAGGTCGTAGGTCTGCTCCTTGAGCGCGCCTTCGCCTTCGAACTTGACGAGGATGCCGTCCTTCTTCGCCTCGGCGCTGACGGTCTTCGTCTTCAGCAGGATGTTGTCGAAGCGCGGCGCGTTCAGCTTCTGCCAGACCTTCACGAGGTCGCGGTCGGCGCCGAGCATGAGGCCGTCGAGCATCTCGACGACGTCGAGGCGCGCGCCGAGCGTCGAGTACACGGTCGCCATCTCGAGACCGATGATGCCGCCGCCGACGATGAGCATGCGCTTGGGCCGTTGCGGCAGCTCGAGCGCGCCGGTCGACGTCACGACGCGCGGATCCTGCGGCATGAACGGCAGCTTCACCGCTTCGGATCCCGCGGCGATGATCGCGCGCGTGAAGCCGATCGTCGTCGTCCCGCCGGCGGCGAGGTCGACGACGACGTGGTTGGCGTCGCTGAAGCGGCCGCTGCCGGTGACGACGGTCACCTTGCGCATCTTGGCCATCTGCGCGAGGCCGCCGGTCAGCCGGCCGACGACCTTGTTCTTGTGGGCGACGAGCTTGGCGGAATCGACCGCGGGCGCGCCGTAGGTGACGCCGAAGTTGCCGAAGTGCGCGACCTCGTCGATCACCGCGGCGACGTGGAGCAGCGCCTTTGACGGAATGCAGCCGACGTTGAGGCAAACGCCGCCGAGCGTGGGATAGCGCTCGACGAGGACGACCTTGAGGCCGAGGTCGGCGGCGCGAAACGCCGCCGAGTAGCCGCCCGGGCCGGCGCCGAGAACGAGCAGGTCGCAGACGACGTCGCCGCCGGTCGCGGGCGCTGCAGCAGGTCGCGGCGCGGGAGCCGGTGCAGGTGCCGGCGCCGCCGGAGGCTTCGCCGCCGCAGCCGTCGGCGGCGGTGCCGCAGCGGGTGCCGGCGCAGGTGCAGCGGCCTTGCCCGCGGCAGCACCGGCGTCGGCACCTTCGAGTCGCAGGATCAGCGACCCTTCGCTCACCTTGTCGCCGACCGCGACGCGCACGTCCTGGACGACGCCGGCGGCGCTCGACGGAATCTCCATCGACGCCTTGTCGCTTTCGACGGTGATCAGGCTTTGCTCGAGCGCGACCGTGTCGCCCGGCTTGACGAGCACCTCGATGACCGCGACGTCGGTGAAGTCGCCGATGTCCGGAACCCTGACATCGACCGTCACAGCAGCACCCGCCGGAAGTCGCCGAGCACCTGCACGAGATAGGCGTTGAAGCGCGCTGCAGCAGCGCCGTCGACGACGCGGTGGTCCCAGCTGAGCGAGAGCGGCAAGATGAGGCGCGGCTGGAACGCCTTGCCGTCCCAGCGCGGCTCGGTCGTGCTGCGGCAGACGCCGAGGATCGCGACCTCGGGCGCGTTGATGATCGGCGTGAAGTAGCGGCCGCCGATGCCGCCGAGCGACGAGATCGAGAAGCACCCGCCGCTCATGTCGCCGGGAGTGAGCTTGCCGTCGCGCGCCTTCTTGGCGAGCTCGCCCATCTCCTGCGAGATCTGCAGCACGCCTTTCTGGTCGGCGTCCTTGATCACCGGAACGACGAGGCCGTTCGGCGTGTCGGCGGCAAAGCCGATGTGGAAGTAGCGCTTGAGGACGATCTGCTCGCCGTCGAGGCTGGCGTTGAACTCGGGGAACTTCTTCAGCGCCGCGACCGCCGCCTTGATCAGGAACGCGAGCATCGTCACCTTGACGCCCGACTTCTCGTTCTCCTTGTTGGTGAGGACGCGGAACGCCTCGAGCTCGGTGATGTCGGCGTCGTCGTGGTTGGTGACGTGCGGGATCATCACCCAGTTGCGATGCAGCGCCGGGCCGCTGATCTTCTTGATCCGCGACAGGTCCTTCTTCTCGATCGGCCCGAACTTGGCGAAGTCGACCTGCGGCCACGGCGCGAGCCCGGCGATGCCGCCGCCACCGGCTGCCGCTGCGGGCGCGCCCTTCGCCGATTGCGCCTTCGTGCGCGTCTCGCCGGCGAGCACCGCCTTGACGAAGCCGTGCACGTCCTCCTGCGTGATCCTGCCCTTCGGTCCGCTGCCTTTGACTTCGTCGAGCGGAACGCCGAGCTCGCGCGCGAGCTTTCGGATCGTCGGCGATGCATGCGGCAGCGCGCCCCTCGGCGCGGTCGGCTCGTGCGCGGGAAGCGATGCGGTCGGCAGGTGGCGCTCGTGCGCAGGCGCGCCCGGTGCGGCTGCGGCCGGTGGCGGCGGTGCGGGAGCCGCGGCCGCACCGGCACGGTCCTCCGACGCGTTCGTCGCCGCCCCTTGGGTCACGGCCGAGCTCGGCGGCGCGACCGCACCGCCGCCAGAGAGCACGGCGACGATGCTGCCCTGCGAGACCTTGTCGCCGACCTTGACCTTCATTTCCTTGACGACGCCGGCGGCGCTCGACGGAATCTCCATCGACGCCTTGTCGCTCTCGACCGTGATCAGGCTCTGCTCGAGCGCGACGGTGTCGCCCGGCTTGACGAGCACCTCGATGACCGCGACGTCGGTGAAATCGCCGATGTCGGGAACGACGACATCGACCGAGCCACCGCCCGCAGCGGCCTGCGCCCGCGGTCCCTCGACCGGGCCCGCCGGCGCCGCGGCGCGCGCGGGTGCCGGCGCAGGCGCAGCCGCGGGGGCCGGTGCCGGCGCAGCTGCGCCGCCTTCACCATCGAGGACGAGCACGAGCGACCCTTCGCTCACCTTGTCGCCGACCTTGACCTTCATCTCCCGGACGACGCCGGCGGTGCTCGACGGGATCTCCATCGACGCCTTGTCGCTCTCGACCGTGATCAGCGATTGCTCGGCGGCGATGCGATCGCCTGGCTTGACGAGGACCTCGATGACCTCGACGTCCTTGAAGTCTCCGATGTCCGGAACCTTGACTTCGAGCGTTGCCATGTTGTTGTCCTTGTTCGCGGCGGTGCTCAGGCGTAGAGCGGGTTGACCTTGTTGACGTCGATCTTGTAGCGCGCGATCGCCTCGGCGACCTTGGTCGGCGGCACGCTGCCCTCGTCGGCGAGGGCGCGCAGCGCGGCGACGACGATGTAGCGGCGGTCGACCTCGAAGAACTCGCGCAGCTTGGTGCGGAAGTCGCTGCGGCCGAAGCCATCGGTGCCGAGCACCTTGTAGACGCGGCCCTTGGGCAGGAACGGCCGGATCTGCTCGGCGTAGTTCTTGATGTAGTCGGTCGACGCGATGACCGGGCCGCCGTACTTCTCGAGCTGCTGCGCGACGAACGGGACGCGCTGGCGGTCGTTCGGATGCAGCATGTTGAAGCGCTCGGCGTCCTGGCCGTCGCGCGCGAGCTGGTTGAAGCTCGGACAGCTCCAGACGTTGGCGGCGATTCCCCAGTCCTGGTCGAGCAGGTCGCGCGCGGCGATGCTCTCGCGCAGGATCGTGCCGCTGCCGAGGAGGTTGACGCGCGGCGCCTTCTTCGCGCCCTCGAGCAGCAGGTACATGCCCTTGACGATCTCCTGCTCGCTGCCGGCGCGCAGCCCCGGCTGCGGATAGTTCTCGTTGAGCAGCGTCAGGTAGAAGAAGACGTTGTCCTGCTGCTCGACCATCCGCACCAGGCCGTGGTGCAGGATGACGCCGACCTCGTGCGCGAACGTCGGGTCGTAGGTGATGCAGTTCGGAATCGTGCTGGCCAGCACGTGGCTGTGGCCGTCCTCGTGCTGCAGGCCCTCGCCGTTGAGCGTCGTCCGCCCCGATGTGCCGCCGAGCAGGAAGCCGCGCGCCTGCATGTCGCCCGCCGCCCACGCCAGGTCGCCGACGCGCTGGAAGCCGAACATCGAGTAGTAGACGTAGAACGGCACCATGATGCGGTTGTTCGTCGAGTACGACGTCGCCGCGGCGATCCAGCTGCACATGCCGCCGGCCTCGTTGATGCCTTCCTGCAGCACCTGCCCGGCCTTGTCCTCGCGGTAGTACATGACCTGGTCGCGGTCGACCGGCGTGTACTTCTGCCCTTCCGGGTTGTAGATGCCGATCTGGCGGAACAGCCCCTCCATGCCAAACGTGCGCGCCTCGTCGACGAGGATCGGCACCGCGCGCGGGCCGAGCTCCTTGTCGCGCAAGAGCTGCGACAGGAAGCGGACGAACGCCTGCGTCGTCGAAATCTCGCGACCCTCCGCGGTCGGCTCGAGGACCGCCTTGAAGGTGTCGAGCGACGGCACCTTGAACTGCTCGTCGGCGCGCGTGCGCCGGTGCGGCAGGTAGCCGCCGAGCGTCTTCCTGTGCTCCTGCAGGTACTTCATCTCCGGCGTGTCGTCGGCCGGCCTGAAGAACGGGATGCCCTCGAGCTGGTCGTCGGGGATCGGAATGTTCCAGCGATCGCGGAACGCCTTGACGTCCTCGTCGACGAGCTTCTTGGTCTGGTGCGCGGTGTTCTTGCCCTCGCCGCTCTTGCCCATGCCGAAGCCCTTGACGGTCTTGACGAGCAGCACCGTCGGCTGGCCCTGGTGGTTGGCGGCGCGGTGAAACGCGGCGTACACCTTCTGCGGATCGTGGCCGCCGCGGTTGAGCCGCCAGACGTCCTCGTCGCTCATCTTGGCGACCATCTCGAGCAGCTTCGGATCCTGCCCGAAGAAGTGCTTGCGGACGAACGCGCCGTCGTTGGCCTTCATCGCCTGGTAGTCGCCGTCGACGGTCTGCATCATCACGCGACGCAGCGCCCCTTCCTTGTCGCGCGCGAGCAGCGGATCCCAGTAGCTGCCCCAGATCAGCTTGATGACGTTCCAACGCGAGCCGCGGAACTCGCTCTCGAGCTCCTGGATGATCTTGCCGTTGCCGCGCACCGGGCCGTCGAGTCGCTGCAGGTTGCAGTTGATGACGAAGATCAGGTTGTCGAGCTTCTCGCGCGAAGCCAGCCCGATCGCGCCGAGCGACTCGGGCTCGTCCATCTCGCCGTCGCCGCAGAAGACCCACACCTTGCGCTTCGACGTGTCGGCGATGCCGCGCGCGTGCAGGTACTTCAGGAACCGCGCCTGGTAGATCGACATGATCGGGCCGAGACCCATCGAGACGGTCGGGAACTGCCAGAACTCGGGCATCAGCTTGGGGTGCGGATAGCTCGAGATGCCCTTGCCGTCGACCTCCTGGCGAAAGTGCAGCAGCTGGTCTTCGCTGAGCCGCCCTTCCATGAAGGCGCGCGCGTAGACGCCAGGCGACGAATGGCCCTGGATGTAGAGCAGGTCGCCGCCGTGATCGGGCGTCGCAGCGTGCCAGAAGTGGTTGAAGCCGGTGCCGAACATCGTCGCCAGCGACGCGAAGCTCGAGATGTGGCCGCCGAGGTCGCCGCCGTCGGCGGGATGGAGACGGTTCGCCTTGACGACCATCGCCATCGCGTTCCAGCGCATGTACGCGCGCAGCCGCTCCTCGATCTCGATGTTGCCGGGCGAGCGCTCCTCCTGGTCGGTCGGGATCGTGTTGACGTACGCCGTGTTGGCGGAGAACGGCACGTCGATCCCCGACTGCCGCGCCTCGTCGATCAGCTGCTCGAGGAGGAAGTGTGCGCGCTCGCCGCCTTCGGAGGCGATCACGGCGGCGAGGGCGTCGAGCCACTCGCGGGTTTCGGTGGGGTCGGCGTCGTTGGCAGCGGCGCCACGAACGGATTCCGGTAGAGCGGACATCGTCGTCTCCTGAGGGCCTTTGTTTGCCCCGAGTCTCGCACAGGGTCGCGTGGGCCTGCTCGTCGAACCCGCGCTCGCAGCGGGGATCGGCGGGCCTAGGAACGATCGATCAGGATCGCGCGGAAGTCGTTGACGTTGGTGAGCGTCGGCCCGGTGACGAGCGAATCGCCGAGCGCCTGGAAGAAGCCGTGACCGTCGTTGTCGGCGAGGCGGTCCTTCGGCCGCATGCCGAGCGCCCACGCGCGCGCGAGCGAATCCGGAGCGAGCAGCGCGCCGGCGATCTCCTCCTGGCCGTCGACGCCGTCGGTGTCGGCGGCGAGCGCGTGGATGCCCGGCCGGCCGTCGAGGCCGATCGCGAGCGCGAGCAGGAACTCGACGTTGCGACCGCCGCGGCCGCCGCCTCGGACCGTGACCGTCGTCTCGCCGCCCGAGAGCAGGACGCACGGCGGCGCGAACGGCTGCCGGCGCTCGGCCACCTGGAGCGCGATCGCGCCGAGCACCTTGCCGACGTCCTTGGCCTCGCCCTCGATCGAATCGCCGAGGATGTGGACGGCGACGCCGTCGGCGCGTGCGACCGCCGCCGCGGCCTCGAGCGCAAGCTGCGGCGCGGCGACGATCCGCGTCTCGGCGCGAGCGAGCCGCGGATCGCCGGGCTTCACCGACTCGCCTTCGCCGCTCTCGAGCAGTCTCCTTAGCGGCTGCGGAATCGCGATGCCGTAGCGGCGGACGATGTCGAGCGCGTCGGCGCACGTCGTCGGGTCGGCGACGGTCGGGCCCGACGCGATGTCGCCCGGACGATCGCCGGGGACGTCGGAGATCAGCAGCGTCAGCACGCGCGCCGGATGGCATGCCGCGGCGAGGCGGCCGCCCTTGATCGCGGAGACGTGGCGGCGCACGCAGTTCATCTCGCCGATCGACGCGCCCGAGGCGAGCAACGCGCGGTTGAGCGCCTGCTTGTCGGCGAGCGTCGCGCCCGGCGGCGGCAGCGTCAGCAGCGACGAGCCGCCGCCCGAGATCAGGCAGAGCACGAGGTCGTCGGCAGCGAGCCCGCGGACGGTCTCGAGAATGCGCTCGGCGGCGGCGACGCCGGCGTCGTCGGGCACCGGATGGGCAGCCTCGACGATCTCGATGCGCTGGCACGGCACCGCGTAGCCGTAGCGGGTGACGACGAGCCCGCCGAGCGGGCCGCGCCAGGCGTCCTCGACCGCGCGCGCCATCGCCGCCGAGGCCTTGCCGGCGCCGATCACGACGAGCCTGCCGGCGCCGAGCGACTCCGGCGACGGCAGCTGCGGCGCGATGCAGAGCGCCGGCTGGGCGCTCGCGACCGCGGCCTCGAACATCCGCCGGAGCAACGCGCGCGGATCGCGGACGGTGCTCACTTGACCGGCGCTCCGCCCTCGTACCAGCGTTTGACGAGAGCACGCTCTTCCTCGGTCATCTGGGTCGCGTTGCCGAACGGCATCTGGCGCAGCACGACCGCCTGCTGGTAGACCTGCTGCGCGTGGCGGCCGAGCAGTTCCGCGGTCTGCAAGGAGACGCCCTTTTGCTGAACCGCGTCGCCGTGGCACATCGCGCAGCGCTGGTCGATCACCGCCCGCACCTGCGCATACGCGACCGGCGCGGCCGCTGCCTGCGCGCCGCCGCGCGGGCGCTCGGGCGCGAGCCAGGCGACGAGGCCGACGATCGCGAGCGTGCCGACGATCGCGTGCTCCCACGGCGTGCGCCGGCCCTCGACGGCAGCGCGGTGGCGAGCGACGAAGCTGTAGCGGATCAGCGCGCCGGCCAGCATCAACAGCACGAGGACGAGCCAGTTGTTCGGGCCTTCGACGAGCCAGCCGTAGTGGTTCGACAGCATCGCGACGATCACCGGCAGCGTGAAGTAGGTGTTGTGGACGCTGCGCTGCTTGCCGCGCCAGCCGTGGATCGGATCGACCGGCTCGCCCGCCCGGATCTGCGCGACGACCTTGCGCTGGCCGGGGATGATCCAGTGCGCGACGTTGCCGGTCATCGTCGTCGCGAGCATCGCGCCGATGAGCAGGAACGCCGCGCGACCCGCGAACCAATGGCACGCCAGCCACGATGCGACGGTCACCGCGATGACGACGCCGATGCCGACGAGCAGCTCGCCGTGCTCGCGGCGCCCGAAGACGCGGCAGATCGCGTCGTAGACGATCCAGAAGACGACGAGGAACGCGAGCGCGGTCGCGATCGCCGCCGCCGGCGACCAGTCGTGGACGCTGCGGTCGATCAGGAACGTGCCGGCGTTGAACAGATAGAGCACGGTGAACAGCCCGAACCCGGTCCCCCACGTCGCGTAGCTCTCCCAGTAGAACCAGTGCAATCGCTCGGGCAATCGCGGCGGCGCAACGACGTACTTCTGCGGGTGATAGAAGCCGCCGCCGTGCACCGCCCAGAGCTCGCCGTCGACGCCCTTGGCGACGAGGTCGGGGTCCGTCGGTTGCTCGAGGCTGCTGTCGAGGAAGACGAAGTAGAACGACGACCCGATCCAGGCGATCGCGGTGACGACGTGCGCCCAGCGCAGCAGCAGGTTCGCCCAGTCGAGCAGGTAGGCGTCGAAGCTCATGTGTGCACCCTCGGCCTGCGGCCGGTCCCGCCAGGCGGGACGGAGCGTCCCCTTCGGAGCGGCCGTGCGGGGACGCTCACGAACCGCGGTAGGTCGAGTACGACCACGGGCTGACGAGCAGCGGCACGTGGTAGTGGCCGGCGGCATCGGCGATGCCGAAGTCGAGCTGGACGACGTCGATGAACGGCGGCTCGGGAAGCTGCACGCCGCGGCGGCGGAAGTACGCCGCGACGGCGAAGACGAGGCGGTAGCGGCCCGCGGCCATCGTCGCCGCGTCGAGCAGCGCGCCTTCGGCCGAGCGGCCGTCGTCGTTGAGCGCGAACGACTTGACGAGGCCGGCGCTTGCGCCCGAGAGGCGGTGCAGCTCGACCGCCATGCCCGCGGCCGGGCAGCCGTGCATCGTGTCGAGGACGTGCGTGCTGAGGTGTCCCATGGTCTCGTCGTCTGCGCGCTGACGATGATGGCACGGCGGCGGCGCCGCGCCTTTCTGCGATCATCGTGCCGACATGAACCGACCCTACCCGCGCGATCTGAAGGGCTACGGTCGAGAGCGACCGCAGGCGCGCTGGCCCGGCGGCGCGCGCGTCGCGCTGCAGTTCGTCCTCAACGTCGAGGAAGGCAGCGAGAACTGCGTCCTACACGGCGACGCCGGCTCGGAGACGTTCCTTTCCGAGATGGCGAGCCCGCCTTCGTTCGCGGCGCGCCATCTCAGCGTGGAGAGCCTGTACGAATACGGCTCGCGCGTCGGCGTCTGGCGGATCCTGCGCGAGTTCGAGCAGAGGCGCCTGCCGCTCACGGCGTTCGCGGTCGCGATGGCGATCGAGCGCACTCCCGAGATCGCCGCCGCGTGCCGCGAGCTCGGCCACGAGATCGCGTGCCACGGCTGGCGCTGGATCAGCTACCAGAACATCGACGAGGCGACCGAGCGCGAGCACATCGCGCGCGCCGTCGCGACGCACTGGCGCATCACCGGCGAGCGTCCGCATGGCTGGTACACCGGCCGCGACAGCCCCAACACGCGCCGCCTCGTCGCCGAGCTCGGCGGCTTCGAGTACGACAGCGATCACTACGGCGACGAGCTGCCGTTCTGGCTGAACGTCGAGACCGACGACGGCGCAGGCAAGCCGCAGCTCGTCGTGCCGTACACCCTCGACGCCAACGACATGCGTTTCTCGTCGTCGCAGGGCTTCGCGACCGGCGACGAGTTCTTCGCCTACCTGCGCGACAGCTTCGACGTCCTTCATGCCGAAGGCGCCGAGACGCCGGCGATGATGAGCGTCGGCATGCATGCGCGCCTGCTCGGCAGGCCGGGACGCATGCGCGCCCTGCAGCGCTTCCTCGACCATGTCGAAGCGCGCGGCGACGTCTGGATCGCGCGGCGGATCGACATCGCGCGCCACTGGACGCGCGAGCACCCCTTCGATCCGGAAACCGCATTCGTCTGGCAGGCGAACCGATGACGTCGCTCGAGCAGGTCAACGACGCATCGCCGGCGGACTTCGCGCGCTTGCTGGACGGCATCTACGAGCACTCTTCGTGGATCGTCGAACGAGCGGCGCCGCGGCGCCCTTTCGCGACCCTCGCGCAGCTCAAGCGCGCGCTCGTCGAGGTCGTCCGCGACGCCGGCCGCAATGCCCAGCTGAAGCTCCTGCGCGCCCACCCCGAGCTCGCCGGCAAGGCGATGGTCGAGCGCAAGCTCACCGCGTCGTCGACCGACGAGCAGACGCGTGCCGGCCTCACCGCGTGCACGGCCGAAGAGCTGGCGCGGATCGCCGAGCTCAACGCCGCCTACCAGAAGAAGTTCGGCTTTCCGTTCATCCTGGCGGTGCGCGGACCGCGCGGAACGGGCCTGAGCAAGAACGAGATCCTGACGACCTTCGCGCGCAGGCTCGAGCACCCGGTCGACTTCGAGCTCGGCGAGGCGCTGCGCAACGTCCACCGCATCGCCGAGATCCGGCTCGACGAGCGCTTCGGCGTCGAGCCTGCGCTCGGCAACGTCGTCTGGGACTGGGCCGAGCGGCTCGCCGCGCACAGCGATCCCGGCTTTGCCGAGCGCGGCGAGCTGACGGTGACGTATCTCACCGACGCGCACCGCGCGTGCGCGCGCCAGCTCGTCGCGTGGATGCGCGAATGCGGCTTCGACGAGGTGGCGATCGACGCGGTCGGCAACGTCGTCGGCGTCTATGCCGGCAGCGATCCGGGGGCGCCGCGCCTGCTCACCGGCAGCCACTACGACACCGTCCGCAACGGCGGCAGGTACGACGGTCGGCTCGGCATCTTCGTGCCAATGGCGTGCGTTCGCGAGCTGCACCGCGCCGGCCGCCGGTTGCCGTTCGCGATCGAGGTCGTCGGCTTCGCCGAGGAGGAAGGCCAGCGCTACAAGGCGGTCTTCCTCGGTTCGGGCGCGCTCACCGGCCACTTCGACCGCACCTGGCTCGACCAGCGCGACGCCGACGGCATGACGATGCGCGACGCGATGGCCGCCGCCGGGCTCGAGGTCGACGGCATCGCATCGCTCAAGCGCGACCCGAAGCGCTATCTCGGCTTCGTCGAGGTGCACATCGAGCAGGGCCCGGTGTTGAACGAGCTCGACCTCCCGCTCGGCATCGTCACCTCGATCAACGGCAGCGTGCGCTATCTCGGCGAGATCGTCGGGATGGCGAGCCACGCCGGAACGACGCCGATGGACCGCAGGCGCGACGCCGCGGTCGCCGCGGCCGAGCTCGTCGTCCACGTGGAGCGCTGCGCAAGCGCCGCGCCGCATCTCGTCGGCACCGTCGGCATGCTGCAGGTGCCGAACGGCTCGATCAACGTCATTCCCGGCCGCTGTGCGTTCAGCCTCGACCTGCGCGCGACGACCGACGCCGCGCGCGACGCGCTCGTCGCCGACGTCCGCGCCGGGCTCGAGCAGATCTGCGCCGAGCGCGACGTCGCGTTCACGCTCGAGGAGACGGTGCGCGCCGCGGCGGCGCCGTCGGCGCCCGACTGGCAGCGGCGCTGGGAGCGCGCGGTCGAGCGGCTCGGGCTCCCGGTCCACCGCATGCCGAGCGGCGCCGGCCACGACGCGATGAAGCTGCACGAGGTGATGCCGCAGGCGATGCTGTTCGTGCGCGGCCAGAACAGCGGCATCAGCCACAACCCGCTCGAATCGACGACCAACGACGACGCCGACCTCGCGGTGCGCGCGTTCGCGCTGCTGCTCGACGAGCTCGCCGCGGAGCGACCATGAGCCACACTGCGATCGACGCCTGGGTCGACGGGCACTTCGACGAAGAGGTGCGCTTCCTGCAGGAGCTCGTCCGCGTTCCGACCGACACGCCGCCGGGCGACAACGCGCGCCACGCCGAGCGCACCGCCGAGCTGCTGCGCGGCTTCGGCTTCGGCCCGGAGCTGCACCGGGTGCCCGACGACGCGGTGCGCGCGCAGGGGATGCGCTCGATCACCAATGTGATCGTCCGCCGCCGCCACGGCGCCGGACCGACGATCGCGCTCAACGCGCACGGCGACGTCGTGCCTCCGGGCGACGGCTGGACGCACGACCCGTACGGTGCCGAGATCTTGGACGGCAGGCTCTACGGCCGCGCGGCGGCGGTGAGCAAGAGCGATTTCGCGACCTACACGTTCGCGCTGCGCGCGCTCGAATCGCTCGGCGCCGCGATCGCGGGCACCGTCGAGCTGCACTTCACGTACGACGAGGAGTTCGGCGGCGAGCTCGGCCCCGGCTGGCTCCTCACGCACGCGCTGACGCGTCCCGACTACGTCGTCGCCGCGGGGTTCAGCCACGAGGTCGTCACCGCGCACAACGGCTGCCTGCAGCTCGAGGTCGCGGTGCACGGCAAGGCGGCGCACGCGGCGATCCCGCACACCGGCGTCGACGCGCTGCAGGCCGCGGTTGCGATCCTCGATCGGCTCTATGCGCTCAACCGCGGCTACCGCGCGGTGCGCTCGCAGGTGCCGGGGATCACGCACCCGTACCTCAATGTCGGCCGCATCGAAGGCGGCAGCAACACCAACGTCGTCCCCGGCGAGGTCGTCCTCAAGCTCGACCGCAGGATGATTCCGGAAGAGGACCCGGCGAAGGTCGAGGCCGAGGTGCGCGCAGCGATCGGCGACGCCGCGGCGGGACTCGACGGCATCCGCGTCGACGTCCGCAGGCTGCTGCTCGCGAAGGCGTGGCGGCCGACCGCGGCCAATGCGCCGCTCGTCGAGGCGCTGCGGCGCAACGCCGAGGCGGTGTTCAACGAGACGGTGGCGACGACGGGGACGCCGCTCTACACCGACGTCCGCCTCTATGCGGCCGCGGGCGCCGCCGCCGCGATCTATGGCGCCGGCCCGCGGACCGTCCTCGAGAGCAACGCCAAGCGCGCCGACGAGCACCTCGTCCTGGACGATCTGCGCGGCGCGACCAAGGTCGTCGGCCGCGCCCTGTTCGACCTGCTGCGCTAGCGGGGGTTGCCCGCTGCCGACGGACGGCGGCCGGCCGCGGCGGTAGGGCTTTGGCGAGGCTCGATAATCGCGCCCCATGCAACGTGCCGAGCCGGCGACGTCTTCCTCTTCCCGTGCCGCCCGCACCTGGGCCGAGCGTGTCTTCGGCCGCTGGTGGCGCCGCCAGTCGGCCGCCCACCAGGACCGCTACGCGACGCTCGGCCCGCTCGCGTCGGTGCTGCTCTTCCTCGCAGCGATCGTCTCCGCGTTCTGGTACCTGCGCAACGAGGAGTTCGAGCGCGAGCAGGAAGCGGTGCGCCGCGACACCGAGGTCGCGCAGCAGCAGATTCGGCTGCGCCTGATCGAGAACCACGAGCAGCTGACGCGGATGGCGCGCGAGCTCGTCGCACGCACGCTCGATCACGACGGCTTCCTCGTCCAGTCGGCCAACTTCACGCTCGAGCATCCCGAGATCAGCAACCTGATCTGGCTGAACGACGCGCGCGTCGCGGTCGCCGGCTATTCGGCGACGAGCTTCCCGCCCGAGACCGGCATCACCGGCATCGAGACGCCGGCGTCGCTGCCGGTCGAAGGCTCCGGAAGCGCGCCCGAGGTTGCGTTCGAGCGCGGCCGCGACACCCAGCGCACCGTGTACTCGGCGCCTTTTGCAGACAGCTTCGGCAACCCGGTGTTCCAGGCGCTGATCCCGCTCGTCGACCACGGCGAGTTCCACGGCACGCTCGTCGCCGAGTACTCGGTCGAGCGCTTGCTGCGCTACTTCGTCTCGAGCGAGATCGCGCGCCGGCACGCGATCACGGTGCTCGACAGCGGCGGCCGTTCGATCGCAAGCACGGTGATGATGCAGCCGGGGTCGAAGGCGCGGCCGTCGATCGTCTTCGAGGCGCCGGTCGCGCCTGCGGAGAACGGCCTGGTGCTGCGCGGTCAGGGCTATCGGACGTCGATCGGCCTGATCGGCAACGGCCTCTTCTGGATGGTGATGCTGCTGTCGGCGCTCACCGTCTGGATGCTGCTCGGCACCTGGCGCCACATGCGCCGGCGCTTGCAGATGCAGGCCGCGCTCGTCTCCGAGACGAACTTCCGGCGAGCGATGGAGAACTCGATGCTCACCGGCATGCGCGCGATGGACATGGAGGGCCGGATCAGCTACGTCAATCCGGCCTTCTCGGCGATGACCGGGTTCTCGGAGAACGAACTGATCGGCCGCACGCCGCCGTTCCCGTACTGGCCCCACGACCGCCGCGACGAGAACGCGCGTCTCCTCGAGCAGGAGCTGCAAGGCAAGAGCCCGACCGGCGGCATCGAGGTCAAGGTGATGCGAAAGGACGGCTCGATCTTCGACGCCCGCATGTACGTCTCGCCGCTGATCGACCCGAAGGGGCACCAGACCGGCTGGATGACGTCGATGACCAACATCACCGAGGCCAAGCGCATCCGCGACCAGCTGACGGCGTCGCACGAGCGCTTCACGACCGTGCTCGAGGGCCTCGACGCCGCGGTCTCGGTGCTCTCGGTGCAGCAGGGCGAGCTGCTGTTCGCCAACCGCTCGTACCGGCTCTGGTTCGGCGCCGATTCGAAGGGCCACGCCGAGCTCTCGGGCGGCGACGCGTCGCTGCAGGCCGAGGCCAACAACGACGAGACCGTCGACGGGCTCGGCGGCCTGCCGACGCAGGAGCTCACCGCCGCCGGCTCCGACTCGCGCGAGGTCTACGTCGAGTCGCTCGGCAAGTGGCTCGACGTCCGGGCGCGCTACCTGCAGTGGACCGACGGCCGGCTCGCGCAGATGCTGATCGCGACCGACATCACCGAGCGCCGCAACGCCGAGGCGGTCGCCGCCAAGCAGGCCGAGAAGGCGCAGGTGACGAGCCGGCTGGTGACGATGGGCGAGATGGCGTCGTCGGTCGCGCACGAGCTGAACCAGCCGCTGACGGCGATCACCAACTACTGCAACGGCATGGTGACGCGGGTCGAGAACGACGCCATCGACAAGGGCGACCTGATCGCCGCGCTGCAGAAGACCTCGCGCCAGGCCGAGCGCGCCGGCCAGATCATCCACCGCATCCGCTCGTTCGTGAAGCGGAGCGAGCCGCAGCGCCAGAAGGCGTCGGCGCAGACGATCGTCGACGACGCCGTCGACCTCGCCGGCATCGAGCTTCGGCGCCGCAACGTCGCCATCCAGACCTACGTCGCGCAGCGCCTGCCGCCGCTGATGGTCGATCCGATCCTGATCGAGCAGGTCGTCCTC